>Ga0207428_10000133_pt1 | contig 100902 bp, 91 predicted proteins | sample RhiMethybrSRZTD1_FD_187600 | JGI IMG/M metagenome (GOLD analysis project Ga0207428, IMG submission 187600) | Populus rhizosphere microbial communities from Tennessee, USA - Rhizosphere MetaG P. TD hybrid SRZTD1 (SPAdes) (version 3) | ecosystem: Host-associated > Plants > Roots > Rhizosphere >... | reverse complement strand
TGGTACCCGCGCAGCGTCATGTCGCCTCAAGCTATTCTGAATACCCTGGGGATTTTGCAGCATGGCGAAGCTCATCTTTGGAATGAACCAGTCCCTGGACGGCTACGTCGACCACCAGGAAATGGCGACAGGCCCCGCGCTCTTTCGTCACTGGACAGAGCACGTACGCGACCTGACGGGCAGTGTGTACGGTCGCCGCATGTACGAGATGATGCATTATTGGGACGAAGACCGCCCTGAGTGGAGTGCGGAGCAACGCGCGTTCGCGGCAGCGTGGCGGCGCCAGCCGAAGTGGGTGGTGTCGCGCTCGTTGAAGTCCGTCGGCCCCAACGCCACACTTGTCGAGCATGACATCGAGGCGGCGATACGTGGCCTGAAAGCTCGGCTGGTCGGGGAGATTGCGGTTTCCGGACCAGACCTGGCACGAAGCCTGACCGACCTTGGTCTCATCGATGAATATCGACTCTACTTCCACCCCGTCGTGCTTGGTCGCGGCAAACCATTCTTCGCCGGCCCGCGGCCACCACTCCGCCTGGTTTCCACCGATCGCGTTGGCGAGGACGTGATCAGGTTGACGTACGTTCCTGCCTAATCGCGCGTCTCAATATTAATCCGCTAGCGCTTGCCCAAGGGGCGATAGTTGAAAGAGGGCTCCGGATAATCGTCATCCGGCTGTGGGCCGATTTTCCGGATCGCGGCCTCGCAGCGCGCAATCTCCGCCGCGCCATCCAGGATGGCGAGGGTGGTGTCGTAGCGCCGCGTCGCGCCGCCTTCCAGCCAGATCATCTCGTCGCGCTCGCGCGCGAACTTCGCGCCCGGGACATGGTGCGTCGCCGGCTCGATCCCGAGCGTGTAGAGCCCGGCCTGAAAATTCTGCCATTCGAGCATGCAAGGGAACTGGTCCTTGCGCGTGACCACCTGGAAGCCGAGTCCGATCCGGTCGTTGACCAGGGCGACCGGCACCAGTCCTTGCGGATCGGCCGACAGATCGTGTGCCCAGACCTGCTCGACGAAATCGGGCCGCGGCGCAGGGCACCGGCGATAGCCGACGCCTTGGCGCCGGTATTCGTCGCCGGCGTGGCCCGCCCACACCACATCCGCGATCGGCGCCAGGTAGCGAGACCCTTCGTCGACCAATGGATGCCCGACATCGATATGGTACATCAGCATGTGGGGCGTGCGGTAGAAACCGCGGTTTGCAACCTCGTCATGCAGATGGATCGCGTTGGTGCCGACCTCGATCTCGATGCGCCGCATCAGATGCAGATCTTCGCCGAACACCGTCGCCTGGCTCGCGGTCCCTTCGCACCACAGGAAACAGCGGTCGCCGTCCCACCGCTCGCCATAGCCGCCGAGCCTTGCGGGAACCGTGCTGATGCGGCCGTGGATGGTGTTGGTGACGAATTTCTTGCGCGGATAGAGATATTGATCGGCGGGCGCCTCGTCGGCGCCGAGGATGTGATCGAGCCCGCAGGTGTTCATCAGCCCCGAGAAGGAGCGCAGCCAGCCCAGCCCATCCTCGCCCTCATATTCGTGCAGGCCGGGATGGCGGAAGCCCGATGGAGAGTGCCAGCCGATGGCGAGGCCTTTGTACTCGCAATCCGCGATGTCCATCGCCCGGTCGACCAGGACCGTGAAACGGAGGCCCGTGCCGGTGCGGAACTCCAGCATTCTGACGCCGCGCTCCACGCCATCACCGAGCGTCACCAGACGAACGCCGGCAAACTGCGAGAGCGCGCCGGCATGGGCGGCAACATCCCGTCGCGTCAGATGACGGTCAAACAACTCGACCATTGTTCACACCTTTCCTGATGTTTGACGCTAGCGACCTGGGAGACCGGGATACAATGACGGGGGCATCAGTTTACATCAGAATACATCATGTATTCGCGGGAATCAGCATGGTGCGCGGCGGCTGATTGGTTTTGATGGGGCGGTGCCTTGAACCCGGTCCTAATAGCAATACCGTCGGCACATGCAGACAGCCCATCAACTACGCGACTACAGTCTGGTCGGACGCGATACCGAAGCGGCTGCCGCGCGCGGACTCGTTGCGGCGGAATGGTACAAGCCGGAGATGCCGCGCAAACGCATGAAGGAGCTGATGGAACGCTCCGACGGCCCGGCCATCCGCGATACCCTTATCTGGCTGGTCGCCTTCATCTCGTTCGGCATTGGCGGCTACGTGTTCTGGAGCACCTGGTGGGCAGTGCCGTTTTTCTTCTGCTACGGCGTGCTCTACGGCTCTTCAAGCGATTCGCGCTGGCATGAATGCGGTCATGGCACCGCATTCAAGACGCGCTGGATGAACGACGTCGTCTATCAGATCGCCTGTTTCATGATCATGCGCGAGCCGACGATCTGGCGCTGGAGCCACACGCGCCACCATACCGATACCATCATCGTGGGACGCGACCCGGAAATCGCGGCGATGCGCCCGCCGGCCATGCTCCGCATCCTCAGCAATATCTTTGCGGTCGCCCACGTCCGGGCCACGACCAAGAGCATCCTGCTGCACGCGACCGGCCGTCTCAGCGCGGATGAAGCGAGCTTCGTGCCTGAAACGGAACGGCACAAAGTGTTCCGGGTCGCGCGCATCTGGCTCGCGATCCATCTCGCGGTGATCGCTCTCGCGCTCTCCATCCAATCCTGGCTTCCGCTGATCTATGTCGGCATGTTGCCCACCATGTACGGCGGGTGGCTCACGATCTATTTCGGCATTAGCCAGCATGCGGGCCTTGCCGACAACGTACTCGACCATCGCCTCAATACGCGCACGATCTACATGAATCCGATTTTCCGGTTCGTATATTGGAACATGAACTATCACGTCGAGCACCACTTGTTCCCCATGGTGCCCTACCATCGCCTGCCGGACTTGCATGAAGCCGTGAAGGCCGACCTGCCGAAGCCCTATGCCAGTACCATTGAGGCCTATCGCGAGATCATTCCGGCCCTGATCCGGCAGATCCGGGATCCGGAACACTACGTGAAACGCGAACTCCCGCCATCGGCGCAGGCGCTTCAGCCGGTGCTGATGAATTCCGCCTGAACGCTGTCTGAGACCACAAGCCTGCCGTTCGGCAGGTCATTTGCTTCCACTTTGGCGGTGATCTCGTCCGGCGGTATCCCGTAACCCTGCCATCGTGCCACCAGCCGCTGGCGCAAGATCTCTTCGGGCACTGCGATCATGATCGTGGTGTCGAACAGGGTGGACAGGCGGGACCAGCCCGGCCGGTCGAGCAGCAGGTAGTTGCCTTCGACGATAAGGTGGCGGACCGAGCGGGGAATGAGCCGTGCACCGGCACGGGCGATCTCCAGATCGCGATCGAAGACCGGCACCGCGATCTCCGCTTCGTCGTTGCGCTTGAGGCGCTGGAGCATGTGGTAGAAGCCGGCGACGTCGAAGGTATCCGGCGCGCCCTTCCGGGGCCTGAGACCGCGCGGTACCAGGACTCGGTCGTCGAAGTGATAACCGTCCATGGGCAGAACGGCGGCGCTGTCGGCAGCCTCTTCGTTCAGCTTCGCAACCAATGCCTCGGCCAGCGTCGATTTGCCGGCGCCGGGCGCGCCAACGACGGCGGTGAGGCTGCGCGTCGACTGACCGCGCTGGCGCACGACCTGAAGAATACCGGCAAGATCGATCTGCTTGCTCAAGGCGGAACCTCAGCGCACGATCCGGAAGCGCATCTCCAGCGCCATGCGGGTCTTGGTGTCGCTCTGCTGGAGCTTGGCTTGCAGTGCGCGGAGCTTCTCAATCATCGCCGTCATCCAGCTCCGAAATGGCGATGTTGCATTCCACCTTCGCCGGCGCCTCGTCCAATCCCTTGATGACCAGGATGGACCGGAAGCGTCGCTGGGCCGCAAGGGCGCAAAGCTCGTCATTCGTTGGCGCGGCAGAGAACGCCACATCGGGCAGCCCCACGCCAAGCAACGGGCCTTCGTCCGGGCAGCTCGCCTTGCCGGCACTCTGGCCGCCTAGCATGCTGACGCCCGCGACCGCCATCGGCCACAAGCTCTTTCCGTCGCATTCGCCGACCAGCGTCCAATAGACCGAGCCCGGAGCGGCGAAGGCAATGAATCCGGTCTTCGCCGCGCCGTCGACGCTGCGCAACTGATCCGCCAGCTTGCGGCCCAGCGGCTCCGCCACCGGCATCTGCATCAGGGCGAACAGCGATTGATCATGCAGGGCGCGCTTCGCGTCTTCCTTCAATGCGCGTCTCTTGTGGTCGGCGAAATAGGTCCGGTCTCCGGTATGAACGAGCGCTTCGGCGGAAACGAACGTATGGGCGCGCTCCGGCACGGTATCGACCAATCCGATTATAAGAACGACAACCGCGGCCACAGCGGCCGCCCAGCCGCCGATCCGCCACTTGCGCGATGCGGCGGCCAGCACGCCGGGCGTCCCGGCCAGCGCCGCCAGCAAGATCGGCAGAGCAAACCACTCGGCCGCGACCAGGAAATACACGGCATCGCCGCCCGGTATCTGCATCAGCAGGCCGGGGAGATTCGCGGCCACGATCGCGATGATCACCGCCTCGGTGAGCAGCCTCCGAAATCCGTCGGCCACATGCGTCCTCAGCAGAAGCAGCGCCGCCAAGGCGGCCAGGCTCTGCCATTGCAGCTGCAGCGGCAGCAGGTAGTTCCCCTCCGCGAAGCCGCGCTCGACATAGAACGGCGTTCCGAACCAGCTATCGCCGCCGTGGCCGGTCGGAGCAAACAGGTACACGCTGCCGAAGAACAGGATCGCCATCCCGGTGCCGAGCAGCCAGAGCGGCAGATGCCTGAGCCCGATCTTGCGCAAGGCGAGATAGCCGGCGACGGCCGTCCAAACGTAACCCGCCGAGATCTTTGCCACAGCCAGGAATGGAATGGCGATCGCCGCCGCCCACCAGAAGCGGCCAATTGGCTCGTCGGCGCGGATCGCGCTCGCCGGCATCTGGACCAGGATCGACGGTGCCACCAGGGTCAGGAGCGTTCCACCCAGTAGCATCGACGTGCTGTAGGTCACCAGATTCGCGACCCCGCTCAGCTGCGCCAGCGGCACCACGACAAACGCCAGCATGGCGATCAGAAGCACAGGGGATTCCCGCTCGGGAAAGAGGCGGGCGCCGATCAGCCTCGACCCGTGGGCCACCGCAAACCCAAGCAGCGGCACCAGCACCAGCATCTGGAGCCCGATGAGCGCGGTCCCCGCATCGCCGCCGGTCACCCGCGTCAGGGTCGCTGCGAGCGCATAGAAGCCGAAATGGTATCTCGTGGGTGCGACGCCATCAATACCGGGAGCCGGCACCAGCAGGGTGCTGAGCGAGCTGGTGAGCGCGCCGTTGAGGTAGTCGTCGCCGTCGGCGCGGCCATGCAGGATCAGCTGATCCACCAGGAAGTTGATATATTTCGTGCCGCCCAGCTCGAGCGAGAAGAGCACGGCGCCGCCCACGGCGATGGCGCATCCCAGCAGCAGGACGGTCGGAGCGGGACGCGCCCGAGCCGCGCGCCGCAGTGCGAGGATGACGCACGCCAGTGCCAGCGCGCAAACGAGCGCGAGGCCGATCGTTCCGAGCACGCCGATGACGGCACAGGCGGCGATCAGCAGTACGCCCGCGAGCGGACCGACCCATGTCTGCTGTGCCGGCTTGCGCACGGCCCAAAGCGCCGGCCCAAGCGTCGACAGCGCGACGATGGCCACACACGCGGCCAGCAGCGGGAGGGAGAAGCCGAGACCGGTCCTGGCGAACAAAGTCGCGGCGGTCATGGCGAGCGAGGTTCCCACGGCCAGGGCCGCGAAACCCACGTTCGCACCGCCATCGTCCCGCCGGACCTGTTCCTGCATTGTGCGCTCTATCCAGTTGTTTCCTGGCGGCTTCTCTAGCATAGAGCGCCTGGAGAATGTATCCCTTGCGGTCTGGGGACCTCCCTCTTGACGTGACAGCCTTAATCGAGAATGGTGCGGCCGCTCAATCTCCCCCGGACCGTGTTTCCTTCATGGCCAAGTCCTGGCACAGCTGTCCAACCGTAGCCAACGGGTATGGCGCCAGCACGGGTCAAATGGTACAATAAAGAATTCCGCAATTTGAGGTAACGCAATGAGGCGGCAAGTAGATTTTTATCGTCATTCGCTCTCTGCTGACGATGCCGGCGCGGTCGCCGCAGTGCTTCAAACGCCGATCCTGACCTCGGGCTCGGTCGGCAAGGCGGTCGAGGCGCAGCTCTGCGATTTCTTCGGCGCAGGATTTGCCGGTCTCGTCAACAGCTGGACCAATGGCGCGGTCGCCGCCCTGCTGGCGCTCGACATCGGGCCCGGAGATGAGGTCATCGTTCCAGCGATGACCTTCATTGCGTCCTCGAACGTGGCCGAGCTGGTAGGCGCCAAGCCGGTCTTTGTCGATGTGGAGCCAGACACTCTGCTCATGTCCCTACCGGCGATGACAGCGGCGGTGACGGCAAGGACCCGGGCCGTCATGCCGGTTCATCTCTATGGACAGATGGTCGACATGCGCGCCCTCAAGGCTGCGCTGGCAGGCCGGCCCGACATTGCCGTGATCGAGGACTGCGCCCATTGCTTCGAAGGTACCTTCGAGGGCGAGCCGCCGGGCCGCCATTCCGATATCGCCATCTTTTCGTTCTACGCGACCAAGAATGTCACTTGCGGCGAGGGCGGTGCCTTCATCACCAACTCGGACGAACTGTATCGCACCATGCTCCAGACGCGCTTGCATGGGATGAGCGCTGGCGCAGCCGATCGCTATTCGAGAGGCGGCTATCGCCACTGGGACATGGCGCGCCTCGGCGTGAAGGCCAATCTGCCTGACCTCCTGGCTGCGCTTCTGCCCAAGCAGATCAAAACCATTCGCGAGCAGCTGGGTGATCGGACTGCCATGGCGAACAGGTACGAAGAAGCCCTGGCTGATACGCCGATTCGGACCGTGAGGGTCGGGAAACGCGCTGCCTCAGCCTGGCATCTGTTCCCGATTCACGTTACGCCCAGCCAGCGCGATGAGGCGATCGCCGCTCTGAACGAAAACGGCATCGGTGTGACCGTGAACTACCGCTCGGTCCCTACGCTCTCGTACTACGCGGAAAAATACGGCTATCGGCCCGATAGCTTCCCGGCGAGCTACGCTTGGGGCGAGGGGACCATCTCTCTGCCGTTGTTTCCCGGCCTCACGCGAGACGACCAGGACTACGTCATCGCCGTTCTCAAGGACAAGATCGTGCCGCTCCTGAAGGCGAACAGTCCGGCTGCGGCTTTTTCTCAACTCTGAAGCTCCGGAGCAAGTGACTTGCCTGATACGATATTCGTGACCGGTGCTGGTGGCTACATCGGCAGCATTCTGGTCGATGAGCTGCTCACCCATGGCTATAACGTCATCGCCTATGACCGGTTCTATTTCGGCCAGAGCGTGCTGGACAAGCATCGGGGCAATGAGCGGCTGAAGCTGGTCAAGAAGGACATCCGCGATGCGGAGCTGAGCGACTTTAATGGCGTGTCGGTCGTCTGCGATCTCGCAGCCTTGTCCAACGACCCGAGCGGAGAGATCGACCCGGCCCTGACGATTGCCGTCAACCACAAGGGCCGCAGCCACATATGCAGCCTCGCCAAGCAGGCGGGCGTCCGCCGCTATATCCTGTCGAGCTCATGCTCTGTCTACGGCGCGGCCGAGGGCACAAGCCTCGTTGAGACGTCACGAACGGCGCCACTGACGACCTATGCTCGTGCCAATAGAGACGCCGAACTCGATACGTTGGCGAAGGGTGATGAATCGTTCTCGGTCACTGCTCTTCGCAACGCAACTGTCTTCGGCTTGTCGCCGCGCATGCGTTTCGATCTGGTGATCAACATCATGACGCTCCATGCCGCGGAGAAGGGCATGATCACGATTATGGGCGGTGGGCGTCAGTGGCGGCCTCTCGTACACGTGCGCGATGTTGCACGCATGTTTCGGGCCGTTGCCGAGGCCGACCGCTCCCGCGTGAGCGGGGAGATCTTCAATGTCGGACTCGCCAACTTCCAGATCCGCAGTCTCGCCTTCATCGTCCGCGAAACCCTGCCCATCCCGGTGACGATCTCGGTCGCGCCGGACGATCCTGATCGGCGCGACTACAGCGCGTCGTTCGAAAAGGCTAAGGAACGTCTCGGATTCACAGCGGTCACGACGATCGAGGAAGGCGTCCGGGAAATCTACGATGCCCTGAAGTACGGGACGATCGAGGAATCGGCCAAGACCTCAACGGTGAAATGGTATCGCAACATCCTGGACGCGAAGCAGCTGCTCGATGAGATCGAATTCAATGGACGCATCCTCTGAAGCTGCGGCTCAGCTGGATGGCGAGCCCGGCGCTGGCCCTCATCTCTCCGTCGTCGCGCCGATTTATCGCGAAGAGGGCAACGTCCCGGAACTGATTCGCCGGCTGAAAGAGTCCCTGCAGCGCGTCACGGAGAACTTTGAGATCGTTCTGGTCGAAGACGCCGGCGGTGACCGGTCGTGGGATCGGATCGTCGAGGCGGCGGCAGGGGATCCGCGCATAAAGGGCCTGCGCTTCAGTCGCAATTTCGGCCAACATTACGCCATCACGGCCGGATTGGAGATGGTTTCGGGCGATTGGGTCGTCGTCATGGACGGCGATCTGCAGGATCGCCCCGAGGTCATTCCTGATCTCTATGCCAAGGCACAGGAGGGCTACGACGTCGTGTTCGTCGAACGTCAAAGTCGACCGGAAGGCAAGCTCTACATGTGGATGCAACGGGCCTTCTACCTGCTGCTACGGTTCCTTGCCGGAACTGAATACGATCCGCGTCACGGCAATTTCTCCATTGTCTCCCGAAAGGTGGTCAATGGCTTCCGATCTCTCAATGAGAACCTGCGGTTCTATGGCGGGATCGTGTGGTGGCTTGGCTACCGCCGCGCGTCTATCCCGGCCCTGCACGGCGAGCGTTTCTCGGGTCGGTCCGTCTATACCCTTGGCAAGCGTGTGCGTCTCGCCGCCGCCATAATTCTGGCCCATTCGGATCGACCGTTGCATTTTTCGATCGGCATTGGCCTCGTCATGGCCTTCCTTGCGTTCGTCTACGGGCTCTACATCATCTTGCGGGCGATCTTCGGCGACGTGGCGGTGCAGGGTTGGGCGAGCCTGATCGTGTCGATCTATTTCGTCGGGGGATTGATCCTTTTTGTTCTCGGCATCATGGGCCTCTATATCGGCAAGCTATACCAGGAAACCAAGCATCGGCCGCTCTACATAGTGGCCGAAAGTATCGGGTTCGGTAATGATACCGGTCCTCTCCGCCCCTCCCGGCGCGTACAGCAGTGATGCCGACAGTGCCGCCTTCGCTCGAACGTCAAGCCTTCGATGAGGCGGCGTTTGACCGACCATTCTATCGGGTGACCTCGATGGACTCTGACGGTCTCGAGCGCGGCATCGCGACACTGCGCAAGCAGGCTATGCCGTTCATCGTCGATGCCAAGACACCGTCCGACGATCTGGTCTCGAGCCGGCGCCTGCTGTCGCTTGGCTTTCGCAAGGTGTGCATGCAGATCAGATTGGTCAACGATCTGAGCGGGCCGGCTGACTTTGATCAGCAGGCTGGGGTGGCGGATACCCTGGACTGGCCGGATGAGCTGATCGCCGCTCACGCGCGTAACTTCGTCTTCGATCGCTTCGCCTTGGATATCGCCCTGCCAGCCGAAGGGCACGACCGGCTGTACTCAAAATGGATCCGGACGTCCTTCACCAGCGGGCGAAAACGCATCCTTACCATCGGCCGCAATTTCTTGAGCTTCGTCGACGACGGCGAGGGCCTCCGGATCGATCTTCTTTCGGTGCTCGATCATCGCCAAGGCATCGGCCGGCGACTGCTGACCAGTCTGAGTTCGCTCGCCAAGGACTCTGGCCGTGCCAGCGTCACCACTGTCACCGAATGCGAGAACCATGCAGCGGTACAACTGTACTGCCGGACTGGATATCGGTTGCGTGATTTTCAGGCGGTCTTCCATCTGACCGAACCGAGTTAATCAACCAGCAGGGCACATCGGTCGAGACCATGGCGGCTCGCCTTCGGAGCCTGTCCACACTTGCAGATGGCCTCCGTGTCGGCCGCGCCGCTGGTGGGAACAGCCTGCTAGGTCCGCAGTCGGGACTTGTGGCACGGGGTTCCGTCTGTTTGAGAATCGGCTACTTCAGGATATGTGGACGCGTGGCGATAGCCGGGGTCGGTGCGATGGTGGCCTTAGGAACCGTCCTGGTCGCCGGCCTCGGCAACATGTAGAGGGTATAGCCGCAGATGATGCCGTAGAGGATGTTTCCCTCGATCGTCCAGTGCGGCATCGTCGCCATGTTCAGCAGCAGGAAGCTGGCGTGGGCCGCCAGCAGCTTTCCCTTCTGTCCGTCCTTCACCCGCAGTGCCGCGATGAACATGGAAGACCAGAGCCCGATCATCGCGCAGACTCCAATGATGCCGTACTCGTAGAGCGTCGAAACTAGAGTGTTGTGGGCATAGACGGGAAACTTTCCCACCCAGGCATTCGGGCCGAAGCCCAACAGAAAGTTCTTGGTCTCGCCATTCAGATAGGCATTGATATAGCCGGCCCAGATATATGGGCGCGCGGACATCAGCCGCTTTTCGTCGGGCGTGTAGAATTCGGGCGGCTTGATCAGGCGGCCGGGCTCCGAAAAGACTGTGCCGAGATCGGCAAAACGTTCGCGCAAAAACCATGCAGCCACCAGCAGGCCGACCGCACTGACGCCCAATATCACGAGGCCGATAATGATCCTCACCCTTGGCGAGAACCGGCTGATGACATCGGCGTTGAACTGCACGAATGCCAGCGGTGCGAAGGCGATGATCGTGGTGCGATAGTTGGCCAGGAGCAGGCCGACCAGCAGCGTCAGCAGGACTGCGCTCCTCGCCCAGACCTTGAGGCCCGTGGCGAAGCAGGCGATCACCAGCCCCGTCGCCAGGACGGTCGAGAACCCCGCCTCATGATTGTAGCCGCCGATATAGCTGATCGATCCCAGCTCTTCGACCCCTTTCCTGATGCCGAAGACGACGGAGAGCATCTGGAACAGCAGAGGGGTTAGCATCGCCCACAGCAGCAGGCTCATCGTGCGCTCTTCTCCGCGCTCGCCGAGCGATTCATAGACGCTGATGGTGATGATGATCAGGTATCCAAACTTGACGACGACATCGATGCTGGTGGCGATGCTATGATTTGCCAGCGCGCTGAGCACGACCACGGCGGTGACAACGTAGAAGGGCACCAGGAGCGTCAACAAAAGATGCCGGGTCCTGATCAGCACGAGTCCAAGCAGGAAAATGGCTGACGAGCCCAAGGCATTCCATGAGATGCCGATCGGCGAATCCTCGAAAGTGAAGTCGTGATGGGCGCTGGCGAGGTAGCGAAAGCAGAGTGCGAACAGGACGTACCGCGCGATGACGCTGCGCACCCGGTAGAAGGGATAGGTCAGGATGAGAATAGCCAGGAGCGTCGCCGGATAGAGCAGCCACGCCGGCATCGATCTCCCGACTTCTAGACCCTCACCCATCAGCGATTCGCATTTCCGCCGATCAGGGCGTTCGCCTCACCGCCATGATCGACTTTGTCAATCCGAACACGGACTCCCGATGAATTTCAGCATCGGGAAAGCACCGCTTCATGTCCAGCACAGTCAACAGACTAAAATCCGGCACGTGATTGTAGAAGGGCCATCGCTTCCAGATCTCCAGTTGCACGGACCGCGGCAGGAGGACCACGAGACCTGGCGCCATCGTATGGCTTTCTATTGGAAAGTGCTTATAGGGCGTTTGCACGAAGTAGCCCCGCCCGATGCGCCGTATCTCCTCGGCGAATTTCCTTTGGTGGACAAGGGATTGCTCTTCAAACGCCCTGGTCGATCTGATGTGGGCGACGGTGTCCTTCGGACCTGTAACATGCTCTATTACAGAAGAGCAAAACACGATATCGAATTCGGCATCGGCAAAGGGAAGGCGAGGGTTCTCTTCAAGCAGCATCGGCTTGTGTCGGTGCTTTGCTTCGGCGACCGCCAACTTCTGTCTGTCTATGTCCGCCACCATTACGTTCCGGTGACCCGGCACGACCAGCGCAATATGCCCCCCGTCACCTCCGCCAAGGTCCAGGATCGATTGGTTCATCGCGTTTGGGAACAGCCTGCGAAATATGGCGGCACGTTTCTGGCGAGCATGCCGGGAATAGGCACGCTTCAGCTTCATGAACATGATCGCGCTGGCTCCGCTCAATTCCGTTAGTGAGCCACCAGGGCCGTCGGAGAGCGGGGAACGGTCCGCGCGATGGATCGCCCGCCGGCCAGGTTCGACAGCTGGGCAAAGCAAACGCCGTCGAGCCGTTCCTGCAGCTCTGCGCATCGCTCACGAATCCGACCGTCGATGGCGAGGGGCTCTCTCTGCGCACGCCGACGCAGGTCGATGTGCATGATGAGTTCACGCCGATAGCCGAGACCGAGGAAGGAGCACAGCGCGCGGGCCACCTGTTCCGGCTCGGCAAGGAGCAGATCGTAGGAGACGAGGATGGTGTCGCTCCGTTGGTCGAGCGACATCTCGAAATAGAGCGAGTTCCGGATGTACCAGAACAAGGCGGCGGCGGATTCGGCGGAGAGGCGGCTGAAATCGAAGCTCCTGATGAAATCGGCATTCTCCGGCGACAGCCGTTGCACCTGCCAGGCGTTCCGGGCCTCGCCGGCGGCATAGGCCCGCAGCACCCGCAGGTTTGAATCGCTGAATTTCGCCACCGCCGAGCGGACGCGACCGTCGACTTCCCGATATGCCCAGATCGCCCGTGCTTTCGGGGCAAAGCGGTCGAGTAGCTCCGGGGCTCGGTGAGAGTCGCACAGGGGCTTGAACAGGACGAGCTTCGCCTGGCTTTGCTGGATCAGGGATTCGACGGTTCGCAGCGGGCGGAGTTGGAAGTCATGAAAGGCCTTGGCGTTGCCTTCGTTGTAGACCTGGAATTCGGGTATCTCATCCAGGCCGTGCGCCAGCATATTGGTGCCGGAGCGCTGGACACCGAACAGGAATACCGGCGCGGCGGGCGCTTGCCGGTCACGCCTTGTCCAGCGCCACCACGCCTTTCGCAGAGCGCGTTGTCCGCGGACCAGCGGATTGACATCGTGCTCTTCTATGAGATGTGTCCACCGGTGGGCCTTGCTCCATCGCCAGTTCTGCCGAAACTTGCGGAGGAAGACGTTTCCCGCGTGTCGTGCTTGGTTGATCAGCATAGGCCGCTCCTCGCCGATATCCCGGCTGGGACGATCAACTCCGCTGACCGCTCTCTCTCGATCAGACATACGCAGCGAGATCGCAGATGCACGAACGAGCAACGCCTCGGGCCCACGCACCGCCTGGGACGGAAACGGGAGACCGAGTCCACGAGCAGAACTGGACCGATCGCAGGGACTCCGAGACCCGGAGCTACGCGTAAAATGCTGATCTGTCAGCGGATCGCGTGCCGGCGACGACCGGGCACTATCCGGCTGACCTTCGCGTTCACCGTCACTGCAACACTGACGGCGGCGATCGAAGCCGCACTACGCTGCTGCAAAAAGGCCACGCAATTCTGTACGCCAGCTACCCGTACAATACTTGAAGCTCGCTGGTAGTCCCGAGAGCACCGCCGACAGGCAGACCGAGAACGTCGTCGTTTCCGCGCCAAGCGGAGTCATCCCGCTCCAATCATAACAACGTCGATGAACGGTTGTGCAGGACAAATCTGTGACACGTCCTGCCGCTCCAGACGCGCGAGAGCGCGCCGGTCAGAGCGCTTTGTACATCAGCGTCGTTGGATCGAAGCAGTCCTTGAACGGGTCGCGGCAGTATCCCGGAATGACGCCTGCTGTCTGGTATCCGAGGGATGCATAGAGTGGTTCAGCCTTGTCACCGGTGCGCGTATCGAGTGTGAGCAGGCTCCGCCCCAATTGGCTGGCGCGGCGCTCAAGTGCTGCCATCAGCGCCTTGGCGATACCCTGGCGGCGGGAAGCGGGATGAACCAGCAGCTTGCGGACCTCCGCCCGGTGAGTCTGGTTCGGCGGCGTATCGTGGTCCAGTTGAACCGATCCCGCGATCTGTCCGCCTTTCCGCGCGACCAGCAGCACCAGCCCACGGCCTCGCAGCCGCGGCAGCACTGTGTCGCTCCAGAATGTCTCGCTCTCGTTTTCCGTGAAGGGCAGCACGAAACCGATGCTGGCCCCATCATGGACGCAGGCATGCAGCAGCGCGCCGAGTTCGCGGAGGTGACTCGCGACATCGTCTGCCGAGAAGGTCGAGATCACGACTTGCGCGTGGTTCATGCTGTCTCACACGATCGCCAGGATGTATCTGGCGCCGGATCGTTCGGGCGTGACAAAGGCGCTGGATCCGAAGAGCTGGTAGCGCAGGCAATCGCCGGGCCGCAGCTCGTAGGTCCGCCCGTCGATGCTGATTTCCAACTGGCCCTCGATCAGCAGCAGATGGTGCTCGAGACCCGGTCTCGGCGGCTCGTCATAGGTGATGCGTGTGCCGGGCTCGAGCTCGCATTCAAGAAGCTCGGCTGCCAGCGTCTGAGCGGGCGGAGACACCGAGCGTCGCCGGAAGCCGACGGTCGAATCGGTCCAGACCGGCTGCATGCTACGGCGGATAACAGGCGCAAAATTGTCCTCGACCATGTGCATCAATCGCGAAATGGTCAGGCCATAAGCTGCGCCGAGCTTGCCCAGCACACTCGCGGTTGGGCTCACCTCAGCGTTTTCGAGGCGGGACAGGGTGGCGCGGCTCACATCGCTGCGTTTCGCAAGCTCGTCCAAGGACCAGTTGCGTTCCGCACGCAGGGCGCGGAGACGCCCGGCGATCCGACGATCGATATGAGTTTCTCCCATATACGGAACAATGTCTCACATATGGGAGATTCGTCAAGTGATGGCAGGAATTGCCTCGTCGAGCGCGCCGGAATCGGCCGCCAGGTCAAGGAAGGTGTAGCGATTGCGGATCTTCCGCGCGTGCCGGACGGCCTCTTGGTATGAAGTCCGCGGCCAGCCCAGATCCTCCGGCGAGCGCGGAGCGTCTGCCTCCTCGAGCACCCGTGCCAGCCTGTCCGCATGCAGGGAAATGGCGCCGATGGCGGCGCGCATATCATTCCACTTGGCAGCGATCCTTTGATTGACGGTCTCGGCCGCCTTCTCGGTCAGGCGCTTCTGGCTGAAATCCTTCCAGCAGGAAGGGCCCAGCACCGCGCCAAATCGGCTGATGAAATCGGCCTCGGCGCTGGTGTCGGCGGCGACGGTGGGCGGCGGGCCGTCAAGCAGCCGGCCTTGCAACCGTGCCATGGTCAGCGTCGTCACGCCGATCTGCTCGCCGTGGAACGAGAATGGGCGGCCGGGGTCCGGCAGCATGTCCCCGTAATGGCTGATCAAATGTTCGCCCTGGCTGGCGGGCAGGGAATTGCCGCAGATCGCCGTTCCGAACCCGGACAAGAGCAGCGTGCGCACGAGCTTTTCCATCGCGCTAAGATCGCCGTTCACCAGCGGCTCCGCCGACGCAAACAGGGCGGGCTCGTCCTCCGCCAGCAACGCGAAGGGCATGGCGCGATAGGGCAGGTCCAGCAGCAGGTGCGAGAGCAGCCAGTCCGCCTGCGCGGTCGAGCGGCACAGGCTGTCGCCAAGGCCCGAGCGAATCATCCGAACTGGCGCCGCCGCCAGGATCGACAAATCGAGGAATGCGCCCAGCGGCGCCTGGGCCGCCAGCGATTTCTTGTGCCCATTGACCGTGATCGCCGCATTCAGCGACGTGTAGCCGTTCATCGATGGCGCCGTGCCGAAGACGACATAGGGCTTTCGATCGCAGGCGCTCGCATATTTGCAGAGATCGTTGATGGTGCCGGAGCCGACGGCGACGAGGGCATCGACATATCTGGTCGCTTCGCGAAGCTTATCCACGGTCACGGCATCAGCGTGCGGCTGCTCCGGCAACACGACGCTTTTGACTTCGCCAAGGCCCGCCAGGCTCCGTTCGACGCGTGCGCCCATGATCGCGTGAGTCGCCGGATCGCTAACCACGGCCAGGCGGCGACCGAGAGACAGCGGCCTTACAAGGTCCGCCTCTGCACCGGCCAGCGACTTCGCGATGGCGACGGCGCGCGTTTCAACGCGGAGCGGCGGGCCGCCGTCGGGGTCCGGACAGGTCCCGGCGATCAGCCGATCGAGTACGTCTTGCGCCATTCCAGAAAGGTCCTTTGTTTTCTTTCAGTTTCTTGGTTGTTCGGTGAAGAGCGGCTTCAGCGACTGAAACAGCCGGCGATAGTTGCCATAGGCTTCGTCGTAGGCGCTTGCTTGCCGCGGATTCGGTTCGATTTCGGCGTGCCGGGTGGAGAGCGAGCCGACCGCCTCGACAAGGTCGCGCGCCACGCCGCCCGCGACCGCCGCCAACAGGGCCGCGCCCACCGGCGCGCTGTCGATGCAGGCGGGCAATTCGACCGGTCGCTGCATGATGTCGGCGCGCATCTGGGACCACAGGCGGCTATGTGCGCCGCCGCCGATCAGCAGCAGGGAATCGGCGGCGACGCCCATCTGATCCAGGCGGTCGATGACATCGCGCATGGCGAATGCACATCCCTCGAGCACGGCCCGGACCATGTGGCCTCGCCCATGCGCCGGCGTCATGCCGTAGAAGCAGCCGCGCGCGGCCGGCTGCCATTCAGGCGCCATCGCACCGGTCAGCGCGGGCATGAAGCTGAGCCCATCGGCGCCGGCGGGCACCTCGGCCGCCAGGGCGTTCAGCGTGGTGAGATCCGGGATGTTCAGAAGCTGGCTGAGCCAGGCGACCGCGCCGCCGGACAGCCAGCCCGGATTCTCGATAAAGAAGGCGCCGCCGGGATAAGCGTGGGTCTCCAGCAGCCCGCTCTCGTCCCGCAAGGCGGTCGGATGAAGACCGCCGACCACTTCCCCCGTGCCCAGAACGACGGCAACTCTGCCGGGCGCATTGAACCCTGCGCCGAGCGGCGTCCCAAAATCGTCGCCGGTGCCGACCGCCACCTTCACGCCCACCGGCAAACCCGTCAGCCTCGCGCCGCGTCGGTTCAGGGTGCCGGCGCAAGTCTCCGCCTCGGCGATCCGCGGCAATTGCGCTTCCGAGAGATCGAAGCTCTCGAGCAGGGCCGGATCATAGCCGCGGCGGTCGAGCGAATAGAGCATGCTGGTCGAAGCCAGTGCGTGATCGATGATCGCCGTGCCGGTCAACTGCTCGACCATGTAGGAGACCGGCTGATGGAACCGCGCGATAGGCGCGGCTGGGCCGAGATGCCGCGTCAGCCAGCGCGCTTTCGCGCCGAGATGGCTGGGGTCCATTACCAGGCCGCACTCGGCCCGAACGCGACGGAACGGAATGTCACTGATCTCCTCGGTCGCCCGGCGATCCATCCAGGTCAGGCAGGGCGACAAGGGCCTGCCGTTCGCATCTACTGCGATACAGCCGTCGAGCTGGCCGCAGAGGCCGATCGCCTCAATGTCAGCCGGCGCCGCATTGGCCGATGCCAGGGCCTCCGCGATGGCCGGACCCAATGCATCGGTCCACAAATCCGGTGCCTGCTCCACCCAGCCGGGCTTCGGATAGCTCGGCCGATAGCACCTCGCCGCATGGCCGACGATCCGCATGCCGCCATCCAGCACGGCAACCTTGAGGCTCTGCGTCCCGACGTCGGCGCCGATGATCATGCAGGCTCAGCCTTGCTGTCGGAGGCGGGGATCGTCAGCAGCATGCCGGTGCCGGTTCCTTGACCTGCCCATAGGTCTTGAACTTGTCGATGACGCGGTTGATTTCCTTCTTCGGCAGGATGTTGGGCTTGCCGACCTGCAGGGCGCGCCAATATTGCGCCGCCAGGGTCTCTACCTCGACCGCCAGCCACATCGCCTTCTTGAGATTGGGCCCAACGACGATCATGCCGTGATTGGCGAGCAGGCAGGCGTTGCGGCCTTCCAACGCCTTGACCGCGTTGTCCGCAGTCTCCTGGGTTCCGTAAGTGGCATAAGGCGCGCAGCGGATGTTCTCGCCGCCCGCGGCGGCGATCATGTAATGCACGGCAGGAATCTCGAGACCGAGGCAGGAGAGGGTGGTCGCGAACATCGCGTGGGTGTGAACGACTGCGCCGACTTCGGGCCGCATCGTCATCAGTGCGTGGTGAAAACGCCACTCGCTCGAGGGCTTGCATCTGCCGACATGGCTGGCATCCGGCCGCATCAGCACGATGTCGCCGGGCTTCATCTCGTCATAGGCGATGCCGGAGGGTGTCAGCAGGAACCCCTCTTTCACGCGCACGCTGATATTGCCGGACGTGCCTTGGTTGATGCCCCGGCGATTCATATCGATACAGGCATTTGCGATTTCGCGCCGGGCGGCTTCGTGCTTCACAGGTGAACTCCGTTCTTGATGATTATGGGGTGTCCTTGTCCGCCACCAGGATCTCGATCGGCAGGGCGGCCAGCGCATTGGTGATTTCGGGATCCGGCGTGAGATCCGTGACCAGATGCGTGGCCTTCTCGAAATTGCCGACCCGGATCGGCGCGAAGCGGCCGAATTTTCCCTGGTCGGCGACTACCGCGGCGGTTCGCGCGGATAGCAGCATGCGGCTATGCAACTCGCCTTCTTCGCGCGTGTAGTCCATCAGCCAGCCGGCCGGCGAGATCGCGCCGGCCCCGATGAAGACATAGTCCGCGAAATAGTTCGCCAGCATGGCGGTGGCGTCACGCCCCAGGGTCGCGCCGTTGCTGGGCTGGATCTCGCCGCCCAGCATGTAGACTCGGTTGCCGTTGTGTCCCATCAGCTTTCCGCAACTGAAGATGCTGTTGGTGAAGATAGTAAGGTCGCGGCGTACCATCAGGGCTTCGGCTACTGCCTGAACGGTGGTGCCGCTGGCCAGGATGACCGACGCACCGTCGGGCACCAGGCCGGCGGCGAGCTGGCCGATGGCGCGCTTGCCATCCACATTGGTAACCTGGCGGACCGTCATCTCCGGTTCGCTCTGCTCCAGCGACAGCGCGCCGCCATGGGTCTTGCGCAGGCGCTGGCCATCGGCGAGGGCAACCAGGTCGCGTCGAATCGTTTCGCGCGAGACCTTCAGCTTACGCTGAATCTCGGTGATCGAGATCGAGCCACGGACATTCACCATGGAGAGGATAAGCCGCTGTCTTTCTTCGGCGAGCACGGTCCATTCCTTTTTCAGTCGTCGGACGAATCAACTGAAAGCATTCATACCAAAAACCTCGCTGGGCATTTTTAGCACTCTATTGCACTTAATGGCAATTATGTTGTAATTTGTGTTTATCCGGATTCAACCGGAACGAATTGCTCAAAAGCAAGGCTGGACTTCCGGCCACTAACAGGGAGAAGCGGACATGTCGAACGGCACATCGAGGCGAGCAAGGTGGGCTGCCAAACGGCTGTCCCGCCGACAGGTCATCGCGGGCGCGGTCGCCACGGCAGGAGCAATGGTATTCCGCCCGAGCGCACCCTTCATCAGCAATGCCGAGGCGGCGACGCCGACCTTGCGGCTGCTGATGTGGGAGGCCTACGCCATCAAGGAGACCATCGCTCTATTCGAGGAGACGGTTGGCGCGCGCTTCTCGCCGGCCTTCTTCGACGGCAACTCCGAGGCCTTCAACAAGATGAAGGTCGGCGGCACCAAGGATTTCGACATCGTGCAGGCCGACGGCTTCTGGCCGCGGCTCTACTTCAAGCAAGGCCTGACCCAGGGCGTTGATTACGGCAAGCTCGAGAACGTCAATAACGTGTTCCCGGAGTTCCTGCCTGACAAGTTCACGCTGCTCGCGGACGAGAGCGGCCAGACCAACGTCGCCGCGCCGAACTGCTGGGGCGGCTACGGCATCACCGTCAATACCAGCAAGATCGCGGCCGAGGATATCGGCTCGATCAACCTGCTGCTGAACGAGAAGTACAAGGGCAAGATGTCCACGAACTCACGGTTCGAGGAGAACATCGCCCTGATGGGCATCCTGGCCGCCACCAACCTCGGCACCATCGACGGCGAGCGCCCGGATGGGAAACCGTTCAACCCCTACAATCTGACCGATGCCGAGTTGGAAGAAACCAAGCGCCTGCTGATCGCGCAGAAAAAGCTGCTGATGACGCGCTATCAGGATTACGATGCACTGGACCGGCTGATGCGCGGCGGGGCGATCTGGGCGGCGCCGGAGTTCGCCGAGACCTATCGACACCTGACGGTGCTGCGCAAAGAGGGCAAGATCGACTTCGACGTCCAGCATGTCTTGAAGCCGAAGGAGGGTGGCCTCGGATGGGTCGATACCTGGATGATCAGCTCGGGCGCCAACTCGGAGCAGGTGGAGCTCGCGCACCGCTGGATCGACCTCTATCTCACCAAGGAGAATTTCGCCCGCGTCGTGCGCTCGACGGGCTATGGCGGCACGGTCGACGTGCGGGAGCTGTTGAAGCCCGATGAGATCGATCTCTACTTCCAGAACAAGAGCGCGGATGCCAGCCAGCTCCACATGTTCGACCAGCCGTCCTCGCCGGAGAAGTGGGAGCGGATCTGGTCGGACGTCGAAGCTTCGTGAGGTCGGCGGAAGCAATCTGCGTCCGTTCCTCGCGGCAGGCCGGTTGATGCTTCCTCTCACTTGGTCCTGCTAGCGGGGGTCGCCGTGCCAAGCGCCACACTTGAGTTACAATCGGTAACCAGGCGCTTTGGCCCGGTGACGGCAGTCGATCGCATCGATCTGGCGATCGAGCAGGGCGAGTTCTTCGCGCTCCTCGGCCCGAGCGGCTCCGGCAAGACGACGCTGCTGCGTATCATCGCTGGCCTGGAGCGGCCAGACGAAGGCGAAGTACGGATTGCGGGACGCAACGTCACAGACCTGCCGCCTTACGGGCGCCATGTCGGCATGGTGTTCCAGAACTTCCTGCTGTTTCCCCACAAGACAGTGGCGGAGAACATCGTCTTTCCTCTGCGCATGCAGAACGTGGCCAAGACCCGGCGCGACGAGCAGCTGGCATGGGTCATGGGTCTGCTTCGCCTGCAGGGGCTGGAAGCGCGCTATCCGAACGAGCTCTCCGGCGGGCAGCAGCAGCGCGTGGCACTGGCCAGGGGCCTCATCTCCCGTCCGGCACTCCTGCTGCTGGACGAGCCGCTCGCCAACCTTGATCGCGAATTGCGCTCGGAGATGGAAGTCGAGATCCGGCGCTATCAGAAGGAGCTGCAAATCCCCTTCATCTATGTCACGCATAATCAGGAAGAGGCGCTCACCATGAGCGACCGGATTGCGGTCATGCGCAACGGCCGCTTCGAGCAGATCGGCGCCAAGCACGAGATTTACACCAATCCCGCCAGCGCCTTTGTCGCGACGTTCGTGGGGCATGCCAACCGGCTCGACGGCCAGATCGTGGAGATCGACGGCGCGTTGGCGCGGATATCCTGGAATGGAGAATCCCTGCTCGTCCCGCGGCCGACGGGCGCGGCTGCCGGCGACAAGGTGCACTATTTCGTCAAGCATGAAGACCTCGAGATCGCACCGGCCAAAGTCAACGGAATCGCCGCCAATGACATGAATGAGGTTTCCGGAATCCTGCGCGACATCATATTCAAAGGTCAGACGACGAACTACATCGTGGCCCTCGCGGCGGGCGGCGATCTGGTGGTCAGCGATACGCCGCGCACGGCGAGCGTGCATCCGAATGAGCAAGTGGTGGTGCGCTGGCCGGCGGCCGTCGGCTCATGCTTTCCGGAGAAAGCCAGATGAGCGGCCTAGGCCCGCTGTCGACTTTCAAGCGGAATCCCGAACTGCGGTTCGTGGGCCTCGCCGGACCGGGCGCCATCTTCATCGTCGTCAGCTTGTTGCTGCCGCTCCTGTCGATCGTCGTGTTCAGTTTCTGGCGCACCGAGAGTTACGAACTCTATGCCGACTGGACGTTCGACAACTATCGGACCTTGCTGAGCGAAGCCGCCTACCGCACCTTCTTCCTGCGGTCGCTGATCACAGCGATCATCGTGACCGTCGTCTGCATGCTCTGCGGCTGGCCCGTCGCCTATTTCATCGCCAGGCACGGCGGGCGATACCGGCTGCTGCTGGTACTGACGCTGGCGGCGCCGTTTTTCACCGGCGCGATCCTGCGCATTACTGCCTTGCAGGGTCTGCTGGGACCGATCGGCCTCATCAACATGGCGCTCAACGTCGTGGGGTTGGCGCCGATCGAGGCCCTGATGTATACCCAGCTGGCTTCAGGACTGGGCCTGGTCTATCTCTTCGTGCCCTTCATGGTGACGGCGATCTATCTCTCGCTGGTCAATTTCAATTTCGAGCTGCTGGAGGTTGCCAAGATCAATGGCGCACGCCCATGGCGGGCATTCTTCGAGATTACCTGGCCGCTGAACTGGATCGGCACCGCCATCGGCATGATCCTGGTCTTCATCCCGTGTCTTGCGAATGCGCTGACGCCGCGCTTTCTCGGCGGTCCCGATGCGACGTCCTTCGGCATGAGCCTCTCGCAGCAATTCGGCGAGACGGGAACCTGGGCGCTTGGGTCGGCGATGGGTGTGTCGCTGTTCGGCGCTTCGGTGCTGGTCATCCTGTGCCTGAAGCCGACGATCCGCCTCAAGCGAAGCGGCTTCACCGGGGCCATGACGCAATGACATCGCGACGCCCGGCAATCGAACTCTCCAAGGTCTCGATGTCGGTCGGGCTCGGCACGATGTACGTGTTTCTGTATGCCCCGATCTTCTATGTGATCTACACCTCATTCGCCGCTGACATCGTGTGGCCATTCCCGCTGTCTTTCACAGTTGCCGCCTATGCCGACCTGTTCGACAGTTCGCTCTATGGCGAGGCGCTGGCAAACAGCCTGAAGCTGGCGACGGGAAGCGCGGCCCTGTCGACGATCCTGGCGGCCGCCGGCGCGATCGGCGTGCTGCGCTACCGGTCACGTCGCCGCGGGCTGGTGCTGTTCCTGTTCATCGCACCCTTGTTCGTCGCGGACCTGCTGATCGGGATTTCCATCCTGGCCTTCAATGCCCGGGTTCTCGGGCTGCCCGGCAATCTCTATTCGGCGATGGCAGCCAATGCGGTTCAGGGTACCTCGTTCGGCTTCCTGATCATCCTGGCGCAACTGGTCCGCTACAATTGGGACATGGACGATGCCGCCATGGTGTTCGGCGCGCGGCCATGGCGCTGCTTCATCGAAATCACTCTGCCGACGATCTGGCCCTCTCTGCTGGGGGCGTATCTCATCAGCTTCATCCTCGCCTTCAACAACCTCGAAATCTCGTTTTATAACTTGGGCGCGATTCCGACCTTGCCGTCAGTGGCATGGGGATCGCTGCGCTTTGGATTGGGGCCGGAACTGTTCGCGCTGGCCGCGCTGGTGAATCTCTTCGTCTTCACCGTATTCGCCATCATGTACGGCTTGATGCGCACCGGCCTCGTCAAATTCGGCTATCGCGGCCTGTAGGCCGGTCGGCACGCGCTCTTACGACAGAACCTCGACATTGGCGTTTCGCAGCGGCGCCCTCAGTTTGCCGTCGGGTGCCTGGTCGCAGATCAATTGGTCGATATCGTCCAGCGGGCACACGCGATGCTGATGCCGGCATCCAGTAGCACGACGTGCTCCTCGGACCGTTTCAACATCGCGCGCTTGATCGCGAGCGCATCGGGATGTGAGGAATTCAGGCCATTGCCGGGAAAGGCGGCGACCGGTTTCATCCGGCGTCGGCCCGGGAGGCCGTAGCGCAGTCGGCCTGGATGGCCGCGAGCTGAGACAGCAGGGACCCCATGTTCTTGGCATAGGAGCCGTCGAACACCGCCGATCCGATCGTGAACGCGTCGGCGCCGGCCGCGTGCAAGGCGGCAATCTGCTGGGAGGTGGAGACGCTGCCCGCCACGATCAGGTATTTCTTTCCGAGGCCACGTCGCGCCGCCTTCACCAGCTCGATGGGGTCCGCGGAGGTGGCGCGATAGGCCAGCAGGTCGGTTCCGGCGCAGCCCTGGTCGATGAAGCGGCGGCAATGCGCCTCGATCTGGTCCGGCCGCCCGCCGAGCTTGGTCGGATGGCCGCTAGGGAATCCGGAGAACGGGTAGTACTCCGTCTTGCTGTTCCCCAGAACCTCCTGAATGCGGGCCACGTCCGTCCCGCCCAGCAGCCGGTCGATTCCCAGCTCTCCGGCGACGCGGGCGGAATTCAGCGTATCGGCCGGGCTGGTGCTGACCACTTCCATGTAGGAAACGGCGCCGGCCTCGCGGATCCGTTCGGCCAAGGCCGCCAGCGTCCGCTTCTCGACACCGATATCCTTGAAGCCGATATGACGAAGCTTCAAAGGCAGGATCAGGTCGAGGACGGCCAGGCAATCGGTGATGGTCCGATCCTGGCGGGTGAGCATGAAAATGAAGTCCACTTGGCCTCCGCCAGTTTCACGGCAAGTTCGCCGACCGGAATGTGCGACTGCAACAAATTGCAATTGCGGCTGGCTCATTATTGACAAAAACACTCAATATGCAACATTTTGCAACAACCTGATTTACGGGCTGACCACCTCCTGGCGGAGCCGGCAGAGAGCCCTCAAGGTGCCACCGGTTGTGCAGGGGGTGTGGGCATGCGTGTGTATCATCCATGAGCAAGCTGAGGCTCGCGGGCATTACCCGGAAATACGGCTCCTTTACCGCCGTCGATAACATTGATCTCGAGGTCAGCGACGGGGAATTCGTCACGCTGCTTGGGCCCTCCGGCTGCGGCAAGACCACGACCTTGCGCATGGTGGCGGGCTTCATCGCGCCCGACAGCGGAGAGATCTGGTTCGACGACCGGCGGATGACCGACGTGCCGCCGCACCGGCGCAACACCGCGATGGTGTTCCAATCCTACGCGCTGTTCCCGCACATGAGCGTCGCGCAGAACGTGGCATTCGGTCTCAAGATGCGTAACTTGCCCGCGGCGGAGCAGGTCAAGCGCATCGACGAAGCGCTCGACATGGTCAGCCTCCGCGGCCTCGAAGCGCGGCGCCCGGGCCAGCTCTCCGGCGGGCAGCAACAGCGCGTCGCGCTGGCGAGGGCCATTGTGACGCGCCCCGACATCCTGCTGTTCGACGAGCCGCTGTCGAATCTCGATGCCAAGCTGCGCGAGAAGGTCAGGCTCGAGATCCGCGAGCTGCAGCGGCGGCTCGACATCACGACCCTCTATGTGACGCACGACCAGGCCGAGGCGCTGGCGATCTCCGACCGCATCGTCGTGATGAACGGCGGCCGGATCGAGCAGATCGGCGATCCCGGCACGATCTATCGCGCGCCGCGCAGCGCGTTCGTGGCCGACTTCCTCGGCGCGGCCAATATCGTGGACGGCCAGGCGGTGGGCGGCGGGACCGTGGAGTCGCCTGTTGGCAACTTCGCCGTCACCGGCGCGCCCTTGTCCGCGAGCAGGCCGGTGAAGTTGAGCTGGCGGCCGGAGGATATGAAGATCGCGGCCGACGGCTCGGCGAACATCCGCGACGCCGTGGTCCGGAGCGTCGTCTTCCGCGGCAACTTCATCGAGCTTCTCGTGGAGGTGGCGGGTCATCCGCTGCGGGCACAGCTGGATAGCGATCTTGCCGTCCAGGAAGGCGACGTCCTCAGCTTCGCCGTTCTGGCCAGCCGCATCCGGGTGGTCGAATGAATGATATGCAGCCCGGGCGGATCACGCTGCTGCTCCTGATCATTCCAGGCGCGGGCTTCATCTTCCTGTTCCTGTCGGCCGCGATCCTGATGACTTTCCTGCAGAGCATCGGGCTCTATTCGCTGGTTGGTGAATCGCATCTGACCGCCTCCTATTGGCTGTCCCTGATGGACAAGACCTTTTTCGATTCGTTCTTCTTTTCGCTCAAGGTCGGCGTCGGCAGCGCCTTCGGCACATTGCTGTTCGCCTATCCGTTGGCCTTATTCCTGAGGCGACGGCGTTTCGGCGCGCGCACCATCGGATCGATCATCAAGATTCCTTTGTTCGTGCCGGCACTGGTCGCGGCCTTCCTCATCCTCAACGTGCTGGCTTTCAACGGCGTCTTGAACAACGTGCTGCTGTGGATCGGAATCATCGATCGCCCGATGCGCATGCTCAACGACACGTTCGGATGGAACGTCCTCATCATCCAGGTTTGGAAGAACCTGCCGTTCCAGCTCCTGATCATCGCGTCGGTGCTGGAAACCATCCAGACCGACATCGAGGATGCCGCCCGCAATCTCGGCGCCAATCCGCTGCGCGTGATCTTTCACATCGTACTGCCGCTGTCCGCGCCCGGAATCCTGATCGCGGTGGTTCTGGTCTTCATCCTGACCTTCGGCGACTACGCCATCACGCGGGTGGCCGGGCCGGTCTATCCGTCGTCCTTGTCCGTGCTGATGTACACCGATGCCTTTACCTTGCAGCAATGGGGCATCGCCGCCTGCATCGGCATGGTCGTCATCGTCGCCTCGCTCGCCTTTGTCGCGATCTATGCCCGCGCGGCCCGCATGATCCAGGGAATGGGCCGATGACCGAAGCCGTCATGACCCTCCCACAGGCGCGCCGGTCCCGCCTCAGTTTCGGGCAGTTCCTGGCTCTGCTCATTATCGCACTGCTGGTGATCTGGACGGCCGTGCCGCTGTTCATGGCGGTCATGTGGTCGCTGGTGAATCCCGACGATCCCTGGTCGCCGCCGGCCGTCCTGCCGCCGAGCCTGTCGCTTGCGCAATGGGAATACGTCTTCACTTATTCCGAGATCGCCAAAGCAGTCACCACCAGCTTCCTGCTGGCGCCGATCGTCACGCTCCTGTCCTTTGTCCTGGCGCTGCCGACCGCGTACGCGATCGGTCGCTTTTCCTTTCCCGGCAAGGAAGCCCTGCGGATCCTCATTCTCCTGCCGGTCGTGATGCCGGCGATGGTGATCGCGATGTTCCTGAGCCGGGTGTTCTACGGTCTCGGCCTGTCGCAGACGTTCCTGGGGCTGGTGATCGGCCATACGCTCCTCGCCATGCCCTACATGCTGCGGATCCTGGCAACGGCGTTCGAAGCGATCCCGCAGGACGTTATCGATGCCGCGCGCAATCTCGGCGCGGGCCGCCTGGCGCTGGTCCGGCATGTGCTGGTCCCGATGGTGCTGCCGGGGTTGTTCGCGGGCGCGGTGTTCACCTTCATCACCAGCCTCGAGGAGTTCAACCTCACCTTCGTCATCGGGACACCGACCTTCCAGACCATCCCGACGGTGTTGTTCGACTATCTCGGCTACCACTTCGTGCGCACCAACGCCGCTGTGGTGTCCATCATCCTGATGGTGCCGAGCGTCGCGCTTCTTTTCATCGCGGAGCGCTTTCTGAAGACGGAGTACCTGTCCTCCGCCTTTGGAAAGCTATGAACAAGTGTGAATGAGCCGGGGCCGATGGGCGGCCCTGGCCGGCAACAGGGAGAATAGATCATGACGAGCAGACGAGTCTTTCTATCCGGCGCGTTGACCGTGGTTGCCATGCTGGGTGGTGCCGCTGTCTGCCAGGCTGCCGACGACTATCGGACGATGCCCTGGGACAAGGTGGTCGAAGCCGCCAAGGCCGAGGGCGAGATGACCTTCTATGCCTGGTGGGGCGAGGAATTCTGGCGCACGGCGGCCAAGGATTTCGAAGGGAAATACGGGATTAAGGTGAACGTGGTCACCGGTGACCGTCCCGCCAACATCGGCAAGGTGGTGGCGGAAGCCTCTAGCGCCACCGGCACCATCGATGCGCTGCTGGTCGGCGGCGTTGAGCTGAAATCGCTGCTGGATGCCAAGGCCCTCTATGGCCCGCTGGTCGGTGTCATCCCGGATTCCGACAAGCTCGATGCCAAGCTCTCCAAGGTCCAGGAGGGCTATGCGACCGGCGGCTATCTCGTGCCGGTCTATCGCAACCAGACCGGATTCGTGTACGACCCGGAGAAGGTGCCGAACCCGCCGCAGAGTTGGGCCGATTTCACCGCCTGGCTCGATGCCAACCCGGGGCAGTTCGCCTTCAACGATCCATCGAAGGGCGGGTCGGGCCAGGCCTTCGTGCAGGCCGCCATCGTCAACGTATTGGGCGATGAAGAGCGCTATGCTGGCGATACCGAGCTTGACGAGAAGAAGGTCGCCGATTGGGGCAAGGTGTGGGACTGGTTCAACGCCAACCAGGACAAGTTCACCATAACCGCCTCCAATAATGACTCGCTGGATCGCGTCAACCAGGGCGAGGTCATGATGGCGGCGGCCTGGGACGATGACACCTCGGTGTCGCTCGCCAAGGGCACCCTGTTCAAGCGGGCCAAGCTCTATATCCCGGCGCTCGGTATGCCGGGCGGCGGCGACAGCCTCGGCATCCCGGCGAACGCGCTGCACAAGGCGGCCGCGATGCTGTTCGTTGCCTATCTGGTCCAGGCCGACGTGCAGAAGCAATTGAACGCGACCATCGGCAGCTATCTGGCCCGCACCGACATCACGGGCGAGAACGCGCTGATCCCCGAAGAGCAGCGCCAGAAGAACGGCCGCGCCTGGATTCCGGGCGCGTACAAGGGCTATTTCATTCAGCAGTTCGTGTCCGAGGTGCTGCAGAAATAGTCCGCTCGAGGAGCAAGCCGGGCTGTCGCTCGCAGCCCGGCTTCGCTGCATCCCCATGATCGACCGGATCGTATCCGCTTTGCCGGAACCCGAATCCCGGTTGCTCGCGGAAGCCAGACGTGTGGCGGCGTCCCGCACGGAGCACGACCGGTTCGCCGCTGCACTCCCATGTCTGCATGCGATCGAGCTGGCCGAATCGCCGAACCCGCGACAGCTCGGCAGCCGGATCAGGATCGCGGCCTGGAACGCCGAGCGCTGTAAATATCCGGCCGAAAGCGCGGCGCTGCTGGCCGGGATTGGCGCCGACATCGTGCTACTGAGCGAGCTGGATATCGGCATGGCGCGCTCCGGCAACCGCCACACCGCGCGCGAGCTGGCGCAGTCGCTGGGCTGCGGCTATGCCTTCGGCGTCGAATATGTCGAGCTGGGGCTCGGTGACGATCGCGAGAAGATCTGGCACGCGGACCAGACGAATGCCGTCGGCCTGCACGGCAATGCCATTCTCGGCAAGGCCAGCCTCGATGCACCCGTCATCGCGCGGCTGGACGAGGGCGCGCGATGGTTCGCCGGCGCGCAATCGACCCAGGAGCGGCGGATCGGTGCGCGCATGGCGATCGCCGCCACCATCGACGTGGGCGGCACGCCGCTGCTCGTGGCGTCGGTTCACCTGGAGAGCAGCACCGATCCGCTGGATCGCGCGTCCCAGGTGGCGGTGCTGTTGCGCGCGATCGACGAACGCGCGGCTGGAATTCCCGTCATTATCGGCGGCGACTTCAACACCAGCGCGCTGCCGCCGGCCGAGGCGGCCGACGACGCGTGGTTCCAGCATCCGGCGGCGTACGAACCGCTGTTCGACCTGTTTGCCAATGCCGGCTATGACTGGCGTCTGGCCAATACGCCCGCCGCCACCGAACGGACCCGGCCCGACGGCACGCCGCAACCGCCCTTCCGCAAGATCGACTGGTTCTTCACGCGCGGTGTCGCACTCCGGCGGGCCCTTACGATGGCGGCGACCGACGTGGCCGGCTCGGCGGTCTCCGATCACGACGTCATTGTGATCGACATCGGCGTCGGCCCATGACTACCTGCTGCTGCTGATCGCCGACTCCGACGAGCGTTACCCGCACAGCGGCGTGATCCGAGTTCCAGCGGGCCGCCGACTTCACTCCGCCGCCAAGACCGGTTGTAGGCGTGCCGGAGCGTGCGATGCGACGATCGCCTCGATCTCTGCACCCTCGATCGTCTCGCGGTCCAGCAGCGCGGCCACCAGTGCTGCATGGGCATTCTTGTAGCTGTTCAGGGTCTCGAGAGCCTGCGCCCAGGCCTGGTCGATGATCGTCTGCGCGCTTTCCTCCGCGCGCTGTCGCGCAACTGTGCTGGAATCGTCGGAGATGGAAAGGACGGGGCCTGACGCTCCCATCGACCAGACCGATGCCATGCGTGATGCTAGGTTGGTGGCTTGCTTGAGATCGTCCTCGGCGCCGGTTGACACACCCGCGCTGCCGAACTCCAGCAGTTCCGCTGCACGCCCGGCGAGGCAGACGATGATGTCGCTCATCAGTTGCTGGCGGCTGATGAGTTTGCGATCTTCCTTGGGTGTCGAAAGCACGACACCTAGAGCGCGGCCGCGCGGGACGATGGTCGCTTTTTGCGGACGTTTGGCGCCGTCCAGGGTCGCTGCAGCGATCGCGTGACCGGCTTCGTGAATGGCAATGGCCCGGCGGTCTTCCGCGGAGATCACCGCGCCGTTCCGGACGCGCCCCAACAAGACGTCAAAGTAGGCGCCGTCGATGTCATCCATCGTAATCGCCGACGCCGATCGCTTGGTGGCGCGGATGGCTGCTTCGTTGAGCAGGTTCTCGAGACCGGCACCGGACATGCCGGTCGTGCGACGCGCCACTATCGCCAGATCCACGGTGCTCGCCAGGACTTTATTACGTGCATGGACCTGGAGGATACCGACGCGGCCGGTCAGATCCGGAATTTCCAGATCGATCCGTCGGTCGAACCGGCCCGGCCGCAGGACGGCAGCATCGATCAGATCGGGCCGGTTGGTGGCTGCTAGGACGACCACCCCTTTGTTGCTGCTAAAGCCGTCCATCTCCACGAGGAGCGCGTTCAACGTCGCCTCTTCCTCGGTGTTGATGCCGCTGCCGGCGCTCGCGGAGCGTTTTCGGGCAAGGGTCTCGATCTCATCAATGAAAATGAGGCACGGCGCATTCTTGCGGGCCAGCTTGAACATGTTGCGCACTTTGTTGGCGCCGAGGCCCATGAAAGTCTGGCGGAAATCGGCACTCGACACAGCGATGAAGGCCGAATTTGTTTCGCCGGCAACCGCGCGTGCGAGCAGGGTCTTGCCCACGCCCGGAGGCCCGACCATCAAGGCGCCCTTGGGCGCTTTTGCCCCCAGACGTGTGAATCGCTCCGGATCGCGCAGGAAGTCGACGATCTCCGTCATCTGGTCCTTGGCTTCCTCTTGGCCGGCGACGTCGGAGAAGCGGTAGTTGGCGGCTGTCGGATCCAGCAGCTTGGCCGGATTGCCGATGGCGAAGCGGCCAGCGCCACCCAGGATCTGCCAGGCTATCAGCAGCATCGGCAGCAGCATCAGGAGCGGGAAGCCGTTCTTGCTGATGAAGTCGGTGAGGGCAGAGCCTCCGAAGGAGACATCAACGCCCGCCTGCACCAATTGAATGAGCGTCTCGTCCGGCAACTGCCCGCGAAAGGAGGCTTCCTTACCGTCGCGATAGGCGACGTCCATGCTCTCATCGCTGATGCTGGCCGACTTGATCAGGCCATCGCTCGCGTCCTGCACCAGGGTCGTCATGCTGATGCTGGGAGGCGTGGCAGTCGCCACCCCAGTCCACGCCACCCATCCGATTGCACCGACTGCGAGTAGGGCGATCAGCAGGTAGCTGACGCGCTCCCGTTGAGACAAAAGACGGCATTTGCGGACAAGCTGATGCCATGCGCGCTGCATCGCCACACTCCTCGGAAATCATCGCGAAAGCGTGGCGGCTAAATCGGCGGCGAACGCTCTCTTTGCGTAGGCTTAGAGTTAGTATCCCACATTGGCTAACGGAACCTTGACAAGGTGTCGCGGTCCCCGGGGCCCTAAGCCGTTTGGCATACCCGCCGCGTCGGCGTCGTGCGTCCATCACCCAATGTGCGGAAGGGCCGATCTCTTGGGCATTAATAATAACCCGGCCTTGACTTCATAAACCCCGCAATAAACACTTGATCTAATACAACCTGGGGTACTGCGCTGAGTATTGGCAGTTGAGCTTAAGCTCGGCATCACCGGTTGAGGCGTTGAGGGGCTCGTATGACGAAACTGATTCTTGCGTTTCGGTTCCTGTCCATGATCTTCGCCGCAAGCGTGATCGCTCTCGTGCCACAGCGTGCCGGCGCCGAGGAGATGCGCGAGATCGACTGCAGCGGATCGCAATTCAGCTTTCCGGGGGAAGGCTATCGGCTGGACTGCGAACAGTCGGCAAAGCAGGTGCGCGCGGGAGAATCCTCGGGCGCGACCGTGGTGGATGTCATGACGATCGGCGCGGATGCGCCTTCGATGTTCCTGACGGTCATCGGCATGAAGGTCAATGCGACACGCCTCTATTTGGAATATCGGACTCTCGGGTCGAATTTTCGCGATACCTTCAAGAATACCGAAGTCGAGGATTGGAAGACGGTCGGCAACAAGAACGGCTATGACATTGCGGAGTTCAAGGCCGTGATCAGCGGGGTGCCATCGCAGTGTATTGCAATCCAGCGCTACACCAATGCCGCCTGGACCGGCTTCAAGCGCAAGATGATCGGCATGGGCTGCTCGCCGGTCGGCCTGGAGCCGGTCTACGCCGCTCTTTCGAAATTGCAGGCGCCAGGGGACTAGCCGCGAAGCGAGCTGTCCAAGTAGCTGCAAAGCGCTGGCGACTTCCTATATATTCTGCGCCGGATCAGACTTGCTGAGAGAGCGTCTTGCGTATCAAGAAGATCACGGCCTATCGGCAGGACCAGCCGTTCCGCGACGGCGTCTATACTTGCTCCGGCGGACGGAGCGCGTTGGGATTCGATTCGACCATCGTCCGCCTCGATACCGATGCCGGCTTGGTGGGGTGGGGAGAGATGGCGCCGCTCGGCGCTTTCTACGACCCATCCTTCGCGGCCGGCGCGCGGGCGGCATTGGCCGAGCTGGCGCCATCGCTGATCGGCGAAGATCCGCTGCAAACGATCGCGATCAACCGGCGCATGGACCACGTCCTCAAAGGTCACCCCTACGCCAAGTCCGCGATCGACATGGCCTGCTGGGACCTTGCCGGCAAGAACGCGGAGCAGCCGCTGGCGGAACTGCTGGGTGGACGTTTCGGCGAGACTGTCGCGCTCTATCGCTCGGTGCCCCAGGCCGATCCGGCTCGGATGGCGGAGCAGGCGCGTCGCTATGTCGAGGCCGGCTATAAACGCATCCAGGTCAAGGTCGGGCTCGATCCGGATGAGGATATCGAGCGGATGCAGGCGGTGCGCGCGGCACTGTCCGGCGACGTCGTTCTGTTCGCTGATGCGAATGGCGGCTGGAACACCCATCAGGTCCGCCGCTTCCTGCGCGGCACGCGCGCGCTCGATTATTATCTGGAGCAGCCGTGCGACAGCTACGAGGAATGCCTTGCGATCCGCGGCGATTGCGACCGGCCGCTGATCCTGGATGAATCGATCGACGGGCTGCCCGTCCTGATGCGGGCCTGCGCCGACCGGCTGGCGGACGGCATCACCATCAAGCTCGCACGCGTCGGCGGCATCACGCGCGCCCGGTTGATCCGCGATACCGCCGTCGAAATGGGCCTGGCCGTGACGGTCGAGGACACCGGGGGTGCGGAGATCGATACCGCCGCCATGGCGCACATGTCGCTATCGACGCCGGAAAGTGCCCGCCTGCATACGGTCGACTTTCACAATTGGGTCAGCGTTAGCAACGCCACCGGCATGCCCGCTTGCCGCGACGGCAGGATGGCGGCGCCGACTGCGCCCGGTCTCGGCGTCATTCCGCTCGAGCAGAAATTCTCAGCACCGGTCTACGCCACTTAGGCGGAGGTAAACTTCGGTGTATTGGCGAGGTGGCCTGCCTTCACCCACACGCGGCACCCTTCCGGGCCGGCTTTGGCATGCAGCGCGGCCTTTGGCGGAAGGCGGAGCCAGGATTGCGTGCTGAAATCTTCCTGGCCATCCGCAAAGCCGCCGGCAAGCACCAGGATTTCCGCCCCGCCCGGCACGGGCAAGTCGATCTGCGCGTTCGGCGCCCAGCGTTCCAGGCGAACCTCTTCGCGGGCATCGCGAAACAGCGGCATGATCTCGACACCTGCCCGGCCTGGCACTGGCGCGAATGAATTCTTGCCGGTCTCGATGCGCACATCGGTGCGGTCGTCCGGATCGAACTGCCAGAGCTTGACGAAGATCACGCAGCCCGGCTGCGAGCCCGGCTTATGACTCGAGGTCGGCGGATTGCGGACATAGGAGCCGACGGGATAGTCGCCATGCTCATCCTGGAAAACGCCGTCCAGGACCAGAAACTCTTCGCCGCCGCCGTGCGTATGGGGGGAGAAATGGCTGTGCGGCGCGTATCGCACGATGGAGGTCGCGCGCGCCACTTCATCGCCGATCCGGTCCAGCATGCGGCGCTCGACGCCGGCCATCGGAGACGGTACCCAGGGGAGGCTCGCGGCATGCACGGCGACGCGCCGCGAGAAGTCCGCGTTCAGTTCCATGGAAGCGGCTCCTATTCGTCGAGCTCAGGACGAATATCGAACGCCTGAAGACCAGCACCGCGCAATACTTTTATGGATGTCCCTTGGCCGGCGATCTCGGCGGTCAGCAAGCGATGGAGATCGTCGATCGCGAACACGCCGGTGTCCGCGAATTCCAAGATGACGTCGCCTTTCTCGATGCCCGCTCGCGCCGCGGGTCCGCCGGACGGGATCTCCAGAACCTGCACTGCCCCCACCTGCGGACGGCGCAAGCGGCGCGCGAGGCGCTGGTCCAGCATGATGGTCTGCCCCGCCAGGCCCAGTCGCGCACGGCGCACGCGCCCGTCGCGCATCAGCCGCGCGGTGACGTCAGCGGCGGTATCGATCCCGATCGCAAAGCACAGCCCCTGCGCATGGCCGATCATCGCCGTGTTGATGCCGACGACTCTGCCTTGCCCATCCACCAGCGCGCCGCCGGAATTGCCGGGATTGAGCGGCGCATCGGTCTGGATGGCGCTTTGAATCAGCCGGCCGGACGGTGATCGCAGAGTCCGCCCGAGCGCGCTGACGATGCCGGCCGTGACCGTGGCCTGGAATCCCAGCGGATTGCCGATGGCGACGACCAATTGCCCAACTCGCAGCCGCGCGGAACTGCCGAAGGTCGCATGCGGGAGGCCGGCGGCCTGCAGGCGCAGCACGGCCAGATCGGTGGCGGGATCGTCGCCGACCAGTTGCGCGTCGAACTGGCGCCCGTCGGTCAGGCTGCCGGAAAGGCGAGTGGCCCCGGAGACAACGTGGCTATTGGTGAGAAGGTAGCCGTCGGGCGCGAACAGCACGCCGGAACCGGTGCCGATCTGCCGCCCCTGGGCATGGATATGGACCACCGCCGGGCCCACCGTCTCGAACGCATGAGCCACCCTGGCGGAATAGGGATCCAGTGCATCGTCCGGATGCTCGACGGAATCGTATGGCATGGCTTTGAGATAGGCAGCGCCTGACCCGACCGCAAGGCCGGGCGCGGGCGCACGTCGTCACGCCTGCCAATCAGAGCCGAAGCCTATTTCCCGCGCAGCTTGCGCAGCCGGCTTTCCACGTCTTCTTTGTTGAGATAGGCGCCGCACAGCCTGCGATAGCCCTGGTAGGCGTCGCGGGCGTGGAGCGCGCGCCAATTGTCGAACATGACGGCATCGCCCGGCGCCAGGCGGCGGCGGTATTGCATCTCCGGATTGTTGACATAGGACGCGAACACCTTCAGCGCGCGATAGAGCGCTTCCGTCTGGTCCGCGGGCAGATAGAACGGCGCGCGGTCGTAATTGTTGTAGCTGACCTGCACCAGCGCGCCCGCCCGGTTCAGCCGGAACAAGGGCCGCGAGGCCTGCAGATGTACGTTCCGGTCGTTGTCGATATATTGGCCCGTGATGTCGACGGAGGTCAGCAGGCGATAATCCTCCGCATGGTCGCACTCCATGATGTCTGCGATCTTGAAGGCGTCGACGAACACGTTCTCTCCGCCGGTGCCGTTGAAGGCCAGGCAATGCAGCATCTGGTAGCCCGGCGCGTCGAAGCTGTAGGTGCCGTCGGTGTGCGGCCCGATCGCCAGCGTCGTATAGGCGGTGTCCTTGTGCTCCATGTTGGCGGTGAAATCCCAGAACCCGCCGAAGATGGTGTGGCGGATATAGGTCACGCGCTCCATCAGCGCCTGGGTCGCTTCCGGCGTCGCCGGCGTCCCGGTCACGATGCAAAAACCATAGGTCTCGACCAGCTCCAGCCACTGCTTGAGGCCGGCATCGTCCGCGGTGCTCATGACGGCGTCGTGCCCGACGGTCGGGATCTGCGCCTCGATCATGGCCGCATCCCAAAGAACGCGGTGCGGCATGCTCTGGTTGGCGGGCAGGACGGAAGCCAGGAAATTTGCTTCGAACCGGCTGACATGGGCATCGTCCGCCCAGTCGATCCGCAGGACCCGGCCGTTCTCCTCGATCGTGACGGCACGCGCCGCGATGTCCTCGGGGATCGAGAAGGTGTCGATCTGGCGCTGCCTGGTGTCCGGGTGCAAGCACTGCGGGCTGGGGCAATGATCCTTTAGCCACAGCAGCGAGAATTGATCGCCGGCGCGGCCATCGGACCAGCTCAGCTCCACATGGCGATCCGCCAGCTTCACGTCCCGCAATGCAACGCCCATGATATCCTCCAACCTCGCAATGGTATTGTGCCGTTGTTGTACAAGTGTATAATAACGGGAATGCCCAGTTCTGGCAAGAGGGGTCCATGGCCGTAGCCGAACCACGCTTCACGCGCGATCTGCCGGAGGTGCGCAAGCGCAAGTTGATCGAGGCGACCGCGCAATGCCTGGCCGAGTTCGGCCATGCCGGCACGTCGGTCCGGGCGGTCGCCGCCAAGGCCAATGTTTCGCCGGGCCTGGTGGCGCATCATTTCAAGGGCATCGATGACCTGATCGTCGCGACCTATGATCATGTCGGCCAGCAGGTTGCGGAGGCGCTGACCGAGGCCATGGAGACCGCGCTGGACGATTCGGAATCCAAGCTGCGCGCCTTCATCGAGGCGTCATTCAAGCCGCCGGTGCTGGACCGCGACCTGCTCGCGATCTGGCTCTCCCTCTGGTCTTTGGTGCGGCGCGATCCCGGCGTGCGCAAGGTGCACAAGAAGGTTTATACCGACTACCGCCAGCGGCTGGAGAAGCTGATCGCCGATGTCGCCGGCGCGCGGCGCGTCAAGATCGATGCTCACCTGGCGGCTCTCGGCTTCACCGCCATGCTGGACGGCTTGTGGCTGGAACTGTGCCTCGATCCCACCACCTTCTCGCGAGAGGACGCATTGCGCATCGCCCATGCCTGGGTCGACGATCTGGTGGCGGGCGGCTTCCGCGCCTTGACGGTCAAGCGGCGCTAGCCAGCTTTCCCAGATGCAGTTCCAGGAATTCGTAGCTCGCGCGCCGGAAATCCGCATGATCGACGGCTTGGCGATCGAGCGCGCGCTCCAGGAACAGGCCGTCGATCAGCGCCTGGAAATTCCTCGCGATTTCGACGGCATTGGCCGTCCGGCGCCGCTCGTCCGCGACTGTACCGATCAGCTCGGCCAGGGATTTCAGGTAGCTGCGATATAAGGTCCGATGCGCGCGCTTGAGATCGGGATTGACCACGATCTCGCCCCACAGCGCCAGCCACACCGTCAGGTTGGCGGGCTTCAGATATTCGGGATCGATGATGGCATCGACGATCCGGCACAGGCGTTGGGCAGGTGATCCCGGTGCATCCTTGTCATCCAGCTCGCCGATCTTCCGGATCACATCCTCGTAGAGCGCGGTGCGATAGACCTCGGTCAGAAGCGCGTTCTTGCTCGTGAAATAGTGCGGCAGCAAACCCAGCGAGACACCGGCCTTCGCCGCGATCCGCTCCATCTTGAACGCCGACATGCCGCCTTCGCTGAGGCAGCGGATGGCGGCCTGCACTAGGTCCGCCCGGCGTTTCTCCGGCGCCTCGCGCTTGAAGCGCGGGCTTTTCTTCCGCGATTGCATTTTGCCGTCCATTTCCTTATTGTAAGAACTTACAACAAGCGCCGAGGCCTGGTCCAGGGCGAAGACGAATGAGTTCGGTCAAGAAGCATTATTCCGCCTGGTCGTTGTTGCGGGAGGGCATCGGCGCCCAGACCGGCTGGAGCAAGGCCTGGCAGGACCGCGATCCGGCCGGCCGTTATGACGTCGTCATCATCGGCGGCGGTGGGCATGGCCTGGCGACCGCCTATTACCTGGCGCGCACCCATGGCATCAGGCGCGTCGCGGTGATCGAAAAAGGCTGGATCGGCGGCGGCAATACCGGCCGCAACACGACCATTATCCGGTCCAATTATTTCTATCCCGAGAGCGCAGCGCTCTACGACATGTCGGTGGGGCTCTATGAAGGCCTGTCGCGGGAACTCAACTATAACATCATGTTCTCGCAGCGCGGCATGATCGAGCTGGCGCACAGCGAAGCCGAGCTCGAGATGATGTACCGCGGCGTGAATGCCATGCGCGTCAACGGCATCGATATCGACATCATCGATCGCGCGGAGATCTTCCGCCTGGCGCCGCTGCTGAATGCCGATCTCAATATCCGCTGGCCGGTCATCGGCGGCCTGATCCAGCATCGCGCCGGCGTTGCCCGGCACGATGCGGTCGCCTGGGGTTATGCCCGCTCCGCCGATTCGCTGGGCGTTCATATCATCCAGAATTGCGAGGTCACCGGCTTCGACGTCAAAGCCGGCAGGCTGATCGCGATCGAGACCAGTCGCGGCCGCATCGCCGCCGATCGGTTCGGCATGGCGGTTGCGGGCCATTCCTCCGTGCTGGCCGGGATGGCGGGCTTCGCTCTGCCGCTGCAGAGCTACACACTGCAGGCGATGGTGAGCGAGCCGGTCAAGCCGTGCCTCGACATCGTGGTGTCGTCCTCGACCAACGGTGCCTATGTCAGCCAATCCGACAAGGGCGAGTTGGTCATGGGCGGCGGGCTGGATCGCTGCCCGTCATACGCCCAGCGCGGCAGTTTTCCGGTGACGCAGTCGGTCGTGGCGCCCCTGGTCGAGATGTTCCCGTCCTTCGCGACGCTGAAGCTGATGCGGCAATGGGGCGGCATCGTCGATACCTCGCCCGACAATTCGCCCATCATCAGCCCATCGCCAGTCGAAGGGCTCTATCTCAATTGCGGCTGGGGGACGGGCGGCTTCAAGGCGATCCCTGCGGGCGGGACCGTGTTCGCGCACATGCTCGCCACCGGACGGCATCATCCGATCTCGGCACCGTTCGACCTGTCGCGGTTCGAAACCGGTGCCTTGATCGACGAGGCCCATGCGGGCGTCGCGCACTAGGAGAGGCCATGCAGCAATTTCCTTGTCCCTGGTGTGGGAAGCGGGCGGAGATTGAGTTCCGCTATGCCGGCGATGCCGGCGTGAAGCGTCCCGAGCGGAGCGCCGATGACACGGCCTGGGCGCATTACCTCCATTTCCGCAAGAACGCGAAAGGGCCGGCCAAGGAGCTGTGGATCCATAGCGCCGGCTGCGGCCGGTGGTTCCTGCTGTCACGCGACACGCTGACCCACGAAGTCGCCGGATCGGAGCCGATGGCATGAATCCGCGCATGGCCCAAGGCGGCGCAATCGATCGCACGAAGCGATTGAGCTTCGTGTTCGACGGCGTATCTTATGAAGGTTTCGCCGGCGACACGATCGCATCAGCGCTGCTGGCCAACGGTGTCCGCATCATTGGCCGCAGCTTCAAATATCACCGGCCGCGCGGCATTTACAGTGCCGGCCCGGAAGAGCCGAATGCCATCCTGGATCTGCGGCATGGCGCACGCCACGATCCGAATGCCCGCGCGACACTGGAGCCGTTGGCCGACGGGATGGACCTACGCTCGATCCACGCCAACGGCACGGCGGCGCGCGACCGGTTGGCGTTCGTCGACCGGTTCGCGCGCTTCATTCCGTCGGCCTTCTACTACAAGACTTTCATGTGGCCGAACTGGGCCGCCTATGAGCATCGCATTCGGTCGCTGGCCGGACTCGGCCGCCTCGACCCCGCGAGCCGCGCCGCTTCGGCTGCGCATTGTCATGCCGAGGTGGACATCTGCATCGTGGGATCGGGCCCCTCGGGACTGGCCGCCGCGCTGGCCGCAACCCAGTCGGACAAGCGCGTGATGCTGATCGAAGAGCGGCCGGAGCTTGGCGGATCGCTGCTTCATCGCGCAGCAACGATCGACGGCTCGCAGAGCGCGGCCTGGGTCAGCCGTGTCTCGCAGGCCTTGCAGGATCGCGGCGTCCAGGTTCTGCGACGGTCGACTGCCGTTGGCCTGTACGATCACAACGTGCTGACCGTGATTCAAAAGGACGTGCCAACCAGTGCCAACGGTGAGCGGCTCTGGCTGGTGCGGGCCGGCCGGATCGTGGTTGCGACTGGCGCGATCGAACGGCCGCTGCTGTTCGCCAACAACGACCGGCCGGGCGTGATGCTGGCCGATGCCGCGCTCAGCTATCTGCGCCGCTATGCCGTCAAGCCGGGCAAAAGGGTTGTCGTCGCTACCGGCAACGATTCTGCCTATGAGACTGCGCTCGCGCTGTGCAATGCGGGCAGCGTCGTGCATCTCGCCGACACGCGTCCGGAGTCGGAGATCGATCCGGCTCTCGCAGCAGCCGTACGCGGCGCGGGAGTAGACCTGCTCCCTGCTGCCAGGATCGACACTGTGATCGGTCGTCGCTCCGTCGAGGCCGTGGCGCTCGACAACGGCCGGCGCATTGCGGCGGACCTGGTCGCCCATTCGGGCGGCTGGACGCCCAGCCTGCATCTCTATTGCCATGCCAAGGGCAAGCCGCAGTGGGATTCAGTCGCCGGCGGCTATCGGCCGGGCAGCAAGGTTGCCGGCATCGAAACGGTCGGTGCGGCAGCTGGTCTCTGGGACCTGGATGCCATGCTCCAGCACGCGACCGCGAGTGTCGGCGGACAACCAGGCGAAGCGCCGCGCTCCGGCACCAAGGTCAGGCAATGGACCGCGCCATTGGCCGCGCCCGGCTCCGGCAAGAGGATCTGGGTCGATCTGCAGAACGACGTGACCGTGAGCGATATCGAGCTGGCGGTGCGGGAGAATTTTTCCGCGGTCGAGCATCTGAAGCGCTACACCACGATCGGCATGGGAACCGACCAGGGCAAGACGTCGAACGTCAACGCCCTGACCGTGCTCGCGGCACGCACATCGCAGGAAATTTCGAAGCTCGGCACCACGACCTTCCGGCCGCCTTATGTGCCGGTCTCGATGGCGACCATCGCGGGGGCGGAACGCGGCCAGCTCCAATGGCCGATCCGCCGCCTGCCTGCCGAAAACACCCATCGGCAGGAGGGTGCCTATTTCCGCGACTATGGCGGCGTGTTGCGTCCGGCCTGGTATGGTGTGGAGGCGGATGCGATCGCCCATGAATGCGTGGCAGCGCGCAACGACGCTGTCGTTTTCGATGCATCCTCTTTGGGCAAGATCGAGGTGATCGGCCCGGCGGCCGCGGCGCTGCTGGACTTCGTCTATTACACGCCGATGTCGAGCCTTGGGGTCGGCCGCGCGCGTTACGGATTGACGCTGAGCGAAGGCGGCATCGTGGCGGATGACGGCGTCGTCTTGCGCCTTGCGTCGAACCACTTCGTCGTCTCCTGCTCCAGCAGCCATGTCGCGGGCATGGTCGCACAACTCGAAGCATGGCGGCAGGACCGGTTCGATCTCGGCCAGGTGTTCATCCACGATGCGACCGCGCATTGGGCAACCATCGCCATCTCCGGCCCGCGCTCGAAGCGAATCGTTGCAGGGTTCGAGCTTGGCGTCGATCTCGATGACGCAAGGCTCCCGCACATGGGCGTTGCGCAAGCGGCGTTCGGCAGCCGGTCCGCGCGGATCGCGCGCGTCAGCTTTACGGGCGAACGGAGCTACGAGATTTCCGTGCCTGCGACGCTCGGCGCCCGGCTCTGGCAGAGCGCGCGCGACGCCGGCGCCTCGCCCATGGGCATCGAGGCGCTCGGCGTGCTGCGCGCCGAGAAGGGCTACATCTATGTCGGGCAGGACACGGACGGCGAGACCATGCCCCACGATCTCGGCATGGCGGGGCCGCGTTCCAAGCGGCAGGATTCATATGTTGGCGACCGCTCGCTGATCACGCCGACGGCGTCCAAGGCGAACCGCAAGAGGCTGGTCGGCATCCTGACGGACGGAAGCACGCCAATTCCGACCGGCGCGCACGCGATCGACAGCAATGCGGGGCGGAAGCGCAGCATCGGCTATGTCACCAGCAGCTATCGAAGCGTGCATCTCGGACACCCGATCGCCCTCGGCCTCATCGAAGGCGGCCTCCATCTCGGGAGCACGAGCGTCGATTTCGAGCATCTCGGCCAGAGCTTCAAAGGGCGGCTCGTCCCGCCATGCTTTCTCGATCCCAAGGGAGTGCGCCTCAATGCCTGATCGCGGACTCTTCTGGTCGCCCGCGCCGGACTGGTCGCGGGCCGACATCCAATATCAGGGGCTGGGCATCACCGCGCTGTCCGCCCAGGCCGCTTGGCTGGTCGGCGGCAATGTCGCCGGATTTCTCGAGCGGCGCGGCGGCTTGCCTTGCGTCGGTCCCAGAGACACCTGCGAGAGGGGAGCCTATGCGCTGCGCCTGGCGCCGGACCGGTTGCTGTTCGTCTCCCGTGATTCCGCGTTGATCGATCCTTCTGCCTTTGGCTGGTCCGATGACGGAACGGCCATCACCGATGTCAGCGATGGCCTCGTATTGTTCGATGTGACGGGCGTGGCCGCGCTGGACCTGATGCGGATGGGTGCGGATTACGACTTCGAAGCAGGTCCCGCGGAATCCGCCGAATCAGCATCGACGCTGTTCGCCGGACTGAAGGCCGTCGTTGCCCGGGTTCGGCCCGGCTGGCGCTTGCACGTCGAGCGACCGCACGCTGCCGCGATGTGGCAGTGGCTGCAGCGCGCCGCATCGGAATGGGCGAAGCCTCCGGCTCCCGATTCGAGCCGATCGCAATTGCCCCACAGCGTCGCAACGAAATAGGCCTTCCCATGAAATCGCACTATCGCGTCATCATCATCGGCGGCGGTATCGTCGGATCGAGCATCCTCTATCACCTCAGCAAGTTCGGCTGGACCGATATTGCCCTGGTCGAGCGCGCGGAACTGACGGCAGGCTCGACCTGGCACGCCGCCGCGGGATTCCACGCGCTCAACGACGATCCCAACATCGCGGCCCTGCAGGGCTACACCATCCGGCTCTATGAGGAGATCGAGAAGGAGAGCGGCCAGAGCGTCGGCATGCACATGACCGGCGGCATCAGCCTGGCCGCGACGCCCGAGCGGTGGGAGATGCTGAAGGCCGAGCGTGCCATGTACGAGACCATGGAAATGGAAACACGCCTGGTGACGCCGGAGGAGATCAAGGAACTGTGCCCGATCGTCGATGTCGCCAATCTCCAGGGCGGGCTCTATGACGCGCACGAAGGCTATATGGACCCGCACGGCACCACCCATGCCTATGCCGGCGCTGCCAAGAAGCGCGGTGCAGAGATCATCCTGCGCAATCGCGTGTTGGCCTTGCGGCAACTGCCGAACGGGCAATGGTCGGTCGTCACGGAGCAGGGAACCATCACGGCCGAGCATGTGATCAACGCGGCGGGCCTGTGGGCGCGCAGGGTGGGGCGCATGGTCGGCATCAACCTGCCGGTCACGCCGATGCAGCATCATTACCTGATCACCGAGGACGTGCCGGAAATCGTCGCGATGGATCGCGAGATCGCCGCCATCACCGACCTCGAGGGCTTCACCTATCTGCAGCAGGAACGCAAGGGCGTGCTGCTCGGCGTCTATGAGCGCGATCCGCGCCATTGGAAGACCGAAGGCGCCGATTGGGATTTCGGCATGGACCTGCTGCCGCCCGATATCGACCGCATCTCGCCGGAACTGGCGATCGGTTTCGAGCGCTTTCCCTCGCTGCAGGATGTCGGCATCCGCAAGTGGGTCAACGGTGCCTTTACCTTCACCCCGGACGGCAATCCGCTGGTCGGCCCGGTGTCGGGCCTTCGGAACTACTGGGTCGCCTGCGGTTGCATGGGCGGGTTCTCGCAAGGGGGCGCCATCGGCCTCACCCTCGCGAACTGGATGATCGAAGGCGATCCCGGCGCCGACATTTTCGGGATGGACGTCGCGCGCTATGGCAGCTTTGCTTCCAACGATTCCTATCTGAAAGCGATGACCCGCCAGTTCTATGCCCGCCGTTTTGTCATCTCTTATCCCAACGAGGAGCTGCCGGCCGGCCGGCCGTTGAAGACATCGCCGTGCTACGATGCCTTGAAGGAAGAGGGCGCGGTCTATGGCGTCACCTGGGGCATGGAGACGCCGCAATATTTCGTGACGGATCAACCCGGCTTCATCGAAAAGCCGACTCTGCGCCGCTCCAACGCGCATCCCTTCGTCGCGGCCGAGGTGAAGGCGACGCGCGAAGCCGTCGGCATGTTCGAAAGCGCCGTCTATGCGCGCTATGAAGTGACCGGCCCGCGGGCCGCCGCTTCGCTCGATTATCTGCTCGCCGCCAAGCTGCCCAAGGTCGGCCGCGTGCGTCTCGCGCCGATGCTCAATCCCTCCGGCAGGCTGATGGGGGATCTGACCGTCAGCCGTCTGGCTGAGGATCGCTTCTGGCTGATCGGCTCCTATTATCTGCAGACTTGGCACATGCGCTGGTTCACCGAGCATCTGCCGCCGGATGGCGTGACCATTCGCAATCTCTCCGACGATTGGATGGGCTTCGCCGTCTCGGGGCCGAAATCGCGCGAACTGATGTCGCGGCTCGTCGGCGGCAATCTCGACAACGCTTCGTTTCCGTTCCTCGCCTGCGCAGAGATTGAAGTCGGCATGGCGCCGGCCATGGTGGCACGCCTGTCCCTCACCGGCGAGCTTGGCTACGAGATCAACGTGCCGGTCGCCTATCAGCGTGCGCTCTACGGTGCGCTGCGTGACGCGGGCGCCGATCTCGGCCTCAGATCGATCGGCAACCGCGCGCTCGACAGCCTGCGGCTGGAGAAGAGCTATGGCATCTGGTCGACCGAGTTCACGCAATCCTATTCGCCGGAAATGTCGAACCTTCGGCACCATGTCGCCTTCGACAAGGGCGACTTCATCGGCCGCGATGCCGCGCTGCGTGACCGCGAGAAAGGTGTCGATCGTATGCTGGTGACGCTCGCCGTCGATGCAACGGACGCGGATGCTTCGGGGTTCGAGCCAGTGAAATGCGATGGCAAGCTGGTCGGCTTCGTGACTTCCGGGGCCTATGGACATCATGTCGGGCAAAGCCTCGCCCTCGCTTACGTCGATAAGGCTCTGGTCGGCTCAAATGCCAAGCTGACGGTGGACGTGATCGGTGAGAATCGGAATGCTGTCATGCTGACCGAGCCGGCCTATGATCCGAAGGGAGAGCGCCTTAGAACCTGACCGGATGCCCGACGAACGCACCGCGTCCTTGCTGCGGTGGTGGCCCCGCGCAAGCGGAGCAATTAGGAGAGCGAATATGGCGACACCAGCCGGCCGCAAACTGATCGAGGCTATCAAGCCTGGCCTACGCGTCTTCATCTCTGCCGGGGCCTCCGGCATCGGCCGCGCCATCGCCGACATGTTGATCCTGCACGGCGCCAAGGTCCATATCTGCGACGTCTCGCAGGACTTCCTCGACGATTTCAAGAAGCAGCATCCGCAACACGGCACGACTCTGGTCGACGTCTCCAAAGAGGCGGATGTCGGCCGCCTCTTCAGCGACATCGCGGCATCGCTCGGCGGCCTTGACGCGCTGATCAACAACGCCGGCATCGCCGGCCCGACCAAGGCGGTGGAGGAGATCACGCCGGAGGAATGGCGGCGCTGCATCGATATCTGCCTGACCGGCCAGTTCCTGTGCGCCCACCATGCCGTCCCGCTGATCAAGCAGGCGGGAGGCGGCGCCATCGTCAACATGTCGTCGGCGGCCGGCCGGCACGGCTATGCCTTCCGCACGCCTTATTCCGCCGCGAAGTTCGGTGTCATCGGGTTCACCCAGAGCCTAGCCAAGGAGCTGGGGCCGCACAATATCCGGGTCAATGCCATTCTCCCCGGCATTGTCGAGGGGCCGCGGATCGAATCGGTGATCCACGCCCGTGCCGGGCAGCTCGGCATCTCCTATGACGAGATGGAAAAGCAATATCTGGAGAAGGTCTCGCTGCGCCGCATGGTGAGTCCGCACGACGTGGCCGCAATGGTGCTGTTCCTGCTCTCGCCGATGGGCGACAATCTGTCCGGCCAGTCGCTCGGAGTCGACGGCAATATGGAGACGCTTTAGGAGTAAGTGAAATGGCAATCATCGCCATTGTCGGAGCCGGACTGGTCGGCCGCGCCTGGGCCATCGCCTTTGCGCGCGGCGGCCATGAGGTGCGGATCTACGACGAAGTTCGCGGCACGGCCGAAGAGGCCTCGCAGTTCGCGGTCACCGCCTTGTCGGCGCTGGCGGAGGAGGATCTGCTCGACGGCCAGACCACGGCCGAAGTTTCGCGCCGGCTGAAAGTGGTGGACTCTCTTGTCGCAGCCCTGGCCGGCGCGGATCACGTGCAGGAGAACACGCCCGAGGATCTCGAGACCAAAAAGCGCGTGTTCAAGCAACTGGATGAGGCTGCGTCGCCCGACGCTGTTCTCGCCAGCTCGACATCTGCGTTGCTGCCCTCGCGCTTCACCGAAGCGTTGGCGGGGCGCAAGCGCTGCCTGGTCGTGCACCCGATCAATCCGCCCTACCTCATCCCGGCGGTGGAGATCGTCCCGGCGCCCTGGACCGATCCCGCCATCGTGGAGCGCACGCGCGCCCTGATGACCGCGGCCGGCCAATCGCCGATCGTGATGAAGCGCGAGATCGACGGCTTCGTGATGAACCGTCTGCAAGGCGTCTTGCTTGAAGAGGCGTTCCGGCTGGTAGCCGACGGCTACGCCTCGGTCGAAGATGTCGATGTCGGCCTGCGCGAGGGGCTGGCGCTGCGCTGGTCATTCATGGGCCCGTTCGAGACCATCGATCTCAACGCGCCGGCCGGTGTGCGCGACTACGTGGTGCGTTATCAGCAGATCTATGAGCGGCTCTTCCCCTCCATGCAACGTCGCGTCGATTGGGCGGGCGACGTCATCGAGACGATCGAGCGCGACCGGCGCGCCAAGTTGCCCGAAGCAGACCTGCAACAGCGGCAGATGTGGCGGGATCGCAGGTTGATGGCGCTGGCGGCGCACAAGCGTAAGGCTGCGCGCGAAATCGGTTCCTAGAAGCAAAGAGAACAACCATGGCACAAAAACGCAAAGTCATCATTACCTGCGCCGTCACCGGCTCGATTCACACGCCGTCCATGTCGCCCCATTTACCGGTGACCGGCCAAGAGATCGCCGACGCCGCCATCGGCGCCGCCGAAGCCGGTGCCGCGATCGTGCATCTGCATGCACGCAATCCGCGGGACGGCAGGCCGGATCAGAGCACGCAGGCGTTCGAGCCGTTCCTGAAAGTCATCAAGCAGCGCTCCGCCTGCGTGGTGAACATCACGACCGGCGGCGGGCAGGGCATGACGCTCGAACAGCGGCTCGCGCCCGCGGCGAAGTTCAAGCCGGAGGTCGCCTCCCTCAACATGGGCTCGATGAATTTCGGCTTGTTCCCCATGCTCAATCGATTCAAGGAGTTCAAGCATGAGTGGGAGCGGGCGCACCTGGAAGGCTCGCGCGACGCCGTGTTCCGCAACACCTTCAAGGACATCGAGCATGTGCTGACGACCCTGGGCAATGCCGGAACCAGGTTCGAGTTCGAATGCTACGACACCTCGCACCTCTACAATCTCCATCACTTCCTGGAGCGCGGGCTGGTGAAACCGCCTTTGTTCGTGCAGACCGTGTTCGGAATCCTCGGCGGCATCGGCTCGCATCCCGAGGACGTGATGCACATGAAGCGCACGGCCGATCGTCTGTTCGGCGACCAGTATCACTGGTCCGTGCTGGGCGCTGGGCGCGCCCAGATGCAGATCGCCGCCATGTCGGCCGCGATGGGCGGCAACGTGCGCGTCGGCCTTGAGGATTCGCTGTGGGCCGGGCCAGGCAGGCTGGCCGCGTCGAACGCCGAGCAGGTGCGCCTCGCGCGCCAGATCATTGAGGGTCTCAATCTCGACGTCGCCACGCCGGAGGAGGCGCGCGAGATCCTGAATCTCAAAGGTGCTGACAAGGTCGATTTCTAGGCGAGGTCTCATGCCGAGGATGGAAATCTTCAGCGAGACATCAACAAAGTGACCGCGGCGTTCCGGCCCGATTCGGGACAGCAAGCCTCATTGCCGCTCCCCCAACTGCCCAGCAAACGTGATCAGCGACACACTCTAGTATCAAAGTGGGGGAGATTCGCGGAACGATCTCGCATTATTTCACTGCGGCGATTGCAAGCCGCACGGCCCTCTGCTGAATAGGGAGCCGCTGGCGTGCCAAATGCATGGGGGACAGCCCCGGTGAATGCTCGCGTCGTCGCCAAACTCTCTGCGCCCCGCCAAGTCCGGACCATTCGGCGGCCGCGTGTCCATGAACTGATCGATGATGCGCTGCGCGCTGGCGTCTGCTGGCTGGCCGCGCCGGCAGGCTATGGCAAGACCACGGTGCTGGTCGATTACCTCCACAGCACCGAGGCGCCGTATGTCTGGTTCCGCGTCGACGAGGGCGACCAGGATATTGCGCGGTTCTATGGCTATCTCGCGCGTTCTCTCCGGTCCGCGAAGATCACCGACAAGATGCCGGTGTTCCGCGCGGAATATGCGGAGCGGCCCCGTGAATTCGCCCGGCGGTTCTTTCGAGCCTATTTCGAGCATTTGGAACCCGGGACGATCCTGGCCCTGGACGATCTGCATGATGTCGACACGGCGGACTTCCGCGGCGTCCTGGCTGTCATGCTGCGCGAGATGCCGGAGGGGATCCGCTGCGTCTGCCTGTCCCGGACCCTGCCGCAGGAGGAACTGAGCGACCTCGCGCTGCGCGGCCAGATCACCGTCATCGATCAATCCGCGATCGCATTCTCCGATGCCGAAGCTCGCTCTCTGGTCGAGCTTCGATCGAAAATCGCTGCCTCGGTCGACATTTCAGCGGCGCGTGGCTGGGCAGTTGGGCTGGTGCTGCTTGCGGCGCGCGGTGCTGCCGTACGGCCGGTGGCAAACGACGACCTGTCCGGCGGCCAGTCCGCCCTGTTCGATGTTCTCGGCCGGCACTTCTTCTATACCTTGCCGAGCGCCGACCAGAACATGCTGCTCGAGCTCAACCTGCTGCCGGAGATCACCTCGGAACTCGCGAATGCCATGATCGGCTCGGCGGAGGGAGCCAAGCTGCTCGACCGGCTGTACCGAAGCCAGTTGCTGATCAGCCGCGCAGAATCCAATCGGGATGTCTTCCAACTGCATAATCTGTTGAGAGAATTCCTGGACCATCGGCTGATTCTTGATTCGTCGCCGGCCGAGCGGGCCAGCTTGCGGGAAAGAGCGGCAAACATCCTGCGCGCCGCCGGCCGCCTGGACGAGGCCATCGCCTTGGCGCTGCAAGCAGAGGTCTGGGCGCTCGCCCGCGATCTCATCCTCGAGCGCGCGGCACCGACCATCGCACAAGGACGGCGCGCGACTTTCATCGAATGGTGCGGAAAGCTGCCACCGGCCGAGATGAATGCCTGGCTGTTCTACTGGCTGGGCGTCGCCCATATCCCGGATGATGCGGCGGCGGAGCGCTGCCTTGCGCGCGCCTGGTCCGCTTTCGAAGAGGGCGGAGACTTCCGCGGCCAGTGCCTGACCGTGGCGCGCGCGGTCCTGGTGAAGACCGACAGCTGGCGCACACACGAAGGCCTGTCGGTCTGGATCCAGCGGGTGTGGCAGCAGCTCGATCGCGGGCTTCCGGACCTGCCGCCGGAGGACCACCTGCTGGTTTGCATCGGCTTTGTTCGCGCGCTCGATTTCGCCGACGAGGATCGAACCAACACGGCGTCGGGGCAGGCGCTCACCATGCAGCTCCTCGAGCGGCTGTCACAACGCTCGCCCGAGGATTCGGCGACGATGCGTCTGTTGGCGAGCGAATCGCTGATCGAGCGGGCGATCTCGACGGGACGGGCACACCTGTTCGAGCAGGCGGTCGACGGCGTCATCGAGGATCTGCGGGACCCAGCTGTTTCACCCTGGGTGCTCGGGATGTGGCTGGTGACTTTCGGAGCAGCCAATAGCCGCTACTTTCCATACTCCCGGCGGGGATTTCCTTATTCCTCCGCGGAGCACGCGCTGCGCGCGGCGATCGATATCGGCGAAAGCCAGTCGCTGACTGGTGTCGAGTTCGGCGGCCTCTATCACCTGCAACTCTTGATGAAGCTTCGCAACGACTTCGCGGAATGCAGCCTGCTGGTGGAGCGCCTTGTCGAGATTGCGGACAGCCGCTATTCGACGCAGGTTGCAGTCGTGGCGGATTGCCGTGCGGCGATGCACACCTGGCAGGGGGATTTCGCGGCGGCTTATGCCGATTGCGACCGGTTCATGGCGTCGATCGAGGCGGCGAACGAGCCGATCCTCGAGCGCTGGCCGCACTTCATGACCAAGTACCAGGTGCTGCTGGCCGACCACCGGCCAAAGGACGCGGCTGCCCTGCTGAAAGACCTGCTGCCCCGCCTGGATGGCGGGATGCTGAACCGGACCATGCTGTGCATCCGGGCCGCCGTGGCGCTCGGCGCGAAGTGGGATGGCGAGCCGGGATATATCGATCACCTGCGCGCGTTCGTCGCCGATCTGCGGGTCGTGAACTGGCCGGGGATGCTGTTGAATCTGCCGGGACTGCTCGCCGAGTTGCTGGCCGATGCGCTGGACCATGATATCGAGACCGAGTTCTGCCGGTCTCTGATCGCGCAGCGCCACTTGGCGGCGCCGGCCCGTCGCCCTGCGAGCTGGCCATGGTCGCTCAAGGTGCATGTGCTGGGCGAGTTCCGGCTGGAACGCAACGGGGCCGCCATCGATCTCGGCGTCAAACCGCCGACGCGCGCCCTGGATATCTTGCGCATGCTCGCGGTTTCGAAGGATCATACGTGCTCGCTGGAAAATCTGCAGGACTCGCTCTGGCCGGACCTCGATGGCGATCAGGCGAAAGCGGCCTGCGACCAGGCGCTTCATCGGCTGCGCAAGTTGCTGGGAGCGGCGGACCTGATCGTGCAGCGCGAGGGCAGGCTGCGCCTCGCCCCTGACAAGGTGTGGATCGACCTCGCCGATTGGGAAGGCCGCCTGAAGCAGATCTCGAGTTCCAGCGCCGGAGAAGCAGCGCTCTCGTCGGAATTGCGGCGGCTGTTCTTCGATTTTCCCGGGCTGCTGCTGTTTCGCGAGCAAGCTTGGTCGCTGCCGGTCGCCGAACGCGTGCGCAACGAGTTCGTCGAATTGACAGTCCGCCTCGGCAAGCAATGCGAGGCACGCGGTGATCGGGATGCTGCCCGGAATCACTATTTGCGCGCGCTGGAGATCTATCCGGAATCCGCGCGTCTCTCCCAGGCGCTCATCCAGGCGCGGCTGGCCGAGGGCGACGTCGCCGGCGCGATCGACGATTATTCGCGCTACGAACGGACGCTGAGAGCAACTGGTGGATCAGCTCCGTCGCCCGCTATACGGGCGCTCATCCAGCCGCTTCTGAAATCGGCGCGCTTGGACCTGAGTGCTTAGGTCGCCCAGGATCAGCGTTCCGCAGCATCCGTTCGCAAGACCATCACGGCGAGTGAGCTGACCCTCAACCCAATGCGCTTGAACGGTCCTTCGCACGCTCCTGGCGGCAGTGGTTGGCGGCCGCCAGGCAATATTCCCTGTACTACGCCGGATAGAAGCCATCTCCGTAGCCGGACACCATGACCGGCCGGAGGCCGTGGCCGCGCAGCTCGTCGAACACGCGCTGGTATCCGGCAGCATCGAGGCCATGCCGTGCCTGCCATTGACCGGACGGGCCGCGCCGCCAGATCGCGGCATATCGCGCGATCCCGGTGTCGCTGTATCCGCTCACCCAGGCGAGCTTCATACCGGCGGCCACCTGCTGGTCGAACGTCGCCTGATAGGCGCTTGACGTCAGGCCGTGGCGTGCCTGCCAAGTAGTATCGCCCTGCTTTTCCCAGATGGCGGCGAAGAAGATCTCGACGTTCACCCGGTAGCCGCAGACCTGCTGAAGGACGAAGCCCTTGGCGGCCATGTCATCGAACGTCCGCTGATACTGCTCGCGGTTCATCCCGTGGCGCGCCTGCCATTCCGGGCCGTCCCGCTGTTCCCAGATTGCGGCATAGCGCGCCTGACCGCCTTCGGCATAGCCGCTGACATTCGTCAACCGGTAGCCCTGCTGGACCAGGCTGTCGAACGTGGCCTGGTACTGCGCTGAGGTCAGGCCGTGCCGGGCCTGCCAGGCAGGACCGCCGCGCTTGTGCCAGATCGCGTTGAACCGCGCCCTGCGGCCTTCGCTATAGCCGCACACATTCGTGAGGCGATAGCCGTCGCGTACGAGAGTGTCGAACGTCGCCTGGTAAGTATTCGCGTCGATTCCGTGCCTGGCCTGCCACGGCGTTCCGTCATCTTCCTCGAAAATCGCCGCGAACCGCGTGGCGAAGCGCGACATCGACACAGCTTGTCCGCCGCCTGCTCCGGCCGCGTAGTAGATATCGGAGAAATCCAGATGCGCGTCGAACTGCGTACCGGAGAACGAACCCGGCGTGACAGGGGCGGTCGTCGGCGCGATGAAGAACCGCAGGTGGCTGCCGGTATTGAGGAAGAAACCATTCACGTCGTGGGCACCATCGGCGAGGTAGGCCGTGCCAAGCTTGGTGGGCGATCCGGGCGTCGGGAAATCCTCCGACCGCCGCAGGATCAGCCGGAAGCTGTTGTTGCCCTGGGTTACCCACCAGTTGCCGAGCCAGCATGCTTCGTTCTGGACGAAGGTCGGATCGACGACGTCCTCGAAATACCAGCCGGACAGAATGGTCCAGTTGGGGTCGTTGGCGTACTGGATCTCGATGAATTTGTTCTCGGCCCAACTGTTCTTGGCGAAGAAGACTTTGCGGTTCCGGTCGAAGCCGATGAGGAGCAGCACGTGGCCGCCGCCCGGCGTCTGGACGTCGCACACCACCTCATGTTCGGCCAACAGGGTATTTTCCAGCGCCTCGATGCTCGGGTTCGCGCCGAGCGTCTTCCAGCCGGTCGCCCGGAAGCGCGCATTCACGCGCGCCAGAAGCGGGATATGCTGCTCGCAGAATTCGACCGCGTCATATTCTTCCTGGGTGTCGACCGCCTGCTCGTTGGGCAGGCGAAGGGCGGGAAGGATGCCAAGCAGGTCCTGCTGGGTCTGAACATAGGGCGCTGCCCACTCGGGCGGCGCGGCGTTCTCCGTCAGCTTCTTCACGATATCGCCGCTGCCCTGGAATCCGGTGAGCGACGAATTGTTCTCGACCGGCGCCACGACGGTCTGATCGGGGTTGCGGTTGAGAGCGAACGACTTGCCCATGTGGAAGACGTATTCCTCGGACACGTCGATCCCCATGTTGAACTTCCGGCGATAGGCTGCCTCGAGGGCCGCCGCCCCGGCGAATGCCCAGCAGGTGCCGCGATTGTTCTGCGCCTTGAAACCTGACTGCCACTGCGCGAGCGTGAAGACTCCATTGACCGGCGCGAACAAAGCGGGGGCGCCCTGCGGCACCAATCTGCCCAGCCGTCTGGCGTCGGCGATGGATTCCGCGACCAGCCGCTGATGGATGTCGTTCGCCAGCACCGGAGACGCAAAGATCGCGGCTTCCGAGCGGCGGTCGGCCAGGCCGATCTTGCCGGACTCCCGGAGCGAGCGCTGCTGATGAAGGCCGCGCTCGGCTGTGCCGAGATCCTGCTCGCGTCCAAGGGCCTCCGCGAATCGCGCAACGGCAGCCTCTAACGTGGCCTCAGACCGGGCGGCTTCGCTGGTCGTTTCGGGCATTGCATCTTTGGGCTCGTTGAAGGGCTCTACGTGTTCGACCATCCGCCGGGTACCGCGACTCATGATGTCCTCCGCCGTTTCGAAAATTCCATGCTCGGGCGCTGCATGTGCCCGATCAGCAAGGCGATGCTGTCAGGCGGCGGCTTACGGATGACTTACGGGATGGGAACCGGACGAGAACCCGGTGAGAACGACCTCGAGAACGCTGGATTCGATGGCGAATCCGCGGGATTTGCGTGCCGGGATGTATTTATTAATCAGGCGAATCGGACGGAGCGGCCCGAGCTCGCGGCCTCGTACGACGCTTCGACCAGCCCGAAGGTCCGGACATTGTCCGGCGCCGAGGTATCGGCCGGGCGCCCGGCACGCAGCGCCTGCAGGATATGGTCGCAGGTCGCCAGCACGCTTTCCTGAATGATGTGCCACGGCCGCTCGGCCCAGCGCAGCACGGGTGCATCCACGTCATAGGTCGTGGTCTTGCCGTCGATGGTGACGTCTAGGACCGAGCCCGGCTTCAGGATGATGGCACCCTTCGGGCCTTCGATTTCCAGCAATGTTTCCGGGAAGAGGTCCGGCATGCGGTGGGCCTCGTAGGTGCATTCGACGATGGAAACGGCGCCCGATCGATGCTTCAGCAGCATGGTGGCGGTGTCCTCGCCGCTGACGTTCGGATTGCGGCGCTGCAGCTCCGCCGACAGATGCTCGACCTCTCCCAGCAGCACGCGCGCCAAATCCAGCACATGCACCCCGAGATCGATCAGCACGAACCTCTCTTCCTTCGCAAGATAGGGCTGGCCTTTGTAGATATCATAGCCTGTGCGGAAGCTGACCCGGCCCCAGGATGGCGTCCCGATCACACCGGCACGCAGCAATCCGATGATCTTGCGCATCGGCACCTGGAAGCGGAAGTTCTCGTGCACGGCGAGGAAGATGCCGGCCTTCTGCGCCTCGTCGGCCATGGCGCGGCAGGCCGCGAGGTCGGGCCCGAACGGCTTTTGCACAATGGTCGGCACGCGATGGCGGATGGCTTGGCCCACGACGTCGCGATGGGTTTCGACGCGGGTGACGATGTCCACCAGGTCGAGCTTCTGTTCGCGGAACAAAGTCTCCGCGTCCTTGTACCAGTTCTTGACGCCGAACTTCTCCGCTGTCGCGCGTGCCTTGGCTTCATCGACATCGCAGACGGCGACGATATCGACACCCTTCGGCGCCAGGTCCATCCAGGCGTGCAGATGGTTCTGCGCAAAGAACCCGCATCCGACGACGGCCAAAGCTGTGCGTTCCATGGCGCGATCGCTCCCCGTTGGTGATTGACCCTAGAACCCTTCCAGCTGTCTGTAAATCTACGCTGGCTTCGATGCTGTCAGATGCGAAAACCGCGCCCGCGCGCTGGTTGGCAGCATAAATATCGGGGTGCCGCTCCAAGCTTGCATAGTCGTGTTCCAGTCGACGCTCGGTCGCTAATAAAGCGGTAACCATTTCTCGGTGATCGTATCCATCGGTCCGGGATTGCTAGCAGCCTGTGGTGCCCCTATCGTGACGACCATGTCAATTGCGACGAAAATTGGCGAGTGGCAGACGGCGCCGGCGGCAGCGTCCCGTCCGGTATTCGCCATCGGCGACGTCCATGGCCGGGCCGACCTGTTCGAGCCCTTGATTTCGGCCATCCTCGGCATTGTCGACAAGGAGAAGCTGGACAAAGTCCTGCTGGTCACGCTGGGTGACTATGTCGACCGCGGTCCGGCAGGCCTTGTCGTGCTGAAGCGGGTGCTGGACGGTATCCGCCATCCGAAGGTCGAGGCGGTCTGCCTCCCCGGCAATCACGAGCAGTTCCTGCGCCATTTCCTGGAGAGCAAGGGCGCGGAGCGATCGGACATATTGTGCAGTTGGCTGGAGAACGGGGCGGGCGCCATCGCGCGCGAACTCGGCCTTTCCGCAGCCAAGGCACTGGATCCGGATGCCTTCGTCGCCGCATTGGCCTCCGACCTGGGCATCGAACGGGTGGAGCGCCTATTCAAGCTCAGCAATCACTATCGGCTGGATCAGTATCTGTTCGTTCACGGCGGCATTCACCCGCAGTTCGGACTTGCCGCGCTGAAGCGGGACTGGCGCCGTCTGCCCAAGAGCGGACTCGACGAAGACCGCGATCCGCTGTGGGTGCGCGGCCCGTTCCTGACCTATGACGGCGAGCATGAGGACGGCATCATTGTCGTCCACGGCCACACGCCGCGCAAAGACGCGGAACTGCTCGGCAACCGGATCGGCATCGATACCGGCGCCTATTTTTCCGGCCGCCTGACCTGCGTCCAGCTTTTCCAGGATCGCATGCGCCTCATCCAGGCCAGCGATCACTAAACGGCGAAATTCCGGAATAGCCAAACTTTGTAGATAGATAGCCGTCGGCGAACGCGCTTGACAGATACTTGGAATTTATCTCTACTTATCAGATAGGGTAAATAGAATAATACCATGACGCGGGAGAGGTTTTCTGATGGCCAGGCAGAATCGGAGGTTGCCGTCTCTCAACGCATTGCGGGCCTTCTGGGCGGCCGCCAAGCATCGCAGCTTCGCCGCTGCGGCGGACGAGCTGCATGTCACGGCCTCCGCCGTCAGCCTGCAGATCCGCCAGCTCGAGGAAGAGCTGGAGATGAAATTGTTCGAGCGCACGCCCAAAGGCCTGGCGCTGACGGCCGAGGGCAATCGGCTGTTGCCGGGCGTCAATCAGGCTTTCGAGCATCTGCGGGGCAGCATCGCGGCGCTCGATGAAAAGCCGTCCGGCGCGTCGAGCCTCTCGATCTCGGTGGCGCCGTCCTTCGCGACCAAATGGCTGCTGCCGCGCCTTGGTGCCTTCCTCGACCGTCATCCCGGAATCGAAGTGGACGTGAAGGCGAACATCGAGGTCAGCGATTTCGCCAAGGACGAAGTCGACCTCGCTGTGCGCTATGGTGCCGGCAATTATCCCGGCCTGGACGTCGAGCTGCTGCTGCGCGACCGGATGTTTCCGGTCTGCAGCCCGGAGCTGCTGATGCGCTATGGCCAGCGCAACCCGGACAAGGTCTTCAGCGCCGCGCCGCTGCTGCATGATGTGAGCGCCGACCGCGATCCCGCCGTCCCAAGCTGGAAAATGTGGCTGAAGGCAGCCGGACTCGAAGAGATCGATTGGCGCAAAGGACCGCGCTTCAATCAGACGGCCTTGGCGCTCGATGCCGCGCTCGCCGGCCTTGGCGTCGCACTGGCGCCCGCTGTCCTCGTGGAGGTCGATCTGGCGGCCGGCCGGCTGGTGCGCCTGGCGAGCGACGAACTGGCCGGTGACTTCGCCTATTTCATCGTCCACCCGAAAGAGAAAGCGCAACTGCCAGCGCTGCAGGCCTTCAAGTCGTGGCTGAAGCAGGCGATTCCGGCCGCTTTATCAGTTTGACGAAACGTCCTGCAGCAGCGCTTTGAGCATGCGGGGGCGCTGCCTTGCGGGCTGCCGGAGATTACTTTACGAACGTGCCCAGCGATTATTGACGCAGGCACCGTTCGACCCCCATGACAACGCGATTCGCGACGATTTTCCCCGGCAAGAAACCCGTCATCGCCATGGTGCATTTCGGCGCTTTGCCGGGATCACCGCTTTATGATTCCGATGCCGGCCTGGACGGGCTGGTCGAAGGCGTCCGCAAGGATCTGAGGGCGCTGCAGGCGGCCGGCGTCGATGCCGTCATGTTCGGCAACGAGAATGACCGGCCCTATGAGTTCAAGGTCGATACCGCATCGACCGCGACCATGGCCTACGCCATCGGGCAGGTGAAGCGCGAGATCACCGTGCCGTTCGGCGTCAACGTGCTGTGGGATCCGATGAGTTCGGTCGCACTCGCCGCGGCGACCGGCGCCAGTTTCATACGAGAAATCCTGACCGGCACCTACGCCTCCGACATGGGACCGTGGAATCCGGATGCCGGCGCGGCGATGCGCTACCGCGACCGGCTGGGCCGCCGCGACCTTGCGCTGTTCGACAATATCTCCGCCGAATTCGCCTGGTCGCTCGACCAGCGCAGCCTGCCCGACCGGGCGCGCAGCGCGGTCTTTTCCTCGATCCCCGACGCCATCCTTGTTTCCGGCATCATCACCGGCGAGGCGGCCGCCTTGTCCGAGCTGGAAGCGGTCAAGAAGGTGCTGCCCGATACGCCGGTGCTGGCCAACACCGGCGTCAAGCATGCGACCATCGCCGATGTGCTGCGGGTCGCCGACGGCTGCATCGTCGGCACGGCGCTGAAGGTCGATGGCAACACCTGGAACCCGGTCGATCCGCAGCGTGCGAAGGAATTCATGCGGCTGGCCCGCGCGGCACGGGGGCACTGACATGGCGGCACGGGGGACGAAGGGCGCGCAGGATCGGCTCAAGGCCTGGCTTACCTCACTGATGGAGACCTCGGGCCTCAGCGGCCATGAGGGGCCGGTTCGGCGCCTGCTCGCGAAGCAACTCGCTGAGCTCGGCATCTCGTCGCGCAGCGACCGCATGGGCAACCTGATCGCGACCCTGCCCGGCGACAAATCCTTGCCGTCCGTCATGCTGTTCGCGCACATGGATCAGCTCGGCTTGGTGGTGCGCAAGATCGAGGCCAACGGCCTCCTCAGGGTCGAGCGCGTCGGCGGGGTTCCGGAAAAGGCGTTGCCATCCCAGTCGGTGCGCGTCTCGGCAGGCAAGGGCAAGACCATTCCCGGCATCATCGCGAACAAGAGCCACCACGCCACCCAGCCGGACGAGAAATACAAGGTACTGCCTTATTCCGATCTCTACATCGATTGCGGATTCGGCAGCACCGCCGAGGTCACCGCCGCCGGCGTGGTGGTCGGTGCGCCGATCGTCTATGCGCCGAACGTGCTGGAGCTGGCCGGCAATCGCATCGTCGGCACCTCGGTCGACGACCGCGCCGGCTGCGCCGTCATGCTGGAATTCGCGCGCGCGGTGAAAGGCAATGCCAAGCGTCCGGCCGTCCATCTCGTTTTCTCGGTGCAAGAGGAATTCAACCTGCGGGGCGCGGTCACGGCGGCCCAGGCCCTTAACCCGGACATCGCGATCCAGCTTGACCTCATCCTCGCGACCGACACGCCGGACATGACCCAGCGCGGTGACGTCAAACTGGGCGGCGGACCCGGCATCAGCCTCTACAGCTTCCATGGCCGCGGCACGCTCAACGGCACTATCCCGCATCCTGCGCTGGTGGAACTGTTCGAGAGGACGGCAGCAGCGGAGAAAATTCCGCTCCAGCGCAGCGCCCATATCGGCGCGCTCACCGATTCCTCCTACGTGCAGGTGACGGGCAGTGGCGTCGCTTGCCTCGATCTCGGCTTTCCGACCCGCTACACCCACTCGTCGCTGGAGATGTGCGATCTTGCCGACCTCGAAGGGCTGGCGCATCTGCTGATCGCCGGCATCTCGCGCATCGACCGGAAGTTCAGCCTCGATCGGGATCATTATCTCGAATGAAGCACTATCTTGGCGTCGACATTGGTACCTTCGAGACCAAGGGCGTCATCGTAGACCGGGATGGGCGGATCGTCGCCACCGCAGCCCGCCCGCACCAGATGCTGGTGCCGCAGCCCGGCTGGGCCGAGCATCGGCCGCAGGAAGATTGGTGGGAGGATTTTGTCTTCGTCACGCAGAAGATGCTGGCGGAGAGCAAGATCGCGTCATCCTCCATCGCCGCCGTCGGAGCCAGCGCTATCGGCCCTTGCATGCTGCCGGTGGATGCGGATGGCGTGCCGCTGATGAATGCCGTGCTCTATGGCATCGATACGCGCGCGGTAAAAGAGATCGATCTCCTGAACGATCGGATCGGTGCCTCAACAATCATGAAAAAGTGCGGCAACGCCCTGACCTCGCAATCGGTCGGCCCGAAGGTCTTCTGGCTCAGGCTTAACCGTCCAGACTTGTTCGACAAGACTCACAAGATCTTGACCTCGACCTCGTTTCTCGTTCATCGCCTGACCGGCCGCTTCGTCATCGATCACTATTCGGCGGCGAACTCCAGTCCCTTCTATTTTCCCAGCAAGCTCGCCTACAGCGATTCCTTGCTGAAGCACATCATTCCTATTGAGTTGTTCCCTGACCCGGCCTGGACCACCGACATTGCCGGCACCATCACGAAGCACGCGGCAGCCGAGACCGGGCTCGCCCCCGGCACGCCGGTCATCGTCGGCACCATCGATGCGGCGGCCGAGGCGGTTAGTGTCGGGGTCGCTAAGCCACGCGACATGATGCTGATGTACGGCTCCACCATCTTCATCATCGAGATCACGCCGCGACGTGTGGCAGACAGCCGGCTGTGGTATGCGCCCTGGCTGTTCCCCGGCCAGCACGCCTCGATGTCCGGCCTCGCCACAAGCGGCACGCTCACTCACTGGTTCCGGCGGCAATTCGCGCGCGAACTCGATCCCGAAAACGCGATCGTCGCGCTGACGCAGGAGGCCGAGAAGTCGCCGGCCGGCGCGAAGGGCCTCGTGATGCTGCCCTACTTCTCCGGCGAGCGGACGCCGATCCACGATCCGCAGGCCAAGGGCATGATCTTCGGCCTCAACCTCACGCATGAGCGCGGCGACCTGTTCCGCGCCTTGCTGGAAGGGATTGCCTGCGGCACCAATCACATCTTTGAAACCTACGCGGAGGTGGGGCAGGAACCGGCGTCCATCTACGCAGTCGGCGGCGGTACCAAGAACCGCGTGTGGGCTCAGGCGACTTCGGACATCTCCGGCCGCGCGCAGATCGTACGGGAGAAGACCATCGGCGCCAGCTACGGAGACGCCTTCCTGGCCGCAATGGCGGTAGGCGACGCGAAGATCACCGACATCGACAAGTGGAATCCGGTCGCGACAACGGTTGCACCAAATGCAGACGTGCGCGACCGCTACGCGAAGCTCTACCAAACTTTCCGTAAGCTCTACCCTGCCACCCGCGAGAGCATGGCGGCGCTGGATACTATTTGACGGACCCCGCGGTCAGGCCCTTCACGATATAGCGTTCCAGGAACACGCCGATCACGATCAGCGGCGCGATCGCGGCGGCGGAGAGCGCGGCCATCGACCACCAGTTGATGCCCTGCGAGCCGGTCTGGCTCGCCACCATGACCGGGAGGGTCTTGGCATTCGTGCTGGTGAGCAAGGCGGCGAAGAAATACTCGTTCCAGCACAGAATGACGGACAGGATGAACGCGGCCACCATACCGGGCAGGGCGATCGGCAGGACGATGCGCAGGAACGCGCCCCACACCGAGCAGCCATCGACCAGGGCCGCCTGTTCCAGCTCCTGCGGAATAGTGTCGAACTGGTCGCGCATGATCCAGATCACGATCGGCAGCACGGTCAGCGTATAGATGAGGATGAGGCCGATGCGCGTATCGAGCAGCGCGAGCTCCTTGTAGAGCACCAGGAACGGCATCGCCAGCACGACCGGCGGCAGGATGAGCTGCGAGAGGAAGAAGAACGAGATGTCGTTGTTCTTCATCGGCCCGAACTTGTAGTTGAAGCGGCTGAGGCCATAGGCCGCGCAGGAGCCGATGACGACCGCCAGGGCGGCGGCGCAGACCGATGCGATGATGCTGTTCTCGAACCGCTTGAAGAATTCGTCGCGAGCGGTGGAGATCTGGCCGATCGTATCCGGTGATAATCCGACCGACCGCCAGCCCTTCCAGTCCGGCGTGAAATCCACCCACGGGATGAAGTGGCCCTGCGTCACGTCGACCGCGACCTTGAACGAGGTGGTGAAAGTCCAATAGATCGGGAACAGGCAGATGAAAGCCCAGGCGATCAGCAGCCCATAGATCACGATCCTGCTGGGATAGTGGCGCGCGCTGAGGCCATGGGTGCGGATTGCCATGGCTCAGTGCATCCTTCTCATCCACCGGCTGACGAAGTTGAGCAGCAGGGTGATGAAGATGATGATGATGACCAGATAGAACTCAGCCAGCATGGTGCCGTAGCCGACGTTGGAGCGGTCGCGATATTCGCGGAAGATGAATGACGAGATCGTGTCGGTCGCGCCGCCGGGCCCGCCGGAGGTGACGTTGATGACGATGTCGGCCAGCTTCAGCTGGAAGATGATGCGCAGCACGATCGCGGTGACACTGACCGGCAGCATGAGCGGGAAGGTGATCTGCCAGAAGCTCTGCCACTTGCTGGCGCCGTCGACCTTGGCCGCCTCCGACAGTTCCTTGGGCAGCGCCTGCAGCCCCGCGAGCAGCATGATCATGATGAAGGGGATCCACACCCAGGCATCCATCACCACGATGCTGAACTTGGCGATCCAGGGCGACGTGAAGAAGGTTGGATTGTCCCAGCCCAGCTGCCGCGCCAGGTTGGAGACTGGCCCGAAGCGGTATTCCATCAGCGATTTGCCGATCATCCAGCTCACCGCCACCGGACTCAGCATGAAGGGCAGCAGGAACGCGACGCGGAAGAATTTGCGCGCGCGGATATCAGCGTTCAGCAGCAGCGCGAGTCCGAACGCAATCGCATATTGCGGCAGGACCATGAGCGCGTAGAACACCATGTTTTTCATGGCGTTCCAGTAATAGGGATCGGCGAACAGGTCGTAGAGATTCTTGAGCCCGCTGAAGCGGCGGCCCTCGAACGAGGAGAGGTTCCAATCGCTGAAGGCGATATAGAGACCGAAGAAGGTCGGGAAGATCACCAGTGCGACCGTGAACAGAACGGCAGGCAGCACGAACAGTGCCTTGTGACCGGCCGCGCCGCGCATCCGCACTTGACCCGCTCCGAGCGCGATGCCCCACAGCACGTAGGCATAGAGCACTGGCCGCCAGTTCTCGAAGCCCCATGGCGATAGGCCGGCATCGAAGAGCACTTGCATCAGGGCCACGATTGCGAAGCCGATCGTCGCAAGGATGATGATCCGCTTGCCGTCCTCCACCCGCTGCGGTGACACGCCCGCGGTCACGGCTTCGGTGGCGGAACCGACGAGTGCGTGGCGCGGAAGAGGTGCAATCGAATTCTGAACCGTTGGATCCATGTCGCGACGATACTGGGAAGATGCGATCGGGGCTACCAAAACAGAGACTGGTGGCGCCAGCCGGCGCCACCAGTCAATTCGAGCACTCGAGGCTGCTTCGGTTTACAAGCCGAGCGAGGCCTTGTAGAGCGCGATCTGCTTGTCGCGCCCGATCTCGTCCGTGATCTTTTCCCAGGCCGCCGCGATGCGGTCCGCGCCGCTTTGCGCGTCCGAGCCGCCTGACCAGATCTTGGTAAGCTCGTCCTCGGCCACGCTGTAATACTGGAAGATGCCGGGGATGCGCGGCTCGATCGCCGCGTTCGGGTGATTGTAGGAATTGGACTCCGAATCCAGATACGACTTGATGAAGGCCTCGTCGTAGCCGGCGGCGACCCACTCGGGGATGTCGAAGTGGCTGTTGCGGTAGGGCTGGAAGCCCGACGGATAGGCCGCAGTCCACAGCGAGATGTCCTTGCCGCCGAGATGCGCGGCCGCGCTCCAGGCTGCCTTCTGCTTCTTGGGATCGCTGTCGACGCGCGCCATCACGTAGATGCCCCAGCCGATATAGGCCATGTTCGGCGCATAGTTCGGCCCGCTCGCCAGCTTGTCCCAAGCACTGGTCTTGGCGTTGTAGACGTCGTCCGAGCCCGGCAGGATCGAGAAGCCGCAGACGTCGCCGACGACCGAGCTGTCGTTGGTCTTGGCATTGGAGCCGACGTCGCCCCACCACGTGACCATCGAACCGGTTCCGCCCAGGAACTGGGAGAAGCCGGTCGTGTTCGGGTCCGCGTTCAGCTGGTCGGCAGGCTCCGACGGCAGCGCGTCGATCACGTCCTGGATCGCGCGGACCCAGGCCGGATTGTTGATGCGCGGCTTCATCGTGTCGGGATCGAACAGCCAGGCCTTGTCATCTGGGTGCTTGGCATAGGCGGTGGCACGGCTGCCGAGGAAATAGAAGCCGAAGCCGCCCCACGGCTTGATCGGGTCGAGATAGCCGTAGGCGTCCTTGCCGCCGACCTGCTTGCCCTTGAGGAACTTGGTGACTTCCTGGACCTGCTGCCAGGTCTTCGGCACACCCCACTCGCCCTGATGCCCTTCGGACTTCCAGGCGGCGGCAAGGTCCTTGTCGGTGAAATAGTCGGTGCGATAATTGAAGTTGTGGCAGTCGCCGTCGATCGAGATGCGATAGGTCTTGCCTTCCCAGGTGCCGACCGGCGCCTTCAGATAGCCGACATAATCGTCCATTTCGATCTGCTGCTTGACCCAATCCGGCATGACCGAGGCCAGGCCCTTGCCGCAGACGTCGCCTTCGAACGGCGCACCCATCTCGACGATGTCGAAATCGACCGTGCCGGTCGCAATCGCCTGCTGCAGGCGCGGGTTGTAGTCGGCCTGCGCCAGGTCGATCCAGTTGATCTTGGCGCCGGTATAGGCTTCCCACGGCTTGAGGAAGCCGCGGAACAGCAGGTTGTGAAGGTTCTGGTTGTTGAGGCCCATGAAGGTCAGCTCGACACCCTTGAACTCGCCTTCCTGGACGTTCGCCTTGGTGGCGCCGAGGGTCAGCTCGCCGACCTTCTGCCAATCGGCATCCGTCGGTGATCCCTTGTTGACGCCGGGAATCAGCAGCAACTGTTTGCGCAGATCGCTGGGAGGCGTGGCGGCAGCAGTCTGCGCCGGTGCGGGCGCGGCCTCCTGCTGCGCTTGTTCCTCTTTCTTCTCCTCGCCGCAGCCCGCTACGGACAACGCGGTCAAGGCAGCACCGCCCGCCAACACGTTGCGGCGGGTAAGCAGATTGTATAGTCCGACTTTCATTTGGGTGTTCCTTCCCCTGAAGCGCCCGCGCGATGAAACGTTGTACCGGATTGGCTCCGAAAACGGCCGCGAGTGATGTCTACTCCCACGCTCCCAGCACAACTTCTTATTTGAAGGACGCGGCGCGAAGTATGCAAACCGGGGGTGTGGTTGTCAATTAAGCCCCGGGGGGCGGACCGCCCCGAACCGCCGTGACGATACTGTGCACAGCGGCAATGGTTCGCACGGCTTGGTTCGCTGGGCTGCGCGGTCAATCGCCTATTGCAGGCGCTGACCCGACGCCGCGTCGAACAGATGGACCGACGACAGGTTCGGTCCGACCGCCAGGACTTCCCCCGGCCGGGCCGAGATGCGCTCGCGGAACACGCCAACGATCTTCTGGCCGGCCAAGCGGGCCACCACCTGGGTTTCGGACCCGGTCGGCTCGATCACGGTGATCTCGGTCTTCACCGGCCCGCCGAGCGCCAGATGCTCCGGCCGAAAGCCATAGATCGCCTTCCGCCCGTCGCTGCCGCTGGGTGCGGTGCCGAGCGGCAGGCGCGTGCCGTCTTCGGCCTCGAAAGCCGGCGTGGCGCCCGGACGGATGACGCCCTGGATCATGTTCATCGCAGGCGATCCGATAAACCCCGCGACGAACAGATTGGCGGGCCGGTCATACAGCTCCAGCGGCGTCCCGATCTGCTCGACGATGCCGTCATGCAGCACGACGATGCGGTCGGCCATGGTCATGGCCTCGACCTGATCGTGGGTCACATAGATCGTGGTAGTCTTCAGGCGCTGATGCAGTTCCTTGATCTCGGCGCGCATCTGCACGCGCAACTTGGCGTCGAGGTTGGACAGCGGTTCGTCGAACAGGAACACTTTCGGATCGCGAACGATCGCCCGGCCCATGGCGACGCGCTGGCGCTGGCCGCCGGAGAGCTGGCGCGGATAGCGCCCGAGATAGGGGACAAGGCCCAGGATCTCCGCCGCGCGCTTCACCCGTTCGGCAATCTCGGTCTTGGGCAGGCGCCGCATCTGGAGCGCGAAGCCCATATTGTCGGCGACGTTCTTGTGCGGATAGAGCGCATAATTCTGGAACACCATCGCGATGTCCCGATCCTTCGGCTCCAGATCGTTCACGATCCTGGAATCGATCTTGATATCGCCCTTGGTGATCGGCTCCAGCCCCGCGATCATGCGCAGCAGGGTCGACTTGCCGCAGCCCGAAGGTCCCACCAGCGCCACGAACTCGCCGTCGCTGATGCCGATGGACACACCGTGGATGACCTCATGCTCGGCATAGGCCTTGCGCACATCCACCAGATCGACTGCCGCCATGAATGATCCCGCCCGTTGATTTTGGGGGCAACACTAAGCCAAGGATCTGGCAACGTCGAGAGGGCGCTAATCCGATTTCGCCGAGCCCTGCCATGGCAGGACGAGGCTGGGGATCGGCGCGCTATGCAGGATCTTGGCGGCGTTCGACCCCAGAAACACCCGCAGCAGCGGACCCAGATTGCTGGAGCCGACCGCGATCATTTCGCCCTCCTTCCAGGGCACCGACCCGAAGGCGGACTTCCAGGTCTTGCCGTCGGCGATCGCTGCGGTTGCAGGCGGCTTGGGCGGCAGCGCGGAGATGATCGCCTTCTGGCCGGCCGCTGCCTGCGCGCGCAACTGGTTTGCGACCATGTTCTCGGCCTGGTAGCCGACGCCGGTCGGATACATCTGCCGGTCGCGCACCACAAACGTCAGCAGCCGCAGCGGCACCTGCAGCCTGGCGCAGACCTCGTGGGCGCGGATCGCGGTCTGCGTGGATCCAGGCGTCGCTGAAACCGCGCATGTGATGCGGCTGAGGCGCGCCCGCGGCCCTGGCGCGTAGCTGCGCGGCGCCAGCGCGACCGGCAAGGGCGCGGTGTGCAGAACACCGGACGTGACGCCTCCTTCCAGGAAGCTGCCGAGCCGTGCGCCGCGCGACGAGCCCAGGACGATGCAGTCGGCGGCCATATCCTTGGCGGTGGCGAGCAGACCTTCGCGCGCGGATGGCGCGGCCCGCGACAGGAATTCCGCCGGCGCCCGCTTGCCGACCTGGGCGCGGGCCTTGTCCAGCGTCTTCCTGGCGTGCTGCTCCAGGAAGCCGGCGTACTCCGCGTCGACCCGCGCCATCGACGGATGGCCCCAGGTCTCCGGTACGATGGTACAGACCACCATGCTGCCGCCGCTGGCGCGTGCGAGCAGGATGCCGAGGGCGAGCGCCTCGCACCCGCCTTGATCGGCCGAGTATCCGACCAGGCACTTCATCCGCGAACGGCCGCGGCGTTGGCCGCTTTCTCCAGCCGGGAATTGCGCGCGCTATAGGCGAAATAGAAGACCGCGGCGAACACGAGCCACACGCCGAACAGCTTGAAGGTCGTGGGATTGAGATTGACGATCAGATAGATGCACGATGCGATGCTGAGGAGCGGCAGCACCGGAAAGAACGGGACACGGAACCCGCGCGGCATGTCCGGCCGCGTACGACGCAGGATCATGACGCCGGTCGACACCACCATGAAGGCCACCAACGTGCCCATGCTGGTCAAGTCCCACAGTACCGCGTCGGGCACGAAAGCAGCGATGAGGCCGACGAAGATCGCCACCACGATGGTACACGCGACCGGGGACATGGTGCGCGGATTCACGCGATAGAACAGTTCCGGCAGCATGCCGTCGCGCGACATGGCGAACAGGATGCGGGTCTGGCCGTACAGCACGACCAGCGTCACGCTGAAGACCGAGATGACCGCGCCGCATGCCAGCACCAGCGCCGGCCAGGTGTGGCCGGTCAGGTTCTCCAGGATGGTGGCAAGGCCCGCCTCCTGGCCCTCGAACTCCGCCGCCGGCTGGACACCGAGCGCCGTCACCGCCACCAGCACATAGAGCGACGTGACGATAAGGAGAGCCGCGATGATGGCGATCGGCAGGTTGCGCTTCGGATTCTCGACCTCTTCGCCCGCCGTCGAGACCGCGTCGAGGCCGACATAGGTGAAGAAGATCGTGCCTGCCGCCGCGCTGATCCCGGCGAATCCGAAGGGCGCAAAGGGCTGCAGGTTCGAGGCGGAGAATCCGGTGACGGTGATCAGGATGAACATGGCGAGGACGCCCATCTTGATCAGGACCATGACGGCATTCGCCTTGGCCGATTCCTTGGAGCCGCGGATCAGCAGCAGGCAGCACATGAACACCAGGATGACGGCCGGAAGATTGATGATGCCCTCGCCGCCGAAGGCGAGCGCGTATCCATCGGCCACCAGCGGCGCAGAAAGCAGGGCGGCCGGCAGGCCGGCGCCAAAGACGATCTCGAACAGCTTGTTGAGATATCCGCTCCAGCCCACGGCGACCGCTGCCGCCGAGATGCCGTATTCCAGGATCAGGCAGCACGCCACGAAATAGGCGACACCTTCGCCGAGCGTCGCATAGGCGTACGAATAGGACGAGCCCGAGACCGGAATCATCGAGGCCATCTCCGCATAGCACAGGGCGGTCAGGCCCGCGACTATGCCGGCGATCACGAAAGAGACGATGACCGCGGGTCCCGCGGTCGGAACCGTCTGGGCCAGCACGAAGAAGATGCCGGTGCCAATGGTCGATCCCACGCCGAACATGGTCAACTGAAACGGCGTGATGCCGCGCCTCAGATGCCCATGCTCCGAATCCGCGCCCGCCGTGTCGCTGACCAGCATTTCGATAGGTTTCTTGCGCAGCAGACGCGCGCCGAGTGATTGCGCTTCGCTCATGTCCCCTCCCGATGCCGCATCGTGAGCCGGCTGTCCGGCCCAAATTTCATGCGCTAAGCGTCAGCAGTAGGCGCCGATCCCCATAATCGGGAGGCGCCGCCGTTCGTAGGGCGTGCGTGGCGATGCTGTATCCAAATGAGGAATTTGTCACCACCCGTTGTTGAACAAGCCACGGCTTGCCCGCCGCTTGACAAGCGGGTTCCAAATCTGGAAGCTGTCAGATGTCAGACCACTTTGCGCACCGCTCGAAGAACGGTGCCAGTGGGGGGCAGGGAACCTTTGTTGCAATGAACAAGCCAGCCATCGCGCTGAAGCCGCTGCCGACCGCCGATCGGGCCGAAAGCGTGATGAGCGCGCTGGCCGGCTATATCGCGCGCTCGCGGCTGAAGCCAGGCGAGCGATTGCCGGCGGAGCGCGAGCTGATGGAGGCGCTGGCGGTCGGGCGCTCAACGGTGCGCGAGGTGATCCGACAATTGCAGGCGCTCGGGATCGTCGAATCGCGTCGGGGCAGCGGCACCTATCTGCTGCGGAGCGTCTCGGCCGATACCATCCACGTGCCGCTGTCGATCGATACCACGCACCTGCGCGACGCGTTGCTGCAGACGCTGGACGTGCGGCGCGGCCTGGAAGTGGAGGCGAGCGCGCTGGCGGCCCTGCGCCGCACCGCCAAGGACCTCAAGATCATCGAGCGCAAGCTCGCGGAGATGGAGGCCGTGCACCACGAAAAGGGCACGGCGGGGCGCGAAGATCTCGCCTTCCATCTGGCGATTTACGACGCGACCCACAATCCTCTGTTCACGCAGCTCCTCGAGCAGATGCGCGAGGCGTTCGAGAGCTTCTGGGAAAAGCCGTTCGACCGGTCCGATTTCGCGCGTCGGTCGTTCCCGTTCCACCGCGAGCTGTTCAACGCGATCGCGCTGCGCGACGACGAGGGTGCGCGGGAAAAAACACTGGCGATCCTGACGATCGTAGAAGAGGACATCAAGGAAATGTCGCAATGAAAGACGGTGACGACGTATTCGACATGGCCTCGCTCGCGGTCGTGCATGACGAGGCGAACGCCTTCGATGCGGTGGTTCCGCCGATCGTGCAGACCTCGCTTTTCACCTTCTCGACCTATGCGGAGATGGAGGAGACCTATCGCGGGCTGAAGGTGCGGCCGACCTATTCGCGCGGGCTCAATCCGACCGTGCGGATCTTCGAGGAAAAACTGGCGGAGCTGGAGGGCGCCGAGGATGCGCTGGGATTCGGCAGCGGCATGGCGGCGATTTCCTCTACCATCATGACCTTCGTGAAGCCTGGCGACCGCATCCTGTGCGTCAGGCATCTCTATCCCGACACCTATCGCCTCAACCAGACTCTGCTCAAGCGCTTCGGCGTCACCGCGACCTATGTCGACGGACGGGACGTGGATGCGGTGGCTGCGGCACTGCCGGGATCCGCGCTGTTCTACATGGAGAGCCCGACCAGCTGGGTGTTCGAGACCCACGACATCCGCGCGCTGGCCGTGCTCGCCAAACAGCACAATGTGATCACCGTCCTCGACAACAGCTGGGCGAGCCCGGTTTTTCAGCGGCCGGTCACCATGGGCGTGGACCTGGTGCTGCACTCGGCCTCGAAATATCTCGGCGGCCACAGCGACGTGGTGGCGGGCGCGGTCGCGGGATCGAAAGAACTCATCGGCAGGATCCGCTCCGGCACGCTGCCCTATCTCGGCGGCAAGCTGTCGCCGTTCGATGCCTGGCTGCTGATCCGCGGCATGCGCACCCTGCCGATCCGCATGCGGGCGCACGAGGCTGCCGCTTTGTCGGTCGCGCGGCGCCTCGCCGCGCACGATGCCGTCGCCGCCGTGCATCATCCCGGCCTTGGCAACCAATTGCCGGACGGTCTCACCGGTACATCGGGCCTGTTTTCTTTCGTGTTCAAGCCCGGGATCGACATTCCCGCCTTCGCGGACAAGCTGCGGCTGTTCAAGCTGGGCGTGAGTTGGGGCGGCCACGAGAGTCTGGTGGTGCCGGCCGAGGTCGTGCGCAAGCAGGCGGCCGGGCCCAATTCGGCGATCGATTTCGGTGTCGACGAACGCTGCGTGCGTCTGCATGTCGGGCTCGAAGGGGCCGACGTGCTGTGGAGCGATCTGGCCGAGGCGATCGATTTCGCCGCGCGCTCGAAATCCTGATCAGAAACCAAGCAACAGAGGAGGAGAAAGTGTTCAAGAAACTCGTTGTCGCGACCGCCATGTCGGCATTGCTCAGCGGTGCGGCCTTCGCCGACACCACCTTGAAGCTGGTCGAGGTCATCACCAGCCCGGAACGGACCGAGACATTGAAGGGCATTGTGGCGAATTTCGAATCCGCCAATCCGGGCGCCAAGGTCGAGATCATCTCGCTGCCCTGGGGCGAGGCGTTCGAGAAATTCGCCACCATGGTCTCCGCCGGCGAGACGCCGGACGTGGTGGAGATGCCGGATACCTGGCTCGCGCTCTATGCCAAGAACGATTCGCTCGAAAACCTGGAGCCGTATCTGAAGAAGTGGGACGAGACCGAGGATCTCAACAACCGCGCGCTGGAATTCGGCCGGGCGATCGACAAGACCGCCTATATGCTGCCCTACGGCTTCTATCTGCGCGCCATGTTCTACAACAAGAAGCTGTTCGAGGAAGCGGGCGTCGCCGGACCGCCGAAGACGCTGGATGAATTCTGGGAAGCCTCCAAGAAGGTATCGGCTCTGCCCGGCAAATACGGCTATTGCCTGCGTGGCGGGCCGGGTGGGCTCAATGGCTGGGTGATGTTCGGCGCCACCGCCAACGGCTCGAACGAGTTCTTCAGGGAGGACGGCACCTCGACCTTCGCCGATCCGGGCTGGGTCAAGGGTATCAGCTTCCTGGTCGATCTCTACAAGAACGGCTATGCGCCCAAGGACAGCGTGAACTGGGGCTTCAACGAGATCGTGGCCGGCTTCTATTCCGGCACCTGCGCGATGCTCGACCAGGATCCCGATGCACTGATCGCGATCGCCGAGCGCATGAAGCCGGAAGATTACGGCGTCGCGCCGATGCCCAAGGGGCCCAACGGCCAGAGCTTCCCAACCATCGGCTATGCAGGCTGGTCGATGTTCAAGAACAGTGCCAACAAGGATCTGGCGTGGAAGCTGATCGCGACGCTCGAAGGCAAGGACGGCAACATCGCGTGGAACAAGCGCACCGGTGCCTTGCCGGCACGCAAGTCGGCGGAGAGCGATCCGTTCTATGCCGATCCGAAGTTCAAGGGCTGGTTCGAGGAGCTGGCGGACAAGGACGTCCATCCGACCGTGATGCCGACGCACCTCGAGGAGTTCGCCTTCTTCAAGGACTCGCTGGTGATCAAGACCAGCCAGGAGGCCCTGCTCGGCGACCGCACGCCCGAGGATCTTGCCAAGGAATGGGCCGACTACATGACCAAAGCCCAGCAGAAGTTCCTGGCGAACCAGTGAAGCCCACTCCCCATGATTCCCTCCCCCGAGCCGGGGGAGGGTTAGGGTGGGGGCGATGGTTCAGCTCGATTCAGCGTTCATTTGAGAGAGCAACCCCCACCCCAGCCCTCCCCCAACTTGGGGGAGGGGGTATTCCGCTATGACGACTGTCGCCCATCCCGCTCATTTGCCCGCCGACCAGCGCCCGTTCCTGCGGCGCCTCGCGGTCGCGAGCGAGCCTTGGCTTTATTCCGCGCCGGCGTTGATCCTGATCGTCGCGGTGATGCTGGTGCCGCTCGCGCTCGGTCTCTCTTATGCGTTCCGCGACGTGCGCCTGCTCAACCCGTTCAGCGGCGGGTTCGTGGGGCTGCAGCATTTCGAGACGCTGGCGAATGACAGGAACTTCGCCCGCGCGCTCAAGAACACCCTGTTCTGGGCCGGCGCATCCGTTGTCCTGCAATTCAGCTTCGGCCTCATTCTCGCGCTGCTGCTTGACCGGCCGTTCCGCGGCCGCGCGATCGCGCAGGCACTGGTGTTCCTGCCCTGGGCCGTCCCGAGTTTCCTCTCCGGCCTCAACTGGGCGTGGTTGTTCAATCCGGTCGTCGGGCCGCTGCCGCACTGGCTCTATGCGCTCGGCCTCTTTTCCGAGCCGACCAACATCCTGTCCGATCCGCATAACGCGATGTGGGGCCCGATCATCGCCAATGTCTGGTGGGGCATTCCGTTCTTCGCCATCACTTTGCTGGCGGCGTTGCAGGCGATCCCGCGTGATCTCTACGAAGCGGCGGCGATCGATGGCGCCAATGCGTTCCAGCGCTTCAAATCCATCACCCTGCCGTTCCTGGCGCCAACCATCGCCATCACCATCCTGCTGCGCACGGTGTGGATCTCGAACTTCGCCGATCTCATCATCGTCATGACCAACGGTGGCCCGGCCGACCGGACCCAGATCGTCGCCAGCTACATCTTCACCCAGGCCTTCCGCCGGCTCGATTTCGGCTATGCCTCCGCCATCGCGGTCGTGCTGCTGGCCTTGCTGCTGGCCTATTCGCTGCTGATCGTGCTGCTGCGCCAGACCATGTTGAGGAAAGCCTGATGACCCGCCCGAAACGCATCGCGGGCACCATCGCGCACCGCACCGCCATCCTCGCTTACATCGTGTTCGCGTTGTTTCCGCTGTATTGGCTGCTGAAGGTCTCGGTCACGCCCAACGATCTGCTCTATAGCGAGGGCGTACTGCTGTGGCCCTCGCGCGCGAGCATCGAGCATTATCTGTTCGTGCTGGAGCACAGCGACTTCCCACGCTTCTTCCGCAACAGCGTGATCGTCTCCGGCTCGACCGCCTTCATCGTCACGATCCTCGCCTCCTGCGCCGGCTACGCCCTGTCGCGCTTCACCTTCCGCGGCAAATACTGGATCGTCGCCTTGATGCTGCTGACCCAGATGTTTCCGTTGGTCATGCTGGTGGCGCCGATCTTCAAGATGCTGTCGCCGCTCGGCCTCACCAACAGCTTGACGGGCCTCGTCATCGTCTATGTCGCCTTCAACGTGCCGTTCGCCACCTTCCTGATGCAGAGCTTCTTCGACGGCATCCCGAAAGATCTTGAGGAGGCGGCGATGATCGATGGCGCCACCCGCTTCCGCGCCTTCAGCCAGATCATCCTGCCGCTTACGCTGCCCGGTATCGCGGCGACACTCGGTTTCGTTTTCACCGCGGCGTGGAGCGAGCTCTTGTTCGCCCTGATGCTGATCTCCAGCAGTGGGGTCAGCACATTTCCGGTCGGCCTGCTCTCCTTCGTCTCGAAGTTCTCGGTCGATTTCGGGCAGATGATGGCAGCGGGCGTGCTCGCTCTCATTCCCGCCTGCCTGTTTTTCCTTTTCATCCAGCGCTATCTCGTGCAGGGCCTGACGGCCGGCGCGGTCAAGGGCTGAGGAGCGTCCCATGGCATCCATCGACATCGCCGAAATCCGCAAGGCCTATGGCCCGGTCCACGTTCTCCACGGCATCGACCTTTCGATCCGCGATGGCGAGTTCGTGGTGCTGGTGGGTCCGTCCGGCTGCGGCAAATCCACCTTGCTGCGCATGATCGCCGGTCTCGAAGAGATTTCCGCCGGCGAGATCCGCATCGACGGCCGCCGGGTCAACGACCTGGAGCCGAAGGACCGCGATATCGCGATGGTGTTCCAGTCCTATGCGCTCTATCCGCACATGACGGTGGCGGAGAATATGAGCTACAGCCTGCGCCTCCGCCGCACGACAAGGGAGCGCATCGCTGCCGCCATTTCCGGCGCCGCGGCGAAACTCGGCCTCGATACCTTGATGGAGCGCCGGCCCCGCGCGCTCTCCGGCGGGCAGCGACAGCGCGTTGCGATGGGCCGCGCCATCGTGCGCGCGCCCAAGGCATTCTTGTTCGACGAGCCTTTGTCCAACCTTGATGCCCGCTTGCGCGAGCAGATGCGCGGCGAGATCAAGAAGCTGCACCAATCCCTCGGCGCCACCTCGATCTATGTTACGCACGACCAGATCGAAGCCATGACTCTTGCCGATCGCATCGTCGCCATGAATAGCGGCATCGTGCAGCAGGTGGGCTCGCCGCTCGATCTCTATGACCGGCCCGCCAACCTGTTTGTCGCCGGCTTCATCGGCTCGCCCGCCATGAATATGTTCGACGGCACCTATCGCGCCAACGGCGCCGGCCCTGCGATCGAGGTCGCCGAGGGCACTCGTATTTCGCTGCAACGGCAATATCAGGTGGCGGACGGCGCACGCGTCACGATCGGCATCCGGCCGGAGCATATCCCGGTCGGGGCCGCGGCGGAGCCCGGCATTTCCGCCAAGGTCGAGCTGGTGGAGCCGACCGGCTTCGGCACCATCCTCCATGTTCGGCCGTTCGGCACGACCTTGAAGGCCTTCACCATCAACCGCGATGCGACGGCGAGCGACGCGGTCACCATCCGCCTGCCGGCCGAACGCCTTCATCTATTCGACGCGCAAGGCGGCCAGCGCCTGGCGTGACCATTGGTCTTTGGGATGAGTTTTGCGCTTGTCCGTTTACTCCGGTGGGCGGTAGCGCAAAGCTGCGGCCTCCATCCGCGAGGCGCTTATGACGAAACGCGCGCCGAGACTCATGCTCTCGCTCTGCCTGGCCGCATTCATGGCCGAGCCTGGTCTCGCGCTCGCCCAGGACATGATGAGCGGGGTCAACCTGTCCTCGCCCACCTTCACCGAAGCGGAGATGACGCGCGCCGAGGTGGCCGCATTGCTGGAGGGCGATCAGCCCGCCGATCTGTCGCAGCGCCGGCTCAACGGTCTCGATCTGACGGCCTTTGATTTCGCGGGTGCCAATCTGCGCGGCGCCTATCTCAACAAGGCGAAGCTGGCCGACGCCAAGTTCGACGGGGCGATCCTCGACCAGGCCTGGGCGCTGGACAGCGACTGGTCCCGGGCCAGCCTCAAGGGTGCCTCGCTATTCGCCGCGCAAATGCGCGGAGCGAATTTTTCTGGTGCGGACCTCACCGGCGCGCGGGTCGCCGCCGATCTGACGCGGGCGAACCTCAGCAACGCCAAGCTGGCCGGTGCCGATCTCTCTGCCGACATGAAGAACCAATCCATGGGCTTGATGCGGGCCGTGCTCGATTCCGCCAACCTGGCCGGTGCGGACCTCGCCGGCGCCAATCTCGCCCGGACGCGCATGAAGTTCGCCAAGATGGCGGGGGTCGACCTCACCAACGCCAATCTGATGCTGGCTGAACTTGCCGGCGCTGATCTGACCGGCGCCAAGGTGACGGGCGCCGATTTTGACCGTGCCGACGTGGCCTCGGCCCGGCTGGTAGGGCTGGTGGGCGAGGATCAGGCGCGCAATCTCGACAAGGCCAAGAACCTCGATCGCGCGATCCGAAACTAGCGGAAGGAAATGGGGAAGCGGCTAAGCGCCGCGGCCCGGTTCCAGACGCCAGCGCGAGAGCTTGAAGCCGGGGTGCTTGTCCAGCCATTGCGCCACCAGGCTCTGTGCCTGGATGAACGCGGTCGACGGGTTGGCCGACAGCTCGGTCACCGGCTGCTCGTAGCTTCTGCAATCGGTCGGCGTGCCGATCATGCACACCGAGATGATAAGCGAATACAGCATAACTCGTTCTCACCCAAGGTCTGGCGAACGAGGTCGGCGGACTGCGCAACAGCCAAGCCGGCCACATACGCACCTGCACGCTACCAACGACCGCTTAAAGGCCGGTTAGCGCTGTTGAATCCGGAACCCCCGACGTGCCGGTCGTTGCCTCTGCCGGCACTTGATGTTGCGGTGCAACGAATAAAAGATACGATCAAATATGCGAATCTCAATAGGAACATTGCGTCGCACCATGACCATTGTCACAAATGGCCTAAGTAGAATGCTTGCGACTCGAAAGAGTGTAAGACTGAAGTCTTGCTAATGAAGCGCGAGCTGTTCCTCGATGGCGCGGGACAGGGCAAAGACCCGCTGCTCCAGAACGCGGGGTTGCTCGCAGACCACAGGGAGCAGGCGCTGCCGGTCGTCGAAGATCCGGCTATCCCAGTCGATCTGCTGCTGCAGGGCGCCGCGCTGCTCCACCACCTTGGGATCGGTTGCGTTGGGATCGAGTTCGCCGAGTGTCTTCCAGCCTTGCTCCATCCGATGGGCCAGCGCGTCTTGCCGGCGATAGAAGTGCTTGATGCCGCGGACGATCGCGTCGCGCTCGGCGCTCAAGGTCTCGAACAGGCCGGCGAATACTTGAGTCAGGATCGCCGTGCGCTCGGCGCCCTGATATCCGGCGGCGAAACGTTGGATATTCGCCACCGCTTCCTCCTGCGGCGTGCGGCGCGGTGCGATCTCGTTGACCAGGGCGGCCACCGCCGGAACCTCTCGCCAGTCCTTCTGCTCTTTCGCGGGGTCGGGGCCGGACCACATCGCACCCATGGACATTTCGGCGCGCAAAGGCTGCTCGCAGGGCCATTCGGAATTCGGACCGGCGGCGTTCGGCGTCGCGGCGGGTTGCTCGCTTTCGCTGGTCGCGCCCGGCGCTTCGGTACTCTGCGCCATCGTCGAAGTCGCACCCATCGACGCAATGAAGATCGCAACCAGCACGCCGAGCGTTTGGGCGAGCGCGTTCATTTTCATTCTCCCTCAAGCCGCCGCGCCCGCGCGCACGCGGGTGATGATGCCCTTTGACGGGTCATAGGCGACGATGGCACCGCCGATGAAAGCCACCATGCAGGCGGCGACCACCAGCGCGGAAAAACCGCCGAACTGGCCATAGAGCGCGAAGCGGATCAGCTCCACCGCATAGGTGAAGGGATTGAGGCTGCAGATGTCGCGCAGGATCGGGCTCGCTTCCTCGACCTTCCACAGCGGATAGAGCGCGGAGGAGGTGAAGAACATCGGGAAAATGATGAAGTTCATCACGCCCGCGAAATTCTCGAGCTGCCGGATCATCGACGACAGCAGCAACCCCAGCCCCCCCAGCATCATGCCTGACAGCAAGAGCGTCGGCAGCACGGTGAGATAGCCGAGTGGTGGCATTTGAATGCCGTAGGCGAATGCGATCAGCAGGAATACATAGACCTGCGCCAGCGACAGCACCGTGCTCGACAGCAGCTTGGACAGTAGCAGGAACCAGCGCGGCATCGGGCTGGTCAGCAGCACGCGCATGCTGCCCAGCTCCCGGTCATAGACCATGGACAGCGAGCCCTGCATGCCGTTGAACAGCAGGATCATCGCGATCAGGCCGGGGATCACATACTCGTCGTAGAGAATATAGGTCTCATACGGCGGCACGATCGAGACGCCGAGCACCGAACGGAAGCCTGCGGCGAACACGAACAGCCAGATGAGAGGCCGCACCAGGGCCGCGACAAACCGGGTGTACTGGTGCAGGAAACGCAGGACCTCGCGCCACAGGATGCCGAGGAAGCAGCGGAACATCGCAGCCGGGCTCATGCCGCCGCCTCCGTGACCCGGCGGAAGGCATCGTTCAAGCCGTCCGCGCCCAGCGCGGCGGCGATTTCCGCCGCGCGGCCCTGCCGCTGCACCCGCCCGCGATGGAGGATGATGACGAAATCATCCGGTCCCACTTCGTCGATCAGATGCGTCGCCCACAACACTGCCATGCCGCGGTCCCGCACCAGTCCGCGCACGTCGGAGAGGATGTCGGCCCGGCTGCGCACGTCGAGCCCGACTGTCGCCTCGTCGCACAGCAGCAGCCGCGGATTGTGCAGCAGGGCGCGCGCGATCTCGATGCGCCGCGATTCGCCGCCGGACAAGGTGCGGATCTTCCGGTCGGCGTCCTTGGCGAGATTCATGCGCTCCAGCTCCGCCGCGATCCGCGCTCGCGCGACCTTGCCCGGCAATCCGTGCAAGGCCGCGTGATAGGCAAGGTTCTGCCGCGCCGTCAGGTCAGGATCGATGGCGCGCTGCTGGAACACTACGCCCATCATGGACAAGGCGGCGGAGCTTTCCTTGCGCACATCGTGGCCGAACACCGCGATCGAGCCCTGCTGTGCCGCATAAAGTCGCGTCACCAGCGACAGCAACGTCGTCTTGCCCGCGCCGTTCGGGCCGAGCAACGTCACCAGCCGTCCCGCCGGCACCGTCAACGCGACATCCTGAAGAATGACCCGCTCGCCGATCCGGTGCGTCAAGCCGCCGACCGTCAGCGCGTCCGCGGCGGAAGCGGTGGATCTTGCAGGCAGGTGCGCGAGGTCTGCCATGTCAGCGGATCGCGACGCCCCAGGGCAGCTCGCCGACCGGGATGGACTTCAATACTTTGCGATCAGCCACGTCGATCACCGAGATGTCGTTCGATTCACCATTGGTGGAAAGCAGCAGCTTGGCATCCGGGGTAAAGGCAAGCTGCCAGACACGCTGGCCCACCAGCAGGTAATCCTGCACCTCATAGCTCGCGACGTCGACCACCGCCACGCGGTTGGCGGGGCCCAGCGCGATAAAGGCCGTCTTGCCGTCGGGCGTGATCTTGACGCCGACCGGCTGGATTGTATCGCTGCGCACGCCCTGGATGGCGAACTCGATCTTTTTCAGAACCTTGCGCGTGGCGACGTCGATGACATTGACCGTCCCGCCGATCTCGGACGACACCCAGAGAGTCTTGCCGTCCGGCGTGAATTCGGCATAGCGCGGCCGCGAATCCACCAGCACGCTGTCCGTCACCTGATAGCTGGAGGTGTCGATGAAATGCGCCATGTTGGTGGTTTCGGACGTGTTGATCAGCAGTTTGTCGTCGGGGCTGATCGCCATGCCCTCCGGCTCGACACCGACCGGAATCTCGCCGCTCGCGACGCCCTGCGCTAGGTCGAGCACCGTGACGAAGTTGTTGTCCTCGTTGGCGACATAGAGCTTGCTGCCATCCCGCGACACCACGAACTGCTCGGGGTCCGGCCCGCTGGGCAGGATCTGCACCACCTTCAGGCTGTCCACGTCCAGCACCTCGATATGATCGGCATCGCTGGTGCAGATGTAGAGCTGCTTGCCGTCGCGGCTGAGCGCGATGCCGCGTGGCCGCTCGCCGACCGGAACGGTCGCCACCGGCGCCATCTTGTCGAGGTCGATGACCGTAATGGTGTTGCTCTTTTCATTCGAGACATAGGCAATCGCCGCCGCCGCCCGGTCCGCGACCGTCGCATATGCTAGCACGATCGATATTGCCATCAACTTCCGCCGTGGCATCGTATCCCTCCCACAAGGTGGTGCTCAATCGGCGATCGCTTTCGGCTAGCCTTCATTGATTCAAGCGACAGGTCGAATCCGGTTCATCATATCCCAGTGAATCCAGCGGCGTCCGTTCGTGCAGGAATCCCTCCTGCGGCGACACCGACACCAACATCAGCGGCGTCGCGAGCAAGATCGGCTGCCGAAGCTGCTGGTCCCATTTGCGGAAGCTGAGCGGCTTGCCCTTGAAGGCGGCCAGCTCGAACGAGTCGGACATGATATACTTGTGCAAGGTCGCCGGATCGGCGCTGCCGGTGCGCGTGACCGCTTCTCCGATCGTCCGCACCGCTTCCCACGCGGCATAGTCGCGCTCGAGCATCCAGCGATTGAAGGCGCGGGTGAAGCGGCGCTGGAGCTGCGTTCCGCCCCATTGCTCCTGGCTGCGGTGCCAGGCGGTCGGCACCAATCCGTTCGTTCCCGCCACCGGCCGCGGGTCCCAGGTGCGATAGGGCAGGTAGTCGCCGAACACTTCGCTCTCGTCCGCGACGATCACCACGTCATGGTCCGGCAGGCGCTGGGTAAGCTGCGTCATCTGCTCGCGCACCTGCTGCTCGCCGGTGTCGGTGCGGCGCGATCCCGCCTTGAATTCATAGGCGCGCTCCTCGACAATCTCGGCGCGGTAGCGCTTGGCGGTGCGGCGGATCGCGTCGGCGAAGGCCCGGTCGGGATCGTTGGTGCCGTAGACCAGCACCCAGCGCATCCATTTCTTGCTGACCAGCCATTGCCCCAATGCGTCCGCCTTCATCGCGCGGCTCGGGATGAGGTGAAAGACGTTGGGCCGGCAGTCGGACGCCCGCAGGGCATCGTCCTCGGCACGCACGTTGAGGATGATGGCGTCCTTCATGTCCGGCAGGTCGGCCAGCTCTGTCAGGCGTGGTCCAGTCAGATCGGCCACGATCAGCTTCTGTCCCGCGCCGGACATCTCGCCTGCCGCGGCTTTGAGATCACCGCCGGCCGGGATGACCTTCTCGATCAGCTCGAAAGTCTGATGCAGGAACTGCCCGGTCGTGTTGTTGTCGCCGATTGCCAGCTTGGCGCCCGCCACGCCCTTGTCCGGCGCGACCGGCTCCACCAGCGACAGCGGCGGCGGCTCGGGGATCGCTTCCCCCAGATAGACGACTGGAACTTGCAGCGCCGCCGTCTCGGCGGCCGCACCGGTTTGATCCGGTCCGATGATCAGCACCGCGATGCCGGCCGCGAGAATGCCGACAACGCGGCCAAACGGCGTGCTGCCATGATTCACGGCGCCGTCCCGGCCGCCTGCTCCAGGTAGGAGATCACGTCCGCCCGGTCCTTGTCCTTGGGCAGGCCGGGGAACGCCATCTTGGTGCCGGGCACCATCTTGCGGGGGTTGGTGAGATATTGATCGAGCGTTTCAGGCGTCCAGCTGACATGCGCATTCTTCATCGCATCGGAGTAGTTGAAGGATTCCGCCGCTGCCGAAGCCCGGCCGATCACGCCGTGCAGGCTTGGCCCGACCTTGTTCACCCCCGCCTCCAGCGAATGACATGCTTGGCACTTGGCAAAGATCTGCTTGCCGTGAGCCGGGTCGCCCCCCTCAAGCGCCTGCGAGATGCCGGAGTCGATCAGAAGCAGCGCGGGAAGGGTAAGGACTGCACCAGGCAACCAACTTGAAAATCGCATTGGACACGCCTTCCGTTAATGGCCCCCCTGCTGGGGGAATAGATTGGTCGCACCGGACCTTCGCCAGAGAAAGCAGCGACGCCGGGATCGGTTCCGGTGGTGCCTCCGGGCAACTCTAGGAATCGAAAAAATCGCGGGCAAGCGGAGTTCGGCTCTCTTCGACCAAAGAACAATACGGGAGGGATATGCCGGCGAGGCTCAGAAACAGCGGAAATCGGCCTCGATCTGAGCCAGGCGAAGCTGATCGACCACTTTTTTCAGCATCTTCGTCGTCCGGAATATCTCAGTGTTGCCGCCGGCGACGCCGCTCATGCGGATAATCGTGTCAGCCTTTTCATATGTGTCGTAGGGCAGGATCGAGGCGACCGCGTCGATGCTGCAAGAGCAGCGGCGCAGCATGTCCTGCGTTCCGCCATTGGACGCCATGCAGCCGAGCACATAGTCGGCGACCACTTCGGTTGGATAAGCGTTGGCCTCGGCGCACTGGGGTGCGGCAATGCCACCGAGGAAAAGCGCGCCGGCACTGGCCCAGGCCAGAGTTGATCGCATAGCCATACATCCTCCGCCGCTGCCGCCGCGAAACCGATGGCGAGGAAATCACAGGCGCGACGGGGTGATCAATTGATCTTCCGGCCAATGCATTTACGATGAGCGATCTGCGCCGAAACGCACGAGGATGAGATGATATCGGCCAAGCTGGTCGCCGCCCTCCTGACGGCGATATCGGGCTACACCGGCTACGCCATTCCGGGCGATCCCCCGCACGTGACCACTTTGTCGCATGATGCACTTGCGCAACAGGTGTGTGGCCGGCCCTGTCAGGTTTTCGGCTTTACCTGGCCGAGCGGTGAAATCGTGATCGACGAAGCGCTCGCCATCGATGGCGATCCCGTCGCCACCAGCATCCTGGTGCACGAGCTGACTCACTTCTTGCAGCTCAAGAGCGTCGCTCGTGCACAACCGGTCGATTGCCGGATCTGGAACGAGCGCGAGCGCGAGGCGTTCAACGTCCAGAGGCGCTGGCTGCGCGACAACGCACCTTCGATGCAGGTGTTCTCGGTCGAGATGTCGCGCCTTAACCTTGCCGGCATACATGCGATGTGCATGGAACATTCCGTTGTTGCGCCGCCGCAATCTTGGTCCAAAGGATGAGGGTGCGGGCGGCGATTGCTCTGGCAAGCCGGGAACGCCATCCTTAGAATGATTCTTGTCGGTAGTACCGACACATTTTGAACTTAACAATCGCTTTGGACTGGGAGAGTTGACCATGAAGATTTGGAAGACTCCGCGGTTGCGCGAGATCTGCGTCGGCCTCGAGATCAATTCCTACGCCTGCGCGCGCCTGTAACTCGACGCCCTCCGCCGCGCGACAAAGCGGGGCGACCTCTGTAGCCAGGGTTTATCGGCCATGGAAGTGGTGGTGCTCGGTTCTGCGGCCGGCGGAGGCTTTCCTCAATGGAATTGCAATACGCCGACCAGCAAGCGTGCGCGCGAAGGTTCGGCGCGCGCTAAATGGCGGACACAAACCTCGGTCGCGGTCAGCGCCGACGGCGAGCGCTGGGTCATGCTCAATGCGTCGCCCGATGCGCGGCAACAGCTCCTGCAGAACCGCTGCCTCTGGCCGCGCGAGGGATTGCGTGACTCGCCCGTGCGCGCGGTCGTCCTCACCAGCGCGGAGGTCGATCACGTCGCCGGCCTGCTGTCGATGCGGGAGAGCCAGCCGTTTGTGTTGTGGGGCACCCGTCGTGTCCTTGGCTTGCTGGCGGAGAACCCGATCTTCGGTGCCCTCAATCCGGGATTCGTGCAGCGTCGCACCTTTGAGCTTGGCCAACCGATCGAGCTTGCCGGCGATGACGGACCGATGGGCCTCACGATGACCGCCTTCGCAGTGCCGGGAAAGGTGCCCTTATTCCTGGAAGGTCGCGAGCCGCAGCAATTGAGCGGCGTTGCGGAGGATACGGTCGGCTTAGAGGTCGCGACGGGTGCCGACAAGTTCCACTTCATCCCGGGTTGCGCGCGCATGACTCCGGAGCTGGAGGCGCGGGTGCGCGGCTCGGCGCTGGTGTTCTTCGATGGCACTCTCTGGTCGGATGACGAATTGGTGCAGCTTGGCATCAGTTACAAGACAGGGCAGCGTATGGGCCATATGAGCATCAACGGTGGCTCCGGCACGCTGACGGCGTTCGACAAGCTCGACGTGGGCCGCAAGATATTCATCCATGTGAACACCACCAACCCGGTGCTCGATGAGGATTCACCCGAGCGCGCGGAGGTCGCGGCCCACGGCTGGGAAGTGGCCGAGGATGGCATGAGGATTTCGCTATGACCGAGCTGATGGGCCCGGATGAGCTGGAAGCCGCCCTGCGCGCGATCGGCGCGGAGCGCTATCACAACCGCCATCCGTTCCATGCCTTGCTGCATGGTGGCAAGCTCAACCGCGGCCAGGTGCGGGCCTGGGCTTTGAACCGCTATTTCTACCAGTCGATCATTCCGCAGAAGGACGCCGCCATCCTGTCGCGCGCGACCGACCGGAACTTCCGCCGCGCCTGGCGGCAGCGCATCGTCGATCACGATGGCGGTGAAGAGGGTGACGGCGGCATCGAACGCTGGCTGCGCCTGACCGATGCGTTGGGATTCGAGCGCGACTACGTGCTGTCGGGCGAGGGGCTCCTGCCCGCGACGCGGTTCGCCGTGGAGGCCTATCTCCATTTCGTGCGCGAACGCAGCCTGCTGGAAGCTGTGGCCTCGTCGCTGACCGAATTGTTCGCGCCCGCCATCATCAGCGAGCGGGTGTCCGGCATGCTGGCCAACTACGATTTCATCGACCGCCAGGCGCTGGGCTATTTCGACAAGCGCCTGCACCAGGCGCCGCGCGATGCCGATTTCGCCATCGAATACGTGAAGCGCGAGGCCCGCCTGCCGCACCAGCAGCAGGCCGTGCTGCGCGCCCTCGAATTCAAGTGCGACGTGCTGTGGGCGCAGCTTGACGCGCTCTACCACGCTTATGTCGTGCCCGGGCACGTTCCGCCCGGCGCCTTCCGGCCGAAGGAGGTTTCGTCATGACAAGTCCCCAATTGTCGAGCGAGACCTGTCCCGGTCTGGCGCCGGGCGTGCGCCTGACCTTTGACAAGGCGCGCGACCGCTGGGTGGTCCTGGCGCCCGAGCGGGTGCTGGTACCGGATGAAACGGCGCTGGAAATCCTGCAGCGCTGCAACGGCACCACGCAGCTCGATGCGATCGTCGACGAGCTGGCCAACGCCTACAGCGCCGACCGCAGCGAGATCGAGCACGATGTCCGCGACCTGCTGGCATCGTTGATCGAAAAGCGGATCGTGACCGCATGAGCGCCGACGGCGGAAATCTGACAGCTCCTTTGGCAGCCTTGCTCGAGCTGACGCATCGCTGTCCGCTGCAATGCCCCTATTGCTCCAACCCGATCGAGCTGGAGCGGGCGAAGGGGGAGCTTTCGACCTCCGAATGGATGCGCGTCCTCGACGAAGCAGCCGAGCTCGGCATCCTGCAGGTGCATTTCTCCGGCGGTGAGCCGGCCGTGCGTCGCGACCTGCCGGATCTGGTAGCCCATGCGCGGTCGGCAGGACTTTACAGCAACCTCATCACCTCGGGCGTGACGCTGGACCGCGCGCGCATCGCGAAACTGGCGGAGGCCGGCCTCGACCACGTGCAGCTCAGCATCCAGGACGTCGATCACCAGACCGCCGCCTACATCGCCAACTATCCGGGGGTCCAGGGTAAGAAGCTCGCTTTCGCGCGCATGGTGCGCGAGGCCGGCCTGCCGCTCACCATCAACGCCGTGATCAACCGCCACAATATCGCCCGGGTCGAGCGCATGATCGACGTTGCCGTATCGCTGGATGCGGGACGGGTGGAGGTGGCGCACGCGCAATATTACGGCTGGGCGATCCGCAATCGCGCTGCCCTGATGCCGACGCTGGAACAGGTGCACGAGGCGACCCGCCACGTCGAAGCGGCACGCGAACGGCTACGCGGCCAGATCGTCATCGATTATGTCCTGCCGGATTACTATGCGCGCCAGCCGAAGGCCTGTATGGGCGGCTGGGGCCGGCAGTTCCTCAACATCACGCCGAGCGGGGAGGTGCTGCCGTGCCACGCGGCGCAAACCATTCCCGGCCTCGTCTTCGAATCCGTGCGGCACAAGCCGTTGTCCGAGATCTGGGCCGCGTCCGAGGCGTTCGCGCGCTTCCGCGGCACCGACTGGCTGCCGGAGCTTTGCCGCACCTGCGATCAGCGTGAGGTGGATTGGGGCGGCTGCAGGTGCCAGGCACTTGCGGTAGTGGGAGACGCAGCCGCCACTGATCCAGCCTGCGCGCTGTCGCCAAAGCACGACGTGTTGCGCGCGCTGGCCGATGCCGCATCGTCGGAGCCGCCGCCCGATTTCGTGTACCGGCGCATGGCGCCGCACGACAGCAAGACCGCTCTCGCTCCGACGACGAGCTGAGCGGACGATCTTTCCTCGCGAACTCGCCCGCTGCCGCGCGGCGACGGCGTGTAGCGCGCCGCGCGTGTCGCGTTTCTCCGCGCCGCAAATCCAATCGACCGAAGTTGTACCAAAGGACAATGCTCTTTCCCGTGTTTGTCGACTAACGTTCAGTGACGCCGCTCGCGATCAGTCATGGAGGATCGTGGGACAATTGCGAGCACCGGAAACGCTGCCGTTCGTGCGAGCGGACTGAATGCGACGGCGGGGAGAGCCGGGCCACTCCGACAGGTCAGAGAACGTTGCGGAGCCTGGATACCAATCCTTTTCGGGAGGAAAAGATGGCAAGATTGATGCCTGCTTCAGGGTTTGTGCTGGCACTCGCCGGCACGATGTCGCTGTGGGGCGTGCAAGCCACGGCGAATGACGATCTGTTGAAATTGCAAGAAGACCCGAAACAATGGGTCATGCCGCTGGGCAACTATGCCGGCAACCGCTACAGCGGGCTCGACCAGATCACCAACGAGAATGTGAAGAATCTGCAGGTCGCGTGGACCTTCTCCACCGGCGTGCTGCGCGGTCACGAAGGCGGCCCGCTGGTGATCGGCAACATGATGTATGTCCATGCGCCTTTCCCCAACACGGTCTTCGCGCTCGATCTCAGCAAGAACGGGCAGATCGTCTGGAAATACGAGCCGCAGCAGGACCCCAACGTCATCCCGGTGATGTGCTGCGACACGGTCAATCGCGGCGTTGCCTACGGCGACGGTATGATCTTCCTGCACCAGGCGGACACCAAGCTGGTCGCGCTCGATGCCAAGACCGGCAAGGAAGTGTGGGTCGCCACCGACGGCGATGCGACCAAGGGCGAAACCGGCACCTCCGCTCCGATGGTCGCGAAGAACCTGGTTCTGGTCGGCAATAGCGGCGGCGAGTTCGGCGTGCTCGGCCACGTCACTGCCTATGATATCAAGACCGGCAAGGTCGCCTGGCGGGCGAACTCGGCCGGCGCCGACAAGGACATGCTGATCGATCCGGCGAAGACCACCGCGCTCGGCAAGCCGGTCGGCAAGGATTCCTCCCTGAAGACCTGGGAAGGCGATCAGTGGAAGATCGGCGGCGGCACGACCTGGGGCTGGATGTCGTATGATCCGGAGCTGAACCTGGTCTATTACGGCACCGGCAACCCCAGCACCTGGAACCCGGTGCAGCGGCCCGGCGACAACAAGTGGTCGATGACCATCTTCGCGCGCGATCTCGATACCGGCATGGCGAAATGGGTCTATCAGATGACGCCGCACGACGAGTGGGACTATGACGGCGTCAACGAGATGCAGCTCGTCGACCAGCAGATCGGCGGCAAGGAACGCAAGCTGCTGGTGCATTTCGACCGCAACGGCTTCGGTTACACGCTCGATCGCGACACCGGCGAATTGCTGGTGGCGGAGAAGTATGATCCGGCGGTGAACTGGGCCACCAAGATCGACATCAAGACTGGCCTGCCGGACCGCGTGAAGGAGTTCTCGACCGAAGCCAACGGCCAGGATGTCAACTCTCAAGGCATCTGCCCGGCCGCGCTTGGCAGCAAGGACCAGCAGCCCTCGGCCTACTCGCCCAAGACCGGCCTGTTCTACGTGCCGACCAACCATGTCTGCATGGATTACGAGCCGTTCAAGGTGGCCTATGCCGCTGGCCAGCCGTTCGTCGGCGCGACCTTGAGCATGTATCCGCCCAAGGGCGAGGAAAATCTCGGCAACTTCATCGCCTGGGATGCGACCACCGGCAAGATCAAATGGTCCCTGCCGGAGCCCTTCTCGGTGTGGAGCGGCGCCTTGGCGACGGCCGGCAACGTGGTGTTCTACGGCACGCTGGAAGGCTATCTGAAGGCGGTCGATGCCGAGACCGGCAAGGAGCTCTACAAGTTCAAGACTCCGTCGGGCATCATCGGCAACGTCAACACCTACGAGTATGACGGCAAGCAGTATATCGCAGTCCTATCGGGCGTCGGCGGCTGGGCCGGCATCGGCATGGCGGCTGGCTTGACCGAAGACACCGCCGGCCTCGGCGCGGTCGGTGCTTACAAGGCGCTGTCGCAATATACGGCGCTGGGCGGCACCATGACGGTGTTCACGCTCCCTGAGTGATGGCACCTCCGAAGATCGAGCGGGCGGCGAAAGCCTCCCGCTCGATCTCTTTGCCGCTCCCAACCCAGAGATGAAACGCGCACACTAGCGGGGCTTTGATGCAGTTTGATTGGCGTCTGTCTGTTGCTTTTGCTCTTATCCTCTGCGGCACGATCGTCGCGCAGGTCTTGGAAAGCCGGGCCGAGGAAACCGCGGCGGCCACGGAAGAGGAGAAGCCTTATCATATTGCCGACGACGGCACGGTGGATTGGCCGACGTTCAATGGCTATCGCCGCTACAACAGCGTCTGCAATACCTGTCACGGTCCCGATGGTGCCGGCAGCTCCTTTGGCCCGGCTCTGGTCGAGTCCCTGAAGCGGTTGAGCTACGAGCAGTTCACCGAGATCGTAGTCAACGGCAAGACCGAGGTGAACACGGCGGTGCAAAAAAAGATGCCGTCATTCGGCACCGATCCCAATGTCATGTGCTATCTCGACGACATCTACACCTATCTGAAGGCGCGTTCGGACGGCGTCGTCGGCCGCGGTCGACCGGCCAAGCACGCCGACAAGCCGACCGAGGCCACGGAAGCCGAAAACGCCTGCATGGGCAATTAGCTGGCGCGGCGATGGCCATCAAGGGTCTCTGGGTCGCCATTCTCGCCGCGCTCGTTCCGATCAGCACGGCGCTGGCAATCGATCAGCCGGAAGCGGTGGACCACTCCGCCCTCAGGGTCTGCTCCGATCCCGGCAACATGCCCTTCTCGAACGTGAAGGGCGAAGGGTTCGAGAACAAGATCGCCGAACTGTTCGCGGCCAAGCTCGGCGTGCCCCTCAAATACACCTGGTTCCCGCAGGCGACCGGCTTCCTGCGCAACACCCTGCGCGCGCGGCGCTGCGACCTGGTGATCGGCATGGTCAGCGGCGCGGAGCTGGTCTTCAGCACCAATCCCTATTACCGCTCCACCTACGTCATGGTGACGCGCAAGGCCGACGGGATCACCGCCGACCGCCTGGACGATCCCAAGCTGCAATCGCTGAAGATCGGCCTCATCGCCGGTACGCCGCCCGGCAGCGTTGCCGCGCGCAACGGCCTGATGGCCCATGCACGCCCGTACGACCTGATGGTCGATACGCGCATCGATTCGCCCAGCCGTCGCATGGTCGATGATCTGGTGGCAGGCAGCATCGACGTGGCGCTGCTATGGGGCCCGCTGGGCGGCTATTTCGCCGCGCAGCACGGCGATCTCCTGACCGTGACGCCCCTGGTGCACGAAGCGAAATCGAGCCGAATGGATTACTACATCGCTATGGGCGTGCGCCCCGGCGAGACGCATTGGAAGGGCGACATCGATAAGCTGCTCGCCGAGAACAAGGACCAGATCCAGGCGATCCTGCGCGAATACCACGTCCCGCAACTCGACGTGCAAGGCAATCTCATTCAGTAACGACCAGCCGCGTGGCTGAGCGCACTTGGCGCGTCCTGCTTCTCGGGAGAGTCCGACGGCGGCCAGGCGTGGGTCACGCGACGCAGTTCCTCCAGCACAACCGAAACGGCGCGGTCGTTGCGCAGTCGCGGGTCCGGCGGCGGCAAGGCGCAATCCGCCATCAGTTTCCCTTCGCCGGGCGAGAGGATGAGGATGCGGGTCGAGAGCTCCGCCGCCTCCGACAGATTGTGCGTGACCAGCAAGGTCGTCGTCCGGTGGTCGCGCCAATAGGTATTGAGCAAGCGCCGCATCCGCTCCGCCAGGGCGGTGTCGAGCGAGATCAGCGGCTCATCCGGCAGCAGGACATCCGGCTCCACCAGCAATGCGCGGGCCAGCGCCGCGCGCCGCTGCATGCCGCCCGATAGCTGGCCGGGCAGCGCATCCTCGCTTCCCGCCAGCTCGACCTCGGCCAGCAGGCCCCGTGCGCGCGCGGCGTTCTCGGGGCCGCTCACCAGCAGCAGGTTGTCGAGGATGGTGAGCCAGGGCACCAGGCGCGGCTCCTGGAACACGATGCCGAAGCGCGGGCGGCGCGTCGCCTGCCACGTGACGCTGCCGGTATGGTGCGTGTCGAGCCCGGCGATGATCCGCAAGAGCGTGGTCTTGCCGGCGCCGGACGGGCCGACCAGGCTGACGAATTCGCCCTGCGCGATGGAAAGATCGATGCCGCGCAGCACGTGTCGTGGTGTCGGCTCGGCAAAATCCCGCGCGACGCCGCTCAGCACCAGACCGGTCATGCGCGCCGCCACCGTCCCAACCGGCGGTCGAGCGGTTGCAGCACGAACGCTTCGATCGCGATGACGGCCGCGATAAAGGCCAGCGAATAAGCGAGGATGCTGGCGATGTCGAAGTAGTTGAAGAAGGTGCGGATCTGGAACCCGACGCCGTTCGGCCGGCCGAGCAACTCTACCACCAGTACGATCTTCCAGGTCAGGGCCAGGCCGGCCCGCGCCGCCGCCATCAGGCTGGGCGCGAGCTGCGGCAGGATCACGCGCGTCAGGACCCGAATCGGCTTGACGCCGAAGACCTGCGTCATCTCGAACAGCGGGCGGTCCAGGGCCCTGGTGCCCTCGCGCACGATCGCCGCGACCGTCGGCACCTTGTTGATGGTGACGGCGAGGATCGCGGCAACCTCGGTCAGCCCGAACCACACGTAGCACAGCACCATCGTCACCAGGGCCGGCAGATTGAGCCCGATGACCAGCCATCCGGAGAATATCTGGTCCAGCACCGGCGAGCGGCCGAGCACGATGCCGATCGCGCTGCCGATCAGCATGGCAAGGGCAAAGGCGACCGCCACCCGCGCCAGCGTGATCCCGACATGAAAGAGCAGCTCGCCGCGCATCAGCTCCGCATAACCCGCCCGAAACGTCGCGAAAGGCGAGGGCAGCAATCCCGGATCTGCAACCAAGGTCGCGGCCGCCTGCCACAATGCGAGCAATGTGATCAGCGACAGCAGCCGGTTCCAGCCAGCGCCAAATCGGATCGGAAGTGCGCCAGCCAGTCGGCTCATTGCAGATAGCCGGACCAGAAGGTGCCGTCCGGCAAGGACTCGAGATTGGCGACCGAGCGCGGATCGGCCTGCCGCATCACGGCAAAGGCGCTCTCCGCCGCAGTGATATCCTTGCGCTCGTAGCGATCCGGGATGCCTTCGCGATAGCCGTCCTTCAGCGCCTGGAACATGACGTCGTCCTCGGCATCCATGATCGGGCGCAGCCTCTCCCACACGGCATCGTCCGACTTCATGAGTCCCTTCGCCTCGTAGGAGGCGTCGATCAGGCCCCTGGCGAGCTCCGGGTTCTTGGCCGCCCATTCATCGCTGAACACCCAGCCCAGCAGCGGTGGATCGGCATCGAGCCCAAGCGCCGGCAGGATGTCGCCGATCGACACCAACGGGACGAAACCCTTGCTCTTGAGACGCGCGTTGAAATTCCAGAAATTCAGCACCGCATCCAGCTTTCCGCGCTGCACCAGCTCGTTCAGCAGCGGGGGCGCGCCGAACTGCACGTCCGCCTTGTCCTTCAGCTCCAGGTTCGCGGTCTTGCGCGCATAGGCCTGCAGCAGCACCCAGCTCTTGTCGGTCGCGCCGCCGGCGACGCCGATGCTGCGACCGGCGAGATCAGTGACCGATTTGATGCCCTTTGCAGGATCCACCATCACCGCCCCGACCGAACGCGAGAACGGCACGAACGTGAAGCCGTGGCCGAGGCTGCGTTGCGTGGCGACCCAGATCCAATCGGTGACGATCACGTCGACGTCGCCCGATTGCAGGGCAAGACTGGTCGCATCCTTGTCGGCGAAATCGACGCGCGCCAGGGTAAAGCCGTGCTTCCGGTCAAGGCCGTCCGCGATGACCTTCAGCTCCCAATTGACGGTGCCGAACTTGAGCGTGCCGACCTTGATCTGCGGCGGCTCGGCGGCATTCGCTTGCGCCATGCCCAGAAACAGGGCGAAACAGGCGATCAATGCGTATTTCGCTGCTCTGATCATGGTCAAGATCTCCATTACGCCGCGACGGCGCCGATTGCCGGGATGCCCGGCATCGGGGTGAATCCCGGGATCTGCTTGATGCGATCGATCCAACGCAGGATGTTGGGATAGGGCTTGAGATCGATGCCGGCTTCGCTCGCAATGGCGGTATAGGGAAAGCAGGCGATGTCCCCGATCGTCGGATGGCCCAGCTCGAGGAATTCGCGATCGGACAGATGGCCATCCAGAATCCGGACGGTGGCGATTGCCCGCGCCTGCAGCGCCGGCAGATCAAGCGGATAGTTCAAGAGCCGAACCAGCCGCGCTCCGGCCGCCGCCATCAGCTCATTCCCGGCCAGGGCCAGCCATTGCATGATCCGGCCCATGGAATCGGGTGCGTCGGGGAACCAGGTGTTCGAGCGGTCGTAGGTCCGGGCGATATAGACCAGGATCGCCTGCGCATCGCGCAACAGGACATCACCGTCTTCGAGCACCGGAATTTCGCCGAGCGGGTTCAGCTTCAGAAAGCGCTCGGTCTTATGCTCCTTCCTGACAAAATCGACCGGGATCCGTTCGCACGATACCTTCAGGATGTTCAGCAGCAGCCGGACCTTGTAGCAACTGCCCGACAGCTCGAAGTCATATAGCTTGATCATCTAATCCTCCCGTTGCGGCGGGCCATCATCCGGCTTCGCTGATCTGCCGGGCATGGTGCCGGATATGATCGGCGATGAAAGTCTGGATGAAGTAATAGCCATGGTCGTATCCCTGGTGCCGGCGCAGCACGATCGCCTGGTTCGCCTGCCGGCATGCGTCTTCGAACAAATGCGGATGGAGTTGCTCGGCCAGGTACGGATCGTCGAGCCCCTGGTCGATCAGGATCGTGGTCGGCAGTGTGTTGCGGCGCACCAGCTCGCTGGCGTCATAGGCGCTCCACTGGTTCCGATCCTCGCCGAGATAGCCGCTGAAGGCTTTCTTGCCCCAGGGCGAGCGGCTGGGCGCGGCGATCGGCGCGAAGGCGGACACCGACTTGTACTGCCCGGGATTGCGCAGGGCGGCGACTAGCGCCCCCCCCCCGCCCATCGAATGGCCGAAAATGCCCTGCCGCTCCGGATCGATCGAAAAATTCTCGGCCAGCACGCGCGGCAGCTCCGCCGTGACATAGCTGTACATGCGCCAATACTTGGCCCACGGCGCCTGGGTGGCATCGACGTAAAAGCCGGCCCCGAACCCGAAATCCCAATCGGCATCGGCGCCCGGCGTGCCGGTGCCGCGCGGACTGGTGTCGGGGGCGGCCAGGGCAACGCCGGTCTCCGCCGCGAAGCGCTGCCCGCCGCCCTTGAGGACGAAGGTTTCCTCGGTGCAGGTGAGGCCGGCCAGATAATAGAGCACCGGCACCCTGGCCCTGGCGGCCGCCGGCGGCAGATAGAGCGAGAATCTCATGGTGACGCCGCATTCCTTCGACGGATGGTTGGCGAAGATCTGCCATCCGTCGAAGCACTGGTGCCGGGAGGTCTCGCTGACATTCATGTCAACCGGCCGCAAGCCCTGATGGCTCGATAGTCGCGGATTTCCGGGGGGCGGACGGTCGCGGTTCGAGTTGCAGCGCGCGTTTCCATCCTCCGCGCTCCTCTTATTTCGTGAGCGTCCCTTGCCGCGCACAGAGGCACGCGGCGCGAGTGGATATTGCCCGTCTGCATTGAATGAATGTTAACGAGAAGTCCCCGCGCTCCGAAATTGGACTTTGGATCGAAGCCGATAGGGCCGATAATGCGCCGTTGCTTCAGGCCGAGCGCCGACGGCCCCCCAACATGGAAATCGGCCGCATATCTCGGAGAATGGCCATGTCGTTCGCGCACAAGCAAGCGTCCGGGGACGCGCCCGCCGTCGATATCGCCGGGCACCGCTGCATTCGCTGGGCCCTGCAGGATGACAGCGTGGGCAAGACGCCGAAAGATATGGTGTTCGCGATCCTGGATTCCTTCGCCGGCACCAAGTCCGAGTTAGTCATGCTGTTCTGCTCGCCGCAATTTCACATCGCGGAGGTGGCCGCCGCGGTCGGCGAATACGCGCTCGATGCCCGCGTGGTCGGCTGCACGACCGCCGGCGAGATCACGCCGCTCGGCCACCGCCGCGGCTCGATCATCGGCGTCAGCTTCGATGCCGAGCATTTCGCCGCCTCGGTGAAGCCGATCGAGCATCTGGTCGACTTCGAGATCGCCGCTGGTTTCGCCGCCGCCCGCGCTCTGCTGGCGGAGCAGGAGCTGGTCCAGCAGCGCCTGGAGACGCCCCACACCTTCGCCATGCTCATCAATGACAGCCTCGCCATGCGCGAGGAAGCGATCGTCAGCGCGTTCGGCGCGGCGCTGGGCCACGTGCCGCTGGTGGGCGGATCGGCGGGCACCAGCCCGACCGTGCGCGAACCCAACATGTTCCTGGACGGGCGCGTGCTCGACAACGCCGCCCTGATGCTGCTCATCTCCACCGACCTCGACTTCCGCGTGTTCCAGACCCAGCATTTCAAGCCCCTGGAGCTGAAGGTGGTCGTGACCAAGGCCGACCCCGCCAACCGCCTGGTGATGGAGATCAATGCCGAGCCGGCCGCGCGGGAATATGCCCGGCTGCTCGGCCTCAATCGCAGCGACCTCACGCCGCAGGTTTTCGCCGCGCATCCGCTGGTGGTGCGCGCCGGCGGGCGGCACTATGCCCGCGCCATCCAGCAGGTGAACGAGGATGACAGCCTGCATTTTTTCTGCGCGATTGACGAAGGCATTGTGCTCAGCATCGCGGAAAGCGGTAATCTGGTCGCCGACCTCGACTCCCTGTTCGTGCGCCTCAATCACGATTTGGGCCCGGTCGAGGCGGTCCTCGGATTCGACTGCATCCTGCGCTATATCGAGATGGAGCAGGGCCAGATGCTCGGCGACATCTCGCGCCTGCTGTCCGCCAACAACGTCATCGGCTTCAATACGTACGGCGAACAGTTCGGCACCATGCATATGAGCCAGACCTTCACCGGTATTGCGTTCGGCGCGGCCCTTGCAAGGTAGCGGAGGCGTAACGATGGCGGCCGGCAACGCACTGACCGACGAAACGCCGATAGAGATCGGCGAACTGCGCAACAAGATCGCCAAGCTGACCGAGATCAACCGCGCCCTGATGCAGCGGGTGGAGCACGGCCTCGATCTGCACGGCAACGCCTATCATCTGTTCCAGGCGGCAATCCTGCTGGACCGCATGGTGCGCGACCGCACGCGCGAGCTGGAACAAGCCTTGGAGGCGGTCGCCACCTCCAACCGCGAATTGAACGAGGCTGCGGTCGTCAGCATGACGACCCAGAACCGCCTGCAGGACGCGATCGACAGCATCTCCGAAGGCTTCGCGATCTTCGATCCAGAAGACCGGCTGATCCTGTTCAACCGCCGCTTCACCGATTTCTGGCCGGGCCTCGGGCCTGAGATCCGGACCGGCGTGACTTTCCCGGACCTCATCCGCATCGCTTTCGAGCGCGGCTGCATCACGGCGCCGGATGGGCAAAGCGCGGATGCCTGGATCGCGGAGCGCAGGCGCCAGCGCGACAGCACGCGCCGGCATGGCGCCGACCGCTGGGTCTATGCGCAATCCAGCGGCCGCTGGGTGCAGGTGAATGACCGGCGCTCGATCGAAGGTGGCTTGGCCTCGATCTATACCGATATCACCGACGTCAAGGATGCCGAGCGGCAGGAGCGCGAGCGTGCCCTGGCCGAGCGCTCGTTGCATCTGCAGGCGACGCTGGAAAGCATGTCGATCGGCGTCGCGGTGTTCGACAAGGACCAGAGGCTGGTGACCGCCAACCGGCAATATGGCGAGTTGCTGAGCCTGCCGGCCACCTTGCTGACGCCCGGCGCGTCGCTGCGCAGCTTCCAGCGCTTCAACGATCTGCGCGACGTGCCGGAACTGGGCACCGCCTCGCCTACTATCACCACCCATGGCGGGTCGCCGGCGGAAGTCTCTGTCAACGGCCGCTGGTTCGCGATCAAGAGCGACCCGATGCCGGATGGCGGCTTCGTCGTGTCCTATTCGGAGATCACTGACCGGCGCCAGGCCGAAGAGGCGCTGCACGACAGCGAGGCGCGCATCCGCCTGTTCGCCAACGCCATGCCGACCATGATGTGCTACATCGACGATCAGGAGCGCTACCAGTTCGTCAATCGCGCCTATCGCGCGGCTTTCGCCCGCGACGGGGCCAAGCTGGTCGGGCGCAAGATGCGCGCGGTCCTTGGCGATGCCGAGTATGATTTTCGGCGCAGCTATATCGAGTGTGCGCTGGCCGGCTCGACCAGCGTGTTCGACGTCGGGCTGCCGTCGGCCGATGGCGAGCCGCGCTTCGGCCTTGCCACCTACGTGCCGCACCGCAGCGCGTCCGGCCGGGTGGTCGGTTTCTTTACGCTGATCCAGGACATCACCGAGCGCCGCCGCACCCAGCACATGCTGGAGATGGCAAAGGAGGATCTGGAGCGCCGGGTCTATGAGCGCACCGCCAGCCTGCAGGAGTTGAACCGGACCCTGGTGCGCGAGGTGGAGGAGAGGCGCCGCATCGCGCGCGAGCTGCGTTCCGCCAAGGTGGAGGCTGAGCTGGCGAACGCCAGCAAGACCCAGTTCCTGGCGGACGCCAGCCACGATCTGCTGCAGCCGCTGAACACCGCGCGCCTGTTCATCGCCTCGATCCAGGGCCGCAAGCTGCCGCGCCAGACGGCGGACTATGTCGAGAAGGTCGACCGCGCTTTGGTCAATATCGAAGACATCCTCAACATCCTGCTCGACATCTCCAAGCTGGAATCGGGCCGCGTCAACGTGCAACTCGGCGCGACGCCGCTCTCGGCGCTGATGCAGTCGCTGCGCGACGAGATGGCGCCCCTGGCCGAGCGCGGCGGGCTGGAGCTGCATGTCGTCCCGACCTCGCTCAACGTGCGGACCGACGTGCGCCTGCTGCGCCGGTTGCTGCAGAACCTTCTCACCAACGCCTGCCGCTATACGCCAAAGGGCAAGGTCCTGCTGGGGGTGCGACGGCGCGGCAAGTTCGCCGAGATCCAGATCGCCGATACCGGTATCGGCATCCCGAAGGACAAGTTCGACGAGATTTTCGCGGAATTCCGCCGCCTCGCCGATCTCGCCGGAGGCGCGAAGGGGTACGGCCTCGGCCTTTCCATCGTGCGCCGGATCAGCCGCCTGCTCGATCACCCGGTCGAGGTGCGCTCGCGGGTGGGGAAGGGTTCGGTCTTTTCGGTCCTGGTCCCGCTCGATGAAACGGTCGGTCGGCCGCGGACGGCGCAGGCGGCGCATGTTCCCCGCCATACCACGATCGACGGCGTGCGCGTGCTGGTGATCGACAACGAGGCACAGGTGCTGGAGGGCATGACCAGCCTCCTCGACACCTGGCGCTGCCGCGTGATCGCCGCCTCCGACACGGAGGGGGCATTGTCGGAACTCGACCGGACGGGAGAGCAGCCCGAGCTGTTGCTGGTCGATTACCACCTCGACCATGGCCGCGTCGGCACCGAGGCCATCGATGCCATCCGGAGACGGGTGAAAGCGGGGATTCCGGCGGCGATCATCACGGCCGACCACAATCCCGCGATCCGCGAGGATGTGCGCAAGGTCGCGGGCGTCAGTCTCTTGCTGAAGCCGATCAAGCCGGCGCGGCTAAGGGCGCTGATTGCTTCGGTCCGAGAGTGAGGCCTGGCGGCAATATTTCTGGTACAGGATGACCGCCTGGGTACGGCGCGAGACACCGAGCTTTTGCAACAAACTTGAGACGTGCGCCTTGACCGTCGTCAGTTGCACGTCGATCGCGTAGGCGATCTGCTTGTTGAGCAGGCCCTGCGCCATCAGCTCCAGCACCTTCCATTGCTGGTTGGTAAGCAGCTCGAACCGGCAGCGCATCGCGTCGTCCAGTTCCTCGCTGTCGTCTTTTTCCTCAGCGCGGGCATTGCTGCTGAACAGGCTGTCGTCGGGTGCGAAGCTGCCACCGTCCAGGATGGTCTGGATCGCGTCGGCAATCCCCGCCCGCGGCAGCGACTTGGGAATATATCCAATGGCGCCGGCATCGAAGCATTGCTGCACCACCATGCTGTCATCGAGCGCCGAGATCACCGCGATCGGGATGTCCGGCCGGCGCCGGCGCAGCGTGCGAACGCCCTTCACCCCGCTCATGCCCGGCATGCGCAGGTCCAGCAGCACCAAGTCTATGTCATTGGCATTAGCGACCTGATCGATCGCCTCGGTCATCGAGCCGGCCTCCAGGACGCCGACCCGGTCGAACATGTGGCGCAGGGCATCCGCGATCGCTTCGCGAAACAGCGGATGGTCGTCAGCCACCAGGACGGTCGTCATTTGGCGCTGCTCCTCCCAAGGCGGCGCTCCCCGCATACGCCGAACTTTTTCTCATTGAATGCCCGATGCCGCCCCCTGTCAACAAGCGCCCGCGGGCGTTCCGGCCCCCAGTATTCCCACTCTGCGGTGCAGGAACTATTCATTATTTCTATAAAATTTTAATTTGATCTCAAGTATTAGTTCGAAATGGGTACTTCAGTATTAGCCTCCAATTAATAATTATGCCTTTTTATTCATGCAGCGAGTCAGTCGAGGCGCTTATATTCGCGGGCTTGACCGGACATCGCGGCCCTGAAATCCCGGAAGGAAGTGCGCGATGGCAACGCTCTACGTTTCGCCGACCGGCTCCGGCCTGCGCGATGGTTCCTCCATCGAGAATGCCGGCACCCTCAGTAGCCTCAACAAATACATCCAGGCCGCAGGAGCGGGCGGCGAGGTCCTGCTGATCGCGGACCAGGGCAGCTATCAGCAGAACACCCAGCTATCGATCTATTCCGGTGGAACGACCGGCGCTCCGGTCACCATCCGGGGCATCGACAGCAACGGCAATCCGATGGCGGCGGAAATCGCCGGATCGCGGTCCGCCAGCTGGGCGACCGGCATGAGCGAGGGCAATGAGCTGTTCCGCCTGCTCACCGGCGCCAATAACCTGGTGTTCGAGGATCTGTCGGTGAAGAATTTCGGCAACGGCGTCTTCCGCGCCGGTGCGGATATCTCGAATCTCACTATCCGCGATGTCGATGCCACCAACGTCGCCCGCTTCCTCGAGGATTACGCCTCCGGCATCAATACGTCCGCCAGCATCGACGGGCTGACCGTCCAGGACGTCAATGTCACGGGCTACTCGAAGGGCGCGATCCGCCTGCAATACGACACCCGCAACGTGGTGATCGAGAATGTGATCGGCGACAGCCAGCACCAGAATGGCGGCCTCTACATCTCCGGCATCGCGCTCGACGGCACGGTGCACGATGTCCTCATCTCCCACACCGAGATGAAGAACAGCTACGGAAACGGCACGGCCAGCGAGTATTGGAACGGCGACGGCTTCTCGACCGAGAAGAACGTCTACAACGTGCGTTTCGAAGATACGGTCGCTTCGGGCAACACCGACGCCGGCTACGATCTGAAATCGAAGAACACGGTCCTGGTGCACGCCGTGTCCGAGGGCAATAGCCGCAACTACCGCTTCTGGAGCAGTTCGATCACGCTCGAGGACAGCACCAGCATCAGCCCGGTCCATGCCGGCGGCAACTCGAACACGGTCCATGTCTGGCTGGCGGAGAATGCGAACGTCACCATCGATGGGCTGACCTTCTCCGACGAGCTGCTCCCGCAGATCCTGTTCGATCTGAGCAAGGGCGCGACGCTGCACCTCACCGACACCGTCATTCCGCCGCTGTATCAGGGGCTGATTCTGCTCAGCAGCGGATCGCTCCTGCTGACCAACCAGACGCCGACCGGGCTCGTCATGGCAGGGGGAACGGTCGAAGAGAACGCGATTGCGGGCACCTGGGTCGCCTCCTTGAGCGCGACCGATCCCGATGCGGGCGACAGCCACAGCTTCTCGCTGGTCGGCGGCGCGACCAATCTGTTCGAGATCGTGGGCAGCGACATCCGCGTCAAGAGCGGCGCCGTGCTCGATTTCGAAACGCAGCCATCCTACAGCCTCACCGTCCGGGTCACCGACCAGGGCGGCCTCTCCACCAGCCGGACCGTGACGATCAATCTCGTCAACGTGGTGGAGACCGGCACCGCCGGCAATGATGTTCTGGCGGGCGGAGCCGGCAGCGACTGCCTGTCTGGCGGCGCGGGCAACGATACCTACACGGTGAATGCGGCCGGCGACCTCGTGGTCGAATCCGCCAGCCAGGGCACCGATCTCGTGAAGGCGAGCGTTGGCGGCTATACGCTCGCGGCCAACGTCGAGAACCTGACCTATGTCGGTACCGGCAATTTCATCGGCACCGGCAACACGCTGAACAACGTCATTGCAAGCGGCGCCGGCAATGACCTGCTGCGCGGAGGCAGCGGCAACGATTCGATCAATAGCGGCGCCGGCAATGACGTCATCTACGGCGAAGCCGGCATCGATCTGGTCTATGCCGGCGATGGCGCCGACAAGATCTACGGCGGCACGCAGAATGACAGGATTTTCGGAGAATACGGCGACGACCAGTTGATGGGCGAGGATGGCAAGGACTATCTCCATGGTTACTTCGGCAACGATCTTCTGGATGGCGGCGCCAGCGATGATTCGATGGTGGGCGGTGTCGGCGACGACACCTATGTCGTCAACAGCGTCGGCGACAAGGTCGTCGAGCAGACCGGCCAGGGCACCGACACGGTGCAGAGTTCCATTACCTACAGCCTCGGCAGCTATCTCGAGCGTCTGACACTGACAGGTACCGGCGCCATCAATGGCACCGGCAACAGCGGCAGCAACACGATCATCGGCAATGGCGCTGCGAACGTCCTCACGGGCGGAGCCGGCAACGACATCCTCAGTGGCGCCGCCGGCACTGACACTCTGGTCGGCGGGCAGGGCGCGGATACCTATCTGTTCGGCCTCGGCAGCGGCAGCGACCTCATTTCCAACGCCGACACCGACCTTGGCGCCGACAGGCTGATATTCGGCGCCGGCATCGCCGATGATCAGCTCTGGTTCGCGCGCAGCGACAACGACCTGGTGGTCAGCGTGCTCGGCGGCACCGACCGCGCCACCTTGCAAGGCTGGTATGCCGGCGCCGGCAACCAGCTCGACCGTTTCGAGCTCAGC
>Ga0207428_10000132_pt1 | contig 101581 bp, 102 predicted proteins | sample RhiMethybrSRZTD1_FD_187600 | JGI IMG/M metagenome (GOLD analysis project Ga0207428, IMG submission 187600) | Populus rhizosphere microbial communities from Tennessee, USA - Rhizosphere MetaG P. TD hybrid SRZTD1 (SPAdes) (version 3) | ecosystem: Host-associated > Plants > Roots > Rhizosphere >... | reverse complement strand
CTGGCTGGTGCGCGGACGCAGGACGTGAACGCCCCGCGCACGCAGGATGTGAACGCGCCCCGGACGCAGAACGTCAACGCCCCGCGGACGCAGGATGTGAACGCGCCGCGCACGCAGGATGTGAACGCCCCGCGGACGCAGAACGTCAACGCCCCGCGGACGCAGGATGTGAACGCGCCGCGCACGCAGGATGTGAACGCCCCGCGGACCCAGGACGTGAACGCGCCCCGGACGCAGGATGTGAACGCCCCGCGGACGCAGAACGTCAACGCCCCGCGGACGCAGGATGTGAACGCGCCCCGGACGCAGGATGTGAACGCGCCGCGGACGCAGGATGTGAACGCGCCCCGGACGCAGGATGTGAACGCGCCCCGGACGCAGGATGTGAACGCGCCCCGGACGCAGGACGTGAACGCGCCCCGGACGCAGGATGTGAACGCCCCGCGGTCCTCGGATCCGAGCGCTCCGCGTGGCGATATCTCGCGTGCCGCGTCGCTGGTGCGCGAGGCTGAGGCGGCGTGCAAGGCTGGGCACAGCAGCGTGGCTTCCGAGAAGGCCAAGGCTGCCATCGAGATCATCAAGAAGTAACCGCAGTCTCTCGCAGCACGGGCCCCGGGGTGATCCCCCGGGGCCCTCTGTTTTTCTAGACGAGCCGCGCGCGCAGGCGAGACGAGGCGAAGTCCACCACCATGACCAGCGCGATCAGCACCAGCAGCACCGTCGACGCCGCCGGGTAGTTCAACATGCGAAGGTAGGTCTGAATGTAGAAGCCGATTCCCCCTGCCCCGACGAAGCCCAGGATGGCCGCCGCCCGGATATTGGTTTCGAACCGGTAGAGCGTGAAGGAGAGGAACTGGGGCACGAGCTGGGGCAGGATCCCCCACCGCAGCAGCTGCAGCTGGCTCGCGCCGGTCGCCGCGACGGCCTCCACCGGCCCCGGATCGATCGATTCGATGGCCTCCGAGTAAAGCTTGCCGAGCACGGTCGCGGTGTATGCCACCACCGCCAGCACCCCGGGAAATGGCCCTAGCCCCACGGCGGCCACGAAAATGAGCGCGTACACGAGCGTGTCGACGGCGCGAAACATGTTCAGGATGGAGCGGGCGGCGTAGAACAACCAGGGGGGAGACACGTTTCGTGCCGCCAGAAAGCCCACCGGCAGCGCGAGGATGGCTGCAATTCCCGTCCCCACGATCGCGATCTGCAGCGTCTGAGTCGCGCCCCGGAGCGCATGTCCGAGCACGGACGGGTCCGGCGGCAGCATACGCCGTAGGAAGTCCAGCACGAAGGGCACGCCGTCAATGGATCGTGACAGCGACACCTCGGTGGCCCAGGCGGACCATAGGAAGAAAGCGAGGATCACCGCCCAGGCGGCCCAGCGCGCGCTCCGGGTCACGCGGCCCGGCTCGCGAAGATACGCTCGGCCACCGCCTCGGTGAGTCCTTCGGGCGGCCCGTCGTAGGCGACCCGGCCGGCCCGGAGGCCCACGACCCGCCGTCCGTACAGGCGCGCCAGCTCGAGCACGTGAAGCGACGTCACCACCGTGAGGCCATCCTCCTCGCTAATTCGGCGTAGCAGGGCGAGGACCGTGTGCGCGAGGGCCGGATCGAGGCTGGCCATCGGCTCGTCGGCGAGGAGAACTCGGGGATCCTGCACGAGCGCACGCGCGATCGCTACGCGCTGCTGCTGTCCGCCGGACAGCGTGTCGACGCGCCGGTTGGCGAGGCCCTCGAGCCCCACGCGCTCGAGCACGGCGTGCGCGCGCGCGACGTCGGCGGCCGGGAAGAGCGCCAGCAGCGAGCGAAAGGTAGGAATGCGCGCGAGCCGGCCCACGAGGACGTTCTCGAGCACGCTGAGCCGCCGCAGGAGATTGAACTGCTGGAAGACGAAGCCGATCCTGGCTCGCACACGGCGGAGCTCGTCGGTCGAGGCTCCGCCCACCGAGACGCCGTCCACCGACACGTCGCCCGCCGTCGGCGCAACGAGGCCGTTCAAGCACCGCAGCAGCGTGGACTTGCCGGCTCCGCTGGGGCCGATCAGCGCCACGAACTCGCCGGCTGGGAGGTCGAGATCGATCCCGTCCAGGCCGACCGTGCGTCCGGGATAGACCTTCCGGAGACCGCGGACGCGAATCACCCGCGGCGCCCGGCCGTGAGGTGGAAGTGGAGGTGGTACACCACCTGGCCGCCCTCCGGCCCGACATTGCAGCTCACGCGATATCCCCGCTCTCCGTAGCCCGTCTTCTCGCCCAGGAGGCGCGCCGCCTGGATACAGCGTCCCACCACCGCGGTGTCCTCCGGGGTCAGCCGTGCGATCGATTCGATGTGGCGCTTGGGAATGATCAGCAGGTGGATGGGGGCCTTCGGGTAGATATCCTTGAAGGCGAGGACCTGGTCGTCCTCGTACTCGATGTCCGCCGGTGTCTGGCGTGCGACGATGCGACAGAAGACGCAGTCCGCGCTCACGCATCCTCCCTGGCTGGTGTATACTCACGAGCCGCGGTGCTGCTCGACCGCGACGATTTCGCGCCAAGGAGATATTGATGGGTACGTGTCCCAAGTGCAAGCTGCGGATCCGGCGGAATGGCAATCACATCAAGCTCGGCACGGTGTGGCTGCACAAGAGCTGTCCGGCTCGGCTCGCCGTCGTCAAGGTTGCCGCTGCGGCGCAGCCCGTGGCCGAGGCGCAGCCCGCCGCCGCCCCGAAGCGCGTTGCCCGGCGGGCCCCTGCGGAGACGAAGCGCGCCGTGAAGCCCGCCGCAAAGCCGGCCCGCGCCAAGCGGGCCTGATCTACGCCCTCCCCTCGACTCGTCGTCGTTCGCGCTACTCGCCCAGAAGCCAGCTGCGCCGGGGAGTCGCGCCGTAGGTGAGGCCGAAGCGGGCGAGGGCGGTCTGCGTGATGAGCTCCACCGCTTCCTCCGGCGAATCCGTCACAATGAAGCGGTCCACGTCCTCCGGCTCCACGGTGCGCTCCGCCACCAGGCGTTCGCGCATGAACGCGAGCAGAGGCTCCCAGTAGTCGCGGCCCATCAACACGAGCGGAAACTGCTGGATCTTTCCCGTCTGGATCTGGGTCGCCGTCTCGAAAACCTCGTCGAGCGTGCCGTACCCGCCCGGCATGGCGATGAAGGCGTACGAGTACTTCACGAGCATGACCCGCCGCACGAAGAAATGTTCGAAGGTGATCCAGCGATCTAGGTAGGGGTTTGGACGCTGCTCTTCCGGCAGCTGGATGTTGCAGCCGATCGAGGCGCCGCCCACCCCTTTCGCGCCGCGGTTGGCCGCCTCCATGATGCCGGGACCGCCTCCCGTCATCACGGTGAACCCGGCCTGCGCCAGCCGAGCTCCCACCTCACGGGCCAGCCCGTAGTAGCGGTGGGCCTCCGGGAACCGAGCGGAGCCGAATACGGTGACGCAGGGCCCCACGAAGTGCAGCGCCCGGAAGCCGCGGACGAACTCCTTGAAGATCCGCAGCGCCTGCCAGAGCTCGTAGCGCCGAGGCTGCGGCCCCCGGAGAAAGCGGATGACCGACGGGGGGCCGGGATCCTTGCCCCACTCCGGCTCGGCCGGCGTCGCCCGCCGGCGGGCGCAGCCCCCTACCGGGGTCGGACCGTCATCACCGGGCATGGCGAGGTCGAGACGACGCGGCTGGCGACGCTGCCGACAAAGAGGCGCGCCAGGCCGGATCGACCGTGCGTGCCCATCACGATCAGATCGATCCGCAGGCGCTTGGCGGCGCGCACGATGCGCTCATGAGCCGAGCCCTCGACAATGACGCCGCGCACGCGAACGCGGGCCTTGCGCGCACGCGCGAGGACGACGTCGAGCTTGCGCTGCGCCCCCTTGTGGGCCGCGGCGTCGATCGCCTCGTAGGTCTGGGGCGGCACGTAGCCCTCGCCCATCATCGGGACGACGGGCGCGAGCACATGGAGGATGACGAGCTCCGCGCTCGAGTCGCGCGACAGGGCGAGGGCACGATCGAGCGCCGCGCGGGACGCGCCGGAGAAATCGGTGGGGTGCAGGATGCGACGGATCCGCTTCATGATGCGCTCCTCACGGGGTACCTTCCTTGACGAACTCGATCGTGACCGGGACGTTCCGGGTGGCCGTTGCTGCCGCGACGGCCTCGGCGTTGGACGTGCCGGTACCGTCTGCGCACAGAGGGCCGGGTGCGACGGCGAGGCCGGCCGAGCGCGGGGCGTCCAGCTCCCAGATGAGACCACCCGCGGCGGGACGGAGGACGAGAGTGGCGCCGACAAGCGTGGTACTCCTCCAGCGGCCGACCAGCTCGACGGCCGGTCCGGCTGGCGGGTTCGAGCTCGGAGGAGGCAGCGCCGTGGTAGAAAGTGGCACGGCCTGGCCCTGGGGAACCCGGTCGCGGATCCGCGCCTCGATGTTGCGCCCGGCAACCGGTCCCTCGACGCGAACATCGTAGGCTCCCTTGGCGAGAAACATCTCGGCGACCTCGAAAAGCCGTACCCGTGTGGCGAACGGGATGCCGCGCACTTGCACCTCGAGCCGCGCACCCTTGTCGCGTTCGACCTGCGCGCGGACGGGGGCGCCCTCCAGGCGGGCGAACAGTGTGATCTGGATGTGTGGGGGCAGCACGGTGCACTGGAGGGCAAGATCGAGGAAATCGGGAATCTCCTTGGCAGTGAGCGTGCCGGCGTCGACCTCGCGGTCCGAGCCCGCGAAGGCCTGGATGGCCCCGCCCGGTCCGACGAGCTGAGCCCGCGCGCCGGCGACGCCCGGGCCGGGCGGTGGTGTCTGCGCGGCGGTTGGCTCGACGAGCAGCGCGACCAGGAGCAGGAAGAGCAATGTCATGCCCCCGACCTCACGCACAAAGGCCGGGAGCGCTGTGCGCCCCCGGCCTTCGCGGTCGTTCGGGTTGGTGGAGGGTAAGGGAGTCGAACCCTCGACCTCGGCGTTGCGAACGCCGCGCTCTCCCAACTGAGCTAACCCCCCGTGACAACCTCCGTATTCTACTCGGCTCGCCCCCATGCGACAAGCAGCCGCGCCGCTCAGCTCTTGGCGCCCCCCTGCCCGTCTCCCCCTGCGCCCCCCAGTACGCTCCGGAGGGAGCTGAGCAGATCCACGGGGATCGGGAAGAACGTCGTCGTGTTCCGCTCGGCGGCGATCTCACGCATGGTCTGCAGGTACCGGAGCTGAATGGCCATGGGGAAGCGCGACAGCACGTCCGCGGCCTCGGCGAGCTTGGCGGCCGCCTGGAACTCACCGTCGGCATTGATGACCTTGGCACGCCGCTCGCGCTCGGCCTCCGCCTGCTTTGACATCGCGCGCTGCATGTCCTGAGGCAGATCCACGTTCTTCACTTCCACCGCAGCCACCTTGATTCCCCAGGGGTTCGTGTGCTCGTCGATGATGCGGGTGAGCTCCTGATTGATCTTGTCGCGGGCGGACAGCAGGTCGTCCAGCTCCTGCTGGCCGAGCACGCTGCGCAGGGTGGTCTGGGCGATCTGCGACGTCGCGTAGAGGTAGTCCTCCACGCTGATCACCGCCTTGGCGGCGTCGAGCACGCGGAAGAAGATCACGGCGTTCACCTTCACGGAGACGTTGTCTCGGGTGATCACGTCCTGCGGGGGCACGTCCATGGTGATGGTGCGCAGGCTGACCTTCACCATCTTGTCGATAAACGGGATCAGCAGGAGGAGGCCGGGCCCGGAGCCGTCGCCTCCCGGGTTGATCACTGCGCTCGCGCGCCGGCCAAAGCGAAAGATCACCGCTCGCTCGTACTCGCGGAGGACCTTCACCGACGAGGCGATGACGAACAGCGCGACCACCACGACCAGGATCAGGCCCACGCTCATCTCGAATCCGCCCATGGAGCTCTCCTCGGCGCTCAGCGCCGGCTGGCGGCCTTGGCCACCGTGAGGGTCAGCCCATCCACGCCCACGACCGTCACCGCCTCGCCGGCGGCGATCGGGCCGTCCTGCGCCACCGCCCGCCACAGCTCGCCCTGCACCGCGACCTGCCCCTCGGGCGCGAGCGGAGTTCGCACCACCGCGATCTGTCCCACCATGCCGGAGGTGCCGGTGGTCGGAACGCGGTAGAGGGCGCGGACTCCGAAGGTCAGCGCGAAGACCACCAGTCCGGCGGTGCTCCCCACCGCGGGCACGATCACCCACCATGACAGTCGCAGCGCGCCGGCCGCTTCCGGCGCGTCGAAGAGCATCATCGAGCCGAGCAGCATCGCGACGACCCCACCGATCGTGAGCACGCCGTGGCTCACCACCTTGATCTCCGCGATCAGCAGGACGACGCCGAAGAGGATGAGGAGCAGTCCGGCCCAGTTGATGGGCAGGCTCTGAAAGGCGAAGAAGGCCAGGATGATGCTGATCCCGCCGATCACGCCGGGAAGGACGGCGCCCGGATTCGACAGCTCGAAGAACAAGCCCAGCATTCCCGCCATCATGAGGATGTAGGCGACATTGGGATCCGAAATGAGGGCCAGGAAGCGGTCGCGGAAGTTCACGTCGATCTTCTTGATGGGCGCGTCCTTGGTCGCGAGCGTGATGCTGCCCTTCGTGGTCTTCACTGTCCGGCCGTCCAGCTTGGCGAGGAGGTCGGGCACGCTGTCGGCGACCAGGTCCACGACCTTCAGCTTGACCGCCTCACGCTCGGTGGCGGACACGGACGATCGCACCGCCTTCTCCGCCCAGTCGACGTTCCGTCCCCGTTCGGTCGCGATGCTCCGCACGAATGCGGCCGCGTCGTTCTCAACCTTCTTCAGCATCTCCTTGTCGGTCGTCCCTCCGCCCACCGTCACGGGATGGGCGGCGCCGATGTTGGTGGCGGGCGCCATCGCGGCGACATGCGCGGCCATGGTGATGAACACGCCCGCAGAGGCGGCCCGCGCGCCCGTGGGGGCCACGTAGACGATAACGGGCACCTCGGAGTTGAGAATGGTCTGGCAGATCGAGCGCATCGATCGCTCGAGGCCGCCCGGCGTGTCGAGGAGGAGGATCAGCGCCTGAGCGTGCTCGGCGTGGGCCCGGTCCACGGCGAGCGTGACCAGCCGTACCGTCACCGGCGTGATAGCGCCTTCGAGGTCCATGACCGCGACGGGAGCGGCGGCGACCGCGTCGGGGGGTGCGGCAAACACCACGAGCAAGAGAAGAAGGACGACGAGAGGGGTGAGCGGAGCCGGTTTCATGGCTGACTCCACGCGCTCATGATAGCACGCGCGGCGTCGAACACCGCGGGGTCGGCGCAATCCCGGACGCGCGCTCAGACGCGCAGGGCGAGGACGGAGACCAGCTCGAAGAGCAGATTGGCAGCGAGGAGTCCAGTGATGGCGCCTGGCCCGTCGTAGGGCGGCGACACCTCCACGATGTCCGCACCGCACAAGGTCAGCGGCCGAAGCGCGCGCACCAGGCCCAGCGCTTCGTAGGACGTGAGCCCGCCCACCTCCGGCGTGCCCGTGCCGGGGGCGTACGCGGGATCGACGGCGTCGATGTCGAACGAGCAGTACACGGGCCCGCCGGCGAGGCGGGCCAGCCGCCCCGCCGCCCACTCGACGCCGTGTTGCTTGATCTCCTCGATACGCAGGACCTCGAAGCCGTGGGCGGCGTGGAATGCGAAGTCGTCGGGCGCGTAGAGGGGACCGCGAATGCCCACCTGAATGGACCGTGAGCCCTCGATGAGCCCCTCTTCGATGGCCCGTCGGAAGGTGCTGCCGTGATAGTAGGGCAGGCCGAAGTACCGGTCCCATGTGTCGGGGTGCGAGTCGAAATGCACCAGCCCGAGCCGTCCGTGGCGCCGTGCCAGCACCCGGAGGACGGCGAGGGTGATTGTATGGTCTCCCCCCACGCAGATCGGCGTGACGCCTCCGGCCACAACCGGTCCGAGCGTGCGCTCGATGGCGGCGAACGTGTGCTCGATGGAGATGGGCACGATGTCCACGTCCCCGCAATCGGCCACCCGCAGGCGCTCGAAGGGCTGGACGTTCAGCGCCGAGTTCCACGGCCGGATGAGGGAAGACTGCTCGCGAACATGGCGCGGGCCGAAGCGCGCCCCCGATCGATACGAGCAGCCGCCGTCGAAGGGCACGCCGTAGAGCGCGACATCGAGCCCCTCGGCCGAAGGCCGATGCGGGAGCCGCATGAATGTGGCGATCTGACCGAAGCGGGGCGAGGAGAAGGCGTCGGTGGGACGAGGGTGGTCGGTCACGGCCGCGGGCTCGCTGTCGCTCTGCCCCACCGTCGGCGCCCGACCCTAGAGCTGATCGCGCAGGCCGGCCACCGCGTCGGCGAGGCGCTCGACGTCGGCGGCGGTGTTGTAGACGGAAAAGCTGGCGCGCAGCGTACCGGTCACTCCCAGCGCGCGGGCGAGCGGCTGGGCACAGTGATGCCCCGCCCGGACAGCGACTCCCGACTGGTCCAGCAGCGCGGCGACGTCGTGCGGGTGGTAGCCCGCGACGTTGAAGGCCACTACCGCGCCTTTGATCTCGGGATTGCGCGGGCCATAGACGGTGACACCGGGAATCGCGCTGAGCGCCTCCAGGCACCGCCGGGTGAGGTCCCGCTCGTGCGCGCTCACCCGATCCATTCCAAGCTTGTCGAGGTACTCGATCGCGGCGTGCAGGCCCACCGCTTCCGCGATGGGCGGAGTGCCCGGCTCGAATCGCCAGGGCAGATCGTTCCACTGGGCGTGGTCGATCCACACTTCCTTGATCATTTCGCTCCCGCCCACGCCGGGTTCCAGCCGTTCCAGCGTCTCGAGCCGGCCATAGAGCACCCCGATGCCGGTGGGCCCGAGCATCTTGTGGCCGGAGCAGACGTAGAAATCGCAGCCCAGCGCGGCCAGGTCTAGACGCAAATGCGGCGCGGCCTGGGCGCCGTCGAGCAGCGTCATCGCGCCCACGACCCTGGCCTGGCGCACGATCTCCGCCACCGGATTGATGGTGCCGAGCACGTTCGAGATATGGGCCACCGCGACGATGCGCGTGCGCGGACCCAGGAAGCGGGCGTAGGCCTCCATGTCGAGGTAGGCGCCGTCGACCAGGGGAATCGCGCGCAAGGTGGCGCCCCGGTCCCGGCAGGCCATCTGCCACGGGATCAGGTTCGAGTGATGTTCCATCTCGCTGACGATCACCTCGTCCCCCGGCTGCAGCGTGCGCCCGATCGTTGCCGCCACGACGTTGATGCCGTCGGTGGTGCCCCGGGTGAAGATGACCTCCTGCCGGTACCGCGCCGCCACGAACGCGCGGACGGCGTCGCGCGCGGCCTCATACTGCTCGGTGGCCTCCTCGCCCAGCGTATGGATCGATCGGTGCACGTTGGCATTGCTGCGCTCGTAGAAGCGCTGCATGGCCTCCAGCACCTGGCGAGGCTTCTGGCTGGAGGCGCCCGAGTCGAGGTACACGAGCGGCCGGCCGTTCACCGAGCGCGCCAGGATGGGGAAGTCGGCCCGGCAGCCCTCGCCCAGGGTCATCGCGCCACCGCCTTGCCGGCGAGGGCGCCGTGCAGCACGGTGAGGGGCAGCGTCACGCACTTGAGCCGGGTGGGCCGGATGTCGGCCTCGAGGCGCTCGAGGAGATCCGGCGTCGCGATGCGTCCCAGCTCCTTCGTGGTCTTGCCCAGGCCCATCTCGATGAGGAGATCGGCGGACGCCCCGCAGATCGCGCAGCAGTCGCCGTGGTGCCGCGCGTCGGCGAGTCGATCCGCCTCGATCCGGCACTCGATCGCGATGCGGTCGCCGCAGAGGGGGTTGACGTCCTCGAACGCGGCGGTCGCGCCCTCGAGCCGGCCCCGGAAGCGCGGCTTGCGGAAGCGTTCACGGATCACGTCGCTATACTGGACCGCGCTCACTGGCCCAGCTCCCCCCGCGCGGTGTTCTTCCGGTACGGCGGGAAGCGCCACGCGCTCTCGCCCGACATCAGCCCGCCCTCGCCCAGCCCGGCCAGCTCGAGGTTGCCGACGCGCTCGCCGGTTAGCAGCCGTGGGAGGACCAGGTCGAACGTGGTGGCCTGCGAGAACATCCCGCACGTGGGCATGCCGAGCACCGGCCGGCCGCCGATCTCGGCCAGGAAGAGCAGGCTACCCGGGTGCGCGGGCACGCCGTGGCGCTCCATGTGGCCGCCCGCCCGCTCGATGCCCCGGAAGACGGGATCGAGAGGATCGAGCGCGCTCGCGCCGGCCACGATCACCACGTCGGCCCCCTCGCCCATCACGGCTTCGATGGTGGTCGCCACCGCGGCTGCGTCGCCCCCGGAATAGCGCACCGGCAGGAGACGAGACCCGAACCAGTCCATCTTCTCCTTGAGCGCGGACTCGAAGCGCTCGCGCTGTCGCGGCTCCAGGGTCTCGCGGGAGATGGCCCCGATCACGCGCGACTCGAATCCCTCCACGGTCAAGAGTCCGCCCGCGGCCCAGGCCAGGCTCTCCACGTGCTTGACCACCGACTCGGCGACGGCCAGGGGTGTGACCTTGGCCTTGGCGACCACCTCGCCCGCGTCGACGGGCTGGAGGTCCCATAGCGTGAACACCGCGATCCCCGACTCGGCGTTGACTTCGCGCAGCGCCCGATCGCGCACCCGCACGAGGCCGCGCCGCCCCGCTGCCAACGTCCACTGCCCGCCGCCGTAGCCTTTGACCTCCACGCCTGGGCCCGCCGCGGCCTGCGCCAGTCGGGAGCCCGCCGGCTCCTCGTGGATATCGCCCGGCTCGAGCTCCAGCACGTGGAGCGGCACGCTCCACGGCGCCTCGAGCGCTAACGCCGCGCTGGAGGCGTCCAGCAGCTGACCTTTGCGCACGATGATCTTTCCGCCGGCGCCCCGCACGTCGTGGGCGGCGATGCGCCCCACCAGGCGGGCCGGCGTGAGGCCGTCGCGGTCGAGGGCCACTGCCTTCACTTGAGGCCTCGCCGTACCTTCTCGACGATGGGCATGCCCGTCGCCTTGCGCTGAACCGCCAGCACCTCAGCCATGATGGCCAACGCGATCTCCGGGGCCGACTGCGCGCCGAGGTCGAGCCCGATCGGCACTCGTACCCGCTCGAGGCAGCTCTCCGCAATGCCGTCTTCGCGAAGGAGATTCAGGATGGCGGCGCCGCGCCGGCTCGACCCGAGCAGGCCGATATAGCCCACCGGGGTCGTCAGCGCATGCTTCAGCACCGGCACGTCGTACTTGTAGTCGTGCGCTACCAGCACCAGCGCGGTGCTCGGCAGGAGCGGAATCTCCCGGACCAGATCCGAGGGGATGCCGATGCGTAGATCGTCGACATCGGGGAAGCGCTCGCGAGTAGCGAAGCGCGGGCGGCCGTCCACCACTACCGTGCGAAAGCCGAGGGTACGCGCCAGCGTCACCAGCGGCATGGCCACGTGGCTGCCGCCCACGATGGCGAGAATGGCCGGGGGGACCAGCACCTCGATGAAGGCGCGCGTCTCGCCCACGAGTACGGTCTTGGACTTGCCGGTGTCCAGCGCGGCCCGGGCCTCCTCGCGGAGACGCCCGTCCAGGTCGGCGCTCCCCAGCGAGCCCTCGCTCGTGCCGCGGTCGAGGAGGAGCAGCTTGGCGCCGTTTCCCGCCGCGTCCAGCCGCGTGACGATGGCGGCGCGCCCACCCGCGTCCGCGTGGGCGCGGGCCCGCTCGTACAAGGCCAGCGTGGCGTCGCCGGGCCGGTCCAGCCTCACCGGCTCCATGAACACCTCGATGGTGCCGCCGCAGGTGAGGCCGATCTCCCAGGCTTCTTCGTCGCCCAGATCCAGCTCCAGCAGCCGCGGGCGATCCTTGTCGAGTACGCCGGCGGACTCCTCGATGACTTGAGCGTCCACGCAGCCCCCGATGGTGACCGAGCCCAGGATGCGTCCCCCCTCGCCCACCAGCATCTGGGCGCCTTCCTTGCGCGGCGTGGTTCCCCGTGTGTTGACGAGGGTGGCCAGGGCCACCTTGCCCTCGGACTCGCGTAGCTTGTCGAGGTTTTCGAACAGCTCCGACTTGCTCATGGTGTACGGTCTCTCTCGCTATCCCAGTTTCAGGTGGCCGGCCAGGTCGCGCAAGCTGGACAAATTGTGCGCGGCCGCGAAGTGATCCACCAGCGGCAAGGCCGCCGCCATGCCGCGCGTCAAAGGCTCGTACGATGGGTTGCCCAGCAGCGGGTTCAGCCAGATCATGCGCCCGGCTTTCCGCTTGATCACCAGCATCTCGTGCTCCAGCTCTTCGGGCTCCCCGGTGTCCCAGCCGTCGGACAGGATGACCACGATGGTGCGCCGATCGACGAGGTGCCCCCACGAGCGGTTGAACTCGTGCAGTGATTCGCCGATCCGCGTCCCGCCCGACCAGTCCCGTACCGCGGTGAGCTGGCGGAGAGCCTCCTTGTACGTCGCACCCTTGAGATGCTCGGTGATGCGGGTCAGTCGCGTCGCGAAGGTGAAGGTCTCCACCCGGCCGAACACGTTCTGCAGGGCGTAGAGGAAGAGGAGCAGGAAACGGCTGTACAGGTCCATCGAGCCGGAGACGTCGGCGATCAGCACCAGGCGGATCTTCCGCCGCCGCCGCTCCCGGCGGCGAAGCTCGATCATCTCGCCCTTGAGCAGGTTGGCCCGGATGCTCCGCCGAAGGTCCACGAGGCCGCCACGCCTCACCGGCCGCCGGCGGCGCGACAGACGCCGGGCCAGGCGCTTGGCGATGAGCACCGTGACGCGCGCGACCTCGTCGAGCTGCTCGGTGGGGAACGTCGAGAAATCCTGGTCCATCAAAACTTCCTGCGCGCTGACGCCCGGCACCTCGAGGGGCTCCCCGTCGTCCCCGCCCTGCTCCTCCCATCCCTCCAGCGCGACTTGCGTCTCCTTCTTCGCGTGGCTCTCCACCGAACCGTGAATCGTGTCGTCTTCGGGCTTGGGCGGGTCGACGTTCTGGATGAGGCCGTCCAGTCCCTGCCCCTCATCGGCCCGGTACTTCCAGAAGGTCTCGAAGAGCCGGTCGAAGACGGGGATCTCTTCCTTGCGCGTCACCAGGACGGTGCGCAGCGCGAGGTAGACTTCGTCCCGGTCGAGGAGGTCGATGGTCTCGAGCGCGCGCACCGCGTCCATCACCTCGGACGTGGTGGTCGCCACGCCCGCCGCCCGCAGCATCCGCCCGAACGCGAGCGTCTGCGTCAGGAGATCGCGGGCGGGAGCGGCCGGGGTCACCCGCTACCCCTCGGCCGCCACGAAGCGCTTCATGCCGGAGGCGGCGAGCTCCTTGCGTACCCGCTTGATGTCGTCGGGATCCTTGAGGACACAGCCCAGGGTCTCGAGCACGAGCTCCTCGTCCAGATGGTCGGCATGGAGCGACGAGAGCGCTTGCGCCCAGTCGAGCGTCTCGGCGACGCCGGGCAGCTTGGCGAGGCGGACCGTCCGCAGCGTCTCCATGAACCGCGAAATCTGCCGGGCGAGGCGCTCGTTCACCCCGGCGACCTTCCGGGTCACGATCCGGACTTCCTTGTCGAAGCCGGGATAGTCCACCCACAGGTAGAGACAGCGCCGGCGGAGCGCGTCGGACAGCTCGCGATTTCGATTCGAGGTCAGGATCACGTACGGCGGCTCGGTGGCCTTGACCGTCCCGATCTCCGGAATCGTGACCTGGAAGTCTGAAAGTACTTCCAGAAGGAATGCCTCGAACTCCTCGTCAGCACGGTCGATTTCGTCGATCAACAGCACAGGCGGCGAGCCGTTCGGTGTGATGGCCTGGAGCAGCGGCCGGCGGATGAGGAACGGCTCCGAGAAGATCTCGTGCTCCTTGTCCGGTGTCGAGACGTCGGAGCGCTCCTGGAGCTTGATGTGGAGGATTTGCTTGGGGTAATTCCACTCGTAGAGCGCCTGGGCGGCGTCGAGGCCTTCGTAGCACTGCAGGCGGATGAGCCGCGTGCCGAGCATCCGCGACATCACCTTCGCCACCTCGGTCTTGCCGACCCCGGCGTGCCCCTCGATGAGCAGCGGCTTCCTCAGCGTCATCGCCAGGTGCACCGACGTTGCCATGGCCGGGTCCGTGACGTACTCGGCGCTCTCCATCAACTCGCGAATTTTTTTGATCTCTTCTCTCATGGTTCCTTAGTTTACACCGGCGGCCGCCGGGCCCGGAGGCTCTCGTAGTCGTCCGGTGTGTCGAGGTCTGGTGGCATGGGGATGTCGAAAGGCACGAGCGCGACACGCCCGGGATCGGCATCGATCACCCGGCGCGCGCCCTGGTCGCCGGTGAGCCGGATGAGCTCGGGGAACACGGATGCCGCGAAGAGCACCGGATTCCCCCGTCCCTCGCGGTAGCCCGGCGCCACGATGGCCTTGCCGGTGGCGCGGTAGCACTCGAGCAAGGCCACCAGGACAACGCGGGGAACTCCCGGTTGATCGCCGAGCGCGATGACCGCGGCGTCTGCCACGGGAGACAGCGCGGCGATCCCCGCGACCACGGATCCCGCCTGACCGGCCTCGGGCGCGGGATTCACGGCGAGCCGTGCGGGCAGGTCGGAAAGGGCCTCGGCAAGGGCGGAATGCTCGGGCGGAACCACGACGACCACGTCCGCCAGGCCCGCGTCCACGAGCGCCGACACCGCGTGATGGATCACCGGACGCCCGTCGAGCAGAAGGAGCAGCTTGGGGTGGCCCATGCGGCGCGACAGCCCCGCCGCGAGGACCACCCCGCCGATCACGAGCCGGCTACTTCTTCGCCGCCGCCTCGAGCGCCCGCTTCGCGAAGACCTTCAGGAGATGCTTCTTGTAGTCCACCGAACCCTGGAGGTCGGCCTGCACGTCCACGCCGTCGGGCGCCTTCTCTGCGGCGGCCTGGATGCTCGCGGCGTCCAGCGCCTTGCCGGTGATGGCGGCCTCGACGCCCTTCGCGCGCACCGCGTGAGTGCCCGCCCCGGTGATCCCGATCGACGCCTTCGCGCACTTCCCGCCGTCGACGGTGAGGACCGCGGCTACGCCCACCACCGCGAAGCGCGAGGCGGGGTGCGGGAACTTCATGTACGCCGCGCTCTGATTGGCGGCGAGCGCGGGCACGCGCACCTCGGTGAGGATCTCATCGGCCCCCACCGCGGTGGTCATGAGGCCCTTGAAGAAGTCGTCCACCTTGATGGTTCGCTTGCCCCGGGCCCCCTCCACCACCATCTCGGCGTTGAGCGCGATGATCGTCGCGGGATAGTCGGCCGCCGGGTCGGCGTGGGCCAGGCTGCCGCCGATGGTCCCCATATTGCGCACCATTGGATCGCCGATGAGCGCGGCGGTGGCGGCGAGCACCGGGCACTTGCTCTTGATCACGGCTGACGATTCCACGGCATAGTGCGTGGTCATCGCGCCCAGGATCAGGCTCCCGCCCTCCTCCCGGATGCCGGTCAGCCCCGGGACCTTCCGAAGATCGACCAGGTGGGCCGGCCGCGCGAGGCGCAGCTTCATGGCGGGCAGGAGGCTATGGCCGCCCGCGAGGAGCTTGGCGTCGTCCTTGTGCCTGCCGAGGAGGTCGAGCGCCTCCTTGAGGCTGCCCGGCGTGTGGTAGTCGAACTGAGCTGGATACATGGGCGCAGTCCCCCCTTACTTCTTCGCCCGGGCGGTCTGGACGGTCTTCCAGACCCGCTCCGCCGTGAGCGGCATCGTTTCGATGTGATCGATCCCGAAGCCGGACAGCGCGTCCACCACCGCGTTGACCACGGCGGGCGTCGCCGCGATGGTGCCGGTCTCGCCCGCGCCCTTGATGCCGAGCGGGTTCACCGGCGTCGGCGTCTCGGTACGGTCGGTCTCGTACATGGGTAGCATGTCGGCCTTGGGCAACGCGTAGTCCATCATGGTGCCGGTCACGAGCTGGCCCGATCCGTCGTCGTAGACGGCGCCCTCCCAGAGCGCCTGGCCCACGCCCTGCGCGATGCCGCCGTGCACCATCCCGTCCACGATCATGGGGTTGATCACGTTGCCGACGTCGTCCACCGCGACGTAGCGCAGGATCTTCACGTTGCCGGTGTCCGGATCAACCTCGACCACGCACGCGTGCGCGCCGAACGGGAAGCAGAAGTTCGCCGGGTCGTAGAAGGAGGTCTCCTCCAGCCCAGGCTCCACGCCCTCGGGATAGTTGTGCGGGACATAGGCGGTCAGCGCGACCTGGCCGAACGGCACCGCCTTCTGAGGCGAGCCCTTCACCTGGAACTGACCGTTGGCGTACTCGATGTCCTGCGGCGAGGCCTCCAAGAGGTGGGCGGCGATCTTCTTGCCCTTCTCCTTGATCTTGTTGATCGACATCGTGATGGCGGTGCCGCCCACGGACGCGGAGCGGCTCCCGTAGGTGCCCATGCCGAAGGGCACGGTGCCCGTGTCGCCGTGCACGATGTCCACGTGATCCATCGGGATGCCGAACTGATCGGCCACGAGCTGGGCGAACGTCGTCTCGTGCCCCTGCCCATGGGAATGCGACCCCGTGAACACTGTGACCATGCCCGTCGGATGCACGCGCACCTTGCCGGACTCCCAGAGCCCGGCCTGCGCCCCGAGGGAGCCGACCACCTTGGAGGGCGCGATACTGCATGCCTCGATGTAGGTGGAGAAGCCGACGCCGATGAGCCGGCCCTTGGCGCGGGCCTCCGCCTGCTCGGCGCGGAACTTCTTGTAGTCGAGCACCTGGAGGGCGCGGTCGAAAGCGGCGCCGTAGTTACCGCTGTCGTAGGTCAGTGCGACCTTGGTCTGGAAGCCGTTGTCGAACTTCGGGATGAAATTCTTCTTCCGGATGTCCGCAGGGTCCATTTTCAATGCCGCCGCGGCGGCGTCGACCATCCGCTCGAGGAGATAGCAGGCCTCCGGACGGCCGGCCCCGCGATACGCGTCCACCGGCGTCGTGTTGGTGAAGACTCCCGTCACCTCGCAGTGGATTGCGCCGAAGGTGTACACGCCGTTGAGCAGGGTTCCGTAGAGATAGGTGGGCACCGCCGGCGCGAAGGTCGAGAGATACGCCCCCAGATTCGCGGTGGTCTTGACCCGCAAGCCGAGGAACTTGCCGTCGCGGGACAGCGCCACCTCGGCGTCCGTGATGTGGTCACGCCCATGGGCGTCGGTCTGGAAGGCTTCGCGACGACTGGACGTCCACCGGATGGGGCGCTTGATCTGGCGGGTGGCCCACGAACAAACCGTCTCCTCGTTGTAGAGGAAGATCTTCGAGCCGAATCCGCCGCCCACGTCGGGGGAGATCACCCGCACCTTGTGCTCGGGGATCCCCAGCACGAAGGCGGTCATGAGCAGCCGATGCACGTGCGGGTTCTGGGAGGTCACCCAGAGCGTGAGATCGCCGGTGGCGTCCTCGTAGCGTGCCACGCAGGCCCGCGGCTCCATCGCATTGGCCACCAGGCGCTGGTTGACGATTCGCTTCTTCACCACCATGTCCGCCTTCTTGAAGGCGGCCTCGGTCTCGCCGGCGTCACCGATTTGCCATTTGAAGGCCACGTTGCCGGGCGCCACTTCGTGGATCTGCGGCGCGCCCGACTGGGCCGCCCGCTCGGTGGACGTCACCGACGGCAGCACGTCCCAGTCCACCGCCACGAGATCGGCCGCGTCGTTGGCCGCGTTCTGACTCTCCGCGATCACGATCGCGACCGGGTCGCCCACGTAGCGCGCGGCCTCGGTGGCCAGCGGCGGGTGCGCGGGCACCTTGAGGTCCGGCAGGAGCCAACCGCAGGGCAAGGAGTTGACGCCGGTCATGTCCTTGCCGGTGAAGATGGCCACCACGCCCGGCGCCGCCTTGGCTTGCGCCGTGTCGACCTTCCGGATCTTCGCGTTGGCGTGCGGGCTGCGGACGAATGCCGCGTAGGTCATACCGGGAAGCTTGAGATCGTCGGTGTAATTCCCCTTGCCGGTGACGAAGCGGGGATCTTCCCGCCGCTTGATGCTCGCCCCCATCAGCCGTGCCGTCGCCATGGTGGGCCTCCCTTACCGCTTCGCCATGTTCTCGGCGGCGTACTGGATGGCCTTCACGATGTTGTGGTAGCCGGTGCAGCGGCAGAGATTCCCCTCCAGCTGGTGCCGGATCTCCGCCTCGGAGGGCTTCGGATAGCGCTGCAGGAGCTGGGCGGCGGACATGATCATGCCCGGAGTACAGAAGCCGCACTGAAGCCCGTGCTTCTCCCAAAAGCCTTCCTGGATGGGGTGCAGCGTACCGTCCTTCGCCATCCCCTCGATCGTGGTGATCTGCGCGCCGTCCGCCTGCACGGCGAGAAGCGTGCACGACTTCACCGCCTGGCCGTTCATGTGAATGGTGCATGCGCCGCACTGGCTGGTGTCGCAGCCCACGTGAGTCCCGGTGAGGCCGGCGAGCTCCCGGATGAAGTGGACGAGGAGCAGGCGAGCCTCGACCTCGTGCGAATGGCTGGTCCCGTTGATGGTGACGGTGACGTTCTGTTTCACCACGCTACCTCCTGGGGGAGATGAGGGGTCCGGGGCTGGCAAAAGCGCCTCAAACCTTATGCCCCGCCCTCCGGGATGTCAAGGGCGGCGGGCGTGGCTGTTGGGTCTCGTCAAGATTGACCCCTGGGTTTGGGTGTCGAGCACGCGCGGGCATGCGACGCCTAGGCGACTCCCCGTGGTGGTTGGAGCGCGGCAAGTTTTTCAGCCGGTGTGCGGCCCTGAAGAGCCAAGGAGAAGCGCGCATAGTTGTATCGGGTCTCCCAGTCCCGAAGGGCAGCTGTGGCTCGAAGTCCGGGAGGCGTTGCCGGCCCCAGAACTCCTCCTGATCGATCCGATGGCTGCGTTCGACTTTGCCGTTCTGTTGCGGCCGGCGGGGCCGATGTACCGGTGCCGGATCCCGGCGGCTTCAACCCCCAGCCCGAAGGCGAAGGAGAACTCTTGCCCATGGTCACACTGCAGCCGTTTGATGGGGAACGGGAAGGCCCGCCGGAGCCCAGGAAGGCGAGGCTCGAGCGATGGTCCAAACGCCGATAGAGCCGCAGGACGCGGAAGCGCGTGCAGTCGTCTAGGGCGGTGTACTGAAACGCCCAGCGGCCTGCGATCTGTTCCCGCTTGCGGGTCCGCCGGAGGCGGGGCAGGCCCACGTCGCGAAAGACCCGCTGAATCGTACCCATCGCGAGCCGGATCCCGTGCGCGCGCTGCAGCCAGAGCCGGGCGCGCGCCGCTCCGAAGCCGAGCTCCTGGCGGGCGTGGCGGATCGATCAGCTCGACGGCCGGGGGCGACACCCGCCGCGCCCGGTGCCGAGGATAGGACGGCACCAAGGCCTCGAGGCCGCCCTGCCGCCAGCGTTTCCGCCACCGCCGAATCGTCCGCGCACTGAGCCCGTAATGCCGGCCCGCGGCGACGGGCCCCTGCTCCCACGCATACTCCAGAACCAGTAGGCGGTAGCGCACCCGCGTCCGATACTGCAGCCGCACCTTCACAGCGCTGAGCTTGATCATGGCCCCCTCCAGTTGGACAGCTTGGACGTCTGGCTGCCCATCAAACAAAGGGGGTCAATCTTGAGTAGATACTTCAGGGCGGCGGGCGTGGCTCAGCGGCGGCGGAGCCGCTCGAGATCGGCGTGGACCGCCTGGACGCGGTCCCATCCGGCGAGGCTTGCGCGCTGGTCGGCCTCCGGCAGCGCAGCCGCGATGGCCGCGAGCGTATCGGCGGCGAGCTGGAGCATCGCGTTCGCCTCCTCCACCCGGCGCGATTGCACGCCGCGTTCCCCCTCGGCGGGAATGAGAGCCCGGCCGAGCCCGTGCGCAGCCTGCCAGGTGAGGACGGGGTAGCGTATCGACTGGGCGCCCAGCAATGCCTCGCGCAGCGCGGTCTCGGCCTCCCCGCGTTGCCCCGCCGCCAGCGCGATCTCACCGAGCAGGGCATGGCCCTTGGCGACGTACTTCCGCGAGTCGGTCCTCCGGGCCTGGGCGATGCAGGACACCGCGTGCTCCCGGGCGCGGTCCAGATCGCCGGCGCGCAGGAAGGCTTCGGCGAGCGAGGCGGCGAAGCGATTGCCCCATCGCCAGCGATGCGCGCCAAAGGCATGCTTCTCCACGCGGTCCTTTGACTCTTCGAGAAGCGCCAGGCCCTTCGCGATGTCCCCCGTATAGACGAGATCGCAGCCCAAGTTGATGAGTGAGCTGATCTCCGCGTTCGAATTGTTGGCAGCCCGCCCTAGCCCCACCGCCTCCTCGTCGAGCGCCCGCGCGCGCCGGAAATCCCCAACTTCCTGATAAAACCAGCCCAGCGTGTTGGTGAGACGGGCCTGGATGAAGAGGTTCTGCCGCTCCCGGGCCTTCCCGAGACCGTCTGCGATGACGGCGAGACCCTCGCGATACTCGCCGAGCCCCAGGTGCGCCAGGCACTGAAAGGCGAGGGAAAACAACTCCTGGAATCCGTCGTGGGTCTCCGCCGCCTTGAACACCGCGGCCCGCGAGAGATCGACCGCGCGCGCGAATTCCCCCCGCCAGTTGGCGTACGCGCCCAGCCACAGCTGGCACTGGACGATGACGTCGGTGTACTTCCCGGCCTCCGCGATACGCAGCGATTCCGCGAGCTGCTCATCACCAGCGGCAAGGTCGCCATCCACCTGATCGACGAGCCCCAGGTAGCACAGGCTCTTGGCGACCACACGCTGATTCCCGGTCTCGCGTCCGATCGTGAGCGCCTCGGCGGCGTGACGTCGCGCGTGCGGCAGTCGCTCCGGCGAGAAGGCCAGCCAGTGGCTCAGGGCCAGGTCGACGAGGGCCTCCCCTTCACCCATGCGGTCACTCGACGCCCGGGCGAGCGCCAGCATTGCCTCGTTCTCGGCGACAGCCTCGGGAATCCGGCTGAGCAACCGGTAGATCAGGGCGCGGCTCTGGTAGATCGAGATCAGCCGGCCGGGGGCGATGGGCGGGGCACAGTGGAGCGCCGCCTCCAGCGCGCGCGCGTAGAGATCGAGTGCCGGCTGATTGGCATAGGCGTCGCGCGCACGGTCGGCAGAGCGCACCAGGTACTCGAACGCCTTCTTCCACTCTTCACCCACGCTGAAGTGGTGGGCGAGCTCTTCGTAGTGATCGGCGAGGCGGTCCGCGTAGAGCTCCTCGATGGCGAACCCCACCGCGCGGTGGAGCTCCTTCCGACGCTCGCGCAGCAAGCTCTGGTACGCCACGTCCTGGATCACCGCATGCTTGAAGATGTATGCAGGCTCGGGCAGGAGGGCCTGCTCGTAGATGATCTCGAGCGCCTTGAGCTCGGCCAGGAGGCCGTCCAGGCTCCGCGTGAGGCCGGCGACCCGGGCGAGGAGCCGGGCCAGGAACTGGCGGCCGATCACGGAGGCAAGCTGGACCGTACGCTTGCCCTCGTCGCCCAGGCGATCCAGACGGGCCATGATGATGCCCTGGATGGTGTCGGGGACGCTCACCTCGCGAACGGCCCGCACCATCTGATAGCCCGTTTCGTCCTTGCGCAGCACTCCGAGGTCGAGGAGCGTCTTCGTGACTTCCTCGATGAAGAGGGGGACGCCCTCCGCCTTATCGGTGAGGGCAGCGGCGAGCTCTTGCGGGAAGCGCTCGGTGCCCAGCATGCGCCCGGCCATGGCGACGGCGTCCGCGGGCGACAGCGTCTGGAGCGTCAGGGTGGTGTGGAAGCTCCGCGAGCCGAAGGGCGGGCGATAGCCGATCCGGTAGGTCAGGATGAGCATGATGCGCATCCCGCCTAGCGAGTCCATGAGGCGGGTGATGTACTCCTCGGTGCCCGCGTCCACCCAGTGCAGGTCCTCGAAGACGAGGACGAGGGGCCGGAGCGCGGCGCCCCGGACGGACATGGCGCCGACTGCCTCGAAGACCTTGCGGCGCCGGACGAGCGGGTCGAGAGCGACGACCGCTGGGTCACCCGGATCCACCGAGAGGAGGTACCGGATATACGGGATGTGCCCATCGAGACCGCCCATGCGCCGCATGCCATGCTCGATCTTGGCGATGATTTCGGGCTCACCATCGAAATCGTCGATGTGAAAGGCCTCACGAAGCTGGTCGACGAGGGGCAGGAACGGCAGCGGCTGGCCAAAGGACACGCACTGTCCCTCCAGCCAGGTCACGTCCTTTTCCTCACGAGCGAGGTAGCGGCGGAATTCGAGGAGCAGCCGCGACTTGCCGAGCCCGGCCTCTCCCACGAGCAGCGCCGCTTGACCGCGGCCCGCCTCCACCTGCGCGAAGAGCGAGACCAGGGTCTCGAGCTCGCGCTCCCGCCCCACGAGCGGCGTCAGGCCCCGCTCGATCGCGGCTTCGAACCGAGAGCGGCGGCCGCGCGGTCGCAAAATCTCGAATGCCTGGACCGGGGCGTGCCCCTTGACGGTGAGACGGCCCAGGTCGAGGGTCTCGAAGAAGCCGGCGAGCCCGCGATGCGTCGCCTCGGTGGCGACCACGCTGCCGGGACGCGCGCTCTGCTGCATCCGCGCCGCGAGGTTGGTGGTATCGCCCACCGCGGTGTAGTCCATGCGCAGATCGTCGCCGATGCGCCCCACTACCACTGGACCGGTATTGAGCCCGATGCGCATCTGCAGCGCCGGGCCGCCCACGGCCCGAAGCTCGTCGCTCAGCTCCCGCAGGGCCCGCTGGATGCCCAGTGCGGCGTGCGCCGCGCGCCGCGGCGCGTCCTCGTGCGCGATCGGCGCGCCGAACAGCGCCATGACTCCGTCACCCGTGTACTGGTTCACCGTGCCCTCGAAGCGGTGCACCTCCGCGGTGATCAGCTCGAAGGTGCGGTCCATGATCCGGTGCACCTCCTCCGGATCCATGCCCTCCGCGATGGAGGTGAACCCCGCCATGTCGGCGAAGAGCACCGTGACCTGCCTGCGCTCCCCCTCGAGGGCGGAGCGGGTGTTGAGAATCTTTTCGGCGAGATGCTTGGGCGTGTAGGAGCGGGGCTGCCCTTCAGGCGGTGAGACGGGCGCCGCGGATGCCCTGGGCGGGCCTACCGGCGTTCCGCACTCGAGGCAGAATTTGGCGCCGGCGGGAAGCTCCGTGCTGCACTGGGCGCACGTCGCGGCGAAGCGGGCGCCGCACTCCAGGCAAAACTTGGCGCGCTCGGGGTTGTCGTGGCCGCACGCGGAGCAGCGCATCAGCCGAGCAGCCGGCGGCCTTCTTCGCGCGCGCGCTCGAGCGCCTCGCGCACCGGCAGGCCCTTGTCGCGCGCGATGCGGCGGACTTCCTCGAACTCGGGGGTGACCGTGACGGGGCGGCCTTCGAGCCGGGACACCTTGAAGGTAAGGGGCCCCAGCGAGGTGCCGAGCGTCACCATCTCGCGCGGGAGCCGCGCCCGCTCGTAGGCCGTCCAGCGGACGCCGATGGTGGTCGATTCCTCGAAGAGAATGCGGGCGAGGTCCGGGGCGAGGCCGGGCGGGCAGAGCGCCACCAGCACGATGCCCGGCCGACTTCGCTTCATGATGACCTGGGTGAGATAGACGTCGAGCGCGCCCGCGGCGAAGAGGCGCTCCATCAAGGCCTCGTAGAGCTGGGGGGACATGTCGTCCACCGTGGTCTCGACCTGCATGACCGTCTCGGTTGCCCCGGCGGCCGCCGAGTCCCCGAGAAACACGCGGATGAGGTTCGGCGTCTCCAGCTCCATGGTCCCCGCGCCGTAGCCCACCGCGGACACGGTCATCGGCGGCATCGCGCCCGCCCCCTGCGCGAGGGTGGTGAGAATTGCCGCGCCGGTGGGCGTGACGAGCTCGCGCTTCACGCCGGTGTCCACCACGGGGAAGCCGCGGAGCAGCTCGGCCGTGCCCGGCCCCGGCACCGGGATCCGCCCGTGCGGACCGTCCACCATGCCGCCGCCGACCGGTAGCGCCGAGCAGTGCACGGCGCCCACCCCGAGGAGGTGCAGGCCCAGGCAAGCGCCGGTGATGTCGACGATCGCGTCCACCGCCCCCACGTCGTGGAAATGCACCGCCTCCGGCGCTTGCCCGTGCGCGCGTCCCTCCGCCTCGGCGAGCCGGGTGAAGACGCGCACCGCGCTCCCCTTCACCGGGTCGGGGAGTGTGCTCGTCTGGATCAGCTCGCGGATCGCCGGCAGCGTGCGGTGCGGATGATGGTGCTCGTGGCCCCGATGCGCATGCTCGTGCAGGTGCACCTCGACCTTGGTGGCGCGGAAGCCACGCTTCATGACTTGACGCTGCTCCAGCGTGTATCCCGGAAGCGCCAGACGCTCCAGCCCGGCACGAAGGTCGTCGAAGGGAAGCCCCGCGTCCACGAGCGCGCCGAGGATCATGTCGCCGGCGGCGCCGCTCGGGCAGTCGAAGTACGCGAGGCGCACGTGGCCTTCAGCGGAGCTTGGCGACGAGGTGGTTGATCTGGCTCGCCTGAGCGGCGGCGCCGTAGCCGTTGTCGATGTTCACCACCGAGATACCGGGTGCGCAGGCGTTCAGCATGGTGAGGAGCGCGGCGATGCCGCCGAACGAGGCTCCGTAGCCCACGCTGGTGGGCACGGCGATGACCGGCCGATCCACGAGCCCGCCGACCACGCTCGGCAGGGCGCCATCCATGCCCGCCACCACCACGATGGCATTGGCCTCGTTGAGCCGGTCGAGATGGGGAACCAGGCGGTGGAGCCCCGCCACGCCGCAGTCGTACACGCGCTCCACGCGGTTGCCCATGGCTTCGGCGCAGATGGCGGCTTCCTCGGCGACGGGAAGGTCGGCGGTGCCCGCGCTCAGCACGAGCACCAGGCCAATGCCCTCGGTGTCGGCGGGCTTCACCACCACGATGCGGGCGTCCGGATGCAGGCGATGCGGCAGGCCGCTCGCCGAGATCGCACGCTGGACGTCCCCATCGGCGCGCGTGGCGAGGATGTTGTCGTGGGACTCGGCCAGCCGGCGCACGATCGCCACCACCTGGTCCGGGGTCTTGCCGGGACAGAACACCGCCTCCGGCATCCCGTGGCGGAGGGCGCGATGGAGATCGACCCGGGCGAAGCCGAGATCCTCCGTGGGCAGATCGCGCAGCCGCGCGAGCGCCCGCTCCGGCGTGAGGGCGCCGCGCGCCACGTCCTCGAGCAGGGCCCTTACTTTCTCGCGATCCACTGGAGCGCCTCGTTGGCACTGCCGCTGCGAAAGCCCTGGAGGTCGAGCGTCACGAAGCCGTAGCCGAGCTCGCGGAAGCGCCGGACGATGGCGGCGTGCCGCCCGTCCTCCCAGACTCGCGGCATCTCCTCCGGCGGCAGCTCGATGCGCGCGAGCCGGTCGTGATGACGAACGCGGAACTGGCCAAAGCCCAGCTCGCGCAGGAATGCCTCGGCGCGGTCGACCTGGCGCAGCTTCTCGGCGGTGATGGTGTCGCCGTACTGAAAGCGCGAGGAGAGACACGCGAACGAGGGCTTGTCCCAGTTGGGCAGCCCCAGCGCGCGGCCGATCTCGCGCACCTCGCGCTTCCACAGCTCCGCCTCGATTAAGGGCGCGCGCACGCCCTTGGCCTTCGCCGCCTCCATGCCGGGGCGATGATCGCCCAGGTCGTCCATGATGGCGCCGTACACGATGGGCATGCCCCCGTGCTCGCGGGCCACCGCCTCGAGCCGCGTGAACAGCTCATCCTTGCAGAAGAAGCAGCGGTTGGGCGCGTTCCGGGCATACTCGGGCCGTTCCAGCTCGTGAGTCTGGATCACGACGTGCCGGAGCCCGATGGCCGCGGCGAGCCGCCGCGCCTCCGCCAGCTCCGATTCGGGATAAGTTTCGGAGTCGGCGGTGGCCAGCACCGCCCGGTCGTCGAGGGCATCCTTGGCCGCGCGCCCGAGCACGGTGGAATCCACCCCGCCGGAGAACGCGACCACGACACGATCCATCTCACGCAGGATGCCCACGAGCCGCTGATACTTGGCGTCGAGTCCGGGGTCGCTCATCGCGTGCCCGCCAGCGCGGCGAGCGAGTGCTGGGGGCGCGCCCCCACGTGCGCGATCACCTCGGCGGCCGCGAGCGAGCCGAGCCGGCCGCAGGCCGGCAAGTCGAGCCCCCGGCTCAGCCCGAACAGGAAGCCGGCGGCGTAGAGATCGCCCGCGCCGGTCGTATCCACTACCGGCTTGACCGGCCAGGCGTCGATCGCATGCGCCTTGCCGTGCGCCACCACCACCGAGCCGCGTTCGCTCCGGGTGAGCGCGGCAACCTCGCAGTGCCCGCGCACCGCCTCGAGCGCGGCGTCGAAGTCGGCCTGGTAGAGCGCGCAGATCTCGGCCTCGTTGGCGAACAGCACGTCCACGTGATGCTCGACCAGGTCCAGGAAGGCCGCGCGATGCCGCCCCACGCAGAACGGGTCGGAGAGGGTGAGCGACACCTTGCGCCCCGCCCCGTGGGCAATGCCGGCGGCCACGCGGAACGCTTCCTGGGCCTCGGGCGGGTCGAAGAGGTACCCCTCGAGGTACAGGATACTGCCGCGCGCGATGAGCTCGGCGTCCACGTCGTCGGACCCCAGCCGGGCGGACGCGCCGAGAAACGTATGCATGGTGCGCTGCGCGTCGGGGGTGATCAGGATGAGGCAGCGCCCGGTGGACGGGCCGCTGGTGGCGGCGCGGGTCGTGTATCCCACCCCCGTCGAGCGCAGGTCGTGCGCGAACACGTCGCCGAGCTGATCGTTGCGCACCTTGCCGACGTAGTGGGCCCGGCCGCCAAACGAGGCCACACCCACCACGGTGTTGGCAGCAGAGCCTCCCGAGATCTCGACGCCGGGTCCCATCGCCTCGTAGAGCGCGCGGGCGGCGCCCTCGTCCACGAGCTGCATGGATCCCTTGGCCATGCCCCGGCTGCTCACGAACTCGTCGGTGGTGTGGCTCAGCACGTCGACCAGTGCGTTGCCGATCGCCACTACGTCGAGGCTCGCCGCGCGCTCAGCCACGCGCCTTGCCTCGCGTGCCCCGGGGGCGGCGCGCCGGGGGCAGGTGCCGGTCGATCAGGAGCGCGAGCCGCTGACGCGTGCGCGGCGGGATCCGCGCGGGAACCGTGATGAGCGCCTTCGCGAGAGCCTCGGGGCAGCCGCTCTTGCAGCCCGCCCGCGAGGTCACCCGCGGCAGAGTGCGGCGCAGCAGGTCGCGAGCGGTGGCCACGTTCTTGATCAGGTTGGCGATCACCGCCTCCACCGTCACCGCATCGTGCTCCGGGTGCCACACGTCGTAGTCCGTCGCGAGCGCCACGGTCGCGTAGCAGAGCTCCGCCTCGCGGGCGAGCTTGGCCTCGGGCATGTTGGTCATGCCGATCACGGACACGCCCCAGCGCCGATAGATTTCCGACTCGCCCTTGGTGGAGAACTGCGGCCCCTCGATACAGATGTACGTGCCGCCCCGGTGCACGCGCACGCCGCTCTCGCGCGCCGCCGTCTCCAGCAGGTCGCCCAGCTCACCGCACACCGGATGCGCCATGCCCACGTGGCCGACTAGCCCTTCGCCGAAGAACGTGGAGATGCGCCGCTTGGTGTGGTCGTAGAACTGGTCCGGGATCACGACGTCGAGCGGGCGGATCTCGTCCCGCATGCTGCCCACTGCGCTCACCGAGATCACCGCGGTCGCCCCGAGCTTCTTGAGCCCCCAGATGTTGGCGCGGTAGTTGAGCTCGGTGGGCGTGAGCCGATGCCCGCGCCCGTGCCGCGGGAGGAAGATGATGCGGCGGTCCCCCAACCGACCCACGCAGTAGGCGTCCGACGGATCGCCAAACGGGGTGCGCACCTTCACCCAGCGCACCTCGGTGAGGCCCTCCATGTCGTAGAGGCCGCTGCCTCCGATGACGCCCAGCGTGAGGAGGTCGGGAGTGGCCGCGCGCGCCGTCATGCGGGCATGGCCTCCAGAGTGCCCCACGTCGCTTTCGGTGCGCAGTCGGTGATGGTGACGGGCACGAAGCGGCGGCCGACCTCCGCGGGACCGGCGAAGGCGACCTCCACATAGTTCGCGGTGAGACCCACGCGATGGCCGGTCGCGCGATCGGTCGCATCCAGCACCAGGACCTCGCGCGTCTGGCCCAGCAGGCGGCGCCGGAACGCCAGGTGCTTCTCGGCCGCGAGCGTGCGGAGGGCGGCTCCGCGCCGGCGAATGGTCGCCGAGGGCACGCGCCCCCCGAGCCGCGCCGCCTCCGTGCCCTTGCGGTCCGAGTAGGCGAAGACGTGGAGGTACGAGAAGGGCAGCGCGCGGACCAGCTGCATGGTCGCGTCGAAGTCCGACTCGTCCTCGCCGGGATGACCCACGATCACGTCCGCCCCGAGCCCCAGCTCGGGGATGGCCGCGGCCAGCCGCTCGACGAGCGCCCGGTACATGCGGACATTGTAGGGACGCCGCATGCGGCGCAGCACGCGGTCGCTCCCGCTCTGGAGCGGGATGTGCAAATGCGGCGCGACCACCGGCAAGCCCGTGACCGCCTCGCGGAGGGCCGGGGTGAAGTACGCGGGGAGCACCGAGGAGAGGCGGAGCCAGCGCAGCCCCCGCACCTCCGCGAGGAGCGCCAGCAACGCCGCGAGGCTCGTCCGCGGGACCAGGTCCCAGCCGTAGTGTCCGAGGTCCACCCCGGTGAGCGTGATCTCGCCATGCCCCGCTTCCACGAGGAGCCGCACCTGGTCGAGGACCACCTTGGGATCCTGGCTACGGCTGCCGCCCCGCGCCGCGGGGACGATGCAGAAGGCACAGCGGTGCTGGCAGCCGTCCTGCACCTTCACGAAGGCGCGGGAGCGCCCGGTCACCCGCGCGAACGGGGCGAAGGGCACGTGATGTGCCTCCGCGATGGGCGCCACGTGCACCGGCGGCGCCGCCGCCGGCCTAGCCGCCGCGAGGCGCTCGGCGATCAGCTCGGGCAGGCGGTACTTTTCTTGATTGCCGAGGATCAGATCCACGCCTCCGAGCGCCGCCACCGCCTCGGGATCAGTCTGCGCCCAGCACCCGGTCACCACCAGCAGCGCCTGGGGATGCTCGCGGCGAATGCGCCGGATGAGCTGACGATCGGAGAAATCGGCGCGCCCCGTCACCGTGCACGTGTTGACCACGAAGACCCCGGCGGGCTCGCCGGGGGCCGCGACGCGGAATCCCCGCCCCTCCACCAGCGCCGCCATCTCCTGCGACTCGACCTGATTCAGCCGGCAGCCCAGCGTCGGGAACGCGACGGCCGGCCGCGGGCTCAACACGCGAGGCGCTCGTTGAGCTGACCGCAGGCCGCGCCGATGTCCTCGCCCTTGCTCCAGCGCACCGTCGCGGTGATCCCATGCTCCAGCACGATGGCCTGGAAGCCCAGGATGCGCGCCAGCGGCGGCCGCGCGTAGCCCGTGCCGTCCCACTCGTTGAACGGGATCAAGTTCACCTTGGCCCGGATGCCCTTGAGGAGCTTCACCAGTCGCCGGGCGTCGTCCGGGGAGTCGTTGACGCCGTCCAGCAGCACGTACTCGAAGGTCATGCGCTGACGGGTCGGCAGCGGAAAGCGCTTGCAGGCGGCGAGGAGCGCTTCGAGCTTCACGCCTTTGTTGACCGGCATGAGCCGGTCGCGCACTTCGTTGGTGGTGGCGTGAAGCGAGATGGCCAGGTTCACGCGGAAGCCGTCCCGGGCCAGCCGCTCGATACCGGCGACCAGCCCCACCGTGGAGACGGTGATGCGCCGCGGTGAAAAGGCGAGAGCACGCGGGTCGGTGAGCAGGCGAAGAGACCGCGCAACCGCGGTGTAGTTGGCGAGGGGCTCGCCCATGCCCATGTAGACGATGTGGGTGATGCGCGTGCCCGGCGCCAGGCGGGCCCGCGCCGCCAGCACCTGCCCCACGATCTCCCCGGCGGTGAGGTCACGGCCGAGCCCCATGGTGCCCGTGAAGCAGAAGGTGCATCCGAAGCCGCAGCCGACCTGGGTGGAGAGGCACAGGGTGAGCCGGTCGTCGTCAGGCATCAGCACCGAGTGGACACGCGCGCCGTCGGCCAGCCGCAGGACGAGCTTCTCGCTCCCGTCCTGCGACGGCGTGGCCCGCTCGAGCGCGGGCAGCGCGACGGCGACCCGCTCCGCCAGCTTTTCCCGCAGCTCGCGAGGCAGATCAGACATCTGCGCGAGCTCGGCCACGCCCTTGGCGTAGAACCAGCTCGCGAGCTGCCGCCCGCGATAGCGCGGCGCGCCGAGGGACTCCACGAGGGCCTCGAGCTCGTCGGGAAGGAGATCGAGAAGATTTGTCCGCGACATACGCGGGCTAGGATAGCACAGCGCTTTGGGCACTCCGGCCGCGCGTCTATCCACTGAGATTGTGAGTCATCGGTGGATAACCCCGTGGGTCGAAATTCCCACCACCGCAATCTCGCGCATTAAGAGCATTTCGCCTGCGCGACGAGCAGGTGGGGAAGGGATGACGCGCTAGGCGACGAGGACGAGGTAGAGATCGAGCAGATTGGTGTTGCTGGGGCCGGTGACGATGAGGTCGCCGAGGGTGGCGAGCGCAGGATTTGCATCGTTGTCGGCCAGCCGGGCGGCAAGATCCACGCCGAGCGCACGCGCTCGCGCGGCGCTCTCGCCGTCCGCGATCGCCCCCGCTGCCGCCGTCGGCCCATCGCTGCCATCCGTGCCCGCCGCCAGCACCACCACGCCGCGCAGGCCGGCCATTTCAATCGCGGCGGCCAGCGCGAGCTCCTGACAGCGGCCCCCGCTGCCCTGCCCTCTCACCGTCACCGTCGTCTCGCCGCCGGCGACCAGGCAGCAGGGCGGGCGCACCGGTCCACTGCCCGCCCGAATCTCCTGCGCCATCCAGACGAAGCGTGCCCCCACCTCGCGTGCCTCGCCCTCGAGCGTCCGGGTCAGGAAGTGCGGGGTCAAACCGAGCGCGCGTGCCCGCTCGACCGCGGCGCTGACGATCAGCTCATTGTTCCCGATCACGATGTTGGTGACGCGCTCGAAGAGGGGGTCGCCAGGTTTTGGCGTCTCGGGGACGAGGCCCCGGCGCCCTTCCTCCAGCCGTCGGCGGATGCTCGGCGCGACCTGGTCGATGATGACGAAACGCTCCAGGATGCCCAGCGCGTCCGCATAGGTGGATTCGTCCGGCGCGGTGGGACCGGAGGCAATGACGTCGAGAGGATCACCGATGACGTCCGAGAGGAGGAGCGCGTGGACCCTCGCCCCGCCGGCGGCTCGGGCAAGCTGACCGCCCTTGAGCATCGAGCAATGCTTCCGCACCGCGTTGAGCTGGTTGATGGTGGCTCCGGCGCGGAGAAGGAGACGGGTCAGCCCCTGCTTTTCTTCCAGCGTGATCGGCGGCGCCGGCGCCGGCGTCAGCGCGGAGCCCCCGCCCGAGATCAACACCAGCAAGAGGTCGTCGGGACGCGCGGTGCGTGCCAGGTCGTGGATGGCGCGCGCCGCCGCCGCCCCGCGTGCGTCCGGCACGGGGTGGCCGGACTCGAGGAGGCGGACGCGGCGTGTGGGGGCGAGATGCCCGTCCTTGACCGCGACCACGCCGTCCACGATGCGGTCGCCCAGCGCCTCCTCGGCGGCGGCCGCCATCGCGCCCGAGGCTTTCCCGGCGCCGACTACCAAGACCCGTCCGCTGGGGGGCATGTGTAGTCCGGCCAGGGCCCGCCGGACGAGGGGCCCAACATCGCCGGCCCGAAGCGCGGCGTCGAACACCGCGCGGGCCGTCTCCCGCAGCGTCACCGCGCCAGCTTCTGGAGCCGGCGGCCCGCCTCGATGAGCATGTCGTCGGTCTTGGGGAAGCAGAAGCGGATCTTCGTCCGCCCGAGGTCACCATGCGCGTAGAAGGACGAGCCCGGCACCGTGGCCACGCCCACTTCTTTGATGAGGTGCATGGCGAAGGCGGTGTCGTCCTCGCAATCGCGCTGCTTCATGAAGTGGGCCACGTCGGTGAGGATGTAGTACGCCCCCCGCGGCTTCCACGCGACGAACCCCGCCGCTTCGACCTGGGAGAAGAGGAGATCCCTCCGCGCCTGGTACGACTGCCGTAGATGGGTGTAGTAGGCGTCGGGGAACTGGAGCGCGGTGACCGCCGCCTCCTGCAGCGGGTGCGGCGCGCCCACGGTGATGAAGTCATGGGCCCGGCGAATCCCCACCGACAGCTCGGGATTGGCGATCGCATAGCCGATGCGCCAGCCTGTCACCGAGTAGGACTTGGAGATGCCGGAGATCGTCACCGTCCGGTCGGCCATGCCCGGGAGGGTCGCGATCGGGGTGTGGCCCGCCCCGTCATAGATGATGTGCTCGTAGATCTCGTCGGTAATCGCCAGGAGATCGTGCTTGAGGCAGAGGTCGGCGATCTGCTGGAGCTCCGCCCGCGAGAACACCTTGCCCGAGGGATTGTTCGGGCTGTTGAAGACGATGGCGCGGGTGCGGGGCGTCACCGCCCGGGCGAGGCGGTCGGGGTCGAATCCGAAGTCGGGCGGCTCGAGCGGCACCCAAGTGGGCACCGCGCCGGCGATGATGCAGCCCGGGCCGTAGTTCTCGTAGAAGGGCTCGAAGATGATGACCTCGTCGCCGGGGTTGAGCACGGCGAGAAGGGTGGCCAGCATGGTCTCGGTCGAGCCGCAACAGACGGTGACGTGGCGGTCGGGCTCCACCTCCATCCCGTAGAAGCGCCGGTACTTCGCCGCGATGGCCTGGCGGAGACGCGCGGTGCCCCAGGTGATGGCGTACTGATGGAAGTCACCGTCGAGCGCCCGATGCGCGGCCTCGACCAGCTCGCGCGGGGGCGGAAAGTTGGGCATGCCCTGCGCGAGGTTGATGCCGTTGTACTGATTGTTCACCCGCGTCATCTCGCGGATGACGGATTCGGTGAAGCCCTGGACCCGCTGCGAGATGCCGATCATCGCCCCTCCGCTCTCATGAGAGCACCACGTCGCGCTCGATGGGATCCACCGTGACGCCCTGCTGCTTGAGCCAGGCCACGCCTTGGTGCAGCCGATCCTCGGCGCCCTCGAGCTCCAGCACCACCCAGCCGTGGTCGCGCTGGATGTCGGCCCGGCGGATGTTGGTCACGAGATCGAAATCCTTCACGAGATGGTAGACGACGGGCTTGCGCACGAGTTCGGGAGGGAACGTCAGCCGCACGCGCATGCGGCCCTGCGGCCAGCGCATGGCGGCTACCGGCCGCCGGCGATGGCGGGCACGATCGAGAGGGAGTCGCCCGCCTTGAGCGAGGTTCGGGCGCCTTCGAGGAAGCGAATGTCCTCCTCGTTCACGTAGATGTTGATGAACCGCCGGAGGTCGCCGCCCTCGTCCACGAGGCGGTCGCGCAGACCCGGGAACTGGCGCTCCAGGTCCTGGATGATGTCGCCGACGGTATCCCCGCTCCCCTGAACCTCGGCGGCTCCCTTGGTCAGGCTGCGGAGGGGGGTGGGAATGCGAACGAGCACGCTCATGCGATGTCTCCCTTTGACTTGAGATCGGCTAGCGCCTGGTCGAAGACCGAAAGCTGCGGCCGTATGGTCACACTGGCGGACAGCCGGTCGTACAGCACGTCCGGCGTCTTGAGCCCGCTGCCGGTGATGCAGATCACGACCGGTTCATCGCGGGGTATCCTACCCGCCTCGACGAGGCGCCGGGTCGCCGCGACCGTCACGCCGCCCGCAGTCTCCGCGAAGATGCCCTCGGTCCGGGCGAGGAGCTCCATGCCCTCCACGATCTCCTCCTCGGTCGCGTGCTCACCGTAGCCGCCCGAGTCCTTGGCGGCGCGGTAGGCGTAGTAGCCGTCGGCGGGGTTGCCGATGGCGAGGGACTTGGCAATGGTGTTGGGCTTCACCGGGACCAGCACGTCGGTGTCGTTCTTGATCATGGTGACGATAGGGCCGCAGCCGAGCGCCTGCGCGGCGTACATCCTCGTGTGGGAGGGGGGGATCAGGCCGAAGTCCTGCAGCTCCTGGAACGCTCGGGCGATCTTGGTCAGGAGCGCGCCGCCGGCGCACGGCACCACCACATGGGCGGGCGCCCGCCAGCCGAGCTGCTCGGCGATCTCGTAGCCGACGGTCTTGGAGCCCTCCCCGTAGTACGGGCGGAGGTTGATGTTGACGAAGGCCCAGCGGTACTTGTCGGCGACCTCCGAGCAGAGGCGGTTGACCTCATCATAGGTGCCCTGCACGGCCACCAGCACGGGGTCGTACACCAGTGTCGCGGTCACCTTCCCCGACTCGAGATCGGTGGGAATGAACACGTACGCCTTGAGACGCGCCTCCGCCGCATGGGCGGCCACCGAGTTGGCGAGATTTCCCGTGGACGCGCACGCGACAGTATCGAAGCCGAATTCCCGGGCCTTCGCGACCGCCACCGACACCACGCGGTCCTTGAACGACCAGGTCGGATGGCATACGGAGTCGTTCTTGATGTAGAGCTGCGCGACCCCGAGCTCCTCCCCGAGGTTTCGCGCCCGGACCAGCGGGGTGAACCCCGCCGCCTGGCCGACCGGCGGTTCGCCGTCGGGGTCCAGCCCGACGGGCAGAAGATCGGCGTAACGCCAGATGCTGCGGGGCCCGGCCTCGATGCGGGCGCGGCTGACGCGCGCGCGCATGACGCCGTGGTCGTAGTCGACCTCGAGGGGGCCGAAGCAGAACTCGCAGACGTGGGTGGGAGAGGACGGGTATGATCGCCCGCACTCTCGACAGGTCAATCCCTTCAGTCGATCCATGGCCTCTCCATCGGTAGGGGATTTGAGCCCCGAAAATACCTGCACGATCCCGGCATGGCCGCTGCCGCGATCACCGATCCGACCGACACGATTTCGATTACTTAACACTCGCGAGAAACGAATGTCAACGAGAGAAGCCCGGTATACTCGCGCCCGCGTGCAGCTTCGGACGATGGTCGCGGCAATCCCTCTCGCTGTCTACGCCGTCGCGTGGGGCTGGACGGCGCTCGGCCGTGGTGTCCCGGGCGTGGACGATCATCCGGGTCAGCTCTATCGCTTGATCCACGTCATCATGCTCGGCCCGGCCCCCTGGCACTGGAACCCCGGCTGGTGGGCCGGATATGCCGAGCTCCAGTACTATCCCCCGCTCTTCTTCTATCTGGGCTATGCCCTGCACGGGCTGGCCCTCGGGCTCGCGAGCCCGGGCACCCTCTACCTGATCTTGGTGTGGCTCGTGTTCCTGCTCCCGGCCGCGACGACCTATGCGCTGCTCGCTCGGACGCTCGGCTCGGGGTGGGCGGCGCTGCCCGCCGCATTCCTCGCCCTCCTCATTTCCGCGGGGTCGCGCAGCGGCGCAGAGGAGGGAGTGCGCTGGGGGCTCGTGGCCGCGCGCCTGGGCTGGGGCTTGCTTCCGCTCCTTGCCTTTGCCCTTGTCCCATGGGTCGAGGGGCGGCCACGCCCTCGCGCGATGCCGGCGCTCCTCGTCGCCGCGGTGATCCTGGCGCATCCCGCGCACGGGGCGCTGGCGGTCCTGCTCGTGGCGCTGGCCGGCGCGCTCGCGCCCGCGCCGCGGCGTCGGACGCTCGGCGGTGCGGCGGCGGTGGTCGCGCTCGGCCTGGGCCTGGCGGCGTTCTGGCTGCTGCCGCTCATCGCGCACCTCGTCGTCGGGCCGCCGATGGCGCTGGCGCTCGCATGGGCCGACGCCTCGCTCGTCGGGCTGGCGGGCGCCTTCGCGAGCCGTCCGCTGTTACTCCTCCTGCTCGCGCTGAACCTTGCCGGCGGTGTGGCCGTCGCGATGGGGCTTCGGCCCGAGCGGCCCCTCCTCTGGCTGACGACGCTGCCGGCCGCGATCGTCGGCGCGACGCTGCTCGACGCGGTCCTCGGCGCGCCGACGGGACTGCGCTGGCTCCCCGCCGATCGGCTCTTGGACAGCGTGATCCTCGCGCTGCTGCTGGGCGGCAGCGCGTCGGTGGCGGCGTTGCTCAGAGCCGGCCTCGCGCGCTACCGGTGGGATCCCCCCTGGGCAGCCGCGGGCATCGCGATCACGCTCGGCCTGGCGGCCGGAGTCTTTCTCTCGGCGCCGACTGCCGTGTCCCGCGAGCCGAGCGTGTCCCTCTGGCCGCGCGTCAGGGACTGGCCGACGATGGAGAGCGTGATTCACGGCTATCGCTTCGATGCGCTCTGGGACGCGCTACGACACGTGCCGCCGGGTCGCGTGCTCTTTCTTCGCTCCTCGGTGCCGCTCGAGTTCGGCCAGGACTGGTGGCGCGAGCACTCTCATCTGTCCGCGCTCACCCCCACGCGGGTGAACCGCGGAATCATCGGCGGCACGTTCACGCATCCCTCGCCCGTGGCAGGAGTCTTCTACGCCGGTCTTCGAGAGGACCGGGCGGCGCTTCGCCAGCCCATCCGCCAGCTGGCCGAGCAGAAGGACGCGGTGTCGCTGTTCGGCCGCGCGCTGGACCAATTGCGGCCGGGCGAGCTGCCACGGCTGGCCGCTCAGCTGCAAGTGTCCACGGTGGTGGCGCTGGACGAAGATGTGCCACGCCTGAGCTTCCTCACCGCCGATTCGGCGTGGGCGGCCCCGACGCGCGTGGGCCCGTTCCTGCTCTTCACCTGGTCGACGCCGCGTCCTCTCGCCCGAGCCGTCGGCCCCGACCGGTACCTCGTGAGCCTGGCCAGTCCCGAAGCGGGCTGGGCTTCGACGGGACTGGCGTGGTCGCCGCTCTGGCGGGCGCGAGGTCCGAGCGGCCTCCTCGCGACCCGCCAAGACGAGCTGGGATTGCTCGAGGTCGCGCTGCCGGCGACGCCCGGGCTGGAGGTCACGCTCGACCACCGGCCCGGCGTCGCCGAGTGGACCGGCGCGCTGGTGAGCCTCGCCGCGGCCGGCGTCCTTCTGCTCGGCCGCGGCTGGCTCGATCGGCGGGTAGGCTAGACCAGCGGGTCGTAGTTGAAGTACTGACCCGACGTGTCGAGCGGCGCCAGATGATGGCGCAGGGTGCCGGGGAACATCTCGGCCAGTCGCTCGGGCGTCCAGCCGAGATCGTTGTGCACGCGCATGACCGGCCGCATGTGGCCGAAGACCATCACTTCCTTGCCGCGCACGCCGATGACCTGCCCCGACACTTCTTTCGCCGCCTCGGAGGCGAGGAAGACCGCGACGGGCGCGATGTGCTCCGGTCCCATCTTCTTGATCTTCTCCACGCGCGCCTTCTGGGCCTCGGTCTCGGTGGGAATGGTACCGATCATCCGCGTCCAGGCGAAGGGTGAGATGCAGTTCGCCGTCACGTTGTAGCGCGCCATGTCGAGCGCCACTACCTTGGTGAAGCCGACGATCCCGAGCTTGGCCGCCGCGTAGTTGGCCTGTCCGATGTTTCCCACCAGGCCCGACGTCGAGGTCATGTTGATGATGCGGCCCCACTTTTTCTCGCGGAGGTGGGGAACAGCCGCGCGCGTCACCGCGAAGCAACCCTTGAGATGGGTGTTGAGCACCCCGTCCCACTCCTCCTCGGTCATGTTGAAGATCATGCGGTCCCGCAGGATCCCGGCATTGTTCACCACGATGTCGATCGCGCCGAAATTGTCCAGGGCGGCCTGGACGATACGCTTGCCGCCGTCCATGGTCGCCACCGAGTCGTAAGAGGCGGTGGCCCGACCGCCGAGATTCTTGATCTCGCTCACTACCTCGTCCGCCGGCGTTTGGGCGCCGCCCGCGCCGTCGGCTCCGCCCCCGAGGTCGTTCACCACCACGGCGGCGCCGTGGCGCGCCATCAGGAGCGCGATCTCGCGCCCGATCCCCCGTCCCGCCCCCGTGACCACCGCGACCTTGTCCGTGAGCATCATGAGTCCGGTCTCCTTTTCGGTCAGATCACGCCGGCGTCGGCCAGCGCGTCAATCTCCGTGGTGGCGAGCCCGACCTCAGCGAGGATCTCGCGGGTATGCTCGCCGAGGGCGGGCGCCCCCGTCCGGATGCGGCCCGGCGTCTCCGAGAGTTTCACCGGGGTCGCGATGGTCTTGAAGCGCCCCGCGCGGGGATGGTCCTGCTCCGCGAGCATGCCCGAGGCCTGCACCTGCGGGTGGCGCGCGAGATCCGCGTAGTCGTTGACGGGCGCGCAGAGCACGTCGGCGCGCTCGAGGATTTCGATCCACTCGGCGACGGCTCGGGTCGGGAACACCTTTTCGAGGACGGCATCGAGCCCGCCACGGTGGGCGATGCGGTCGGCCCGGGCCGCGAAGCGCGGGTCGTCCGCCAGCTCCGGGCGGCCGATCGCGTCGCAGAAGGGCCGCCAGAGCCGGTCCACCCAAACGGCGACGAACACCCAGCCGTCGGACGCCCGATACGCGCGGTAGGGGACGATCTCCGGGTGACCGCTGCCCCATCGGCCGGGCGATTCTCCCGTCTCGTGGAAGACGGCGAGCCGTGCGGTGTGTGCCAGCAGCATCGCGTCGAGCAGCGAGGCGTCGACGCGCTGGCCTCGCCCGGTCCGGTGGCGGGCGAGGAGGGCGGTGAGGATGCCCTGGGTGGCGAGCATGGCGCCCATCGTGTCCGCCACGGGTGCGCCTCCAAGCACCGGCCCCCCCTCGCGCTCTCCTGTTATGGCCATGAAGCCCCCGAGGGCCTGGGCGAGCGCGTCCAGCCCCGGCTTCTCGCGCCACGGGCCGGTGGGGCCGAAGGCCGAGATCGAGCAGTAGATGAGGCGGGGGTTCACCGCGGCGAGCGACGCGGCGTCGATGCCCAGGCGCTCGGCGACTCCTCCGCGGAAGGCCTCGATGACCACGTCGGCGCCGGCGGCGAGGCGACGGAACACGGCCCGGCCCGCCTCCTGACGGAGGTCGACCGAAAGGCCGCGCTTGTTCCGGTTCACGGTGAGGTGGAGAATGCCCTCCCCACCCCGATAGAGGCGGTAGATGTGCCGCCCCGCGTCGGGCGCCTCGCGCGACTCGACCTTGATCACGTCCGCGCCCATGTCGGCCAGGTACATGCCGCAGAGCGGCCCCGCGATGAGGTGCGCCAGCTCGAGCACCCGCACGCCTTCGAGAGGGAGCACGTCGGCCTGGCCCATGGGCGCCCTACGCTATCAGAGCGTGTGCCCCTTGCGCCAGCGGGCTTCCACGGCGGCGGCGTACTCCGCGCCGAGGACGAGCACGATGCCGGAGTAGTACACGAACATGGTCAGGGCCACCATGAAGCCGAGGGCGCCGTAGATCTGGTCGTAGACGCCGATGGAGAGGATGTACCAGCGGAAGATCTGCTTGGCGATCTCCCAGAGAAGGCTCGCGAGCACCGCGCCCGCCATGGCCGCGCCCACGTGGATGCGGCGGGTGGGAAAGTAGCGGTAGACCACGAAGTAGAGCGCGGTGTTGAAGCCGAGCGCGATGGCCAGGAAGGTATACCGCACCCACTGTCGCGGCATGTGGGCGGGGGCGAACACGAGCGAGCGGAACCAGAAGAAGAGGTCGGTGATGACCATGCTGGTGATGAAGAGCACTCCGATCACCGCGAGCATCAGCACGTCGTAGAGCATGCCCCGGAGGATGCCGCGACCCTTCCGCTCCTCGAACACGATGTTCATGATGGTGCGGAGGCACCCGAACAGCTGGGTGGAGAAGAAGAGCAGGATCACGGTGCCGATCACCCCCGAGGTCTTCCGGGTGGCGATGAGGCGCGCGAGCATCTCCGACAGCTCCTTCCGGTACACGGGGACGAGCTGGGCGAGCTGGTTCAGCACCGCGGTGGTGGCCGCCTCGCTGGTGAGGAGATAGCCCATCAGCGAGACGAACAGGAACAGCATGGGAACCAGGCAGACCAGGAAGTAGAAGGACAGACCGGCGGCGAGGAAGAGCCCGCTGTCCTGCCTGAAGCCCCGCAGGGCATGCCAGAACGCGACGATCACGTGAGCATCCCGGACGAAGCCGGTGGGGGCGCCGCGCCCGGCCTAGACGTTGGACCGAACGAGGCCGCCGTCCACCTGAACCACCGAGCCGGTGATGTAGGACGCGCGTGCCGAGGCCAGGAACACCACCATGGCCGCGAACTCCTCGGGCGTGCCCACCCGCCCCATGGGGATGTCGGTGGCCGACAGCGCGATCTGCTCCTCGAGCGTGCGCCCGGAAGCCTCCGCGCGCTCCTTCTGGTGGTTGATGAAGCGGTCGGTCTGGATCCGTCCCGGTAGCACGAGGTTCACCGTGATGCCGTTCTTCGCCAGATCCACTGCGAGGGTCTTGAAGAGGCCGGCGATCGCCGGCCGGATGCCATTGGAGAGGACGAGCCCGTCCACCGGCTGCTTGACCGAGGTCGACTGGATGGCGAGGATACGGCCCCACTGCTTGCTCTTCATCCCGGCGAGGACGTCGCGGATCAGCCGCACCGTCGAGAGGTGCACCTGCTCGAACGCCTGCACCCACTGGGCGTCCGACATCTTCTCGAACGGACCGGGCGGCGGCCCGCCCACGTTGGCCACGAGCACGTCCACCCCGCCCCACGCGTTCCGCGCCCGCGCTACCGCGCGGGCGCAGTCGTCCGCCTTCGCGAGATCGGCCGGGACCGCGAGGACCTCCGCCCCGGTCTTCCGCTCGACCTCGGCGGCCGCGGCCTTGAGGTCGGCCTCGCCGCGCGCGCACATCGCCACCCGCGCGCCCTCCGCGGCGAGCCCCAGCGCGCACGCCTTGCCCATGCCCTTGCTCGCCGCCGCCACGAATGCCACCTTGCCCTTCAGTCCGAGGTCCATCGTCTGTCCTTTCAGCGCGCCTCGCGCGCGCCACGGAGCTCCGCGAGCACCGGGATGGCCGCGATCGCGGCGTCGTCGAGATAGTCCCAGTAGATGCCCCGGGGGCGGGGCAGCCCGCGCGCGCAGCGCAGGGGGCCGTCCGGGGTGATGATCCAGTCGAGCGTGAGGTCGTGCGGCAGCCGCGGGAGCTGTTGCGGCACGATCTGCAGCGGATGGACCGTGGTCACCACCGGCGTGCGATCGGTCACGAGTCCCCGCGCGCGCAGCATGCCGTACTCGAGGTCGGAATAGCCTCTACCCTTGCCCAGCCGCGCTCCCCGCCCGTTGACCACCACCGAGCCGCACACGATGAGGTCGATCGGCCGCATGTCGTCGAGGCCCACCGGGCGGCCGTGCACCGCCGCCCCCTTGATGGTGGCCGCCTTGGGTCCGCGCGCGCCGAGCCGCGTGGGATCGAGCTCGAGGAAGGGCCGCTCCGCGCGAAGCCGCGGCACTGCGACGTAGACGAGCTTGCCCTCGCGGAGCGCCATGCGCCGCACCGGCAGCTGAGGCGCGTCGGGATTGATCTTGACCACGCGCGCGCGCTTCCACTCCGGCAAGCTCTGCAGCTGGAGAGCGGCGCGCTCGGCGCCGGGGAAGTTCGGGATGCGCCCCTTCGCGCCCGGGAAACGCGCGGCGCCGTGGATCTCCATGGCGCGCCACACGCGCTCACGCATCTCCTGCTTGCCCACCGGCTCCGCCATCCCGCGACGACGCTACGGCTTGAGATAACGCCCGAAGAAGCGCTCGACCTGCCGGTAGGCGTCCGCGGCGGCCTCGGGCTGATAGGACACCGTGGCGCCCCGTCCGCTCGGCTTGAAGTCGTTCCCCACGTTTGCCAGGTACTCCTTCTTTTGCTCCTCGACGTCGAAGTAATGATAGGCGCCCGGGTACACGACGATCGAGGTGTTGGCGCCCCGCGACTTCATCGAGTCCACCATCTGCTGGCAGTGCTCGGGGGGTGTCCAGTCGTCCGCGCCGCCGATGAGCACCATCAAGGGCTTGACTGCGAGCTGCGGGATGAGGGAGCGGCAGCCGCCGGGGTAGACGCCGACGCCGGCCGCGAAGCCGGGTTCGGGGATCTTGACCCCGCGCCGCGCCGCCCGCTCGAGGCTCGGGCCGTTGACGGCCGACATCGCGTACACGCCGCCCTGCGAGAATCCGATGATGCCCACCCGATCCTCCCGGACGTCGGGCTGCGACTGCAGCCACCGCAGCGCGCCGAAGGCGTCGTCGAGCCGCGCGGTCACCGGGATGTCGTCCGGCGATTCGGGCGCGCAGTCCCCCTTGACCTTTCGCGGGCCGAAGCTGTCGACGACCATGCCGATGTAGCCGTGATCGGCGAACCAGCGCGACCACCGCTCGAGCTGCGGCGAGAGGCCACCGCAGCCGTGCATGATCACCACCGCGGGGAACGGGCCGGGCCCCGAGGGCCGCGTCACCGTCGCGCTGATCGTGTCCGGCTTGTTCGGCGTGGCGTTCGGGTAGCTGATGCGCGGAGCCCCCGCGCAGCCGGCGAGCAGCGCGGCGGCGGTGAGCGTGACCAGCGCATGGGTCCACATGGCGGCCCAGCATAACGGAAGCCGCGGGACACCGCCACCCCTTCGGGGCGCTGGGGTAGAATTCGAAGGGGAGGAGTCGTGGAGGATCGCGGACGGATCGACGAGGCGCGCGAAGAGTTCCAGCGCGCGTACGAGCACCACATGGCGGGTCGCCTCGACGAGGCGATCGCGTGCTACCGACGCTCGATCGCCGCGCATGCTACCGCGGAGGCCCACACCTTTCTCGGTTGGGCGATGTCCTTCCAGGGACGCCACGAGGACGCGATCGCTCAGTGCAAGCTCGCGATCTCCGTGGATCCGTCCTTCGGGAATCCCTACAACGACATCGGCGCTTACTTGATCGAGCTGGGCCGCCACGACGAGGCGCCGGCATGGCTCGAACGGGCCAAGACCGCGGCGCGATACGAGCCGCGCCAGTTCCCGTACTTCAATCTCGCCCGCGTCTACGTGAAGCAGAACCGACTCCGCGAGGCGGTCGCCGAGCTCCGCCAGGCCCTCCGCATCGAGCCGCGCTACGAGATCGCCCGCCGGGAGCTGACGCGGCTGCAGTCCGAGCTGAGCCGGCTCAATTGAGCTCGATCCCGCTGCCGTTCTACGGCAATCCCCTTCTCTTCGGCCGCGATGACGCTCCCGGCCTCCTCGCTTTCGCGCCCGGCGATACCACCATGCGCGTCTACGCGCGCCGGGAAGGCGTGGTCGACGCCGGGGTGGAGCCCTTTCGACCCTTCATCCTCCTCGCCGAGCCGGACCTCCTGGACGGGCTCCCCGGCGAGCGCGAGCTGATCTCGCTCGCCGGGGAGGGGGTCTACCGCTGGCTCGCGACGTTCCCCTCGTGGAGCCAGGCCGAGAAGGCGCGCGAGCAGTGCCGACGGATCTCCGGCCGCGCGCCCGGCGATCCCCAGGGGCCATATCTCTTCCTGGGCGATCCCGTCAACCAGTACTTGCTCCGGACGGGCCGCACTTCCTTCCGCGGCATGATCCTGAGCGACCTGCGGCGCCTCGCGCTCGACATCGAGGTCCTCACCACGCCGGGCTTTGAGTTCCCCAACGCCGCGCGCGAGGGCGACCGGATTATTGCGATAGCGCTCGCGGATTCATCCGGCTGGTCCACCGTCCTGTCGGGGACGGAGATGGACGAGGGCGAGCTCCTGCGCGCGTGCGGCCGGCTCATCGCCGAGCGCGACCCCGACGTGCTCGAGGGGCACAATATCTTCCGCTTCGACCTGGAATACCTCGAGGCGCGGGCGCGCCGGCATCGCGTGCCGCTGGCATGGGGACGCGACGGCTCGACGCTGCGGGGCTATGCCTCCCGCATGCAAGTGGCGGAGCGCGCCATCGCCTACCGGCGCTACGGGGTGGCGGGCCGGCACATCGTGGACACCTGGATGCTCGCGCAGCTCTACGACGTGGCCGCGCGAAATCTCGATTCCTACGGGCTCAAGGACGTGGCGCGCCATTTCGGGGTGGCCGCCCCCGCGCGCACCTACCTGCCCCCCGAGGACATTCCCCGCGTGTTCGCCGAGGATCCCGCGCGGCTCATGGCCTATGCCCGGGACGACGTCCTGGAGACGCTCGCCCTCTCCGCGATCCTCTCGCCGCCCTACTTCGTCCAGGCCCAGGCCCTGCCCTTCGACTACGAGTCGGTGGTCCTGCGGGGCAACGCGACGAAGATCGACGCGCTGCTGCTCCGCGAGTATCTCCACCGCGGCCAGGCCGTCCCCCGCGCGGGCGCGGGCCGCTCGGTGATGGGCGGCTTCACCGCGGTCTACCAGCAGGGGGTGGCGCGCAACGTGCTCCACGTGGACGTGACCTCGCTCTATCCCTCGCTGATGCTGGGCCAGGACATCATGCCGGCGGGCGATGCCCTCGGCATCTTCGGCGCCATGCTCCGCGATCTCCGCGAGTTCCGCGTCAGCGCCAAGCGGCTGGCGCGCGAGGCGACGAGCCAGGCCGACCGCCTGCTTCTGGGGGCGCTGCAGCAGACGTTCAAGATCCTCATCAACTCGTTCTACGGCTATCTCGGCACCGGCTTCGGACACTGGAACGACTTCGAGGCGGCGAACCGCGTGACCGGCGAGGGCCGGCGGCTCGTGACCGGGCTGGTCGAGCGGCTGGGCGCGCTGGGCGCCACCGTCATCGAGGTGGATACCGACGGGATCTATTTCGTGCCGCCGGACGACCTCGCCGGGCTCGAGGCGGAGGATGCGCTCCTCGCGCGGCTCGGCGAAACCTTCCCCGAGTGGATACAGCTCGAGCTGGGCGGGCGCTATCCGGCGATGCTGAGCTACAAGATGAAGAACTACGTGCTGCTCGATCCCGCGGGCAAGCTCCTCATCAAGGGCTCCGGACTCCGCTCGCGCGGCATCGAGCTCTTCCAGCGCCAGTGGATGGAGGAGATGTTCCGGCTACTCCTCACTGGGCGCCGCGACGAGATCGCCGCCCTCAACCGCCGCTGGGAGGAGGACTTCGTCGCCCGGCGCGTGCCGGTGCGCCAGTTCATGAAGACCGAGACCCTGCAGGAGTCGCCGGGCGCGTACCGAGACAAGGTGGCGGCGGGCTCGCGCAACGCCGGCGCGGCCTACGAGCTGGCCTTTCGCGCAGAGCGACCGTATCAGGCGGGGGATCAGGTCTCCTACTACGTGACCGGCGACAGCGCGCGCATCAAGGTCAACGAGGCGGCCAAGCTCGCCACCGCCTGGGATCCGGCCGCGCCCGACGAGAACACCGCGTACTACGTCGCCAAGCTGCGGGAGCTGGCCGAGAAGTTCCTCCCCTTCGTGGAGCGCGAGGGCCTCGTCGTGGTGGTCGAGGAGCCGGAAGCGCCGGATGAGACACCGGGCCCGGTCCAGGCATCCCTGGACTTCGGGAGCTGATGGCGGGAGTGGCTCCGGCCATCCCTACCAGACCAGCTCGAGCTGCCGAGGCGGCGCCGGCCCCGCCTCGCGCCGGATGCGATCCTCCCGGGTGAGGCCCCCGAGCCCGACCTCTCGGGCCAATCGCTCCACGCGGCGCTCGACGGTCTCGCGATACTCGGCCTGCACGCGTGTGCCTTGCGCATAGAGTGCCTCGTAGCGGGCGCTGAGCCAGGGCATCTCACGGCGCACGAAGTCGAGGAAGAAGCCCCGCGCGCTCCCGCGCAGGAAGAGCACGTTCCACACCGCCTCGCGCGCCCCTGCGGTCCGCGCCGCGGTGAGCAGCTCGCGCAGCCCGGACTCGCCGTCCGTGATGCCGGGCAGGATGGGCATGACGAAGAGGCGCACCGGCACGCCCGCCCCGGCGAGCGCGCGCATCGCGCCCAGGCGCAGGTCCGGGCGCGGAGCGCGCGGCTCGATCGTGCGCAGGAGATCCGCGTCGAGGCTGATGAGGGAGATGTTGATCATCAGCTCGGAGCGCGCCGCGATCTCCGCGAGGAGATCGAGATCCCGCGTGATGGAGGCGCACTTGGTGGTGAGGCCCACGCGGAGCCCGCGCACCCGCGCGATTGCCCGCAGGACGTCTCGTGTGATTCGGAAGCGGCCGTCGGCCGGCTGATAGGGATCGGTGGCGGTGCCGATGGCGATCTCCTCGCCGCTCTCGCGCGCCTTCTTCAGCGCCTCGTGCAGCCGCCCTGGCTCGGCGCGCTTGACGTAGATTCGCGACTCGAACTCCGCCGGATCGGCGTGACCGAGGTACTCGTGGGTGGGACGCGCGTAGCAGTACACGCAGCCGACCTCGCAGCCGCGGTACGGATTGACCGTCCAGCCGAACGGCATGCCGCCGCCCGGGCCGGGTTTGAGACGATTCACGAGCTCGACGCTCTGGAGCTCCTGAAACGTGGCCGCGCGCCGGCTGTCCACGACCGCCCCGATGCGCCGGGCAAAGCCCGGAGCCGGGACGCCCGGGATGGTGCGCGCCGCGCTGGATCGTGACCTCTCCATATGTTGAGTATACACCTCGATGAAAAAGCCCCGGGCTTTCAACCCCGGGGCCTCGTCCTCGAGTCTAGCGGCGCCAGCCGCCCCCGCCCCCCGGGCCCCCGCCGGGCCGTGGGCCGCGATCAGGCCGCGGGCCCCCGCCCCCTCGCGCGGGCTGTGGCCGGGCCTCGTCCACGACGAGGTTCCGGTCCCGGAAGAGTCGGCCGTTCAACATTTCTATGGCCTTGGACGCCTCTTCCTTGCTGGCCATCTCCACGAACCCGAACCCTCGGGGCCGGCCCGTGAACTGGTCGGTGACGATACGGACCGAATCGACGACGCCCGCTTGCTGAAACAGCTCGCGCAGGTCTTCTTCGGTCGCCTGGAAGGACAGATTGCCTACAAAGAGCTTAGCGGGCATCGCGAACCTCCTGCCGCACCTGGGACCGAGACCTACCCGGCTCACCCGGCGGCGTGTGGGGCACCGCTCCCCGGACCCACCTCGACCGCCGATCGGACCCGTGAACGGGCCTGCCGACGGTTGGCATACCCTAGTGACGCGTCCGGAGACTGTCAAGCGATTTTTACGGTAGGAAGTTCTCTATTTCACGAGGTTGCGACGCGCCGGCTCACACGACACCTCGACGGATCTTTCACAAAAACACCCCGCGTGTCATCCCGCCATCGACGGTGATCGTAATTCCGGTCAAGAACGTTGCGCGTTCGGAGGCGAGGAACACTATGAGGTCCGCGACTTCTTCGGGCAGCGCGATGCGTCCGAGGGGATACTCCGCGTTGCGCGCTTTCTCAAATGCGAACACGTCCTCGCCCGCGGCTTCCGCTTGCTGCCGCAGCAACGTGTCCCAGCGATCCGTTTTCACCGGTCCCGGTGACACGCCGGTGACGAGCACTCCGTCGCGCGCGCCGAGATCGGCGAGGGCCTTCGTGAAGTTGATGAGGGCGGCGTTGGCCGCCCCGCCCATCATGTACGTGGGCGCGGGATTGCGTGCGGCCGCGCCCACCACATTGATGATGCGGCCGCGCCCCTGCCGTCGCATGGCGGGTAGCGCTTCACGCGCCATCCGGATGTAGCCGAGCAGCTTCAGGCTCCAGCCCCGCAGCCATTCGTCGTCGGGCGTCGTGAGGAAATCGCCGCCCTTGATGGCGCCCGCGTTGTTCACGAGGATATCCAGACGCCCGAGCCGAGCCAGGGCGTCCGCCACCAGCCCGCGCACGCCCTCGAGCGTGGACAGGTCGACCGCCGCCGTCTCCACTCGGCGTTCCGTCGCCCCCTCGATGTCCTGGGCCGCGCGCGCGAGCACCGTCGCGTCCCGCGCGGCGATCATCACGCGCGCGCCCTCCGCCGCCAATCCGCGCGCTGCCGCGAGGCCGATGCCCTTGCTTCCGCCCGTCACCAAGGCCGTCTTGCCGCCGAGTCCCAGATCCATGGTGGTGCTCTCCTCAGGAGTCGTTCGTGGTGGTGTCGCGCGAGGACACGAGACCGCTCACCGCGCCGTCGTCGCACGGGGAAACGGGGGAATGAGCGTCCGGTCGAAGGCGGCGCCGTCACCGAGAGCGGCGAGGGCGGCGCCGCAGCGCTGCGCGGCTCCGGCGAATGCCGTGAGCGGCCGATCGGGGAGCGCGCCCGCGGTGGCCTTCGCGGCGCCGTCGTGCAACAGGGTGAGAGCGCCGCGGCGGTTGCCGTTGACCAGATGCTGGAAGCCGACCGCGATCTGGATGAGCCCCTGCAGCGCCTCACGCTCCCGCCCCACCGCCCGGAACCAGCACGGCTCGAGCAGCTCGTGCACCTCGAAGTAGAGTCCCGCGTCGAAGAGATCGCCGGCGGCGTCGAGGGTCTCCGCGAGCGAGGGCGCGACAGGGCCGAGCGATCGCGCGCTCACGGTGTGCCACGCCGCCTCCGCCCGGGCGCTCAGCTCGCGCGCATGCGCGGCGAAGCCGCTCCGCACCGTCAGCCCATGTGCGCCGCGCTCGAAGAGCTCCAGCGGGAAACGCGCGGGTGGGCGGACGCCCTCGGGCGCGCGCGCATCGGCCGAGACCGCGGCGAGCGCGCGCAAGGCTTCGCGCGCGTCGGCGTCGTGAAGCGCGTCAAGGACGAGCTCGGCGAGCCGGTTGCGAAGAGGCAGCGGCAGGGCCACGACGGCATCAGACGCGCTCGACGCGCGTGCCCGCGAGAAGGTCGTGGAGTCCGCGGCGGTCCCGGCGCACCGCGGCCAGCGCGAGCCCGAGGCCGAGAGGGAGGGCCGCGACCACCCAGGCGAGCGTCCGGCCGATGGCGCGCGAGAGCGAGAGCCGCTCGCCGTCGAGGGCGACGACGCGCGCGCCGACGACGATCTTGCCCATGGTCTGCCCCCACAGCCGGTGGAAGAGCACCACGTAGAGCGGCGGGAGGAACCAGCGGAAGGCGGTGAGCGCGGCGTTCACTACGCGGGCGCTCCGGCCCGACTCGCCCCATAGCGCGGTCACGAGGCCGCCGGCCAGGGCGACCATGAGCACGAGGAAGATGTAGTCGAGAAGCAGCGCGACCCCGCGGCGCCAGAAGCCGGCCGGCCGCGGCGGTGTGGGCGCTGCGTAGACCAGCTCGATCTCGGGAGAGGCGTCGAGAGTCTCGCTCATGGCGTCACGCATTATAGCGTTTATAATGGCGCCATGATCTCGGTCGCGGACGCGCAGGCGCGCATCCTCGCGCAGATCACGACGGTGGCGCCGCCGCACATCGTCCCCGTCCCTGCCGCGCTCGGCCGCGTGCTCGCCGAGGACCTCCGCGCGTCCATCGACGTGCCCCCCACCGACAACTCCGCGGTGGACGGCTACGCGGTGATTCATGCGCCTCTTGCCCCGGGCGAACGCCGCGATCTCACGGTCGTGGGTGAGCTGGCCGCGGGTGGCGTCTTCGACGGGGTGATCGGCCCCGGCCAGGCGCTGCGGATCATGACCGGCGCGCCCATGCCAGCGGGCGCGGACACGGTATATCCCCAGGAGGTTGTCGAGCGTGCCGGCGCGCGGGTCACGGTCGGGCCCATCGAGCGCGGCGTCAACACGCGCGGCCGCGGCGAAGACGTGCGCGCGGGGAGCGTGGTCGTGCCCGCGGGATCGGTGCTGCGTCCGCAGGAGCTGGGCGTGGCCGCGTCGCTCGGCTTCCCGCAGATCCTCGTGCGGCAGCGGCCGCGCGTGGCCATTCTCTCCACCGGCGACGAGGTGGTCGAGCCCGGCGAGACGCGCAAGCCCGGTCAGATCTTCGACTCCAACCGCTTCTCCCTGCACGGGCTCGTGGAGGCGGGGGGCGGGACGGTGACGGACTACGGGATCGTGCCGGATCTCCACGACGTCCTCCACGCGCGCCTCACCGAGGCGGCCCGGGCCGCCGACATCGTCCTCACCTCGGGCGGCGTGTCGGTCGGTGATTACGATCTCGTGAAGGCGGTACTGCAGGAGGCGGGCGGCATCGACTTCTGGCAGGTCGCCATGCAGCCGGGCCGTCCCCTCGCCGTCGGGCGCATCGGCGCTGCCCACTTTTTCGGGTTGCCCGGCAACCCGGTGGCTTCGATGCTCACGTTCAGCCTCTTCGTCCGCCCCGCGCTGTGGAAACTCGCGGGCCGGCGCGAGCTCGTCCCGCCTCGCTTCCACGCGGTGGCCATCGAGGCCATGCGGAAGCGCGAGGGGCGTCGCGAGTTCAAGCGCGGCATCCTCGAGTACGTCGACGACCAGTGGCGCGTCCGCACGACCGGGCCCCAGGGGTCGGGCATCCTCTCGTCGATGGCGCAGGGGAATTGCTTCATCGTGATCGAGGAGGACCGGGGCGACGTGCGCGCGGGCGAGCGGGTGTGGGTGGAGCCCTTCCAGTGAGGGGCGCGCTCGCGGCGCTCGCCGCGGTGCTGGCGCTCGTGGGCCTGGGCGCGGCGCCTGCCGGCGACCCCGACGTGCCGGAGCGGTACATCTCGGTCGACGAGGCCAAGGCGTTGCTCGACCTCAAGCAGCGGGTGAGCTTCCTGGACGTGCGCAGCCCCGAGCAGTTCGACGAGCTCCACATCGCGGGCGCTCACAACATGTTCCTGCGGGAGTTTCCGCGGCGGCTGGCCGAGATCTCGCGTACGGACTTCGTCGTCCTCTACTGAGCCTGCCCACACGCGCTGGCCCGGGGGGCCTACAAGATCCTCTATCTCGCCGGGCATCGGAACATGCAGATCCTGGATGAAGGCCTTCCCGGCTGGGTCGCGAAGGGCTATCCGACCGCGTCCACGACGACGCCGGGAAAATCGTGAGCGCCGCGACCCTTGCGCCGCCCTCCCGCGCTCCGTATCATCTGAAGCCATGACAAAGGCGGATCTCGGCCAGCTGCAGCAGATCGCGCGCGAATCCCGCGTGCAGATCATCCGGATGCTCGCTCACGGCGGCTCGGGCCATCCCGGCGGCTCCCTGTCGGTGATCGACATCTTGACCGTGCTCTATTTTTCCCGGATGCGCTACGACGCGAAGCATCCGCTCTGGGAGGACCGCGACCGGCTCGTGCTCTCCAAGGGCCACTGCGTGCCCGCGCAGTACGTGTGCATGGCCCGGGCCGGCTACTTCCCCGAGAGCGCGCTCCTCACCTTGCGGAAGCTCGGCAGCCCGCTCCAGGGGCATCCGGATCGGGTGGCCCTGCCCGGCATCGAGGCGGCCACCGGCTCGCTCGGTCAGGGGTTGTCGATCTCGGTGGGCATGGCCCTGGGCCTCAAGCTCGCGGGCAAGAGCGCGCGCGTCTACTGCATCGTGGGCGACGGCGAGATCCAGGAAGGCCAGGTATGGGAGGCGGCGATGTCGGGGCCCAAGGTGGGCGCTCCCGATCATTCCCTCGACAATCTCTGCGTGATCCTCGACTACAACGGCATCCAGCTCGACGACCACGTCAAGAAGGTGCTGGACATCGAGCCGATCGTCGACAAGTGGAAGGCGTTCAACTGGGCGGTGATCGAGATCGACGGCCACGACCTCGGCCAGATCGAAAAGGCGCTCGACCAGGCGGAGGCCATTCACGGGAAGCCCGTGTTCATCGTGGCCCACACCGTGAAGGGCAAAGGCGTGTCGTTCATGGAAGACAACCCCGAGTGGCACGGCAAGGCGCCCAGCCCCGCTGAGGCCGTGCGCGCTGTCCGCGAGATCCTCGGGCTTCCCCCCAACGGCGGCGAACCGCCCGCGTGGGCCGCGTCCATCCTCGCCGAGCTCGCCGCCATGGAGAAGAAGTGATGCCGGGCAAGTCCTCGCGCGCCGCGTTCGGAGAGGCGCTCCTCGATCTGGGGGCCAAGGACGAGCGGATCGTCACCCTCGACGCCGACCTCTCGAAGTCGACCATGACCGCGAAGTTCGCCAAGACCTATCCTGGCCGCGCGTTCAACGTCGGCATCGCCGAGTCGACCATGATCGGCATGGCGGCGGGACTCGCCCTCAGCGGGCGCGTGCCGTTCGCCTGCTCGTTCGCCTGCTTCCTGGTGGGCCGCTTCGAGACGATCCGCGTCTCCGTGGCCTACAGCCAGGCGCCGGTGAAGCTGGTGGGGACGCATGTGGGCGTGGCCATCGGCGAGGACGGCTACACGCAGATGGGGCTCGAAGATATCGCTTGCCTGCGCTCGCTTCCGAACATTCCGATCGTGCAGCCCGCCGACGAGATCGAGGCCAAGCAAGCGATTGCCTGGGCCGTCGAGTATCCCGGGCCCGTTTATCTGCGGCTCACCCGCCAGAACCTGGAGAACGTGCACCAGGCGGGCTTCCGCTTCCAGTTCGGGCGCGCCGAGGTGCTGCGCCCGGGCACCGACGTGTCGATCCTCGCCACGGGTGGCCCGCTTTGGAACGCGCTGGAGGCGGCAAAGCGGCTCGAGTCCGAGGGCATCCAGGCCGAGGTGCTGAACGTGGCCACGATCAAGCCGCTCGACGAGGAGACCATTCTCCGCTCAGCGGGGAAGACCGGCCACGTCGTCACGGTGGAAGATCACAGCGTCTCGGGCGGCCTGGGCGGCGCAGTCGCCGAGATGCTGTCCGAGGTGATGCCGACCCCCCTGCGCAAGCTCGCCGTGAGCGGGTTCGGCGAATCGGGTGATCAGAAGGGGCTCTACGCCAAGCATGGCCTCGACGCCGCCGGCATCGCGGGCAGCGTGAAGAAGTTCCTCTCGCGCTAGCCGGGGCCGGCCCGCCTCAGCGAAGGAGGCCGTCAACGAAGCCGATGTGGAAGCCGAGGTAGAGCCCGAAGCCCAGTGACAGCGCGCCGGTTCCCACCGCGAGCGCGCGCTGCCAGCGGGCGAGCCACCCGACGTGCACCGCGAAGGGCAGTGACATCAGCGCGGTGATCGCCGTCATCCCCGCGATCGTCCCCAGCCCGAACACCAACAGATAGCCCACTGCGAGGTAGGGGTCCGCGACGGCGCCGAGCGCCAGCAGGGCCACCGCTGCACTCCCCGCCAGGCCGTGCACCACCCCGATCAGCGTCGAGCGCAGGGCCTGCGCGATCCCCACGCCGCTCAGCGCCGCCGTGAGGCCAGCGGGCGGGTGCACATGCGGGTGCCGGTGCACGACCGCGCCGTGCGTGTGCTCGTGGCTGTGGAAGGCGGGTACCGCGTGGTGGCGGTGGGGCTCGGCGAGATGCTCGGGCGCGACGGAGCGGGCACCCCGTAGCGCGAGGGTTACGCGCGCCACGCCGAGTATCACCAGCATGTTGGCGACCGCGAATTCCATGGCGAGGCCCACGGTGGGCGTGACCGTGACGCGGAAAAGGACGATGGCCGCGCCGACCGCGAAGATCGTCAGCGTGTGGCCCAGCCCCCAGAAGGCGCCGATGAGCGCCCCCGCTCCGAAGCGGCGTGTCCGGCTCACGATGGTGGCCACCGCAACCACATGGTCCGGGTCCGTCGCGTGCTGGACGCCCAGCAGCAAGCCCAGCGCGATCGCGGACAGCGCCGGTCCGATCAGGGCCTCGCTCACTCAGAGAGCTTGAGGAGGAGCCCGGTACGCCGTGACCGCGTGATGGCCGCGGCGAGCGCCCAGTGGGCGAGGGCGAGATAGAGCACGGCGAGGCCGAATCCCATCGCGAGCGGATGGCCGAAGGCGCCCGCGAAGCCGTAGCCCGTGCGGAAGTCATCGAGGAAATACGTGAGCGGAATGGCCCTCGACACCGTCTGCGCCCAACCCGGGAGCACCGAGATGGGATAGTAGATGCCGGAGAGCATCACGAGCAGGTTCACGGCCGCCCACGCGGAGGTCTCCGCCCGTGTGCCGAAGAGGACCACGAGGGCGCATACGAAGAGTCCGACGATCAGCGAGCAGAGGAAGCAGCCGAGGAGGAATACCGCGAGGCTCATCGGACCCGCCCCGAGGAAGTGGAAGCCGAAGAAGCGCGAGCCGATCGCCGCCATCAGCGCAAACACGACCAGACCCCGGCCGACCCCCACCAGCCACGAGCCGACGGCGAGGTGGCGAATTCCCGTCGGGGTGAGGAATTGGTGCTTCATCGACTTCGACCAGATGTCGAAGAGCACGACGTAGGCGACATCGAGCTGGCACACCTGGACGGTGGAGAGCGCCACCGTGCCGGCCAGGATGAACGCCGTCATCTGGGGCGTGAGCTCGAGGAACCGCGTGAGGAGGCCGTGGGAGAGCATGGCCACACCAGGCCAGAACGCCAGCTCGAAGACGAAGAAGATGTTCCGTCGTGCCATCACGAGATTCCGGTGCGCGAAAGCCCACGTGCGGGTCCACTCCGCCCGGAGCCCGTCCGTTGGACTTGCTGGAGGGCGGCGGAACGCGGCGCTCTGTTCAGCGAGCGAGCTCAACGAACACCTCCTCGAGATCGGGCTCGTGCACCCGGCAGTCGCGTACCACCGCGCTCTGCTCGTGCAGCCAACGCAGGATCTCCGGCAGCCGCTTCTCGACCGCGTCCACCGTGGCCTCCACGGTGTCACCGTGGCGGCGCACGTCGAGCACCCCCGTCAGGTCGGCGAGCCCAGCGGGCTCGACGGGGTCGAGCTTGAGCGCGATCACCTCGCCGATGCGGATCTGGCGCTTGAGGGCATCGGCCGGGCCCTGAGCGAGGATGCGGCCGCCCTTGATGAAGGCGATCTCGTCGCAGAGCTCCTCGGCCTCCCGCATGTAGTGGGTAGTGAGGATGATGGTGGTGCCGCGCTCGCGGCGAAGATTTGCCACCTGCGCGCGGATGCGCACCGACACGTCGGGATCGAGCCCCAGCGTGGGCTCGTCCAGGAACAGCACCTCGGGATCGTTCAGCAGCGACTTCGCGAAAGCGAGGCGCTGCTTGAGCCCCGTGGACAGCTCGTTGTACTGCGTCTTCCGGTGCGGGCCGAGCTCGCACTGCTCGATCAGCGCCTCCACGCGCGTCCGGAGGGCGCGTCCGTGAAAGCCGTAGAGGCGGCCGTAGAACTCCAGCACCTCGGGCGGCCGCAGGCTCCACACGAACGAGGTGTTGCCGCTCGTCATGTTGAGCCGTCGGCGCACCTCGCGCGCCTGCTTCACCACGTCGAGGCCGAGGATGCGCGCGGTGCCGCCGTCGGGAATGAGCAGGGTCGCAAGGATGGAGAGGAGCGTGGTCTTACCCGCGCCATTCGGCCCGAGCAGCCCCATGATGGCGCCCCGAGGCACCGCGAGGCTCGCGCCGCGCAGGGCTTCGGTGCGGCGCCGCCCCAGCCAGCCTCCGCGAAAGGTCTTGGTCAGGCCGCGCGCATCAACTGCGAGGCTTTCGGCGGCGGCCATAGGCAATCACTGTACCACGCCGATCGCGAGGTGCCGGCTCAGCTGAGGATGCGGACGAGTCGCAGCCGCTCGCGCCCCGCGAGGTCCAGGAGCACGAGCGTCTCGCCTTCACGCCGCCAGGCCACCGAGGCCTGCAGCGCCTCCAGGAAGCGCTGCTCCTGCTCCATGATCATCGTCGGCGAGCACATCATCTTTGTATCGCCCATGCCGCTGATCGAGAGCGTGCTCTGACTGAGCCCGAGGCGGCCGAAGTACCGGTTGCAGCCGCCGCGGCCGATCACCCGGTCTTCTCGCTGAAACGTCACCGTCGATTGCACGGCGGGATCCACCGGCGTGCCGTCGATGGCCTGCGCGAGCCACGAGGTGCCGATCAGCGGATGGCGGGGCAGCGTCCCGTCGTCGGCCATCGGGGGCGTGGCGCAGGCGGCGAGCAACAGCGCGACCAGGACGAGGAAAAGGCGCGGTCGCATGGCCCATCCTAACCCTGGGTGTCGGGTTGTGATAGAACCGGGACGTGGATGCTGAGACCTGGCGGCTGGACGCGCGCGCGCTCGCCCCCGGTCAGGCGGCGAAGCTCCAGCTCCGGCCCCGCGGCGGCGGACCGGTGGAGGGTTTCGTGGTCAATCACGCCGGCACCGTCGTCGCCTACGTCAATGCCTGCCCCCATGCCGGCAACCCGCTCGACCTCCGTGCGCCGGGCTTCTATTCGGAGGACGGGCGTCACCTCGTCTGCTCGGTCCACGGCGCCGTGTTTGCCCCCGACACCGGCGTCTGCACGGAGGGCCCATGTCCCGGCGCGCGCCTCGATCCTCTCACCGTGACGCGTGACGGCGAGGCCTTCGTCATCTCGTGCCCGACATGACGCCCGACGACCAGAGCGCCGAGCTCGAGGAGGCCAATGCGCGCTTCTACCGGGCGTTCGAGGCGCTCGACCTCGCCGAGATGGCGACAGTGTGGGCCCACGGCGGGCACGTGCGGTGCATTCACCCCGGCTGGTCGATGCTCGAAGGCTGGGACGCGGTGCGGCAGTCCTGGGAGGCCATCTTCAAAGACAGCCCGGAAATGCGCTTCAGCCTCAGCGACGTCCAGGTTCGGCCGGCGGGGGAGCTGGGTTGGGTGACGTGCGCCGAGAACATCCTCTCCCAGGTGCGCGGCAACATCGCCGTCACCACGCTCCTCGCCACCAACCTGTTCGAGTGGCGGGGCGGTCAGTGGCGGATGGTGCTGCATCATGCCTCCCACATCCTGAGCGGCCGGCCTCCGGGTGACCCCTGATCGGTGCGTCCAATTCCCGCCGTCCAGCCCGGCGGCCGCCGTATAATCGCGCTGGCGGTCACGTCATGACCATCCTGACCACCCCGCGCCTGTTGCTTCGCGCCTTCGGCGCCGGCGATGCCGAGGCGCACGCCCGCCTCTACGATGACCCCGAGGTGACGCGCTGGCTCGGCGACGGCCCCTGGCTGGGTGCTGCAGCGCGCGCCCGCTCCCGCGCCACCCTGGAGCGCTTCGCCGAAGGGTGGGCCACGCACGGTTGGGGTGTCTGGGCGGTCGTCGATCGCGCAACCGGCGAGGTCATGGGCCAGTGCGGGCTCAAGCCGCTCGAGCTCGAGCCCGGGGGGCCCGCCGAGGTCGAGGTGCTGTACGCCCTCGAGCGCCGGCACTGGGGCCGCGGGCTCGCGTCGGAGGCTGCCCGCGCCGCGCTCGATCACGGCTTCACCGCGCTCGCCCTGCCCCGCATCGTCGCGGTGGCCCGTCCTGACAATCGCGCGTCCCGAGGGGTGCTGGAGAAGCTGGGGCTTCGCTACGAGCGGGACCTGACCCTCGGCGGGATCCCGGCCGTCTGCTACGCCCAGTCGCGCGCCGCGCACCTCGGCCAGGACGCGGCGACCGAAGCCCGGACGCGCTCATGACCTTCACGCTCGGACGGAAGATCGCCGTCGGGTTCATCGCCGCGCTCATCGTCCTCGTCCTCATCAGCGGGGCGGCCTTCAAGAGCCTGAATGACCTGACTCAGGACGGTCTGCGCGTCGAGCAGACCTACGAGACCCTCCAGGTGCTGGAGAAGATCCTCTCCCTCGTGGGCGACGTGGAAACCGGCGAGCGCGGCTTCCTCATCACCGGCGCCGACCATTACCTCGAGCCCTATCGGGTCGCGCGCGAGAGCCTCCGCGCCGAGCTGGCCCGTGCGCGAGGGCTCACCGACGACAATCCCGTTCAGCGTCAAAGCCTGGATCTCCTCCAGCCGCTGATCGCCCGCAAGCTCGCCCTCGTCGCCCAGAGCATCAGCGAGCGCGAGCGTGCGGGCGGCGGCGCCGACGCCCAGACACTGCTCGAAGAGAGCCAGTCCACCATGGACGAGATCCGGACCACGATCTCCCGGATCAAGGCGGAGGAGCTGCGGCTCCTCGCCGAGCGTGCGAACGTCGCGGCGGCGAGCCGCTTCAAGGCGCTCTGGATCGTGGGCGTCGGTAGCTTCGCGGCCATCGCTCTCATGGGCCTGGCCGGGCTCCTGATCCGGCTCGACCTCGGGCGCCGGCGCACGGCCGAGGGCGAGCTCAAGGCCGCCGAGGAGCGGTACCGGCTCCTCTTCGACCGGAGCCAGGCCGGGATCTTCCGCACGAACCGGGAAGGCGTGCTCCTGGAGTGCAACGCGGCCTTTGCCCGGACGCTGGGCTACCGGGCGCCCGAGGACGCGCGCGGACGCAACGCCGCCGATCTGCACACCGACCGGGAGGCGATGGCGAGCCTGCTGCGGCGGCTCCTTGCCGGGGAGACGATCAGCGACGTGGAGGTCCCGCTGAAGCGACGAAGCGGCGAGACGGTATGGGTCCTCATGAGCGCGGTCTACATGCCGGACCCGGCCGACCCGCACTTCGAGGGCACTATCATCGACATCACCGACCGCAAGCAGGCCTCCGACCGGCTCGTCCAGCTCCTGCAGAGGGAGCAGCAGCTCAAGGAGATGGGCGACCTGCTGGACGCCTGCCTGACGCTCACCGAGGTGTACGGCGTGGTGCGGCGCTCCATGGAGGGGATGTTCCCCGGCGCGGGCGCGCTCCACGTGATCAACGCCTCCCGCAATCTGGTGGAAACGGTTGCCGTGTGGGGCCCGGCTGGCGGCGGCGAAACGGTGTTTGCGCCGGCCGACTGCTGGGCGCTCCGGCGCGGGCGCATGCACGTGGTCGAGAAGAGCGTGGACGGACTCGTCTGCGCGCATCTCGAGACGCCCCTGCCCGACTCCTATCTCTGCATTCCCCTCGTGGCGCAGGGTGAAGCGGTCGGCGTGCTCTACCTGGCCCGGAACCCCGAGACCCCGCCGTTCAGCCCGGAGGAGCAGCGCGTTGCCTCCGTCGCCTCCGACAAGCTCGGGCTTTCGCTGGCCAATCTCGCGCTGCGCGAGCGGCTCCGCACGCAGTCGGTGCGTGACCACCTCACGAGCCTCTTCAACCGCCGCTACATGGAAGAGACGCTCGAGCGAGAGCTCCGCCGGGCTCAGCGGAACAGCGTGCCGCTGTCCGTGATCATGGTGGACGTGGATCACTTCAAGCGTTTCAACGACGACCACGGCCATGACGCCGGCGACGCGCTCCTCGCCGAGCTGGGCCGGGTCCTGCGCGGGCACGTTCGGGTCGAAGACGTGCCCTGCCGGGTGGGCGGCGAGGAGTTTGCGATCGTGCTCCCGGGCGCCGCCGCCAAGGACGCGCTCCGTCGCGCCGAGGACCTGCGCGAGGCGGCCCGTCGCCTCCGCATCGTTCATCGGGGCGTGTCCCTCGGCGCGGTGTCCATGTCGCTGGGGGTGGCCGCCTTCCCCGAGCACGGGTCGGCGGCGGACGGCCTGCTGCGCGCGGCCGACGGCGCGCTCTACCGCGCGAAGCGTGAGGGGCGCGATCGGGTCATCCTGGCCGACGCCGTCCCGCCCCCGCCCCCCGACTCAGCGGCGGCGTAGCAGGAGATGCGGGCCGCTTTCCGCGGCCACCGCATAGCGATAGCTCAGGCCGTCGGGCAGGTGGATCACCACCGCTTCGCCGCCTCGCTCCATGGTCACCCCCGGCAGGTTGCGCCACGGATAGCTCGCGGTGTTGAGAATCAGGTAGTCGGCCTTCGCGATGCCCATGGGGAAGACGAACACCAAAGGGCGCAGCGAGACGTGGGCCACGTAGGGATCCTGCGCCGACACCGCTCCGGTCGGGGGCACGCGGGCGATGACCTGGTGCGCGGCCCGATCGCTCGCATCCGGCCACCAGCGATAGATCGCGAACTGGTTCAAGGTTCGCGAGGACAAGATTAGGCTAGCGGCGACCGCAAGCACGAGCGCGCCTCTTGCGAGCAGCTCGGGGCGGCGCGCGCGGAGGCGCGCAGCGCCGGCCACCGCGGCGACGAGCAGGAAGGGCAGGACGAACGCCTGGTACTGGGTCCGGTGGTGGAAGAGGATCGGGTCGCGGCTGAGCAGATTCTGGGCGAGGGCCGGGAGCGCGCCGGCCAGGTCGGCCCACCCGAGGAGTGGCAGGAAGCCGAGGGGCGCGAGCAGCGCCAGCGCGTAGACCAGCCGATCCAGGGTGCAGATCTGCTCCAGCACGCGCACCGGGTGAAGCAGGAGCGCGAGCACGATGTCCAGCAGGGAGCCGCCAAAGGTCGCGTAGCGGCCCAGGTGTGAGTACGGCTCGCCCCGGAAGGCGGGAATGACCCAGCGGGTGTCCGCCCACAGCACCGCGAAGGCCACCCCTGCGGTCACCGCGCCGGCCACCCAGCGGCGACGTCCGATCGCGAGCCAAAGACCGGCGCCGATCACGGCCAGGGCGGCGTCCTCGCGGGTCGCGAGCGTAAGAACGACCATGCCGGCGCACAGGAGCGGACGTCCCGCCTCGGCCGCCACGAACGTCCACAGCAGCAGCGGCACCGCGAGGACGGCGGGATGGAAGTCGCGGATGTTCATGCCGTGCAGCGACGGGTTCACGAGATAGAGGATGGCGAAGAGCGCGGCCAACCCGTCATCGCCCAGGTGGCGGCGCGCGAGGAGGTAGACCGCGGGGGCGCCGAACGCGAGCGCGATCGACTGCACCACCAGCAGGGTGACCGGCCCGGGCACGATCCAGAAGAGCGGCACCAGGCCCCACAAAATGGGTGAGAGGTGGTCGCCCCAGGCGTGCATTTCGGGAAGGCTCATCCGGGGCCCGCGACCCGTCGCCATGCTCCACACGATCTGCACGTACTGACCCAGATCGAGGGCATGGGTCATCAGGTTGATGTGCCGCGTGATCGTGACGAACGCAAAGATGGCGGCGTAGGCGCCGGTGGCGGCCACGGTCGCGCGCCACGGGACGGGGCCCGGGATCGGGAGGGGTTGAAGGAGGTGCCGCGTCACCGCCACGAGGACCAGCGCGACGAAGAGGTCCTCGGGGCGCGCATAGGGCCTGACCAGCGCCCCCAGGATCCCCACCCCCAGCAGCGCGGCGGTCGCGTCGAGCGCGCGCGCGAGGGCCCGGCGGCCCGTCAATTCGGGCCCGGCGCCTCGGTTCCGGGATCGAGCCGCGTATAGCGGCTGCGGATGCTCTGGAGCCGGCGCGAGCGCTTCAGTCCGGTGCGGTGCAGCAGGTAGCGGGTCACCACCCAGAGGATCTTGGTGCCGTACACGCACGAGTCCACGAAGCTCGCGGAGGACGCCTCGGCGAAGTACCGCACCGGCACCGCGATCTCGGCGATGCGGAACCGGCCCGACACCGCCTGCGAAATGATCTCCTGGTCGAATACGAACCCGTCGGAGTTCATCCGGAAGTTCACCGCCTCGAGCACCTCGCGGCCGAACGCCCGATATCCCGTGTGGAACTCCGAGAGCTTCAGGCCGAACGCCCGGTTCTCCACCCACGTGAGGAATCGGTTGGCCACGTATTTCCACCACGGCATCCCCTGCTGGATGGCCGAGCCGCCGCCGGCCAGGCGGGACCCCAGGACGAGGTCGGCCTCCTTGCGCACGATGGGCTCGATGATCTTCGGTACCAGCGTCGGGTCGTATTGGTAGTCGGGGTGCACCATCACGACGATGTCGGCGCCCGCCCGGAGCGCTTCCGTATAGCAGGTCTTCTGATTGGCCCCGTAACCGTAGTTCCGGTCATGGACGAAGATTTCCAGACCCAGCTCTCGTGCGATGTCGAGCGTCTGGTCGGTCGAGCCGTCGTCCACGAGGATCACGAGGTTCACCGACTCCTTCGGCAGCTCCTCGTAGGTGAGGCGCAGGGTCCGCCCCGCGTTGTACGCGGGCATCACCACGACGACCTTGGGTGCGGGGGGCGGTCCGCCGGCGGTCGTCACGCGCCGTCGCCTCCCCCGATTGGGGCGCATACCGCCACGAACTGATACGCGAGCCCTCCGGGCCAGAGCCGCGCCGCGCCCGCCGACAGCCGGTGGACCGCGGCGAGCGTCGGGCGGTGAAATCCCTCGGGGGCGACCGCGGGCAGCGGCACCGGCGTGACGGCCATCTCGTGGGGTGTCAGGCCCGCCGCGGCGAGGAAGGTGCGGAACGTGCGGCGCGTGAAGAAGGCCAAGTGCGTACGGTCGAGAATCCCCCGCTCGCCGTATTCGAAGCGGCCCACCAGCAATGAGAGGCGCACCCAGAGATGGGCCACGTTCGGCACCGACACCACGACCACGCCGCCCGGGGCCAGGTGGCCGTTCAGCTGGCGCAAGACGCTGAGCGGGTTCGAGAGATGCTCGACCACGTCCCCGTAGATGATGGCGTCGTAGACGCCGGCGAGCGAAGGCGGCTCGCGCTCGAGATCCACCACGAGGGCCTCTTCACAGTGCGCGGCCGCCCGCGCCGCCTGGACCGGATCGCGCTCGAGGGCCGTCACCTTCCAGCCCGCCGCGGTGAGCCGCTCGGCGAGATACCCGTCGGCCGCCCCCACATCGAGCGCGCGCCGCCCGCCGCCTTCACCGAGTCGCGAGAGGATCAGGGAATGGCTCGAGTAGGGGTCGTCCTTGAGCCGATAAGGCGCACGACTCACCCTTCGATACTACCCCGGTCAGGGGCGATTAGCGTAAAGCCACCTTCCCCCACCCTGCTGGAGCAGCCGCACCGAGCCCGGGGGGAGCTGCCGGACCACACTGCCATCCGGCCGCTTCCCTGTGAGGAGGAAGACCCGCTGCTTCCCCGTCCACGCCGACTCGAGCCTGGCGGCGTCCCAGAAGGTATCCCGCGCCTCCGGAAAAGTCGCGCCGAAGGCCAGGTTGGACACGAGCCCGTCCACCACCTTCACCGGGTGGTCGAGCTCCATCAACCAGGCACCGCTGTTCTCGAGCGGGGCCTCGTGGACGAGCACGTCGCCGGGCCCCGCCCGGAGAGCCACCCCCTGGGCCTCGACGCGTACGGACCGGCGGAGGCGGAAGGGCGCAGGCCAAGAGCCAGTAGAACAGCGGCGGCTTGTCGAAGTAACGGACGCCGTCGACTTGCGGGGTGATCCAGTCGCCCACGCGGAGCATGTCGCGGGCCACCGCCGCGTGGAAGCCCTCGGGCGGATCCCCGAACGGCGCCGCGCCCAGGCCCAAGAGAAAGAGCGCGGCCGCCGCCACGCCGAGCAGCGTCTTGGCGGTCAGGCTCAACGCGCGCGCTAGCGCTGCACCCGCACCAGTGCCCCTGGAGGAAGCGCGGCGAGCAGCTCCTCGACGGCGCGCTCCATGAGGCTGCGGTCCTTCGACTCCAGGGTGACCTTGACCTTGTATTCCGGGTTGGAGAACTCGGGATAGGAGCCGAGCATCAGCTCCGGATGCCGGGCCACGAGGGCGTTCAGATGGTCGGCGAGCACGCTTTCCGCGATCGAGACGAACACGCTCGTGAGATGGAACGGCGATTCGCGGAAGCGCTCCCGCAGCATGTCGAACTTCTCGCGGAAGATCTCGGGCACGCCGGGCAGGATGTAGATGTTCCGCACCGTCACCGCGGGGAACATGAGAGCTCCGTCCGAGACGAGATCGGCGCCCTCCGGCACCTCGGCAAGCCGCAGCCGCGCCTCCGTGAGCTGGGCCCCCCGGCCCTTGAAGTAGCCTTCGAGCAGGCTCACGAGCTGCGGATGCCGGATCACGCGCGTGCCGATGGCCCGCGCCACCCCTTCCATGGTGACGTCGTCGTGGGTCGGCCCCACGCCGCCGGAAGTGAACACCACGTCGTGGGTCCGGCTGAACTCGCGCACCTCGGCGGCGATGAGATCGACTTCGTCGGGAATGACGCTGATCTTGCGAACCTCCACGCCGAGCGCGCGCAGCTCCCGGCAGAGGTACGAGGCGTTGGCGTCTGTGATCTTGCCCGAGAGGATCTCGTTGCCGATGAGAACGATGCCGGCGGTCTTCGCCATCGCCGCTCATGGTAGCACGGCGCCCCGCGCCGGCAGGTAGGCCCCGCCCCGGTGTTGATGATAAAATGCCCGCGCATGAGCCCTTCTTCGTCGCCGATCGCGCTGTCGGGCTGGGCCTTGGTCCTCGGCGCCTCGTCGGGCTTTGGCGAGGCCACCAGCCTCGCCCTCGCCCGCGCCGGGCTCAACGTCTTCGGCGTGCATCTCGACCGCCGGGCGACGCTTCCGAACGTCGAGCGAATCGTCGCCGACATCCGCGCGCTGGGGCGCGAGGCGCATTTCTTCAACGTGAACGCCGCGGACGACGAGAAGCGGGTCGAAGTGGCGACGGAGGTGGAGCGCATCCTCCGCGAACGCGATGCGCTCGGCCAGCTGCGGGTGCTCCTGCACTCCCTCGCCTTCGGCACTCTCAAGCTCTTCGTGGCCGACCCGATGAAGGAGGCGGTGACCAAGGCCCAGATGGACATGACGCTCGACGTGATGGCGCACAGTCTCATCTATTGGACGCAGGAAGTGGTGGGACGCGGCCTGATGGGCGAGGGCGGGCGCATCTTCGCCATGACTTCCTCCGGCGGCGCGCGCGTGCTCCCGTTCTACGGGCCGGTATCGGCGGCGAAGGCCGCGCTGGAGTCCAACATCCGCCAGCTCGCGGCGGAGCTGGCGCCGCGTGGGATCACCGCCAACTCCATCCGCGCCGGAGTCACGGCGACGCCCGCGGCCAAGAAGATTCCGAACTACGACGAGTTTTCGAAGAAGGCGGCCGAGCGCAACCCGCACCACCGGCTCACGACCACGGACGACGTGGCCCGCGCGATCGTGGTCCTCTCGCACCCCGACACCCACTGGATCACCGGCAACGTGATCGGGGTGGACGGGGGCGAGGAAATCACCGGATAGCCGCCGCGTGCCGGCCTGGCTGTCAGTGGTCGCTCTCGGCCTGATCGAGGGCGTCACCGAGTTCCTCCCCGTGTCCTCTACGGGGCACCTCCTGTTGGCGGAGAACTCGGGCTGGCTCCCGCGCCAGTCCGACCTCTTCAACGTGCTGATCCAGTCGGGCACCGCGATCGCGGTGGCCTTCGCCTTTGCGGGGCGCGTCGGCGAGCTGATTCGACGGCGGGGCGAGCCCGCGACCCGCGGCTACGTCCTCAAGCTGGCGCTGGCCTTCCTCATCACCGGCGTGGGCGGGCTCCTGGCGAAGAAGCTCGGCTTCACGCTGCCCCGGACGATGATGCCGGTGGTGTGGGCGACGCTGCTGGGCGGCATCGCGATCCTGGCGGTCGAGTGGTGGCTGCGAGGACGGCGCCTGAACCCCGACGTCACGTGGGCGGTGGCGATCGCGGTGGGCGTGGCGCAGATCGGCGCCGCCGTCCTGCCCGGCCTCTCCCGCTCGGGCGCGACCATCATGGTCGCGCTCGCGCTGGGTCTCACCCGCCCGGCCGCCGTCGAGTTTTCCTTCCTCCTCGGCGTGCCGACGCTGCTCGCGGCGGGGGCGTTCGAGGCCGCGCACAGCCTGCGGCATCCCGGCCCCGCGGAGACGACCTGGAGCATGATCGCCCTCGGCACCTTGGTGGCCGCGGTGGCCGCATTGATCACGGTGAAATGGCTCTTGCACTTTGTCCGGAGCCACACCTTCGTGGGCTTTGGCTGGTATCGCATCGCCCTTGGCCTCGTCATCCTGACCGGCGCCCTGCGCGGCGCCTGAGTGCTCTACATGCCTATTCCCGGCACCTGCGACGTCATCGTCATTGGCTGTGGCAACGCCGCCCTCTGCGCCGCGCTCGCCGCGCGTGAGCACGGGGCGTCCGTGCTGGTCCTCGAGAAGGCGCCCGAGCACGAGCGCGGCGGCAACTCATTCTTCACCGCCGGGGGCTTCCGCTTCGCCCATGGGGGTCTGGTCGATCTCCGCCGCGACATCCTGACCGACCTCTCCGACGAGGAAGCGGCCACCATCGAGGTGCCGCCCTACTCGGAATCGCAGTTCCGCGACGACTTCCACCGCGTCACGGAAGGCCTCACCGACCCCGATCTCTCCGAGCATCTGATCCGCCGGTCGCGCGCCACCGTGGCCTGGATGCGGGGCCGAGGTCTCCGCTGGATCCTCATGCATGGGCGGCAGTCCTACATGGTGGGCGGGAAGCACCGCTTCTGGGGCGGGCTGAACGTGGAGGCGGTGGGTGGCGGGCCGGGCCTGGTCCAGATGCTGCTCGAGCGGGCCGAGGCCGCCGGCATCGAGGTGCGCTACGCGCACGCCGCGCATCGCCTCATCCAGGATGAGCGGGGCCGCGTGATCGGCGTGCAGGTGCGTACGCCCGACGGCCTTCGCGAGTTCCATGCGCGCGCCGTCGTCATCGCCTCCGGCGGCTTCGAGGCGAATCCCGAGTGGCGCACCCGCTATCTCGGCCGCGACTGGGATCTCGCCAAGGTGCGCGGCACCCGGCACAACACCGGCGAGGGTATCCGCATGGCGCTCGACATCGGGGCGCAGGCCTACGGCCACTGGTCCTCGTGCCACGCGGTGGCGTGGGACGCGGGCGCCCCGCCGTTCGGCGATCGCCGCGTGGGCGACATGTTCCAGAAGCATTCCTATCCCCTGGGGCTCATCGTCAACGTGCACGGCGAGCGCTTCGTGGACGAGGGGGCGGATCTCCGGAATTACACCTACGCGAAGTACGGGCGCGAGATCATCCGGCAGCCCCAGCGGCTCGCCTTCCAGATCTTCGATCAGAAGACGGTGGAAATCCTGCGGGAGGAGTACCGCATCCGCCAGGTCACGAAGGGCGAGGCGAACACCATCGAGGAGCTCGCCGAGCAGCTGGACATCGACGTGCCGGGGCTCGTGCGCACCGTGAAGGCCTTCAATGCGGCCTGCCGTCCGGGCGACTTCAATCCCGCGACGCTGGACGGCAAGTCGACGGCCGGGATCACCCCGCCCAAGTCCAACTGGGCGCTCCCGATCGACACCCCGCCGTACGTGGGCTTCGCCGTGACATGCGGCATCACGTTCACGTTCGGCGGCCTCAAGGTCAACACGCGGGCCGAGGTGCTGGACACCGCCGATCAACCCATCCCCGGGCTCTATGCGGCGGGCGAGCTGGTGGGCGGGCTCTTCTACCACAATTACGCCGGCGGCTCGGGCCTCATGTCCGGCTCGGTGTTCGGCAAGACTGCCGGCGACTCGGCCGCCGCGCATGTCGTGGCGAAGGCCGAGGCAGCGGCGGCGCGCTAGCGGGGCGCGACCCGAGCCAACCAGCCGAGGATGGCGTCCAGCGGACGCTGCCAGCCGTCCTCGAGCATCAGCATGTGGGCGTGTCCCTTCGCCTCGATGTAGGTCGCGCCGTACTTCGCGGCGATCCTTCGCTGCACACGGGCCGGCGTGATCACGTCGTCCTCGGCGCCGACCACCAGCGTCGGACACCGCACGAGGCGCGGATCCACCGCGATACTCCCGAAGGCGAGCTCACGCGCGGCGCGGCCGGACTCGGGCACGAGCTGCCGATACAGGCGCTCGGCCGTCTCCCGCGGCAGTCGGTTGGCGATGAGCGCCGCGGCATCCTCCGGGGTCGGGAGGAAGGGCCGGCTGCCGAGCACCACGCCGGCGTGGCGCCACACCCGCCGTAGCACCGGCCAGCTCAGGATGATGATGCCGCGTGGCGCCGCGCTCGTGAGGAATACCGCGGCGCCCACACCTGTCTCCTCGGCGACCTTCTGAGCGACGAGGCCGCCCATCGAGTGGCCTAGCACCACGGCGGGGCCGAGCGCGGCGAGGCAGTCGCGGACATCCTGCACGTAGTCGAGGACGGACACGCGCCCGAGGTCGCGCACCGGCCGGCTGCCCCAGTGGCCGCGGAGATTCACCGCCCAGGCATTCCAGCCCGCCGCGGCGGCGGCCTCGAGGTAGGTGCGGAGATACCAGCTCCCCCCATTCATGCCGTGGACGAGGAGGAGCGGGAGCCTTCGAGCCGGCCCCTGGGCGGGCGCGTGGTCCAGGATCAGGTCACCGACCTTTTCCTGGACCACGGCGCCCACGCGGAAGGAGCTCGTCAGGCGATCAGCGGGGCTGGAACCAGCCGGTCACCAGGGCCCAGCGGTAGTAGCCGCCGCCGATTTCCTGAAGCACCCAGCGCGGCATGTGGAAATAACCGCGCGTCGTCTCGATGATCCAGTAGGCGGGAACGGTCACGGACTGCGGGTCGGGCTCCTTCACCACGACCTTGGCGCCGAGTGCTCCCGTCGGGGTGCTTGGCTGGCCTTGGGGCTGCGGGTTACCGTCCAGCTCCTGAGGGGGCGCGGCCGCCTGCTCGAACCGCACGTTGTACACGGTTTGCGGCTGGTTCTCCCAGTACCGCAGCACCTGCCCATAGCGCTGACCGCCAATCTGCCCATCACCCCAGGGCAGCATCGGATGCGGGTTGTCGAACGGGTTGAAGACGCCCGGCTGGAAGCTCGTGTTGCCGGGATTTCCCAGGGTGGCGAAGTCATTGGGCGTCCCCAGTCCTTGCTGTGGCGTCGCCGGCGGCGGAGGCACCGGGAAGACGATCGGCACCGAGGGCGGCGGCACGCTGGGAAGGAACTTGTTGGTCGGCGGGGTGCTGGGGAGGAACTTGTTGGGCGGCGGCGTGTTGGTCAGCGGCGGCGGCGTCACCCCGGGGACCACGATGCTCACGCTCGAGGGCGGCGTGTTGCTCACATTGGGAGGCGGCGGCGTCGGACCTGCGGCGAGGGCGAGGGACGCCGAGCTCACTACGAGCAGCGCGGAGAGAGCCGAAGCAAGCACTCGGGACATGGCCAGCACCTCACTGGTGAAGCCTCCCCACCTTTGGGGGTAGCACAGGATAGCGCAGTGAGGCGCGGGGAGCCAGTTACCTGCCCCATCGCTGTCGCAGCGCGTCAGGCGGGGGCGGCGTTCGCCTTCACGGTCTCCAGGACCAACTCCGCCGTCGCCACGAGATCCTTCACGTCCACCCACTCATTCACCGTGTGGATGTCGCGCATGCCGCAGGCCAGGTTGGCGACCTCGATGCCACGGGTAATGAACACGTTGGCGTCGGATCCGCCACCGGTCGAGCGAGTGGGGCAGGTGCGCCCCAGTGTGCGCGCCGCATTCGTGACCAGCCGGACGATCTCCGCCTCGTCGGCGATGTGCAGGCGCTCGTACTGGCGCTCGACCTTGGCCTCCACGCGCGCCCGGAACTGCCGGCCTTCCAGCGTGACCGCGTGGCGGGCGGCCGCTTCGTCGAAGCGCGCGCGCATGTGGTCGGTCTGCGTCTGGAGCTTGGTCTCCGACAGGCTGCGCGTCTCCCCGCGTACCACCAGCTGGCTCGGCACGATGTTGGTGGCGAGCCCTCCATTGATGACGCCCAGGTTCGCGGTGGTCTCCGCGTCCACGCGGCCCAGCCGCATGCCGGCGATGGCCTCGCTCGCCACCTGCACCGCGCTGATGCCGCGCTCCGGGCAGATGCCAGCGTGAGCCTCGAGGCCATGCACGGTGAAGGACAGTCGGTTCGCCGCCGGAGCGCGCGTGACCAGCTCGTTGACGCCGTCCACGTCGAGCACCAGCCCGCGTCGGGCGCGCAGGCGCGCGCAATCGAAGTGCTTGGCGCCGATGAGCCCCGTTTCCTCGCAGATCGTGATGACGACCTCGAGGTCGCCGTGCGGCAGGCGGCGCTCACGCAGCACCCGGATGGCCTCGAGGATGGCGACCAGCCCGGCCTTGTCATCGCCACCCAGCACACTCGTGTGGTCGGTGTGAATGAGATCGCCTTCGACCACCGTGCGCACGTGAGCGGCCGGCCCTACCGTGTCCATGTGGCCGGAGAGAAGGAACGGGGCGGCGCCCAACGTATTGCCGGGAAAGCGCGCGAGGATGTTCCCGGTGTCGCCGCCCACGCGCTCCCCGGCGTCGTCCACCTCCACACTCGCGCCCATGTCCTTCAAGATGGATTCGAGCCGCCGCGCCACCTTGCCCTCCTGGCGCGAGAGGCTGGGGATGGACACCAGCTCCAGGAACTCGTCGGTCAGCCGCCGCTGGTTGATCATGGGGTCTCAGGCTCCCAGGTGTCGGGTCATCCAGCCTTGGCTTCGCTCGACGGCTTCCTCACGATGGCGCATGTCGGTCAATCGGTGATCGCCCGCGGCGATCAGGTGAAGCGCCCGCGGGTCGCGGGCCCGCTCGTAGAGTCGGCGTCCATGCCCGGGCGCCACGACCTCGTCGCGCTCCCCCTGCACCACCAGGGCATGACTCACCCCCACCGGCGCCTCCGCCAGCCGGCCGTTCCGCACCTCCGCCACCAGGGCGGGGCCCAGACCCGAAGCCTCGGACATCTCGCGCGCCTCGAGGCTCGTCAGGTCCGCGGGCGCGTTCCACGTTACCACCGGGAGCGGGGCTCCGCCCGCCTGGATGCGGCGGTGGGCGACATGCCACGCCACGTAGCCGCCCATGCTAGAGCCGAGGAGCCCCATCCGGTTGGAGAGCGCCGGATGCTTGGCGAGGAAGTCGAGCACCGCTTCGAGGTCGTCGATGCGCATGGCGGTGGTGGCCTCGCGATACGAGCCGCCGGATTCTCCGGCTCCGCGAAAGTCGAAGCGGACGAGCGCCAGGCCCACCGTGGGCAGCGTCGCGCCCAGCAACAGGTACTTGTCCGAATCCTTGGATGCGCCGAGCCCGTGGCACGCGATCACCGCCGGGAAGGGGCCGCCCGCGGTGGTCGGCAGGTGGAGAACACCGACGAGCGATGTTCCGCCGATGGGCACGGTGAACCGCTCGGCGGTCACCGCGGAGGACGAAGGCTCACGCCCAGACGAGATGGAAGAGCCGGCAGGCATTCACGGTGAGTCGGTACATCGTCTCCTCGGCGGGCAGCCGCTTGATCTTGGCGACTTCCTCGGCCACGCGCGCGGCCATCCAGGGACCCGACGGCGTATTCTCGAACTCGCCCTGGTAGGGCCACGGGGCATCGCTCTCCACCAGGAGCGAGTCGAGCGGGACGCGCTCGACGAGCTCGCGGTCCCGGTCCCGGTACACCACCTCGGGCGTGACCGAGATGAAGTGGCCCGCGTCCACGATGGCCTGCGTCACCTCCGGACTTCCCTTGTGCCAGTGGAACACCGCCCGCTCGACGCCGGCGGCGCGCACCGCATCGAGGGCCTCGGCGGCGGCGGCGTGGGGCGCGTGGAGGATCACTGGCAAGTCGAAGCGCGTGGCGAGGTTCAGCAGACGGTTCAGACGCGCGCGCCCCTGCGTGATGAGCGCGGCGGGGTCGGTGGCGGCGCCCAGCGTGTACCAGGGCAAGCCCACCTCGCCCACGGCGACGATGTGCGCGTGATGGGCGGCGACCTGCGCCTCCACCGCTTCCAGATCCGCGTCGGTGAGCTGATCCCACTCGGGATGGAACCCGAGCGCCGGCCAGACCAGCTTCTGATGTCCCGCCGCGGCGTCGAGGGTGCGGAGATTGCTGGCGGGATCGCAGCCCACCGCGACCACGCCCCAGACGTCGTAGTCGTTGGCGCGCGAGAGGGTGCTCCGTACATCGGTGAAGGCCGCGTCGTGGAGATGACAATGCGTGTCGACGATCAACGGAGACTCCTAGTCGCCGGCCACGACCATCCGGCCGATGAGGAGGGTCGGCGCGGCGGTGCGGTCCCGGAACACGAGGTCGTTGCCCACGCCTTCCACCGCCCGGAACATGTCGAGGAGGTTTCCCGCCACCGTGATCTCCTCCACGGGGTAGGCCAGCTCGCCGTTGTCGATCCACATGCCCACCGCGCCCCGCGAGTAGTCGCCGGTCACCCCGTTGACGCCGAAGCCGATCAGCTCGGTGACGTAGAGCCCGTTCTTCACGCTGCGGATCAGCGACTCCGGGCTCGCGTCGCCCGACGCGAGGTGGAGATTCGTCGTCGACACCGACACGCCGCTGCCGTCGCGGGCCGCGTGATGCGTGGAGGCGAGGCCGAGCTTCCGCGCGCTGTAGCTGTCGAGGAGGTACGACGCGAGCACGCCTCGGTCCACCACAACGGTGCGTCGGGTCGGAAGCCCCTCGCCGTCGAACGGCCGGGAGCCGAGCGCGCCCGGCAGGGTTCCATCGTCGACGATGGTGATGGACGGGGCGGCGATCGTCTCGCCCAGCCGGTTCAGGAGGAAGCTCGCCCCCCGGTAGAGCGAGGGCCCGGAGGCCGCGCCCGCGATGTGCCGGATGAGGCTGGCCGCCATCTGCGGATCGAAGATCACGGGCACCTCGGCGGTCTTCACCCGCCGCCCGCCGAGTCGGCGGAGCGCGCGCTGGGCGGCGACGCGACCGATGGCTTCCGGAGCGTCGAGGCTCGCGCGCTTTCGGGTGATGTGATACCACCCGTCGCGTTGCATCTCGCCGTTGTGCGTCGCGAGCGGTGACGTCGAGAGGCTGAACGACGACGAGCGATACTCGCCCCTGAAGCCATGGCTGGTCGCGTAGGCATAGCGGGCGTGGCCGTCGCCGAAGTCTCCCCCCTCGGAGTTCGTGATACGCGGGTCGTACCCGAGCGCGGCCTGCTCGCAGCGGCGGGCCAGGTCGATCTTGGCCTCGGGCTCGAGGTCGTGGCCGCGCGGGTCATCGAGACCGAGATCGGGCACGCTGCGGGCCAGCTCGCTCTGGTCCGCCAGACCCGAGAGGGGATCGGGCGCGGTGATGCGTGCCAGCGTCACCGCTTCGTCGACGAGGCGGCCCAGCGACTCGCGCGAGAGATCGGACGTCGAGGCGGCGGCGGCGGAGCGGCCCACGAAGACACGCAGAGCGAGATGCTGATCACGCGCGTGCTTGACGGTGTCCACCCGCCCCATGCGGACCTGCGCCGAGAACGACTGATCCTCGACCACGAAGGCGTCGGCCTCGGTGGCGCCCTTGGTACGGGCGCGGGCGAGGACGTCCGTCAGCAGGTCGAGAAGGGCGCTCAAACTTGAGTGCCCCCCACCGTGATGCCGTCGATGCGGATGGTGGGCAGCCCGACTCCCACCGGCACCGACTGACCGTCCTTGCCGCACGTGCCCACGCCCTCGTCGAGGGCGAGGTCGTTGCCCACGCGGCTCACGCGCGTCAGCGCGTCCGGGCCATTCCCGATGAGGGTCGCGCCCTTCACCGGCGCGGTGACTCGTCCGCCCTCGATGAGGTACGCCTCGCTCGCCGAGAAGACGAACTTGCCACTGGTGATGTCCACCTGACCGCCGCCGAAGTTCACGGCGTAGAGGCCGTGATCGACCGAGCGGATGATGTCACCGGGATCGTCGTCGCCCGCGAGCATGAAGGTATTGGTCATGCGGGGCAGCGGCGGGTGCGCGTACGACTCGCGGCGGCCGTTGCCGGTGGGCGCCTGGCCGGTGAGGCGCGCGTTGAGCCGGTCCTGCATGTAGCCGCGCAGGATGCCGTTCTCGATGAGCACGTTACGCCGCGTGGGCACACCCTCGTCGTCCACGTTGAGCGAGCCGCGACGGTTCGCGATGGTGCCGTCGTCCACCACGGTCACCTTCTCGGAGGCGACCTTCTGCCCGATGCGGCCGGAGAACGCGGAGGTGCCCTTCCGGTTGAAGTCCCCTTCCAGCCCGTGGCCGACCGCTTCGTGGAGCAGGATGCCCGGCCAGCCCGGCCCCAGCACGACCGTCATGGTGCCGGCGGGCGCGTCCACCGCGGCGAGCTTGAGGACGGCCTGGCGGACCGCCTGCGCGGCGAAGTGCCGCCACCGCTCGTTCTCGAGATAGAACCCGAACGCGGTCCGCCCTCCCCCGCCGTAGCTGCCGATCTCGCGGCGGCCCTGCTCCTCGGCGATCACGGTGACGTTGAGGCGCGTGAGGGGCCGCACGTCGCCCGTGGTCCAGCCGGAGGGGCCTGCGATGAGGACCACCACGTCCTCGCTGCCGAGGCTCGCGATCACCTGCTTCACGCGGGGATCGGCGGCGCGCGCGGCGGCGTCGATCTTGCGCAGGAGATCCACCTTGGCGTGGACATCGGTGGCGAGGGGCGGCTCGGCGAGCGTGTAGAGATCGTGCGGCCGGCTCAAGGTGGTGAGCGGCACCACCGCGGACTCGCCCGCCCCGTCGGCGATGGCGCGGGCCTGCCGCACCGCCTCCTCGAGGTTTGGCAGCGCGAGGTCGTCGGTATGCGCGTAGCCGGTGCGCTCGCCCGCCTGGGCGCGGACGCCGGCGCCCTGGCTCACGTGCCGCGACGCCTTCTTGACCGCGCCTTCCTCGAGCACGAGCTCCTCGCTCACGCGGTACTCGAGATAGAGGTCGGCATGATCCACGCGGCGCGCCAACGTGCCGCCGAGGAGGCGCTCCGTGACGGAAGCGCTCAGTCCGAATCGGTCCGCGAAGAATCGCTCTGGATGCGCCAGCATGCTGTTCGGTCTCCGTGGGGCGTCAGGAGGAACACATCCTAGCACCCGGGTCTTTGGGGCCTTCCACTTTTTGTGATGCGAAGTCCCGCGCGTGCGATGCCGATCGCGCGAGCGCGATCCGGTCTACATATCAGTCAGGTCGATCTCCGCGGCGAACACATCTCTCGAGCCCGTGCCTAGCTGTCCGGGGGTCGGGTCATGAACGCCTGAACGACTTCGTGAATCTGCCGGAGCCCCTGCAGGAGCGAGGGCCCTGGACTCAGAATATCAGCCCCGTCCAGCACGTGGATCTCGCCCCGCCGCACTGCGCTCACGCCCTCCCACCCCGGCCGGGAGCGGATCGCGTCGACGTCGACGGGCTTGCCGCACCACGAGGCGAGGATGATGTCCGGGTCGCGCCGCACGATGTCCGCCGCATCCACCACCCGGTCCTTCGCGGCGCGCGCGGCGCGCAGCTCGGGGAACACATCCCGTCCTCCGGCCAGCTCGACGATCTCCGACACCCAGCGGATGCCCGCGATCAGCGGGTCCGGCCATTCCTCGAAGTACACGCGAGGCCGGTCCGGCCATACGCTCGAATACTCCCGTACCTGCCGGATCTCGTCCCGCATGTCGAGCACGAGGGCGCCCGCCGCGTCACTCTCCCCGATGGCGCCGCCCACCACGAGGATGGACTGCAAGACCTCGTCGACCGAGCGCGGGTTGGTGCAGAGCACGCTCCGCCCGGCGCGGATCAGCTGGGCGACCACGTCGGCCTGGAGGTCCGAGAAGGCCAAGATGAGGTCGGGCTCGAGCTCCAGGATGCGCTCGACGCGAAACGTCGTGAAGCCGCCCACTCGGGCGGTGTCGCGGACGGCGGGGGGCCGCTGCGCGGTGCCAGGCACGCCCACCACGCGGTCGCTCGCGCCCAGCGCATGACACAGCTCGGCGTGCTCGGCGCTGAGACACACGATGCGGCGAGGAGGCGCGGCGTCGGAGCCGCCGTACATGTGCCCGATTGTACCCGGTGTATACTGCGCCCGCATGCTCGGCGCGGACGAGATCCCGGCGCTGGAATCCCCGCCGCGGCGTCGTTATTTCTCCCCCTGGTTCACCTTCTTCTGCACCCTCCTCGCGATCGGGCTCATCGTCGTCTACGCCGCACCCTGGCGCGGGTCGCCCCTCGACTCGCTCGATCGTCCGGCGGAGGCGCTGGAGCGGCTCGTCTCGCGCGACCTCGACCTCCGCGATGCGCTCCGCGGCAGCTCGTCGTGGGAGCAGTGGGTGTACGGGCTCCTGTCCGGCGACGACGATTCGATCGAGGAAGCGCTGCGCTGGTACGAGGAGCTGCTCGACACCGTCGAATCCGCGCCGGCGGAGCTCTACTACGCCGTACTGAAGGCGGAGGCCGGCGAGCAGCTCCCGCGAGGTCCCGAGAACGAGACGGACTGGGTGGCGCTCGCGTACTCTCCCGACCCCGTCGCTCGCGAGGACGCGCGCGCGATCATCGACAGGGTGCGCGCGGACTTTCCCGCGAACTGGTTCACCGACCGGCTTGTCCAGCGGCTCGCCGCGAAGATCGGCGATCAGGCGACGGCGTCCCAGGCGGCGGAGGACACGCTGACGCGCGGGCGCTCGATGCTCATGCGGTGGCGCGGGCTGACTGGGCTCGAAGCCGCACTGATCCTGGGCGCGCTGCTCCTCCTCTTGCGGGCGCGCCGTCGCGGCTTCCCGGCGCCGGGAGCGGCTCCGCTCCCGCCCCGATGGGGCCTCTCCGACGGCTACGCCCTGGTGGTGCGCGGGATGCTGGGCCTTCTCGGTCTCACGCTTGCCGTCATCGTGCTCGTGCCCGACGCGCGCATTTTCATCCGCTTCGCCTCGTTCCTCGCGGGTGTGCCCGTTCTCGTGTGGACCATCGCCTATCTGCGCGCCCGCGGGGAATCGTTCTCCCACACGTTCGGCTTCGACCTCCCTCCACGCGCCATCGGCGCCGTGCTCGCCGTGGCGCTGATCCTCGTGGGCGTCGGCGGCGCGGCGGAGTCCGGCATCGGCTCCATCGTCGGCGCGCTGGGGATCGAGTCGCACTGGGCCGACGGCCTCCCCGAGGATCTTCTCTGGGATCCCCGGTGGCTCATCGTGCTGGGAGTGCTCGACACCGTGGTGTGGACGCCGATCGTGGAGGAGCTCACCTTCCGCGGCCTTCTCTACGGGACGCTCCGCACCGTGACCGGCGCCCCGCTGGCCGCGCTGGCGAGCGGCTGCCTCTTCGCCGCCGCCCACGGCTACGGCCTCGCCGGGTTCGCCTCAGTCTTCATGTCCGGCATCCTGTGGGCGCTCGCCTACGAGAAGTCGCGGAGCCTCCTGCCCGGCATTCTGGCCCATGCGGTGAACAATCTCTCGGTGACCGTCACCTACCTCGTGCTGCTTCGCTTCTGAGCCGGCTTCTTGAGGGGCATCTGTCGAGGTTCTTGCCAAGTCCGGGCACCCCTCAAATGGAATACTTCGGGACCATCGAGGACGACCGCTTCTACGGGGCGACCAATGCCGGCGGGATCTCGGCGATTCGCATCAGCAACACGAGCGGCGGCATCGAGGTCGATCACCTTCAGTACGGCGGACCCCTGACCGTGGTGGGCACGCCGCTCCCCGGCTCCCTCCTCCTCGTGGGGGCCGGACTCGCCGCCTTCGGTGCCGCGCGCGTGGCGCGGCGGAAGCGCTAACCCGGCGCTTCCCGCGCGCCTCGCGTCCTAGGCCTTTGCGCCGTCGAAGCTCTCCTTCCGGGCGATCTTGCGCTGGAAGGCCAGGTACTCGGGTCGGGTCATGCGCGGCTTCCCCTCGCCGATGACCTGCCGCGCGCCCGCGGCGCCGTCGGCGAGCATGTCCACCGCCATCATCGCCAGCTGCTTCGCCGGCTCCACGTAGGCGAGGCGCGGGTCGGCGATGCGGTAGTCCGCCCCGTGGCCGCTCCCCGCGGCCCCGCCCATGTAGGGATGGAGCGTCGGCATCACGTGGGAGATGTCGCCCATGTCGGTGGAGCCGCTGCGATGGCCGGTCTGAGTGACCTGGTCCGCGCCCAGCACCTCTCGCGCATTCGCGACGAAGCGCTCGGTCATCCCCGTGTGGTTGAAGAGCGGGAGATAGCCCGGCAGCGTCTCGATCACCACCGTCGCGCCGAGGGCGAGCGCCCCCGCGCGGAGGGCGCGGTCCACGCGCACATTGGCGTCGAGGATCGCGTCCACCGTCTTCCCCCTCACGTACGTCTCGATCCGCACCTCGCCGGGGATCACGTTCACCTGGCTGCCGCCCTGGGTGATGATGGGATGCACGCGGATCGAGTCCTCGTCACGGAAGGTCTCGCGCACGGCGTTGATGGCGGCCAGCCCGATGTTGGCGGCGTAGAGCGCGTTGATTCCGAGATGCGGCGCCCCGCCCGCATGCGCGGCGCGGCCGATATAGCGCACGGTCTTCACGATGCAGCCGTTGTTGGAGGCCGACACGCCCGCCTTCTTCATCTCGGGCTGCGGCGTGGTGTGGATCATCATGGCCAGGTCCACGTCGTCGAAGTGGCCCAGCCGAAGCAGCTCGGGCTTGCCGCCCAGAAACTCGAGCCGTCCCGCGCGCGCCTGCTCGACCCGCCACTCCACGTCGCCGTACTCCTCGGCCGGAACCGCGAAGAACACGACACGGCCCGCCAGCCGGTCCATCGCCCTCGCGTCGACCAGCCCCATCGCCGCGCCGAGCAGCCCGGCGATCTGCGCGTTGTGGCCGCAGGCGTGCGCGGCGCCGGACTCCGCGTCGGCCACCGGATGCCCCGCGACCACGAGGGCGTCCAGCTCGCCCAGGAGCGCCAGGGTGGGGCCGTCGGCCGCGCCCCGGGCATCCGCACGGACGCCGGTGATGGCGAGGCCGGCCTTGGGGGCCAAGCCCAAGTTGCGCAGCGTCTCCTCGACGAGCCGAGCGGTCTTGAACTCCTTGAAGCCCAGCTCGGGGTGACGGCGGATGGTCTCGCCGAGGCGGATGATCTCGTCCGCGCGGCGGTCGATGGCCTCGCAGATCTCACGCTTGAGGCGGGCGCGGTCGCTCATGGGTCATCCTTTCGGGCGTGGTGGCGCAGCGAACGGCGCGTCGCGATCCTATCAAGCCCGGCCGAGTGCGTCCAGGAAGGCCCGGGTGGCATCGACCGGCCGCTCCGCGGCCAGGATGGCCGAGATGACGCCCACGCCCGCGGCCCCCGCCGCGAGCACCTCGGGCACCCGCGCGGGCGTGATCCCGCCGATGGCGAGCACGGGCCGCGCGATTTCGCCGGCGACGCGGCGTAGTGCCTCGAGCCCCTGCGGCGGCCCGTACGCGCGCTTGGACGGCGTGTCGTAGACAGGCCCGAACACGAGGAAGTCGGCGCCCTCGTCGGCGGCGCCCCGTGCGTCCGCCAGCGAGTGTACGGAGGCGCCCACGAGCAGCCGGCCGCTGACCACGCGCAGCGCCGCCACCGGCAGCGACTCGTGGGTGCGCTGAACGCCGTCCGCCTCCGCCGCCAGGGCCACGTCGGCGCGGTCGTTCACGATGAGGCGGGCGCCGTGCCGGCGAGTCGCCGCGCGCATCGTCGAGGCGAGATCGAGCAGATCGCGCACCAGCAGATCCTTCTCGCGGAGCTGAACGCCGCGGAGGCCCGCCGCGAGGCAAGCTTCCACGACGTCCGGTAGGGGGCCGCGCGACTGGTGGCGATCGGTAACGAGATAGAGGGCAAACCCGGGTCCGCCGCTCAGCTGGTGCTCCAGTCGGGCACGCCCTCGATCGGGGACGAAGCCGTCGCGTAGAGCTTCTTGCCGATGCGCCCCGCTTTGAAGGCGAGGCGGCCCGCCTCGACGGCCATCCGCATGGCGTGGGCCATGGCCACGGGATCCTTGGCGCCGGCGATCGCGGTGTTCATGAGCACGCCGTCGCAGCCGAGCTCCATCGCGATGGCGGCGTCCGAGGCCGTCCCGACGCCCGCGTCCACGATCACCGGCACCGTCACCGCCTCGAGGATCAGCTTGAGGTTGTACGGGTTGCGGATGCCGAGGCCGGAGCCGATGGGGGCGCCCAGCGGCATCACCGCGGCCGCGCCGGCGTCCTCCAGCTTCTTGCACATGATGGGATCGTCGTTGGTGTAGGGCAGCACCGTGAACCCGTCCTTGGCGAGCGTGCGCGTGGCCTCGAGCAGCCCGATCACGTCCGGGAAGAGCGTCCGCGCGTCGCCGATGACCTCGAGCTTCACCATGCTCCCGAGGCCTGCCTCGCGAGCGAGGTAACACGTGCGCACCGTCTCGTCGGCGGTGTAGCACCCCGCGGTATTCGGGAGCAGCGTGTACTTCTTGGGGTCGACGTAGTCGAGGAGGGACTCCCCCTGCCCGGGCAGGCTCACCCGGCGCACCGCAACGGTGACGATCTCCGCGCCGGAGGCCTCGATGGCCTCGCGCATGTTCTCGAACGACGGGTACTTGCCCGTGCCGACGATGAGACGGGACTTGAACTCCCTGCCACCCAGCCACAGCGATGTGTCGTACATGTCAGCCGCCTCCCATGGGACGCACGATCTCCACCCGATCGCCTTCCTCGAGCACGGTGTCCGCGTAGCGGGACTTGGGCCACACCTCGCGATTGAGCGCTACCGCGGTGTACTCTCGGCGCACCTTGAGCTGCTCCAGCAGCCCGTCGATGGTCAGCCCCTCGGGCAGCTCCATCGGCTCGCCGTTCACCGTGATGGTCATCGCGCCTCCCAAAACAAAAAACCGCACCTCTCGGGTGCGGTCGAAGGGTCACGGTCGCGCCGCGTTCCCTTCGCTGGAATTACCCAGATCAGGTTCGAGGGGTCCCGGGCCGCACCCGGTTCTCAGGAAACCTCCCCCCGCGTCGCTGGCCGGATTATACCTTACCGTCAAGCTGCCGTTCGAGCGCCTGCGCGTCCGTGGTGGGCGCCTGGCAGACGTAGCGCCGGCAGACGTAGGCGGCGGCCCGCCCGCCGACCGCGCTCTTGCCCTCGAGTAAGGGGAGCCGGGCCGCGCCCGGCGCGCCTTCGGCCGTCCCCGCCATCACGCGATTCGGGAGATAGCGGCGGGTCACCGCGTCCAGGAGCGGCCCCTCGGCGCGGCCGCCCGAAGGCCATACCAGCGCGATCTCGGTGACGGGGCCCAGATGAAGGTCGAGCGCACCCAGGTAGCGGCCGAAGCCGGTGGGGTAGCTCGCCATCACGTCGGCCATCGGGCGCAGCGCATTGAGCGCGCGGCGCTCGTACGCCTCCTCCCCGAGGTGCAGCGCCAGGCGCAGGAGCAGCTCGATCGCCACCGACGTGCCGCTGGGCACCGCGTTGTCGAAGAGGCTTCGCGGCCGCACCACGAGGGCCTCGTGGTCGCGGCCGGTGTCGAAGAAGACCTCCGCATCCGCATCCCAGAAGAGCTCGATCGCGGCGTCGCCCAGGCCGCGCGCGGCGTCCAGCCAGCGGCGGTCGAACGTGGCCTCGTAGGTGGCCAGGAGGCCCAGGCCGACCATCGCGTGATCTTCCAGGTAGCCGAGGATCCGCGCCTCCCCATCCTTCCAGGAGCGGCGTAGCCGCCCCTCGCGCATCATGCCCGTGGTGAGGAACTCGGCGCTGGCCGTCGCGACGGCGAGGTAGTCCGCGCGGCCGAGCGCGCGCGCGGCCTCGGCGAAGGTGGCGAGGGCCAGCCCGTTCCAAGCGGCCAGCACCTTGTCGTCGAGGCCGGGGTGCACCCGGCGCTCGCGCGCCTGATAGAGCGTGCCGCGGGCTTGCGCGATCATCCCGCCGAGCGCCTCCTCGGTGAGCGCGTGGCGCTCGGCGACCTCCTTCGGCGGCCGGGGCACGTGGAGGATGCTGTGGCCCTCGAAGTTGGGGCCGGCCTCCATGCCCCAGTACGCCATCGCCACGCGCGCGAGCGGCTCGTCACCGAGCGCGGCGCGCACCTCGTCGGGGGTCCAGACGAAGAACTTCCCCTCCACCCCCTCGGAGTCCGCGTCCTGAGCGGACAAGAACCCGCCCGCGGGGTGCCGCATCTCGCGCACGAGGTACTCGAGCGTCTCCTCTGCGACCCGGCGGTACTCGGGGTTGCCCGTGGCCAGCCACCCGTGCACATACAGGCGGGCGAGCTGGGCATTGTCGTAGAGCATCTTCTCGAAGTGCGGCACCAGCCAGTGAGCGTCCACCGAGTAGCGGTGGAAGCCTCCGCCGAGCTGGTCGTACATTCCGCCGCGGGCCATGCGGGTGAGGGTGTGCTCCACCATGTCGAGGGCTCGCGGGTTGCCGGTGCGCTTCCAGAAGCGCAGCACCGAGTCCCAGATCATCGGCTGGGGGAACTTGGGCGCCCCCGCAGTGCCGCCGTCGCGCTCGTCGAACTGGCCGGACACATGCTGGAACGCCGTCATCAGCACGTCGTCGGTGAGCACCGTGGCAGCCGCGCGCAGCCGCTCGCCCTGCTGCATGTGCTCGAGGAGCTGCCGTCCCGCTTCCACGACCTCGCCGCGTCGCTCTCGGTAGGCGGTGGCCACGCCCTGGAGCACGCGCGGGAAGGCCGGCATGCCGTGCCGGTCTTCCGGCGGAAAATAGGTGCCCCCGTAGAAGGGCACGCCTTCCGGCGTGAGGAACACGGTCATCGGCCAGCCGCCGTGGCCGGTCATCGCCTGGACGGCCTGCATGTAGATCTGGTCGACGTCGGGGCGCTCCTCGCGATCGACCTTCACGTTGACGAAGAGTGAGTTCATCATGCCGGCGATCTCGGGATTCTCGAACGACTCGCGCTCCATCACGTGGCACCAGTGGCACGCGGAATAGCCGACGGACAGAAGCAGCGGCCGGTCCTCGGCGCGCGCCCGAGCAAACGCCTCGTCGCCCCACGGATACCAGTCCACCGGATTGCGGCGGTGCTGCAGAAGGTACGGACTCGTCTCGCGCGCCAGGCGGTTCTCGTGCAGAGGAAACTCCTCGTCGAGGGGGTGTGACTAGATGAACGGTGGTGGGGTCACCCGCGCGGGGACCAGGATGTCCTCGATGCGCACGGCGACCGCCGATCCAGGCTCGAGATGCTCGCGGCGCACGTAGCCGAGGGCGATGGGGGCGCCGAGCCCCAGGGAGCGCACCGCGGAGGTGACGCGCCCGATCTCGCGCTCGCCCGCAAACACGGGGGCGCCGGGCGTGGGCACGCGGTCGCCCTCGAGCGTGAGGCCGGTGAGCGCGCGGTTGACGTGCCCACGGTACTTCACGCGCGCCACCACCTCCTGGCCGATGTAGCAGCCCTTGGTGTAGGACACCAGATGCTCAAGATTGGTCTCGGGCAGGATCACCGACTCGTCCACATCCTGCCCGTAGACCGGCTCGCCGGCCTCGACGCGCAGCACCTCGCCCACCGCCGGCTCCACCGGCGTGGCCCCGGCCCCCTCGACCGCTGCGCGGAGGGCGGGCATGGCGTCCGGCGCGGCCCAGAGGAAGAAACCGGGGCGCACGCCGAACTCTGAGCGTTGCACGACGCGCGTGGCGATGCCGGCGAGCGTGGCCTCGACATGGGCGTGGGGGGCCAGATCCATCGGCGCGCCGGCGAGGCCCGCGATCAGCGCCGGCGCCTGCGCCCCCTGCACCGACAGCACCGCGTAGGCCTCGTCCAGCGGCTCGAAGGCCGCCTTCTCCGAGATCAGGTACTTGTCGAGGAGCAGCAGGGTCTTCTGGGTGAGGCCCGCGGGCAGCTCCAGGAGGAGCCGGTCGCTGAGCGCGTACACGCGGAGCAGCGCCATGACTTTGCCGTGCGCGTCCAGGAAGGCGGCGGCGCAGCCTTGCCCCGGGGCCAGGGCCTTCACGTCGTTGCTCAGCATACCCTGGAGGAAGCTCGCGCGGTCCCGCCCCTCGACCTCGGCCTTGCCGACCGATGAGCGATCGATGACCGCCGCGGCTTCGCGGACGGCACGGTACTGCTCGGCTGGGCCGGGCACATTCGACATGGCGTCATTGTACAATGCCGCCGTGCCCGCGCCCGCTCGCGTCACGCCCGCGCTCCGGCGTCGCTTCCAGCGCGGACTGCTCGGCTGGTACCGCCGCCACGGGCGCGATCTCCCGTGGCGCGCCACCTCGGATCCGTACCATATCCTCGTGTCCGAGATCATGCTGCAGCAGACGCAGGTCGAGCGCGTGGTGCCGAAGTACCATGAGTTCCTAGCCCGCTATCCGAGCCTCGAGGAGCTGGCGAGCGCGGAGAGCGAGGACGTGCGCCGCACCTGGTATCCCCTTGGATACAACATCCGCCCGCTCCGCCTTCAGGGCATCGCGCGCGAGACGATCGCCCGCTACGCCGGCCGCCTCCCCGACGACCCGGTCGCCCTGCGCGGGATGCCGGGCATCGGCCGCTACACCGCAGGCGCGCTCCTCTCCTTCGCGTTCCGCCGCGACGCCGCCATCGTGGACACCAATGTGCGCCGCGTGCTCGGCCGCATCTTCCTCGGTCCTCGCCGACTCGCGAAGCTGCGGGGGCAGAAGGCGATGTGGGATCTCTCCGAATCCCTGCTGCCGCGCGGGCGAGCGTATGACTGGAACCAGGCCCTCATGGACTTCGGGGCCATCTGGTGCACCGCACGCACGCCCCGGTGCCGGGCGTGCCCGATGCGGACCTTCTGCGCGAGCTATCCCTCGCGCCCGGTGGGGCGGCCGCGGCGGCGGTAGGCCATGCGACTCCGCGCCGCCGCGATACTGGCCGACGCCTGCGCCGCCGTCGCTCTCGTCACCGCTCCCGTCTCCGCCGTGGACTCGTCGCTGCGCGAGCTCCCGGCGCTTCTCCACGAGCTCGCCCCGGCGGCGCGGCGGCTGGCGATCCTGTGGGACCCCGGCGCCCCCGATGGAGAGGGCGCCTTCTACACCGTCTGGGATGCCGCGCGCGGCCAAGGTCTGAATCCGTCGGGCATCACGCTCGCCGGCGACGAAGGGCTCGATGTGGCCCTCGTCGAGGTGACGGGCCAGCGCGCCGAGTTTCTGATTCTCGTGTCCGGGAGCCTGGGGCAGGCGGGCCTCGCCCGGCTCGCTGCCTTCGCCACTGCGCACACCCTGCCCACCGCATCGGCGCAGCGTGGCTTCGCCGCCGCGGGCGGCCTCCTGTCCCTGGGCTCCGACGGCTATCTCGTGGTGAACCTCAGCGCGGCGCGCGCGCTCGGCCTGGCCGTGCCCCCGGACATTCTCCAGCGCGCACGCGAGGTGATTCCGTGACGGCGCCCGGCGCCGATGTCATCGCCGTGGTCGCGGCGGTCATCGAACGCGGGGGACGAATCCTGATCACGCGCCGGCCCGAGGGCGCCCACCTCGCGGGTCTGTGGGAGTTTCCCGGAGGCAAGCCCGAGCCCGGCGAGACCGAGCATCGCGCCCTCATCCGTGAGGTGCGCGAGGAGCTTGGGGTCGTCCTCGCGCCGGGCGAGCGCCTCGCCGAGGTGGACTGGCAATACCCGGAGAAGCGGGTGCGCATCACGTTCTTCCGGGGCGCGATCGTGGGCGAGCCGCGCCCGCTCGAGGGTCAAGAGCTGGCGTGGGTCACGCCGGCGGAGCTCGACCGGTACGAGTTCCCGCCCGCCGACGCGGCGCTGCTCGAGCGCCTCAGGCGGTGATGGGCGACTCGGCGGCGCGCCGGCTCCGAGCGCCCCAGCCCAGTACCGCCGCGTAGAGGACCAGCCCGCCGAGCTGCCACGCGAGGCCGCGTGTCACGAGCAGCCCGGCCGACACGAGACAGGCCGCGCGCAGTCCCCAGCCGATCGGGCCCCAGGCGTGTCCTACGACGACCGCGGCCAGCGCGGTGGCGGAGACCGCCGCGAACGACGCCATGACGACGACCTGCACCCAGTCCCCCTTCAGCAGCAGCTCCGGATGGAAGACGAACGCGAAGGGCACGAGGAAGCCCGCGATGCCGAGCCGGAACGCCTCGATGCCGGTGGCGAACATATCCGCGCCCGCGATGTTGGCGGCGGCGAATGCGGTGACCGCGTCCGGCGGCGTGAGATCCGAGAGGACGGCGTAGTAGAAGACGAAGAGGTGCGCGGCGAGGAGGCTCACGCCGAGGTTCCCGAGCGCGGCCGCCCCCACCGTGACCGAGATCACGTAGGCGGCCGTGGTGGGAATGCCGGTCCCCAGGACGGAGACCACGAGGAAGATCAGGAGCATCGCGAACAGGAGCATGCCGCTCGCCCAGTTCACGACGGTGCCGCCGAAGGCCAGCGCGGCCCCGGTGCGCGTGAGCACCCCCACGATCATGCCGGAGCCGGCGAGCGCCACCGCGATGGTCGCCGCGCTGAACGCAGCCTCCACGAGGGCGTCCCAGCACTTCCGGGGGGTCATCCACGTCGCGCGGTCCAGGAACGAGAGGAGGAACGTGGCCACGATCGTGTAGAAGGCGGCGCCGGTCGGCGAGTAGCCCTCGGCGAGGAGGTAGACGATCATCACGAATGGGATCGCGAAGTAGGCCCGCCGCAGCACCGGCCGCCACGAGGGCCGCTCGCTCTTCGGCACCGCCAGGACGCCGTAGCGGAGGGCCAGGAAGTGCACCATCGCGAAGAGGCCCACGTAGTACAGCATGGCGGGGATCGCCGCGGCCTTGATGATGTCGAAGTACGAGATGCCGGTGATCTCCGCCATGATGAAGACGCCGGCGCCCATGACCGGCGGCATGATCTGCCCGCCGGTGCCCGCGATCGCCTCGATGGCGGCGGCGTTCTTCGCCGAGTAACCGCCCTTCTTCATGAGGGGAATCGTGAAGGAGCCGGTGGCATAGACATTGGCGACGGTCGAGCCCGAGATCGTGCCGAAGAGGGCGGAGCCCACCACCGCGATCTTGGCGGGACCGCCCCGCGCCCACCCCGCGAGCTTCACCGCCACGTCGATGACCCATTCCCCGACTCCGGCGCGCATCATCACCGAGGCGAAGAGCACGTAGATGTAGAGGATGTTGGCGGAGATCCCGGTGAGAAAGCCGTACATGCCCTCGTCGCCGGCAAGGTAGACAAACTCGACCATTCGGGGGAACGAGTATCCTTTGAAGTTGAAGAGGCCGGGGATCCACTGGCTGGTCGCCAGGTAGACGAGCGACAGCGAGATCGTCACCGCCATCCACGGCGACAGGGAGCGGCGGCAGGCCTCGATGACCAGGACCGCCATGATGGACCCCAGCACCACCTCCACCGGCAGCACCGGGGAGGCGCCCTCCCAGCGATGGTCGAGGCGCGTGTGGTCCCAGATGAGGTACGCGCTGGCCACCCACGCGATCGTCGCCCATACCCAGTCGAACGCGCTGGGCCGGTGCTGCGGTGATCGCCGGTTGAACGGGAACACCAGGAACACCAGCGGGACGAGGAAGAGGAGGTGAAGGGACCGCTGAATGCGCGGCTCGAAGACACCGTAGCCGGCGGTGTAGAGGTGAAACAACGAGGCCAGCGCGCCGTAGGCGCCGGCGCCGATCGCGACGAGGCCGACGAGCTTTCTGATCTCGCTATCTCCCGGGCGGCGAGGATAGCATCAGTCCTCGCTCTCTGCCCGGGATCGTGCCCGTCACTCCATGTCGGGCACGATGAAGCCTCCCGCTTCGAGGATGTCCAGGGCGTGCTGGACGAGCGGGTCCTCGATGTGGTGCCGGTCTTGCAGTAGCTGCCACTCGGTGACGGCGCGCCGGGTGGACTCCCGCTCCACGAGGCGGGCCGCGGTCGGCAGCAGCCACTCGAGCTCGTGGACCGCCTCGGGCGAGTCCTCGGCGAGCAGGTTCTTGAAGTCGGCGGTCATGAACTCGTAGGTCCGGCTCATCTCGCTCATGAAGGCCCCTCCTCGAGTGGCACTCTACCCCTGGGGGTGCGTGGAATCAAGGCCTACCATATCGAGGGGGAGCCTCCCCCGAACGCAAGAGCCCCCGGGGATCGCCTCCCCCGGGGGCCGGGTGCTTCGCGACGGCGCCGCGGTGCCTACTTCAGCCAGCCCTTTTCCTTGTAGTACTTCTCCGCGCCGGGGTGGAGCGCGACGCCCAGAAAGAGGTAGCCCTTGGAGGGCTCGTAGTCGGAGAGGCTGCCGTGAATCTTGCGAACGCGGTCGGCGTTGTCGTTGAGGGTCTTCGCCAGCGTGTAGGCCGTATCGTTGGACATCTTGGACGACACCGTGATCGTCGTGCCCATGGTGGCGGACACGACGGGCTCGTTGCCGTTCACCGCCTTGGGATACGTGCCGGCGGGAATCGCGCCCTCGCCCATGCCGAATTTGCCGAGGTACTCGAGGAGCGGCTTGGGGAAGCCCAGGATCTTGAGGTCACGCCCCACCGAGGCCTCCGTGATCGAGGCGCCGGGGAGCGCGAGGAACGTGAAGGTGCCGTCCACGTTCCGGTCCTTGAAGGCGCCCGCCTGCTCGGAATAGGAGCCCCGGAAGAACTTCGCGCCCGCCGCCTCCCACGCCTTGTAGCAGTCCTCGATCTTGGCGCCCGAGCAAAGGCCGTAGTGCACCATGACTTTCTCGAATACCCACACGTCGGACGAGCCGGGCTTGGAGATCGCGAGGCGGATGGGCTTCTTGCCCTTGATGATCTCCTCCATCGTCATCTTCGCGTAGGGCGAGTCGTTGGCCACGTAGAAGTGGAACGTGTTGAGGCTCATGTTGCCGGCGATGGCGCGGAGGTCCGGCATCGGCTTGCCCGTGTAGGGGTCCTCGCCGCGGAAGGCGGCGCCGAGCAGCGGCGGCAGGCCCATGCCGATCTCGGCCTCGCCGGTCTGGACGAGCACCGGGTTCTGCGTCCCGCCTCCGGGGATGACCTTGATGTTGAGGCCCGCCTTCTCGCGCATGAGCTCGGCCATGCCGCCGGAGATCGTGTACCAGCCGCCACCCACCGCGCCGGCGGTCCAGGTCAGCGACTGCTGGGCGCCCACGGGGGCGCTCGCCGCGCCGACCAGCGCGACCGCGCCGAGCAGGGCGAGAAGTCTCTGCGACAGCATCCGGGTCAGCATCGAAGAAGGCCTCCTGGTTGGGGTGAGGGTCACGGGCTCGCGCCTCACGCCGGGCGCGGCGGCTGACCATCCTGCACGGCCACGTGGATCATACGGACCAACGAGACGATGTCGAAGACGGGCAACCCCGTGAGGTGTTGGATGTCCGCCCGATACGGCGGCATGTTCGTGCACTCGAGGACGATGGCGCCGATCGCCGGATGGCTCTCCACCATGCGTCTCACCACCGCCAGGTGCTCGGCCCGCGCCGCCTCCACGTCGAGCTCGAGCAGGTTGTCGAGCATCACCCGTGTGAATTCCTTCTCGGTCTCGAGCCCCGCGACCACGGTGCGGATGTCGGGGCCGATGCCCGCTCCCGCGAAGTGATCGGGCTTGAGCGACGAGGCGTCGACGGTGAGGATGCCCACCGCGCGTCCGGGAGCCAGCATGCGGTGCACGAGCGGCACGAGCATGAGGGCCGAGGTGAAGACCGGGATGGACACCGCCGCCGCCATCTCGGCCTGGAACTTGGCGAGGAAGCCGCAGTTGGTGGTGATGGCGCGCACGCCCTCTCGCTCGAGGAACCGCGCGCCCTCGATGAAGGAGGGCAGCAGGGCCCGCTGGCCCTGGCGCACCACCTTGTCGGGCGAGGCGCCGTCGACCCGGTGGTAGCGCACCGGGAACTCGAACGTCGTCGCATTGCCCATCTCGCCGGGGATGCGGGGGAACTGGGTGTCGAGCATCAGGATCCCGACGGAGAAGCCGTAAAGGTTCTGGCCGCCGCGAACTCGCATGCGCGCTAGTTCAGCTCCGCCAGCTTCTGGCGAACGCGCCGAAGGTGTCCGCGCATCTCGACGTTGTCGGGCGCATCGGGGAACTCGATGAGGTAGCGCTCCCAGTCCGCCAGCCCCTCCTGGTAATGCCCGGCCTTGGCGAGGGCGACGCCGCGGTCGCGCCGCTCCGTGCCCGCCTTGGGCTCGAGCACGATCAGATGATCGCTCACCTGCACCGCCTTGAGCCACTGCTCGGTCCGCCAGTAAATCCCCTTCAGGTTGGCGAGCATGCGCGCCAGGAACTGCCGGCTTCCCACCGGGGCGAAGGACGCCTCGGTGAGCCGCACGCGCTTGCCGAGCGCCTTGGACACGAGCTCGCGGCATGCCTCGGGCGTGAGGATGGTGCCGCCATGGAAGGGATCGAGGAGGATGGGCGCGTCGTCGAGCCGCACGCCGGTGATGAAGTGACCCGGCAACCCGATGCCTTCCATTGGAAGATCGAGACGGCGCCCCACCTCGATCAGGACCAGGGACAGCGAGATCGGGATGCCCACCCGACGGTCGAGCACGTCGGAGAGGAAGCTGTTCCGGGGGTCGAAGTAGTCGGAGCGATTCCCCTTGAACCCCTGCTCCTCGAACAGGTACTCACGGAGACCGTGGAGGCGCTCGACCGGGCTCGCCGCGCCCCGGACGCGCGCGGTGGCCTCAGCCAGCTCGTCGAGCCGCTCGAGGTAGCGCCCGGCATCCAGCTCCGGATGCTCGATGCGGCTCAGCGCGAGGGCGGCGCCGGCCAGGCTGATGTCGCGGTCGGGGCGATCGACCTCCGCGGTCCAGGCCTCGAGCGACGCCTCGGTGCCCATCAGCAGCCCGGCGCGTGGTGGATGCCGGCGGTGCGCAGCGCCGCCGCCTGCAGCTCCTCGGCGAGCTCGAGGGTGCGGGCGGCCGCGCGGCGGGCGGCCGCCTGTGCCTCGGGGGTGGCGGCCAAGCGCAGGAGGATCGAGCGGCCAAGCTCGTGGTGGAAGCGCTCGTCGGGCTCGATTACGTCCTTGTAGAGCGTCGCGGTGGCCCGGTCCCCCGCCCGCTCGCAGAACTCGATGAACTGACGGTTCTTCACCACCGCGATGGCCTCCCGCGTGAACTGACCGGCGGCCACGCGCTCCACCGTGGTCTCGAGCGTGTCCAGATACTGGAACAGCGGGCCATAGCCCTTGCCGAGCGGATCGAAGCCGCGCGCGTCGAAGCCGAGCTCGCGCAGCCGGTCGGCGATCATGCGGTAGTGCTTGGCCTCATCACCGGCCTGGCGTGCGAACGCCATCTTGACTTGCACGTCGTCGGTCTTGACGAGCCAGCGCGCGGCGATCTCGGTGGCCTCCACCTCGTTCTTGAGCGCGACCTTCAGGAGATTCACCACGTTCATCGCGCCGTCCACCTCGGGCTTCAAGGTGGCGTCCGGGGCGAGACGGGCGAGAATCCGCTGGTTGGCGGTGTCGAGCTCGGCGACGAAGGCGTCCGCGGTCATGCGGGGACGCCCTCGCGCAGGATGCGCGGCAGCTCCTGGGTGAGCGTCTCTTTGGTCACCACGCGCTCGCACCGCCCGTGCAAGGGCTGGGTGAGTCGCGCGAGGGCGTGGGTGGTGAAGCCGAGCACGGGCACACGCGGCGTCGCGCGCTCGATGGCGTCGAGCACTACGTCGTAATCCCAGCCGTTGGTGGTGAGGTCGAGGATGACGAGGTCGGCGGGTCCGGCAGCGAGGGCGGGCGCGACCTCCTCCGGAGCGCGCGCGAAGTCCAGTGGCGTGCCCACCAGCCGCGCGGTCTCGCGAATGCGCGCCACGAAGAAGAGGTCCTTCACCACCGCGATCACGCGGTTCACCGCGGGTCAGTCATCCTGCTCGTCGATCCCCAGCCAGTACTTGTTCCACTCGGCGAGATGGGTGAGGGTCGAGAGATCCTTCATGCGGTCGACGTAAACCACGCCGCGCAGGTGATCGGTCTCGTGCTGGATGACCCGCGCGAAGAACTCTTTGGCGACGACATCGATGCGGTTGCCGTCGCGGTCGAAGGCTTCCAGGCGCACCGCGCCGTAGCGCGGAACGATGCCGCGCATGTCCGGGACGGACAGGCAGCCCTCCCAGCCGTTTTCCATCTCGGTGGTGAGCGGCGTCACCACGGGATTGATGAGGACGGTGAGCGGGATGGACTCGGCGTCGGGGTAGCGGGGGTTGTCCTTGACCTCGATGACGCAGACCTGCTTGAGGGTGTGCACCTGGTTCGCCGCGAGACCAGCTCCGTTGTATTCCCTCATGGTCTCGATCATATCGTCGATGAGGCGCTGGGTCTCGGGGGTGCGGATCTGGTCGACGGCAATGGGTTCGGCGACCTGACGGAGCACCGGATGTCCGACGCGCGCGACCTTCAATATGGCCATGTGTTTCCTCCTGAACGCCCGAATTGTAGCACGCGCGGCCCGCTCACCTCGTCGTGTCCCACTTGAGCCCGTAGCCGTGGGGTCGGTAGGCCTCGAGATAGCGGAGGAGGGCGTCCACGTCGGGCGCCGGGTACCAGACGTCGAGGTACTCGGCCTTGATGAAGCCCAGATCGATGCCTCGCTGGATCTGGGTCCACAGGGGCTCGTAGTAGCCATCGAGGTCGAGCACCGCCACCGGCTTCCGGTGGTAGCCGAGCTGCTTGAGGGTCATGACCTCGAGGATCTCCTCGAAGGTCCCCATGCCGCCGGGAAGGGCCACGAAGGCGTCGCCGCGCGAGTCCATGATGGCCTTGCGGTCGCGCAGGCCCTCCGTCACCACCAGCTCGGTCACAGTGGTCTCGCCCACCCCCAGGTCGAGCAGGGCCTTGGGGATGACGCCGGTCACCGCGCCGCCATGAGCGAGCACCGTCCGCGCGAGCTCGCCCATGAGCCCCACGCTGCCGCCCCCGTAGACGAGGCGCCAGCGCCGCCGGGCCAGCTTCTCGCCCAGCTCGCGGGCGGCGTCGAAGTACTTGGCGTCGACGAGATCGCTCGAGCCACAGAAGACGGTGACCGCCGCGATCACGGCGGCGCCCCCGCCCGCCCCGCATTGTCGAGCGCGATGGCGGCATTGCGCCGCATCCCCGCCGCCTTCGCCCGTGTGATGGGCGTGCCAGCGAAGCGGCGCGTGAACTCGGCGTCGTCCATCGCCGCGAGCTCCGCCGATGAGGGAAACGGCCCCGCGGAAAGGAACGCCGCCTCCCGCGTCACCGGCGCCTTCCGGTTCCAGGGACAGACGTCCTGGCACACGTCGCAACCGAACTGCCAGGCGCCCATCCGGGCGGCCAGCGTCGGCTCGACCGGGCCGCGGTGCTCGATGGTGAGATAGGCGATGCAGCGCCGCGCGTCGAGCACGTACGAGGCCACGAACGCGTCGGTCGGGCACGCGTCGAGACAGGCGCGGCAGGTGCCGCACCGATCCGGCAGGGCCTCTCCGTGGACGAGCGCGGCGGTGGTGAGCAGCACGCCGATGAAGAACCAGGAGCCGAGCGCGGGATTGATCAGCATCGTGTTCTTGCCGACCCAGCCGAGGCCCGCCCGCGCGGCGAGATCGCGCTCGAGGATGGGGCCGGTGTCCACATAGCACTTCCCCCGGCCACCCGCGGCGTCCCCGATGAAGCGCGCGAGAGCTTCCAGCCGCGGCGTCATGACGTCGTGGTAATCGCGACCCCAGGCATAGCGGGCGACCGGCGACCACGAGGGATCGGCGGGCGGGCCCTGATAGTAATTGAGCGCCACGCACACGACGGCGCGGGCCTCGGGCAGCACGCGCGCAGGATCCAGCCGCTCGGGGAGGCGGCGCGCGAGATAGCCCATGGTGCCGGCGTGGCCGGCTTCCACCCAGCGCGCAAACGACTCGCCGTGCTCGGGAGGTCCCGCCGGCCCGATCGCGACGAGGTCGAAGCCGAGCTCGAGCGCGCGGGCCTTCACCGCCCGGGTCAGCGCCGCGTCCGTGATCACGGTCGGCGCGCCTTGGCGAGGAGATGGCTGCGGGTGAGGGTGCGGCCGCCCTTCTCCAGGAACTCGATGTAGCGGAACCAGCGTCCGTCGGCCCGCCAGCGCTCCTCGAGGCCGACCGCGGCGGCGAGGGCCTCCTCCACCGAGCCGAAGCGGCGCACGTCGGCGTCCACCTCGAGCGCCTCCACCGCGAGGCCCGCCCGCTCGAGCGCGCCGCGCAGGCGCGCCTCGTCGTAGGCGAAGCGGGAGACCTTGCCAGTCTCCTTCCACTGATCCACGTGAAACGCCGCCATGGCGAGGAAGCCGCCGGACGGGAGGGCCCGGGCGGCGCGCTCGATGATCGCGTCGGACGCGCAGAGATGCGCGGTGACCACATCGGGCTTCCAGGGGTGATACTCGGCGGCCTCCACGTCGGCCACGTCGAACTCGACGTGGTCCAGACCGGCCCGCGCGGCGTGCTCGCGCGCCTCGGCGATGAGCGACGGCTCGCGGTCGAGGCCCACCGCCCAACGGCAGGCGGGCGCCAGCGCGAGCGTCACGCGCCCCGCTCCGCACCCGACGTCGAGCAGTCGCCGGCTTCGGAGCTCCGCCTCCGAGAAGAAGGCGAGATAGCGCGGGCTCAGGCCCGAGGCGGGCGCCGGCAGCATCAGTCCGCCGAGGGCGAGCCGTCGGCCTTGAAGTATTTCGCCTCGGGATGATGGAAGACGATGGCCGACACGGACGCTTCCGGATCCATCATGAACATCTCGGTGAGACCGAGGCCGATGCGCTCGGGGCCCAGGAGGTCGAAGATGATGCGTTGGTCGCTGAGCTCGGGGCACGCCGGATAGCCGGGCGACACGCGGAGCCCCCGGTAGCGCGCCTTGAACCGGTCGGCCATGGTGATGTCGGGCGGATCGGGGAAGCCCCACTGGGTGCGCAGCCGCGCATGGAGCATCTCCGCGAAGGCCTCCGCGCTCTCGATCGCGAGGGCCTGGAGCGCATGGGAGCGGAGATACTGCCCCGCCTCCTTCCATTGCTCGGAGAGTCGCCGCACCCCCGCGCCGCAGGTCACCGCGAAAAGAGCCACGTAATCGCGCTCGCCGCTCGCCGCGGGCCGGACGTAGTCGGCGAGGCAGAGGCGCTCGCCGGCGGGCTGACGCGGGAAGCGGAAGCGGGCCACCTCGCGGCCGCTCTCGTGGAGGACGAGATCGTCGCCTTCCGCGCACGCTTCGTAGAAGCGGTAGAGGCCATCGGCCCGCAACCAGGCTCGCGTGGCGGCCTCGCGCTGAAGCTCGGCGACCATGTCCCGCAGCTCCAGCGCCTTGGGATCGCCGCTCTCGAGGAGCCGCCCCACCGCGCCCTTGAGGCCGAGGTGCTTGCCGAGCAGCATCTGGAGGTTCAGATAGGGATAGGTGTGGCTGAGCGGCACGTCGCGCAGGACGTGGAGGTCGAGATCGGGCGGGGCGGGCACCGACACCGTGGTGGAGACGGTGGAGCGCGCGGCCCTCGACGGGGCCGTCGCCGTCGCCTCCGCGCCCGCGTCGCGGCCCGCGCGCAGGGTCTCCTGCTGCGCCGCGACCTCGGCGAGCAGCGTGTCGCGGGTGGTCGCGCCGAACAGACGGTTGGCGAGGTCGAGCCCGTCCATGGCGTCCTTGGCGTAGAGGGTGGCGCCGGGATACTCGGGGGCGATCCGCGTGGCGGTGAACTTCCGCGTCAGCGCGGCGCCCCCGACGAAGAGCGGAATATCGATGCCGGCGGCACAGAGGTCCTGCGCCGTCACCACCATCTGCTGCGCCGACTTCACGAGCAGGCCGGAGAGGCCGAAGGCGTCCGGCTTGTGAGTGTGATACGCGGCGATGAGGTCCTCGGGGGGGACCTTGATGCCGAGGTTGATCACGCGGTAGCCGTTGTTCTTCCAGATGATCTCGACGAGGTTCTTGCCGATGTCGTGCACGTCGCCCTTGACGGTGGCGAGCACGATGCTGCCTCGGGTGGCGCTCTCCGCCTTTTCCATGAACTGCTCGAGGTGCGCGACCGCCGCCTTCATGGCCTCGGCGGACTGCAGCACCTCGGCCACGATGAGCTGATTGTCGTTGAAGAGTCGGCCGACTTCTTCCATGCCTCTCATGAGAGGCCCATTGATGATGTCCAACGGTGCCGCGTCGGCGCGCTTCGTCTCGAGATCGGCGATGAGACCGTCGCGCGAGCCCTTTACGATGTAGCGGGCGAGGCGCTCGTCGAGGGGCAGCGTGGCCCCGCCCGTCCGCGCCTGCTTGGTCCGCCCCCGGAAGTGTGCGGCGAAGGCGGCAACCGGATCCTCGCCCCGCATCCAGATGAGATCCTCGGCGAGCCGGCGCTCCTCCTCGGGGATGGAGGCGTAGCGCTCGAGCCGCTCGGTGTTGACGATGGCGTAGTCGAGCCCGGCCTTGGTGCAGTGGTAGAGGAACACCGCGTTCAGCACCTCGCGGCCCGCGGGCGGCAGCCCGAACGACACGTTGGAGATGCCGAGAATGGTCCGGCACTCGGGGAAGCGCTCCTTGATCGCGCGCAGCCCCTCGATGGTCTCCACCGCCGAGCCAACGTAATTTACGTCGCCGGTGCCCACCGGGAAGACCAGCGGGTCGAAGATCAGGTCCCGGGCGGGCAGGCCGTACTTCCCCGTGAGGAGGTCGTACGATCGCTGGGCGATCTCGAGCTTGCGCTCGCGGGACACCGCCATGCCCTGCTGCTTGTTCTCGTCGATGCAGCCCACCACCACCGCCGCGCCGTAGGCGCGGAGCATCGGCACCACCTTCTCGAAGCGCTCCTCGCCGTCCTCGAGGTTGATCGAGTTGACGATGGCCTTGCCCTGGCAGAGCCGCAGGGCCGCCTCGATGACGGTGGCGTCGGTCGAGTCGATCATGAGAGGGGCCTTCACCTTGCGGGTGAGGCGGTCGAGGAAGCGCAGCATGTCGTCGCGCTCGTCGCGGTCGGGATTGGCGAGACAGACGTCCAGCACCTGGCCTCCGCCGTGCACCTGCGCGCGGCCCACTTCCGCCGCCTCCTCGAAGCGCTCCTCGACGACCAGGTCCTTGAACTTGCGCGACCCGATCACGTTGGTGCGCTCGCCCACGAGCAACGGACGGTTGTCGTCGCCGGGGTAGACGACCTCGATGCCGCTCACCGCGGGGATGAGGCGCTCCGCGGGGCGGCGCGGCGCATGGCCCTCCACCAGACGCGCGAGAGCGCGCGTGTGGGCGGGCGTGGTGCCGCAGCAGCCGCCCACCATGTTTACCCACCCCTCGTCGACGAAGCGGCGCATCTTCAGCGCGAGACTTTCGGGCGTCTCCTCGTAGTGCCCGTGCTCGTCGGGGAGCCCCGCGTTCGGGTACACGGACACCAGGCAGGTGGCGAGCCCGGCGAGCGAGCGCAGATGGTCGGTCATGAACTCCGGCCCCGTGGCGCAGTTCAGTCCGATCGAGAAAAGATCCAGGTGCTCCAGCGAGGCATGGAAGGCGTCCACCCCCTGCCCTGCGAGCATGGTCCCCATCGGCTCGATCGTCCCGCTGACCATCAAGGGTAGGGTCACCCCGGCCTCGGCCATCGCCTCACGCACACCCATGGCGGCGGCCTTGACGTTCAGCGTGTCCTGGCTGGTCTCGAGCAGGAGGGCGTCCACGCCCCCCGCGATCAAGCCCCGCGCCTGGGCGCGATAGCCGTCGCGCACCTCGTCGAACGTGACGCCGCCCGTCACCGTGATCGTTCGCGTGCCCGGCCCCATGGCGCCGATGACGAAGCGCGGTCGCGCGCTGGTCGAGCGCGCGTCCGCGGCCTCTCGAGCGAGGCGGCCGGCGGCACGACAAATCTCCTCGAACCGGTCTGCAAGACCATATTCGGCAAGGACATAGGGGGCACAGCCGAAGGAATTGGTGGAGATGAGATCGGCGCCTGCCTCGAGATACGCCTCGTGTATCCCGCGAATGACGTCCGGACGCGTCAGGTTCAGGTTCTCGTTGCAGCCCTCGAGCGCGGCGCCGCCGAAGTCCTCGGCCGAGAGATTGCGCGCCTGGATCATCGTGCCCATGGCGCCGTCGAGCACCAGGATGCGCTCGCGGGCAGCGGCCACGAAATGCGCGCTGCGCTCCGGAATTCGAGACATGTCAGTATCTTAGCATCGCCCTGCGGTATACTCGCTCACCGCGATGCCGTCCGCCTTCGGTCACGCCGCTCTACGCAAGGAAGATCAGCGCTTCGTCACCGGCCGGGGCCGCTACGTCGATGACATGAAGCTCGCCGGGTGTCTCCACGCGGCCTTCGTCCGGAGTCCTCACGCTCACGCGCGGGTGAAGAGTATCGACCTGACGGCGGCCCGCGCCATGCCCGGTGTCGTCGCAATCTACACGGCGTCGGACCTTCCCGAGTGCAAGGCGCCGATCCCCGCGGCCACCCCTTCCCCGGCGTCATTCCGGAGCGCGCCCCAGTCGGTGTTCGGGGAGCCCATCGTCCGACACCCCGGCGAGGTGGTCGCGGTGGTGCTGGCCGACACCGCCGTCCAGGCGGTAGACGCCGCGGAAGCGGTGATGGTCGACTGGGCCCCGCTGCCGGCGGCGCCCGATCTCGCGAGCGCGTCCGCCCCCGGAGCGCCGCGCGTCTTCGAGGAGTGGCCGGACAATCAGGCGGGCGCATCCACCGCCCAGGTCGGCGAGCCGGCACCCGCCCTCGACGCCGCGGCGGTCGTGGTCGAGGCCGAGCTCGAGCTCGCACGCGTGGTCGGCGCGCCCATCGAGCCGCGCGGCATCCTCATCGTGCCGGAGGGGCCGGATGGGCGCTTCACGGTGTGGATTCCCAGCCAGGGGCCGTACGGGCTGCGCGCCGCGCTTGCCGCCGCGCTCGAGCTTCCGGAGGAGCGCGTGCGGATCATCTGCACCGATTCCGGCGGCGGCTTCGGCATCAAGGGGCATGCCTACGCCGAGGATCTGATCCTCGCCGCGGCGTCGCGGCGGCTCGCCCGGCCCGTACGCTGGATGGAGACACGGCGCGAGCATTTCCTGTCGGGCTCGCCCGATCGCGGCCAGCGCCACCGCGCGCGGCTCGGCGTGGACGGTGAGGGGCGCATCGCGGCGATCGAGACGCGCTTCGCCCGTGACCACGGCGCCTACCTCCCCCTCGGCGAGGTGATCACGCGCAACACCATCAATCACCTGCCCGGCCCCTACCGCGTACCGCACCTCGCCGCGTCGGGGCAGAACGTCGTCTCCCACTCGCTCTTCGGCGGCGCCTATCGCGGCTCGGGGCGTCCGGAGGCGGCCTTCGTGATGGAGCGCCTGCTCGACCGCGCCGCGCGCCGGCTCGGCCTCGATCCCGCGGAGATCCGCCGCCGCAACTTCGTGCCCCCGGACGCGATGCCCTATCGCACCGGCCTCGTCTATCGCGACGGCACGCCTGTGTCCTACGATCCCGCCGACTACCCGGAGTCCTTCGAGCGCCTGCTCGAGGCCTTCGACTATGCCGGCTGGCGCAAGCGTCAGGCGGAGCGGCAGGCGGGTCCCGCGCGCCTCGGCATCGGGCTCGGCTGCTACGTGCAGGGCACCGGCGTGGGCCCCTTCGAGGGCGCCGACGTGCGCGTGGACACCGCGGGCAACGTCCAGGTGACCATCGGCGTATCGTCCCAGGGGCAGGCGCACGAGACGACGATGGCGCAGATCGCCGCCGCCGAGCTGGGCGTCGACCTCACGCGCGTCTCGGTGGTGGCAGGCGACACCGCGAGCCTGCCCTTCGGCAATGGGACGGGCGGCAGCCGCGTGGCCGCGAACTCCGGTCCCGCGGTGGCCAAGTCATCCCGCGAGGTCGCGGCCCGGGCGCGCCGGGTCGCCGCGGAGCTCCTCGAGTGCGCCCCCGCTGATATCGTGCTCGCGGGCGGCCGCGTGCACGTGACGGGCATGCCCGCGCGCAGCCTCGGCCTCGGCGAGGTGGCGCGCGCGGCGGCCCGGAGTAAGACGCTCGTGCGCGAGGGGCAGCCGGGGCTTCAGGTTTGCGGCTACTTCTCGCCCGAGTCCGTCACGTTCGCCTTCGGCGCCCACGCCTGCGCGGTGGAGGTCGACACCGACACCGGCGCGGTGCGCGTGCTCCGCTACCTCGCGCTACACGACTGCGGGCGGGCCATCAATCCGCTGGTGGTGGAGGGCCAGCTCCAGGGCGCGATGGCGCAAGGCATCGGGACCGCGCTCATGGAAGAGCTGGTGCACGACGAGTCCGGGCAGCTCCTCAGCGGGAGCTTCATGGACTACGCGCTGCCCGCCGCCGCCGATCTCCCCGCGCTCGAGACCATGACGGTGTCCTTTCCCTCGACCCGCAACGAGCTCGGGATCAAGGGCGTGGGGGAGAGCGGCATCATCGCGCCGCCCGCCGCCATCGCCAATGCGGTGGAGGATGCGCTCGCCGACCTCGGCGTGGAGATCACGCGCGTGCCCGTGACGCGGGCGCGGCTGTGGGAGGCGTTGGCGACGGCTCGGGCGTCCCGCCGCGCCGGCTAGGTGCCCTGCACCGCCCCCGACACGAGGCCGTGGGTGAGGTAGCGGCGAAAGATGTAGTAGAAGATGACCGGCGGGATCGAGTAGATCACCGACAGCGCCATCAGGAGGTTCCACGGCGCGTCGTCAGAGGTGAGGAAGTTTCCCATGCCTACCGGCAGCGTGATCATGCTCTCCCCCTGCAGCAGCAGCACCGCGTAGAGGTACTCGTTCCACGCGAAGAAGAAGGCATACGTGCCCACCGCGATCAGGGTCGGCGTGACGAGGGGCAGATAGATCCGGAAGAAGATGGAGAGCGGCCCCGCGCCGTCGATGGCCGCCGACTCGTCGATCTCGGCGGGGATGGTCTTCGCGTAGTCCCAGAGCACCCAGAGGGCATAGGGCGCCGCGAACGTCGTCATGGCGAAGATGAGTGCCCAGTAGGTATCGAGGAGATCGTAGTCGCCCATGATCTTGAAGAAGGGAATGGACAGGAACGACGCCGGAATGATGTAGGTGAAGAGCGTCATCCCCGAGACGAGCCGGCCCAGGCCGAAACGGATCCGGCCCAGCGCGTAGCTCCCCATGGCCGCCACCGCGAGCACCGCCACCATCACCGCGCTGGAAACCAGGAGGCTGTTGGCGAGCCAGCGCCAGAAGTACTTCACGAACGGGCTCTCCTGGAAGAGCACGAACTTGAAGTTGTCCAGGGTGGGATGCGTGACGAAGTACACAGGCCGGAAGAGGTCACTCCAGGGCGTGATCGCCAACGACACCATGTAGTAGATGGGGAAGAGCGTCCACCCCGCCACGAGGGCCAGCATGACCCCTCGCAACACCGTGACCCCGAGCCGTTCCCGTATCACTTGATCTTCTTTATGAGGATGAAGATGAAGAGAAGGGTTACGGGGAGCGCGGTGGCAAAGACGCCCACGCCCCAGTCGATCTTGCCGAGGCGGAACGTGTACCGATAGGCCAGGGTGGCCAGGACGTGGGTGGAATCGCCCGGCGCTCCCCCCGTCATCAGCTGGACATTGGTGAAGTCGCCCAGGGTGAACACCATCGAGAGCAAGGAACAGATGAGGTAGATGCCGGCGAGGAGCGGGAACGAAATGTAGCGGAACGTCTGGAACACCCCCGCGCCGTCGATGGCGGCGGCCTCGTAGAGCTGAGGGGGGATGCCGCGGCGGGCGGCGAGGATGATCACCGTCCAGAACGGCAGGTACTTCCAGATGTGAAAGAGAATGAGCGCGCCGATCGCCGTCCAGCGCGAGGCGAGCCAGTGATGGGTCCCGAGGCCGAGATCCTCGCTGATCAAGTTCAGGATGCCCCACTGGGAGGACATCATCCACCGCACCGACAGGATGCCGGGGAGCACCGGGATGGCCCACGGGAGCAGGAAGATCGCGGACAGGAAGCGGGTGGCGCGGCCCTCCGACTCGAGGAGCCCGGAGAGAAGGAGGGCGAGGAAGAGCTTCACGTTGACCGCGACGCCTACGTAGACCAGCGTGTTGACGATGGTCTGGACGTAGATGGGATCGTTGAACAGGACCTCGTAGGTGTAGCGGTCGAGCGCCTGGGTGACCTCGAAGTACAGCGGATAGACGACGAAGGCGAGGAACAGCAGGATCAGGGGCAGCGAGAACGCGAGCCCCTGCACGTTGCGCGACCGCGGCGACAGCGCGCCTGCCGCCGCGGTCACACCCCGTGAGAAGAGGCCCCCCGGCCGCGCCGACGCGACGCCGTCAGCCATGGGGGACCCCCGATCTCACCGCCACTGGCCGACGATGGTCTTGACGCGCGCGATCGCTTCGTCCGCCGCCTTGTCGGCCGGCCACTTGTCGACGTTGGTGCGGGCGAGGGCCTTGCCCCAGACGTTCTCCGCATAGATCTGCGAGTTCGCCGGGTTCTTATAGTGCTCGAAGACGCGGGTGGGGCGCTCGAGATAGATCTTCGTCACGGTGGGGAGATGCGGGTCCACCGCGCCCCCCTTTCCCGCCTGTCCCTTGGAGAAGAAGGGATCGGACGCGACGTCCTTGAAGGCGGGGAACCACCGGCCGTTCGCGCCCTTGATATACTCGGTGAAGCGCTTCGGCTCCAGCACGAACTTGATGAACTCCTTCGCCAGCGGGACATCCTTGTTGGCGGAGTCCTTGGGGACGATGATCGTTTTCACCGCCACCATGTAGGTCGGCTTCCGGCCGTCCGGGCCATCCGGCCATTCGATCGTCGCCGACTTGTTGAAATAGTTGTCGGGGTTGTTGAAGAAGTGATGGGCGGGGATGGAAACGGACGGGTTCGGCGTCATCACGATGGACTTGGAGTGGAAGTTGGCATTGTTGTCCCCGTCCGACCAGTTGAGCGTGTCCGGCGGCACGTAGCCGGAGTTGAACATGTCGGCGAAGAACTTCAGCGTCTTCACGATGGCCTCGCGGTTCTTCGGGTCGTCGGCGACGACCTTCCCCTCCTCCGAGAACACCGTGCCGCCGAACGAGAGGAGCGCCATCTCGAAGTTGTAGATGGTGTCGGAAGCGCTGGAGGACTCGGTGACGCCAAGGCCGTACACCTTGCCGTACTTGGCGGGGTCCTTCTTGCGCAGGTTGTCCTGCGCCTTCTTCCAGAAGTCCCAGTAGCCGTTCCAGTCCATGGGGATCTTGGTCGGGTCGTCGTTCAGCCCGGCCTCCTTCACCAGATCCTTCCAGTAGTGGATGTGCATGGTCTGGCACTCGATGGGGACGCCGTAGTACGCGCGCTTCTTGGCCACGTTGTCGTACACGTTGGCCACCGGGAGGAACTTCTCGATGTAGCGCGGCTTGAGCTCGGTGATGACGTCGGTGGTCTCGACGAGCTTGCCTTCCCACGCGTACTTGGGGATGACCTCCCAATCGTTGTAGAAGCAGAAGGCCACGTCGGGGCAGCGGCGCGCCGTCATCGCGCTTATGATCTTCTTCAGGAGGTCTTCCTGGATGGTGAACGAGATGTCCAGATCGACGTTCTTCGCCTTGCGGAAGTCCTCGGCGATCTTGAGC
>Ga0207428_10000131_pt1 | contig 102244 bp, 90 predicted proteins | sample RhiMethybrSRZTD1_FD_187600 | JGI IMG/M metagenome (GOLD analysis project Ga0207428, IMG submission 187600) | Populus rhizosphere microbial communities from Tennessee, USA - Rhizosphere MetaG P. TD hybrid SRZTD1 (SPAdes) (version 3) | ecosystem: Host-associated > Plants > Roots > Rhizosphere >... | reverse complement strand
GGACCAGTTTTTGGTTATTTCCTCGCGTGTGCGCTGCTCGCTCGCGAGACACGTTGTCACTCTCTCACTGGGCGTTTGGCCAAATGCAATCGAGCCTGCGGCGCGACAGCTCGCGGTTACATCCCAGCTTGGAACGGCGTCGGCTACGGCGGCACGGGTCCGACGCGCCGAGGCGTCGGTTGGATAAAACGAGATGCCGAGTGCGGAAGTGGCTGCAATGGCAATAATTAGTCGTCGCAACATGACGATCTCCAAGATGGCCCTGGAACTTACGTTGAATTCCGCATCAGGATTTTTCCAAAGTGCTGTCTTTCGTTGGACACGGATGAATGAAAGCGGCTGGCGCGTTTAATGGCCTGCCGCGAGAGTTACGCCACAACATGCTGCCGATATAGGTCGAATCCGAGCCTAGTACCACCGTCCTCGGCCATACCAACCGCCGCCGAGAAGCAACAGTATGACGATGATGATGATCAGAAGGGTTGTGTTGTCCATATTGCGTCCTCCTTAGAGGCTCATGGCGACGACAGGCCATAACATGCCGTCGATATGGCCGCAGCGATCTAAAAGGCCGCAGCGGCGACCTGACTCGGACAAGGCCAAAGAGTTCTAGGGGGAACACCAAGGTGTGAGCTTGGTTGACTCATTGGCTACCGACTTCCGTCGCGCCCCAAAAAAGACTGGTCGGTGGCTGGGGTCGCCGCTGTCACCATCGCGGCGGCCTCTTGCTTTTGAGTTGCTTCGTGCCGGAGAATCTGGCCTATATCAAAAACAAGAAGCGAGGATCGCGTGAACGATCCCCGCCTCCCTGTCAGATCAAGACCTTGATATTGCCGCGATGCCCGGAGGCGCGCGGCAATATTGATCTTGACTTAACATTGACCCGAAAGTTCTTCGAACTCTCCGGCCACGCGGCGCGATCCTCACGGATCGCATCTACGCACCATCAAACGGTTTTCGAGCCGCCGTTTATGACAGCATCGGCCCGCTACTGCCGCTCATGACCGTCAATAGCGGTACCCGTTGGCTCCCCGAACCTGAAACCTTCGGCTCAAGGTCGGGGCGGGGGTGCCGCCCAAAGGTGCAGACTGGCCACCAGCCGCGATCCTTCGGTGGGCGTCCAAATGGTGCGCGAGCCCTGTTGAAGAGTCGAGTCGTCGGTCAATTAAACCTGTTGAGAAACTTGGGCGACTCCTTGGAAACGCCGCTGTGGTGTTTGTTGAGTAAGTGGCCCCCGACTCTGTCCCACCAGTTGCAGAGGTCGGTAGCGGGGGTCGCCGTGTTGATCCTTCGCGGCGGCCCCTTTGTTTTGACACCGACGGCTCAGGTCGAGCACCAAGCCACCGCCTTAGCGCCGGGGTTTTCTTTTGCCCATTTAAAAAGCTCTGCCAGTGCTTTCGCTATGGCTATGGACCACCAGACGGCTATCGGCTGCAGATCCATGTTCGCGATGGTCGAGTGAAGCTCTACACGATCAATGGATACGATTGGTCAAAGCGCTACCCGCGGATTGTCGAGAGTCGGGCTCGCGTGGCTCCAAATTGTCTGTAGGGAAGTGGAATGAGCAAACTTTCATTTGCGTTCAAAGCAATATTCATGATCCTTGCGGTAATACTTGCCGCAGGGGTGATCACGCTGATCGTAATATCACTGATTCCGACGATCGGCTTTGGTGCGAAGAGCATACTGTTCACTATGATCGTGATCGTGCTCGGCCTCATCTTGATAGTGAAGACGGTGCGATAGGCAACACACCGAAGGCGACGGCGGCGAGATGTTCAAAGCTGTCTGCAAGCTCGGCCTGGAGGGATTGTTTCAAAGAAGCTCGATGCGCCTTATCGCGGTCTGGGCCTTCGAAGACTTGGATCAAGGTGAAGAACCCGGAAGCGCCAGCCGCAACTCGGGCTATTGACGGGACTTTCTAATAAGTTTCTGTCGCGAAGCACCCCGGGAGCGCTGAGCGACATTAGAGCCGCCATCGCCAGCAAACATGCGGCTTAATGACGGTGTCGTGAGCTGCGGCTGAGCGGCGTAGACCCTTGCGGATTGTAACATTAATTGGGCGCGCAAAATCTCAGCCGCCCTGCACTGCTGAGGAGTAAGGGAACCACAATTGGTGCCACCGAGACCACTATCGCCCGAATACCCCTGACCAAACGCGGGGGAACCAGCGATTAATGCGGCGGTCGCAATCGTGAGAAGGCTGAGTTTCATTAAGGCCACCTTCGGTGAGCTAATGAAAAGGGAGCAACTGCGCCAAACGTTCCGCTGGTTCGCGCTAAGGGACAGATAGAAAGGGCCAGGCAGGAGACCGAATAGCCCGACCCTACAGCCACAGCGCATTCGGGGGGTATTGGGGGGGACGCCGTAGCCATCAAGACAACCGATTCCGCAAATAAGAGTTCCCTGACACTATTGGCCCCTTGTGGGGCTAAACTGGGGGAGTACTTATGTAGAGTGTTGTGTCATGAGTACCCAGACCCCGCTTGCTCCAAAGCTAACCGACAATGTCACCGTTCATATAGTGCTCAACGATTTTGGCGAACTTGGCCGCGCTTTTCTCGAAACAGACGAATTAGAAGTCGATGAATGGACTATTATTAGCAAAATTATTAGCGGCGAGTATTCCAACCCAGTGCGAGTGGTAGCTTTTAATATTGCCGAGGGGTGGTCACGCGATGTCACCGAGGATATTGCGCAAGCTGTGATTGAAAGAGGGCGCCGAGAAAATTACTTTAGTGAAGTCGCGAAGAAATTTGTCGAAAGGACTCTTGGAGAGACAGTTGAAATAGTGCGATGATTTGTAGTCGGTCATGACCCGTCCTCATCCGGTGGGTTGTGGCAAGTGGCGGCGGGTTGGTCATGGGCCCGCCGCTGCGCATTCGACTCCAGCTCAGTTAAGAAAGCAAACAAGGGTCTGGTCTCGGACACCAATTAAAAACGCGTTGCACTGGCGGGATACTGCCGGTGTTATGCGCGGGTCAGGTACAAAATATGCAGCGTGATGAACCACGTAAATTAATTTTGCTGATCAGGCGTTTCGACAACCTCGATAAAGTCCTTATGATATTGCTGCACCTTTTCTGTACCGTCCCATAGCACGCTCCAGAACTGTCCGTGTTTAGGAATGCGCGGCGCAGTACCGAGCCGACCATGATGCAGATGATAGGCCTTATAATTTTTTACATTGATACGAACGCGGATGCTCATGATGCTTATGCGTCGTCCAATTTCGCTGCAAATAATATTGGACGCACTCCTCCACGGACTGCGCAGCGAACTAGACCGTGAAAAAATGTAGACGCTATCGCTATGGTTGTATTGCTAATGTCAGCCAGTGTTTTGTGAATTGCGGCCTCAACTCGCCCCGTCTAACTGCCCTTCGGCGACGACGGATGTGCTCGCGCCGCGCCGTTACTTTGCAGTGAGGGTAGGGGACACGTGATCAGCCTTAAAACCATCGCAAGCTTCTGACGGAATGGCTCGATTGCTTGACTCATGAAATCTGCACAATGTTGCCAAGAGCGTTGCCAAATCTGGTTTTTAGGGTGTGGAAGATAACACAGAGTCGGCGTTAATTGACCCGAGTGTCGCAGTCTTAGTCGATGTTCGGCGATCGTGCCGCAAAGGCATCCGAAACAGGCTGGGGCGGCTCGGCCTTTGGCGCCGGTTTACGCACCTTGCGGGTTGCCACCCGTCGTTTAGCCGAGTGGACGCTTCCCGTCCCTCGAGACGCACCAAGCGCCGCCTGAGGCTTGGTTGCCTGGATGCTTCCGGTGGTCTGAGGGGCCCCAGGTCTTGCCTCCGGCTGGGATGTTTGGCTGTCACTGGTGCTTTGAGATGTCTCGATGTTTGGCGCAGGCTGAGGCACGTCCGCGGCTAACATGGGCTGAGGCGCCTCAATAGCTGACGGTGGGCGAGGCGCCTCGGCCGCGGGATAAGGCGTCTCGATAGCTGACGTGGGCCGAGGCGTTTCGGTATGGCCCGCAGGCTGAGGCGGCTGGACGCTTCCGGTCGCCTCGGGCTCCCCGACCACTGCCGCGAGAGGCGGCGCAGGCAGATTCGCAATCGCCTGCATGATGATGCTTGGCCACAGCGCAGCCTGCTTCTTGTTGTTCTGCGCGTAAAGGAACAGCCCGCCGAGCACCATGACGATCACGACCAGGATGACCAGCGTATTGATGGTGGCGTCCGGACTGGCGCTATGCTTGCGCGCCGGTTTGCGCGTCACGCGCTTCGTCGCCACCTTTCGCTTTCTAGCCATATCGTGCAGCTCCCTAGATGGTGTGACCAACTCACGGCACTGCACCTCAACGTCGCCTCGCACTGTTTCAATACAAACACGCTCCCGGGCCGAGTTGACCCGGTGCGCAAAAGACGCGAATCACTGCGACAAGGTTAGCTGATTCTCGCAGCCGATGTGTGAATGCGGCGCGGGCAAACTCCGTAAGCCGTTGTCCGGCTTGAAACGGTGTGGTCTTATCGCATTCGGAAACATGTCGCAGCGTGTATTGATAACGGCGGGTGCCGCTGGCATCGGCCGCGAGTTTGCGCGTGCCTTCAGGGCCAACGGCGCAAAAATCTTCGTCTGCGATATCGATGACAAGGCTCTTGCTGCGATCGCGAAAGAACTCCCTGGTGTGCTCGCGAGCCGCTGCGATATGGCGGCGAGAGCGGAAATCGAACGCATGGTCCCTGAGGCAGTCGGGGCACTTGGGGGCCTCGACGTGCTCATCAACAATGCCGGCATTGCCGGCCTGACGCTGCCCGTCGATCAGATGCCGTCCGACGAATGGGACAAGGTCGTTGCCATCAATCTCACGGCGATGTTCGATGTCTCGCGGTTGGCGATACCCCATCTGAAGAACTCGAAGGCCGGCTGCATCATTAACATGTCATCGATCGCGGGGCGTTACGGCTTCCCGAACCGCAGCCCCTATGCCGCCACCAAGTGGGGCGTGATCGGGCTAACCAAGACGTTGGCAATGGAGCTCGGCCAGTGGGGCATCCGCGCCAATGCAATCGCCCCCGGAGCAGTCGAGGGTGATCGCATCGTTCGCGTCTTTCAGGGGCGGGCGCAACTGAGCGGCCGGTCCATGCAAGAAGTGACAGCCGAAGCCATGGCCGTGCAGTCGATCAAGTCGATGATCGATCCAAAAGACATTGCATCGCTCGCGGTCTTCCTTGCTTCGGATGCGGCAAAGTCCATCTCGGGCCAAGTGATCCCGATCGACAACGATCGCTACATGCCGTGAGCTCTCGGACTCGATTCAAATCGTATCCCTGCCGCTGATAAAGTTGCCGTGGCGATAAACCGGAGCCTCTGAGTTTTTTTAAAGGGAAAAGAGGAGGCTTCGGTTACTGGCCGTCGCAACCGCGTCCGCGCAGAGCAGAGAAGAAAAACTTTGCCGATTGAGAACTCAACCCGGCCGAGCGAAACGGTTAGCGCCAGTTGCCGAAGACCGGCCTTGGCGGTCGTGGCGCGCCATCCTGCGACCACCATGAGCCATCCTGGGGCCGCCGTGAATTCGCGTTGTCCGGCGGGGTCGGTTTTCTCGCCGGCCTATGTTGAGCGACCTTTCCGGTGCTCCCTTTCTTGCGCTCTTGCTGCTTCGTATCGGAGGGGGCGGAGGCCAAAGCGCTCGTCGCGTCGGCTGGCATCTTTGTGTTGGCAGACGTCTCCGAGACCGGAGCTTCCTGCGGTGCGGCTGCCGTGGGTTGTTGGGCGGCGCTCCCGTTCGGCCAGGCAAAATTATCGGCACGCCCGGGCGCCGGGGCGAGGGTCTCGCCCTTTGCCAGGACCTTCACGGCGGTCGCGTCGCCGTGAATAGCGCTGCTGCCGGGGCCACCAAGCAATTCATCGGACTCTTTGGGCGGCGTCCCTCCCGTCAGCGGGACCACAGGCCCCGACAACGGCCGCTCCGCAGGCTTTGCGGCCGAGGGCGCCGTTTCAGCCGGTCCGGAGGGTAGGGCGACCGGCACGCGGTTACTCATATATCTGCGCAATTCGTGCTCGACGTAACGTGCAAGCTTGATCGCCCCGGGTTTGGTGAAGAACAGCCCATCGCTCAAACGCAAGCGGCGCACCTGGCCCTCATAATCCGGCCCGTAATTCGAGTACTTGCCGGATTCGTCCACAAAGCCATCCCAGACATCGACGTAGGTGATGCCGGCACGCTCAGCGCGTGCACGATAGAGATCGTTGAGGTAGGCGACGTCGGAGGTCGAGCGCGTACCGCGAATTGAGGGCAGCCCAACCCATATCACCGGCACGCCCTTGCTCTTCAGAGCCGCGATCGTGTCGTCAATGCGCCGCGAATAAACTTTCGCCCATTCATCGCCGCGGAAGTCGGCATTGCCGACCAACTTTTTCCCGGGCTGCGCTCGCGCGCCGCCTTCTTGAGTATCGTCGGGCTTCGCGGTCTTTTGACCTGACTTCTTTTCAGCCTCGTCCTTGGCCTGTTGATCCTTGGCTCTTGTTTCCGCTTCCTTGACGAGATCTTTTTCACGAATGTCCTGACGATCGCCGATGCCGAGCATCATCACGACGTAATCGGCCTTCTCTTGTGCGAGCATATCGCGCGCGACGTGCCACCAGTCGAGGTCGCCTTTCGAGTCGTAGCGCAGAAGACCAGAGTAAAGTTTGTTCTTGCGAACGATGCCGATCTCAGGCGAATCCGCGAAAACCTCTTCGAGTCCGTAAGCAAGCCATTCGGCCATCTCGTCGCCCATGACCAAGATTGAGGTGGTGGGCGTGACTTTGGAGTCGGATTTACGCGCCGCCGGCGCACGCGAACTTTCCGCCGGTTGCTGGACGTGCTGTTGCTGTTGACGTGGCGGTCGCGGAATGTATTCGTCTTCGCGTTGGCGGTAATTGTTGGGGCCGCCGAACCAGTTCTGAAAAAAGCCGCCGGATTGCGGCCGGGCCCGCCTGGATTGTTGGTCACCCCACTGGCCTTGCCGGTCCCAAAAAAACTGCGCTTCCGCCGGCACACTGGCCCATGCCGCAGAAATTAGAGCGGCCGCCGCGAAAATCCAACGCGTACGCACTTTGCTCGACATAATTCCGATTCCGTTAGCACTCGAATTCGGCCACATTGGGCCGCCATCACGTCAATCCGATGAAGTTCCGGACTGGTGGAACTACCGGAACGAGGTAGGAAGCCGCATCAAGCCGCGCAATGCGTGAATATCTGCGCGTGAGCGGGATGCGCGAACGGGCTGAAAGCCGGCTCGCAACCGACCAGGTTTTTCTTGGACACCGGCTTTTCATTTTTGATCGAATCGCGCCGGTTCGGCTGAATTGCCGGCACCAGCGGTAACCTGTCGCCTTTGACATCTCGATTGACGGAAATCGCAACACCCGCCGCGCTGTTCACCGGGCTCGTCAAAGCGCAAATGCCGCCGGCGATCAGACAGCTCAGGATTGAGGCTGCCGTGAAATTCTTCAGTCGCTGGCCAGATGTAAAACGCATGGCACTGCTCCGACGCGTTTGCGGCGGTCAATCAAAAAGTCAGAGCGTTCAAAATCAACAAACCGACGAACACGGCCGTGAGAGAAAGGCCGAACACTTCTGTCGTTGCACGCTCGCTCGTCATGACGCCGCTTCCGCTTATCCGGGTTTTAGATGTTGTTAACTTTTGCAAAACTAGTGCGCGCACCAACACGTGCACCAGCATACGTAGGTAGCCGCTGGGTATAGGAAAAAGACGTCGACCCTATACCTAGGTACAATTGCAGCGCCGATGTAGCGACGCCTGCGCTGCCGGCAGCGATTGCTTATTGGGAATAATTCCCGTTAAGCCGCGTCACGAACTGTGCGTCTCACTACCAGCGGCAGTGCCGATGACCGTGGCGCCACCAGCAGTGGCGATGATGATGACGATGGCGGTGGTAGTAGCGGTAGTAAGTAACGTCGGCGCGAGAATCGATTGCTTGGGCCCCTTCGCCAATTGGTGCAATCGGAGCCGCGTAAACGCCAGACGTGGCGGCAATGGCCAGCCCGGCGGCGGCAAGCGCCGCCATGAGAAACGACCGCATGAATGCCTCCTCCCAGAGAGATAACTGCGGATATGCGCTAGCTTGAACCGGCAGCGGTCGTTTTCGTTCCAGAAAAACTTCACGATGAGGTCTTTCAAATAGTTAACGGCCACAGTCGCGGCGATTTTGCACGCGAATCGATCGCTGGCTGGCCGCAGCGCTTCCTATGACCGCCTCTGCCATGGCCGCAGTCAGAATCCGCTTTGCGCCAAATGCGCACGTTTAAAATTTTGGATTCTGGATTACGTTAGCGCCCTATCGAGCGATCGGGGGCAGCATGCGCTTGAAACATTGCATCAACTATCATGATTTCCGGGAGCTGGCGCGCCGGCGACTTCCGGGTCCCATCTTCAATTACATCGATGGAGCCGCCGACGACGAAACAACCTACCGAAGAAACACCAACGCATTCGACGATTGCGATCTCGTGCCGAGTGTCTTAACCGGCGTCGAGCGCGTTGACCTTTCGGTGCAAGTACTCGGTCACAGGCTGGAATTGCCTTTCTATTGCTCACCGACGGCGCTACAGCGGCTCTTTCATCATCAGGGCGAGCGGGCGGTGGCGCACGCTGTGCAAAAATTTGGGACCATGTTTGGCGTGTCGTCGCTTGCGACGGTCAGCCTGGAAGAGATTGCTTCCAAGTTTTCGTTTCCGCAGATTTATCAATTCTATTTTCACAAAGATCGGGGGCTGAACCGCGCCATGATGGAGCGGGCCAAAGATGCGGGAGTATCCATCATGATGCTCACGGTGGATTCGATCACCGGCGGCAATCGCGAACGCGATCTTCGCACCGGCTTTTCGATTCCATTGCGACTGACGCTTGAAGGTCTGTTTCAATTCGCCATCAAGCCAAAATGGGCAATCGACTATCTGACTCACGAGCGATTTCGATTGCCGCAACTCGAGGACCATGTCGCCATGGCCGGGGGTGCGACCTCGATCAGCGACTATTTCACGACAATGCTCGACCCTTCGATGAACTGGCGCGATGTTGCTGAAATGGTCAAGCATTGGGACGGCAAGTTCTGCCTGAAAGGAGTCATGAGCGTGGATGATGCAAAAAAAGCCATCGACATCGGCTGCGCCGGAATCGTGGTGTCGAATCACGGCGGTCGTCAGCTTGACGGTTCCCGCAGCTCGTTCGACCAGCTGGCAGAAATCGTCGATGCGGTTGGCGACAGGATTGAAGTGCTGTTCGATGGGGGCGTGCATCGCGGGACGCACGTGCTGAAGGCACTTTCGTTGGGTGCCAGGGCAGTCGGGGTCGGCCGCTACTATCTGTTTCCGCTCGCTGCGGCGGGACAGGCCGGCGTCGAACGGGCGCTCGGATTGATGCGCGCGGAGCTCGAACGCGACATGAAGTTGATGGGCTGCACGTCTATCGGACAGCTGTCGCGTAGCAATCTCAGATTTCGTCGTTAGCAATCCGGAGACATTCCAACTCAACGAATGCCGAATCGATCGTAGGCATATTCGGCAAAACGGCCCCACGTTGGCACTTTCGCATAATATTTATGGGTGACCTTTTGCCTGCGAACAGGAACCTCCGGCTTCTCGGCCGCCTTCGCGGGTGTCGTGGCCTGCGCTTCGCGACCGGCCGCGAAGTTGACGCCCGTTACTCTGTACGGAGACGTGTCCGGCGGCGCCTTGAAAGGCTTTGGAAGGCCGACGACCTGCGACGTTTTCAGCGCCGAATCGTTGGACTGCGTTTCACCGCCAAGCCAAATAAGGAGACCGGCGAGCACGGTCCCCATAACCAGAAAGTATGAGAAAATTGGCATTCGCATCTGGATCTCCCAGCCGGAGATACAACGCGAGCGCGCGGGTGACGTTCCTTGCTTTGGCCAGATTCCGCGAATGCGGGGCAGTTTCAGCTAATTCGATACGACGACACGGCTTTCGAGCGGCGTACGTTCGTAAAGATAAATCACGTCGTCATTGATGAGCCGGATGCAGCCTTCGGGAAGGCGCCCGGCCGCGGCAGGATTGGAACCGTGAATACGATAATCCTTGTCCAAATAAAGAACGCGGGCACCGAGTGAACTCATGTCGGTCGATTGCTGAGCGGACCGGTTTCCCGGCAACTCTTCTTTTCGGACAACGTGATAAAGCCCGGCCAGGGCCGCGCACTCGGTTCCAACGCCGATGTTGTAACGCAGCGCCGACATGTTCGGCCGCACCACATAGAGAAAGGTCTGTGACTTGTCGACCATGATCGTGCCGACCGGCTGGTTGGTCCGGAAATAAACCAACTGTCGCATACGGACATAGTCCGACTTGGCATCGGATTGCTCGGCGGGCCCAGGACTGCTGCGGGTAGCTGCAATGGTACGCACGTCGGACAACGTGCGCGGCCAATACCGATAGGCTGCCCAACCCGCGCCGAGAACGAGCGCTGCGGCCAGCGCGGCGCCTGCAATTCGCAGCGGCTTTTTGGGATCGGTCAATGGCGGCCGATCCTGATAACCCGGGGGAGGAGCAGCGTAAGCCTTTTGCCTCGGTTTCGGGCGAGGCGGCGGGGCGGTGCGACGCGTGGCATCCATCTCGACGCGCTGGATCGCAGCCTCAAGGGCTCCGCTTTCCGTCTTCAGATCGGCTTGCGAAAACGTCGGGTCGCGCAGTTTTTCGATCAGGGTTTTGCGAGCGCGGTCGTACAGTGCCTGGCGCTGTTCCTTTGTGTTGGGGCTGAGCGCCGCGACCGCACGCGCCAGCAACGGAAAATAATCGGCCATTGATCGGCTCACCCTTGCTCTACTGAAGTCGGCTGCAACATCTTGCCACGGGAACGAGGAGGGCCAGCCTAGCATCTGAAGTCTGCGAAGGCATCATTGTCGGCGGTCCTCAAACTGCTTACGAAACGATCAGCGGATCGGAGGGGCGTAGAGAATACCGCCTCTGTTCCACAGCTGATTGATTCCGCGCGGGATGCCCAGCGCCGAACCGACGCCGACGGTGCGCTCGTAGATCTCGCCATAGTTGCCGACCAGCCTGATGGCGTTCGCCGCCCAATCCTTTCCGAGCCCCATGCGCTCGCCGTAATTGCCTTCGGTGCCGACCAGGCGCCGGATATCCGGATTTTCTGATTTCAGCACCCCGTCGATGTTCTTCGAAGTCACGCCGAGCTCTTCGGCATTGACCAGCGCGAAATGGACCCATTTCACGATGTTGAACCACTGCATGTCATCCTGCCGCACAACCGGGCCGAGGGGCTCTTTCGAGATTACATCCGGCAGAATGATGTGCTCGTCGGGCTTCGACAGCAGAAGCCGGACGGCGAAAAGCGCGGATCCATCGGCCGTGAGCACGTTGCACTGGCCGGAATCGTAACCCTTGATGGCGCCCTCGAGACTTGTTGAAGAAATCGCCTCGTATTTCATTTTGTTGGCGCGGAAATAGTCGGCAAGATTGAGCTCGGTCGTCGTTCCGGTCTGCACGCACACTTTCACGCCATCGAGCTCGAGTGCAGTGTCCTTGTTCATGGCGCGGCGGACGATAAATCCCTGGCCGTCGTAAAAATTCGTCGCCGCGAAGACCAACCCAAGCTCGACCTCACGCGACATGGTCCATGTCGTGTTGCGCGAGAGCACGTCGATCCTGCCGGATTGGAGTGCTTCGAACCGCCGGCTCGCATCGAGCGGGAAGTAGGCGACCTTGCTGGTGTCATTGAAAATTGCCGCCGCGATCGACCGGCATAGATCGACGTCAAAGCCGCTCCAGTTGCCGTTGTTGTCGCGAGCGGAAAACCCATAAAGGCCTTCGCTGACGCCGCAATTGAGCGTGCCGCGATCCCTCACGGCCTTGAGCACCTCTCCGTTCGCCCCGGAGGCAGCCTGGGCCACCACCATCGACAGGGCGAGCATCAGAAATGCCGTAGCCGACCGGCGATCGCTACGCCGCCCACGGGCGCGAAGATCCCGCAATTGCCTCATGACTTCCCCCGACGCTCGATAATCCTGGGGCTAAGCTAGCATATTGAAACGAGGCTGGTATAAGCGGCCGCGCGGATCAACCCTGCATTCCCGGATGCTCTGTCTTGAACAGGCTATGCAATCATGACTTTTGAACACCAGCGGTTCTCGCGCTCCGCGCTCGCGGGCATTGGCGGGGCGCTCCTTCTCGCGCTGCTGTCGCCGGCAGATGCACAGGACGTCCGTGGGCTGGAAGTCTGCACGGCCGAAAAGCAGATGGAGCGCCGCACTGGGTGCCTGCAGGCCAATGTCGAGTTTCTTCAGCAGACGCTCGCGAAACTTGCGCGCGAGACGCAGGAGAAGATTGCTAGCGCCGGGCGCGATCTTGCCGCGGCGCGGGCTGAAATCGCAGCGCTTAAGGCCACCGTTGCGAAACTCGACAGCGAGCTGGCGCAGCTGAAGGCAAAGGCCGAACCCGCCAACAAGAAGTAGACAGGTTGTGACTCGGCGGCTCAACTAGTCGGCGCAAGGGCGGAGGCCTGCTGACCCGCCCTGAGCGGTAAAAAAATGTGAAATACTGTGCCGCATGAATGTCCCGGCGATGCCCATAGGCGCCCGCCATGGGCCGCAATAATCGAGCGGCAAATCGCGAGGCCCATTCCCATTCCTGTCGGCTTGGTGGTGAAGAAGGCTTCGAAAATTTGCTCGGCGTTCTTGGGGTCGAGCCCAATGCCGGAATCTTCAACAGTAATCGAGATGCCATCTTCAGCAGGCATTGATGCAATGGCCAGGACACGCCGGCTTTCGTCTGTCGAGCTCATAGCCTCGGCCGCGTTCATGATCAGATTGAGGAGCACTTCCCGAAACTGGACCGGGTCAGCGGGGACTTGTGGAAGGTCAGGGGCCAGCGTTGTCTGAAGGGCGATCTTTCGCGAGCGTAGCTCGCCGCGGGAGAGATTGAGGACATCGTTTACAACTTCGTTGGTGTCGACCGGCACGCGACGGTTGGCATTCTTTTTGAACATCATGCTTATACTGGTAATGACTTCGTTGGCGCGGTGGCCATCCTGAGCGATGCTTGCCAACGCCGAGCGCGCCTCCTCGAGATTGGGCTCCTCTCTTTCGAGCCACCGTGTTCCGGCGTGTGAATTAGCTACGAGGGCCGCCAACGGCTGTCTGATCTCGTGCGCGATGGAAGCGACCATCGCGCCCATGGTCGTGAGCCGCGACACGCGGGATATTTCAGCCTGACGCATGATCTCGCGCTCACGCGCAACCTCGAGTTCGCCAAGCATTTCGTTGAAAGAAGCTGCAAGCCCGCCAATTTCGTCTCGACTTTTATAGTTAGAACGCAGCCCGTAGTTTTTGGTCTCGCGAATCTTGTTGGCCAAATCGGCGAGCTGCCTGATCGGAACGATCATATCCCGATAAGTCAAAAAGGCGACGAAGAGGCCGAGCATTCCAAGCGTTCCGATCACCAAGAGATTCAAAAGGCGTTGCCGTTGCAGATCATCAATGCGCTGTTTCAACAGCTGGTCGAGCTGTTGCTGCGTGGCTGCCCAGGCGTCGAGCGCGCTATTGACCGTGTCAGCATATGGTAACCCAGCCTGGGTCTTTTCAGCGCCGCTGTCGACGAAGGCGCGCAATGAATCAAGATAAGCGGTTGTTTTCGTCGCAAGGGCCGTAAGTGCTGGCTCGACAATCTTTTCCAGCGTTCCATCGGGAATCCCACGTTGGGCGATCCTGAGATCGTCGATTATGCCATCCATATTTGCGCGCAACAGACTGTCGAGTGCGATGAAGCGTGCTTTCTGCTCAACGAAATCGTTCGCTCCCGTTGGCGGCCGCGTCAACAATTGCGTTTTACCGATATCTTCAAGCGCTGAGGGCAAACGCGTCACAACGATGTTCTGCACGTGATAGGTTTCAAGAGCAGGATCCAGCGTTAATTTTGAATCGTCGCCGATACGAGCGGCAAGATCGCGCAGATATTTCAACGCAGCCAGATAGACATCGTCTGTCGCCAAACTGACGTTATTGTTGGTGTTGAAACTGAGCAGTGCCGCTGCAAGCGAGTTCACATCGCGATCTATGTGTAAGGTGCTGGCGCTCTCAGAGCGTGCCCTCGATAGTGAATCGAGAGAATCGCGCGCGGACGCATTTGGCAGCCCCGCCAGAGCTTCGCCCGCCCGTTTTTTCAACACAGTCACATAGATGGGGCGGAGCAACGCCAGGTATTTGCTGCCAACGAGCTCACTGCGCGCAAAATTGATAGCGATCTGCTTTTCAACCAGAAGTGCATAAGTCGCTACGCTTGTGAGCGCCAAGGACACGAGGCACAAAATCAGAAACTTGGTGCCGGCACGCAAATCCCTGAACATTAGGTCCCCGGTATCCCTCGCAATATTGCAACGTAGTCTAGTGCCGTATTCAGCTCTTGGTTATCCGAAAATGCCCGATCTAAATACCGTGCTGCACTAGCGTTGAGCGCGGTTTTTGCTTTTGTCTTTTGTCGTCTCCGGCTGGCGCCAGGACATGGCTCGGGAAACAGAGACAATGAGTTTGCTATTCAATGACCTCGTCAGCGCGCGTAAGCAGCATCGGCGGCACAGTCAAGCCGATGGTCCTGGCGGTCTTCAAGTTGACCACCAGTTCGAATTTCGTTGGCTGCTCCACCGGCAGGTCGCTGGGTTTGGCGCCCTTGAAAATTTTATCAACGAAAATTGCTGCGCGACGATATAGGTCGGGATAGTTCACGCCGAATGAAATCAGCCCTCCGGCGTCGACGAATTCTCTGGAAGGATAGATCGCCGGCACGCGATGTTTCGCGGCAAGCTCGATAATGATCCTTTGATTGGACTGCGTAAGCGTATCTATACCGACGATGAGGGCACCAGTCTTGTGCTTACTTGCATCATCGATTGCAGTCGCCAAATCGGCCGCACTCCGGACGTCGAACAGTTGAGTTTCGACACCATTGGTGCGCGCGGTGTTCTGTATCTCAGTCCACTGCGGCGGCTGAGAACGGTTGCTCATATTGAGGAGCGCTCCAACCCATGAAAGTCCCGGAAGCATGTCGCGAAGAAGCTCGGTGCGCTTGCCCATCAAGTCATTAACGAAGGCGCTGAGGCCGGTAATGTTGCCGCCCGGACGGGCTATGCTGGCCACGACCAGAAGGGGTTCGCCGATCGCCGCCATGACGACCGGGATGGTTTTGGTGGCATTCTTGGCCGCAAACGCAGCCGGCGTGCCGCGTGTCGTAATCAGATCAACGCTCTGACCCACAAGTTCCTGCGCATGCTTTGGAAAGCGATCAGGATGGCCGTCGGCCGACCGGTATTCGATCTTGAAATCGCGCCCTTCGACATAACCAAGAGATTCCATGCCGGCGAGGAATGCCTCGTAATCCGCGGTCTTGAGAGCCGCGGCCACAGTCTCAAGCATTCCTATGCGCCAAATCTTTTTCGGCTGCTGTGCGTAGACGCCAACCGGATACGCCGCTGCCGCACTCGCGATAATTCCGATGAACTGGCGTCGCTGCATAGGCCCCCACCACACGGTGCGACAAAAAGACAGCTCAAAGCATATCAGTTCATGGAAATGTCCGCACGGCCTGCGCAGCATCGCAACTGGCAGTGACTACAATCCGGCCTACGACAGGGCTATCGTGCCGTGACGAGTACGTCGGGGAGAGGACAATGAGGGGACAGTGCGTTGCGGCGGCATTGCTTGTGTTTGCCGGACTCGGGGGTACGCGGGCTCAGGAGTACCCGGCGCGAACGGTGACGATCATCGTGCCCTTCGCGCCCGGCGGTCCGGCTGACGTGACCGGCCGCATCGTGGCCGACATCTTCTCCCGTCATCTCGGGCAGCAGTTCGTGGTCGAGAACGTCGGTGGTGCGGGCGGAACGATCGGATCGCTGCGCGCAGCGCGTGCTGCGGCCGACGGCTACACGATCATTTCCGGCCACATGGGCACGCATGCCGCGGCGCCGTTCTTTTATCCCAACCTGGGCTACGACCCCGAAAAGGATTTCGAGCCGATCGGCCTGATTGCCGAGCAGCCCGAGCTGCTGGCCGTGCGCAAGGATTTTCCGGCCAACAACCTCAAGGAATTCATCGCCTACGCCAAAGCCAACGAAAGCAAGCTCAACATGGGACACGCGGGCGTTGGCTCGGTGTCCTACATTGGTTGTCTTCTTCTCAATTCGGCCATCGGTATCAAGCCGGCTATGGTGCCGTTCACCGGTACGGCGCCTGTCATGAATGCCATTCTCGGCGGCCAGGTCGACTACGATTGCGATCCGGTGCTGGGACCGCTGCCGCACGTGCGCGCGGGCACCGTTAAGGCGCTTGCCATCGCGACAAAGAAACGAAGCCCGCTGCTGCCGGACGTGCCCACGTCCTACGAGCAGGGCCTGCCTGAATTCGACTGCGCGCCGTTTTATGCATTGTTCGCTCCCAAGGGCACGCCGAAGGCGATTATCGACAAGCTCGCGGAAGCCCTGAACAAGGGGCTTAGCGAGGAGACCGTGCAGAAGCGACTGGCCGATCTCGGCGCTGAAATCGCGGAGCCGGAACGTCGCGGTCCAAAGGCTTTGGCGGATCTGCAAAGGAGCGAGGTGAACCGGCTGGGGCCAATCCTGAAGGCCGCGACCGCCAAGTAGCTTGGTCGAGCCTCACGTCACCACTGACGTCAGCACGGCAGCGTAGTGGCACAGCGCGGCGGTCAGCACGAAGCTGTGCCAGATCGCATTCTGAAAGCGCAGGCTGCTCCAGGCGTGGAAGATGACGCCCACCGAATAGAGCACGCCGCCCGCGCCGATGAGCCATAGCGTGACAGGTGCGAGCGCGGCGGTGACGGGGCCGATGGTGAAGACGCCGCTCCAGCCCATCGAGAGATAGAGGCCGACCGCGGTGCGGTCGAAGCGGCCCGGCCAGACGAGCTTGATGGCGATGCCGGCGAGGGCGACGGCCCAGATGATTGCTAGCATGATGGCGGGGGTCATGCCGTGCATCGGCAGCATGAATGCGGTATAGGTCGCCGCGATCAGCAGATAGATCGCCGAGTGATCGAGGCGCCGCAACCACCATTTAAGCGGCGACACTGGCCACAAGTTGTACGCCGCGGAGAGGCCGATCATCGCCAGAAACCCGACAAGATAGATCGCGACCGCGGTCACCTCCCTGATGTCGCCCTGGTGCACGGCAATGACGGTAAGCACCGCCGCACCGCCTATTGCGATGGCAATCCCCAAGATATGGACCACGGCGTCAGCGACGGTCTCGCCCCGGTCATAATCCCAGGTAAATTTGGTGCGCATGGTGCTCGCATACTTGTGCATTGCGGCGGCGAAAGGGCTGCAGCAAAATCCGATTGTCCCGCGCCGCGATGCTACAGGAACGAACCGGCAGAAATCAGTGTTATAGGGGCAAGTGTTACCGAGGTCGAAAGGCCATGAAGCTCCAGTCTGTCACGCGCATCGTTGGGGTTTTGGCGCTGCTGAGCGCGGGTGCACTTTTGCACTCTGATACCGCACGCGCTCAGGTCTTCGATTTCGGCCAGATCGACGCGTTTGAGTCGCTGGGTTCGGGGACCCAGCGGGGCGGATCGCCGCCGAAGACGATCGTCGAGGACGGCGAGCGGCACACGGTATTTTTCACCATCATCGAGTCAAACACCGACGCCAAGATTTACTGGCGCTCGATGGATGGCGACCAGACGACATTGATGCATGGACCGGGCGTGAAGGCATTTCAGACCGCCGGCACCTTCAAGGTCGAAGCGATCGGCGACGACAGCCGCAGCTTTAAATATGGCTATGTGCTGCTTCGCCTGAAGAATAATCGAGGAACGTGACTGGCGCGAATGCGTGGGCTGCCGGCCTACCGTGAAAGTTTTCGTGCGCTTGCTGCCCGGCCACGACAATCGAAATAGTCCTTCGATCCCGGGGCTGCGTACGAACGACAGCGGGCGTCGTCGATCGATGCGACCGTATCCTCGCCGTGCTGTTCCTGCACCGACTGTTGATGGCCGATTGTTCCGGGAGCGCAGTCCTTGCTCGACGTGCCGGTGACGCAGTCGAGCGAATGCCCCGCACATCCCGCAAGAAGCAGGCTCGTTATAGTCGCTGCGGCGATGCTCTTCGAAATGTTTACGAGCACCCCGTCGTTGACCCGCAGGTATCGCACTTCATGCAGGTGCCGTTGCGAACAAGCGTGAAGTTGCCGCACTCCGTGCACGCCTCGCCCTCGTAGCCTTTGGCCTTTGCCTCAGCACGTTTCTCGGATGCTGCCGCCTTCGCATGCGCCCGCGCGTCCTGTGTATCGATGCGATGCTCGAGCTGTTCGGCGGGCGAGAGCTTCGCTTCCGGTTCGCTCTTGAGCGCCGTTGTGCCGGAAACCTCGCCGCGGGCGCCGCCGACGGAGGCGAGGGCGGTTACATTGCCGCCCGACCCGGGCGTCGCGCCACGCACCACGGACAGGCGATCCGTGCGAGACCGCGTTAGGCCCTTGGAGACGTAGTTGGCCGCGGGCGCAGGCTTGCCTTCCTCCACGCCCTTGCCGAGCGCATCGAAGCCGCCCGCTTCGCTCGGATCAACGTGCGCGAGATCGAACCGCTCGAGATAGGAGACCGCGAGCTCGCGGAAGACGTAGTCGAGGATCGAAGTCGCGTATTTGATCGAGTCGTTGCCCTGCACCGGCCCCTGCGGCTCGAAGCGGGTGAAAGTGAAGGCGTCGACATATTCCTCCAGTGGCACCCCGTATTGCAGGCCGAGCGATACCGCGATGGCGAAATTGTTGATGATGGAGCGCAGTGCCGCGCCTTCCTTGTGCATGTCGATGAAGATCTCGCCCAGGCGGCCGTCGTCGTATTCGCCGGTGCGGAGATAGACCTTGTGACCGCCAACCACTGCCTTCTGGGTGTATCCCTTGCGGCGGTCGGGCATGCGCTCGCGCTCGCGCAGCACGGTGACGCGCTCGACAATCTTCTCCACTATCTTTTCGGCGAGGCCGGTTGCGCGCGCAGCGGCCGGACGCTCGAGGAAAGTCTCGATGGCGTCGTCCTCGTCTTCCTCGTCCGCGATCAGCTGGGCGTTCAGTGGCTGGCTCAGCTTGGAGCCGTCGCGGTACAGCGCATTGGCCTTCAATGCGAGCTTCCACGACAGAAGATAGGCTGCCTTGCAGTCCTCGACGGTCGCATCGTTCGGCATATTGATGGTCTTGGAGATGGCGCCGGAAATGAACGGCTGTGCCGCCGCCATCATGCGGATGTGGCTCTCGACCGAGAGATAGCGCTTGCCTGTGCGGCCGCACGGGTTGGCGCAATCGAACACCGGATAGTGTTCGGCCTTCAGGTGCGGTGCGCCTTCGACCGTCATCGCGCCGCAGACATGGATGTTGGCGGCCTCGATCTCGCGCTTGCCGAAGCCGAGCGCGGTGAGGAGATCGAAGGTCGGGGAGGCGAGATCTTCGGCCGAAATGCCGAGCTTGTCGTGGCAGAAGTCCTCGCCGAGCGTCCACTTGTTGAAGGCGAACTTGATGTCGAATGCGGTCGGCAGCGCCTTCTCCACCTTGGCGATGGCTTCCTCGGTGAAGCCCTTCGCCGTCAGCGTGGTGTGGTTGATCGCGGGCGCTTGCGCCAGCGTGCCATGGCCGACGGCATAGGCCTCGATCTCGGCGATGTCCGCTTCGCTGTAGCCCAGCGTGCGCAGCGCTTCCGGCACCGCGCGATTGATGATCTTGAAATAGCCGCCGCCGGCGAGCTTCTTGAACTTGACCAGCGCGAAGTCGGGCTCAATGCCCGTGGTGTCGCAATCCATGACCAAGCCGATGGTGCCGGTCGGTGCGATCACGGTCGCCTGGGCGTTGCGATAGCCGTGCTTTTCACCGAGCGCCAAGGCACGGTCCCAGGCAGACTTGGCATGCGCGATCAGCGTCTGATCGGGGCAGGCGGCGTGATCGAGCGGCACCGGCGGGGTCGCGACCTTTTCATATCCGCTGCGTTCGCCATAGGCCGCGCGGCGATGATTGCGCATCACGCGCAGCATGTGCTCGCGGTTCTTCTTGTAGCCTGGGAATGCCCCGAGCTTCTCGGCCATTTCAGCCGAGGTCGCATAGGAAACGCCGGTCATGATCGCGGTCAGCACGCCGCCGATGGCGCGGCCGGCATCGGAGTCATACGGAATGCCGGAGGTCATCAGCAGCCCGCCAATGTTCGCATAGCCGAGCCCGAGGGTGCGGAATTCGAACGAGCGTTCCGCGATCTGGCGCGAGGGGAATTGCGCCATCATCACCGAGATTTCGAGAACGACGGTCCACAGCCGTACCGCGTGCTCGTAGCTCTCGACCTGGAACTTGCCGGTCTTCTCTTCGCGGAAGGTGAGCAGGTTCAACGACGCCAGATTGCACGCGGTGTCGTCGAGGAACATGTATTCCGAGCACGGATTGCTGGCGCGGATTTCGCCCGAAACGGGGCAGGTGTGCCAGTCATTGACCGTCGTGTGATATTGCAGGCCCGGATCGGCCGAGGCCCACGCGGCGTAGCCGATCTTCTCCCACAATGCGCGCGCGTCGAGCGTCTCTGCGACCTTGCCGTTCTTGCGATAGGTGAGGTCCCATTTGCCGTCGGCCTCGACCGCCTTCAGGAAGTGATCCGTGACGCGCACCGAGTTGTTTGAGTTCTGCCCCGAGACGGTCAGATAGGCCTCGGAATCCCAATCCGTGTCATAGACGGGGAAATAGATGTCCTTGTAGCCCTGCCTGGCGAACTGGATCACGCGCTTGATGTAGTTGTCGGGCACATGGCTCTTGCGCGCGAGCTTGATCTCGCGCTTTAGCGCCGGGTTTTTCTCCGGCGAGAAGCAATCATCGCCCGAGCCCTCGCAGTTCACGCAGGCCTTCAGGATCGCCTTGAGGTGCTTCTGGTTGATCTTTGAGCCCGTGACGAGCGCCGCAACCTTCTGCTCCTCCAGCACCTTCCAGTCGATGTAGGTCTCGATGTCCGGGTGATCGATGTCGACGATCACCATCTTGGCGGCGCGGCGCGTAGTGCCGCCCGACTTGATGGCGCCCGCCGCGCGGTCGCCGATCTTCAAAAACGACATGAGTCCGGACGACTTGCCGCCGCCGGAAAGGCGCTCGCCTTCGCCGCGCAGCGCGGAGAAATTGGTGCCGGTGCCGGAGCCGTACTTGAACAGGCGCGCTTCGCGCACCCAAAGGTCCATGATCCCGCCCTCGTTGACGAGGTCGTCGCTGATCGACTGGATGAAGCAGGCATGCGGCTGCGGATGCTCATAGGCCGATTTCGATTTCGTCAGCTTGCCGGTGAAGGGATCGATGTAGTAGTGGCCCTGGCTCGGCCCATCGATGCCGTAGGCCCAGTGCAGGCCGGTGTTGAACCACTGCGGCGAGTTTGGCGCGCACATCTGCGTGGCCAGCATGTAACGCAGCTCATCGAAGAAGGCCTGCGCGTCTTCCTCGGAATCGAAGTGGCCGCCCTTCCAGCCCCAATAGGTCCACGTGCCGGCAAGGCGGTCGAATACCTGCTTGGAGCTGATCTCGCCGATGTAGCGATCCTTCTCGGGCAGCGTAGCGAGCGCGTCCTCGTCGGCGACCGAGCGCCAGAGGAAGGACGGTACGGAATTCTCCTCGACCTTCTTCAGGCGGGCGGGGACGCCGGCCTTGCGGAAATATTTCTGCGCCAGGACGTCGGAGGCGACCTGCGACCAGAATTCCGGCACCTCAACATTGTCGAGCTTGAACACCACCGAGCCGTCCGGATTTCGGATCTCGCTGGTGGTGAGGCGGAACTCGATGCCTGCGTAGGCCGATTGTCCATCCTTGGTATAGCGACGCTCAATGCGCATGTGTCTCTAGCCCCAAATTGCAGGACGGTTGACCACCGCCCTTTTGGTTCTGACGGACCTGTCCCGATCCGTCGTCGTTGCTCGTACTCGTTCAACCCTTCCCATCTAGGCCCGATGCTCTAATCCGGCACCGGTTCGTTCCGGGGGCATTGCCCCCGGCCACAGACAGTCCTTTTCCCAAACGCCATGGTTCTGGCGTGGGTTGAGCTCATCGACTGAAAAGCCGTTCTGAGGGTCCGGAGGGAACCTGATACTCAACGCCACCGAACACACCAAAGCTAGGTGGACTCACCGTATGCGTCAACAAGAGATAGTCATCAAATCTGAATCAAACACTAAATCTTGTGTCTATCGGCTGGACTTTGATGGACAACGGACCGAAAGAACCGGTCCAGTATTGGCCTATCGCGGACTGGCGAAAAGAGTTTTTCTCTCGGGGGGATTGTAGGTTTTTATGCCTCCGGCCATGACGGAAAAATGACGAAAAAATGGGACTTCCGTGCTGGGGAGCAAAAAAGCCCTGCGCGGGCAAACGGGGGACAAAGCGGGGAAAATTCGTCCTGGGGCGCGACTGGAGTCGCTGATTCTCGGATAGATCTCAAAACGTTAGGGGACAGGCACCAGGGTGGGAAACAAAAGCAAACGCCACCCACTCCTGTGAATTCAGCTTTCCGCCGCAGCGGCGCCCGAAAAAAAGGCGGACCCCAAGGAGCCCGCCTTTTATCCCGGCACTGTCGTTCGAATTTCAGTGTTGGCGAGCCAAATATTGGGCGACTCGAACCAACGCTGAGGAATTCGTGAGCAGGATAGCCGCGGGACGCATACAAGCGCAACCGTGCGCGGCCGGTCTCGCGCCAGGCGGGAGCTAGCTTCGCTTGGCGCGCCTGGGAGCCGCCTCCTGCGATTGAGCGATCTCCTCGGCGCCGCCCTTCAAGCTGATCTGCCGAGAATGCGGCAGTGCTTCGGGGTGCTCTCTTTGCAGAAAGTCGATGAGCTTTTCGCGAACCTCGCAGCGCAGGTCGAACGTCTGTCCCGGCGCACGAGCGCTCATCAGGCAGCGCAGCTCAATGCTGCCCTCCTTGAAATCGGTCACCTGCAGGGCAGCCGTCGTCCTGTCCCATCTCTCGGATTGTCTGAGAATTTCCATCAGCTTTTCGCGAATAAGGGCGACCGGCGCCCTGTAATCGACGTAGAGCATCACGCTTCCGATCAGCGAGGATGAGTTTTCGCGCGACCAGTTCTGAAACGGCTTTTCAATGAAATAACTCAGCGGCACGACCATGCGCCGCAGATCCCAAAGCTTGACGGTCACATAGGTGGAGCCGATTTCTTCAATCGTACCGTATTCGCCCTCTACGATCACGGAATCGTACAGACGGATCGGCTGCGTCATCGCAAGCTGCACTCCGGCCAGCAGATTGCTCAATACCGGTCGCGCCGCCAGACCGGCGGCGATGCCGGCAATTCCAGCGGAAGCAAACAGGCTGATGCCGTATTGACGAACCGAGGGGATCGTCATCAGGGCGGCGCCGATCGTCACCAGCAGGACGATGCCGTCGACGACGCGCAGCAAGATCCGGACCTGCGTGTTGTGCTTACGCGCGAGGAAGTTGTCATCGGCGTCGAGACGATAGCGTCGAAGGTAGGCAGACGCGGAAAGCTGGAGTACAACGATTGCTGTCCAGCCGATCAGGCCGATGACAGCCATCAACAACAGCCGCGACAGTATTTCCGCCGTTTCCGGGTAGAGCGGCGCGACCGGGATAACGATGATCATAGCCAGCGTTATCAGCGCCAGCTTCGTGAGCTTGGATGTCTTATCGAAAAGCGAGAACGCGTTCGGATAACGATGGGCAATCAACCGGCGCAACAGATGCTGCAACCAGTTGTGCAACGCCAGTGCCGCGACGACCGCAAGCCCTAAAATAATCACGGACACGACCGGGTCGGGGAGCCAGTCGAGCCCATGCTTGATTGCGACCACAGCCGATCTGATTGCGTCCATGCGGCCTTATTAGCATTGCCAGAAAAGAGGGCGAATACGGGGCCTGCAGCATTTGATGCGCTGGACTTGGCCGCGCCAAGCTGGCAAAACGCCCGCGTTCCCAATGTGATTTGTTGGCGGCAATGAAAGCTTTCCTGCTCAAGTTCTTCACCTGGTGGAATTCGCAGACATTCGGGACCCAATTCTGGACCTGGATGTATGGCGAATATGTCGGCGAAGATGAATTCGGCAACCGCTATTATCGTACCCGCGGCGGCAAGATTGACCCCACACTCGGGTTCGAGCGCCGCTGGGTGATATACAACGGCTACACGGAAGCCTCATGCGTGCCGCCGTCGTGGCACGGCTGGCTGCATCACACCGTCGACACGCCGCCAACTCAGGAAAGCTACAAGCCGTACCCTTGGCAAAAGCCGCACCGGCCAAATATGACCGGCACGCCGGCGGCCTACCGACCGCCGGGCTCGACCTTGGCCACCGGCCGCCGTCCTAAGGCGACAGGCGATTACAGGGCCTGGACTCCAGGCAAGCAGTGATCTTGCCGTCATCGCCGGCTTGTCCCGGCGATCTCGAGAATTAAGGCACTCTGCGTCTCTAAAGTAGGATACGCGGGCCAAGGCCGCGCATGACAGGCTGTGAACCGCCCTTCCAAGGCCGTATTCCCCGTGTTAACCGGGCGGAGAGATCGGGCGTCAGGCGAATTGTCGCCGGCCAGCCAAATAGCCGGACCTTGATGGCGCGTGGCATGTCATCTCGTGCTTTGTTGGTGGGCGCCGCGCTATTGGCGGCACCGCCCGCCATGGAGCCTGCTCTGGCCCAATCCGGAAATCCAATCGCCGACTTATTCGGATCGATCTTCGGCAACCCGCCGCCACGCCCGCCGGCCGAGGTACGCGGTCCGCCATCATCCCGGCAACAGCCGCCTCCGTACTACCCGAGCGGGCGCGACACTCCGCCAACGCAGCCGCTGCCGGCGCCAATGAACCTGCCGCCATCGAACCGGCCCGGCCAGGGCAACATTCAAACGCAGCCTCTGCCACCCCCGACTGGGGGAATAGTTGCGCCACAACCTCCGCCAGGTCAGGCCCCACAAGGGACCGCGGTTGCGCCAGGCCAGGCGCCGTCCGCCTTGCCGCCAGGTCCAGGCTCCCCGCGCAATGCTCCGCAGCCGTCGAACACGTCGCCACAGCCAAGCGATGCGGTGATCGTCGAACCGCCGGCGCAGCGCATCACCAATCCAACGGCAGTGTTTGCAGGCCTCGACAAGATCACCGGGCGCATCATTTCTTTCGATGTTGCGATCAACGAAACGGTGCAATTCGGCGCTCTGCAGATGACGCCACGCGTGTGCTATTCGCGCCCGCCGACGGAAACGCCAAATACGGATGCGTTTGTCGAGGTCGACGAGGTGACGCTGCAGGGAGAGATCAAGCGAATTTTTACCGGATGGATGTTCGCCGCAAGTCCGGGCCTGCACGCAGTCGAGCACCCGATCTATGACGTCTGGATCACCGACTGCAAAGGCGGACAGAGCCCAACTGTCGCAGAAGCACCAGCGGAAGCGCCCAGACAGCCGGCTCGGCAGCAACAGCAGCAGCAGCGGCGTACACAACAGCCGGCGCCGGCGCCTCCGCCGCAACGCATGCCGCCGCCACCAGGATTTTTCCCGCCGCCGCGCTGATGCGGGGCAATTCCTTTCCGCTCGTCCCCGCGACCCTGCCTTCGCTCACTTCGCGAGCTTCGGGGAGCTTGAGACCGCCGAAGCGCGGAGCGCGAAGGCGGAAGGCGGAGACCAGACCAAAGAAGTCTGAGCGTATGTCTCTGGATGCCGGTGGAGCCTGCCCCACGCGCAGGCGGGGCGGAATGAACGGAGTTATTGCAAGCCGTCGATAATCTTCAGTGCCTTGTCACCGCCAAGCGGGTCGCGGGGCAGAGCCTCGAAATCCGCATCGCCCGTCAACGCGTCTTCGAGGAGGCGGTGATAGCGTCGCTTCGGGACTTCGACCGCACCGAAGGTTCTCAGATGCTCCGTCACGTATTGCGTGTCGAGCAGGCGGTAACCGCCGTGCTTAAGGCGCGCGATGAGATGGACCAGCGCGACTTTGGAAGCATCGCGGGCGCGGTGAAACATGCTCTCGCCAAAGAAAGCGCGGCCGAGCGAGACGCCATAGAGCCCGCCCACGAGTGTCTCACCATCGTAGACTTCCACTGTATGACAATGTCCGCGCTCGAACAGCGCGCGATAAATGCGACGAATGCGCGTGTTGATCCAGGTGCGGGCGCGATCGGATTTCGGCTCGGCGCACCCTTCGATCACCGCATCGAAATCGCGATCGACATGGATGGTCCATGAAGTCGCGCGTACGGTGCGCGCAAGCCGCGCCGGCACATGAAATCCTTCGAGCGGGATGATTCCGCGCATGTCCGGCTCGATCCAGTACAGGGCGGGATCGTCGGCGCTTTCTGCCATGGGAAAAATGCCGCACGCATAAGCCTTGAGCAGCACTTCCGGTGTGATCTCGATAAAGGTGCTTTCGCGGTTTGCCATGATGCGGATCCTGGCACTAACCCCGGGCCCGAGACTTGTTAACGTCTAAGCACCAAAATTGCAGCAATTTTTCGGAATTTTGAGTAGTTACAGTCGTTTCTCAGTCCCGTTTCTCAAATTTATCAGTCATGCGTACTCATGTTGTGCTCGGTCCGCACCAGATTGCTGCCAGCGCGTCTTCGTTGGCGTGAAGGCATCGGGGGATGCCCGACACCTGCAAGCGCCTTACCTCCAAAACGGATATTCGTTGCCGAATAACTCATGTCCGCTTTGGGCCAAAAGCGGACATATCTCGGTTAATCCGGAAGCCCCGCTTTTCTCAGGCCGTCCTCTAATCTTGCGAGGTCCTGTGGTCGGCTAAACGGCGCCCAATCTTTGATGTTAGACACGCGTAGCACCGGATTAAGGTCGCGCAAATGAGCCAGGGCCTGCCTCGCTTGCGCAAGGCGTCCGCCGAGGCCATGGCTCGCCGTCGCTATGATTAGCAGAGTCTGATAATTCGCTTGTTGCCACAAACCTTTTTGGGCCCAGGACGACGCGTCGTCGTATCGGCCGTCGATGAAATGAGCGAAAGCAGTCCCACCCTGCATTCCAATCATATTCGGATCGAGTGGACTCAATCGCATACCGTGAGCGAAATGATCGATCGCAATGTCCGGCTCGCCGCGCCAAACTCTGATCCAACCACTCGCATACCACGCTCCCGCTAGATTCGGATTCAGTAAAAGTGCGCGATCAACAAAGGTTGTACCGGCATCTATGTCGCCGGCCCCAAAAGCGATCGCATGGGCTGCGCGAGAGAGGGCGACCGCATCGTCCGGCCCCAACTCCGCGGCTCGTCGAGCCAGTCTAGCGGTTTCAGCAATCTCGTGCGCGCGATCAGTCGTCCAGCCGTTAATCTTGCGCCAAGCATAGCACCAGGACGCCATTCCATAGGCTGCGGCGAAATTGGGGTCGAGTTTGATGGCCTTGTAGAAGAGTCTAAGAGCTTCGGTGATAGCCTCTTTGTTACGCTCATAAAGACTCGCCATTCCACGTAAAAAGTAGTCATAGGCATCAAGACTCTCAGTCGGCTTCCGCCTAGCGCGTTCCATCTCTGCCGCTTCGAGTTGCGGCGCAATCGCGCCAATCACACTAGTAGTGACTTTGTCCTGTAAATCAAAGATGTCCTCGAGCGTACTCTCAAAGCGGTCGGCCCAAAGATGTGTACCGGTCGATGAATCAAGTAACTGTCCCGTCACCCGCACGCGGCCTGCCGCCTTGCGCACACTACCTTCGAGCACGTAACGCACGCCTAGCTCGCGGCCGACTTGCTTCACGTCGACCGCCCGACCCTTGTAAGTGAATGTCGAATTCCGTGCTATGACGAAGAGCCACTTGATGCGTGAAAGCCCGGTAATGATGTCTTCAACCATGCCGTCAGCAAAGTATTCCTGCTCTGGATCGCCACTCCTGTTTTCGAAGGGCAACACCGCGACAGAAGGTTTGTCAGGAAGTGATAGTGCTGCTCGGGTTGGCTGCCCGTCGACGTGAACGCAATAAACACGTATTCGCTGCGCGATATTCTTAAGTTGCTGCTCACCCATGTCGGTTACGTCGAGCGAGAGCTTCCCCTTAATTTGTTGATAGGCGCTATCTGAAAGGCACACGGCCCCCCGTTCGGCCAAAGGTTCAATTCGCGCAGCGACGTTAACTCCGTCACCGTAGATGTCATCTTCATCGATGATTATGTCGCCGACATTAATGCCGATTCGAAATTCGATCCGTTGGTGCTCGGGAATGTTGGTGTTGCGCGCGGCCGTAGTCCGCTGAATGTCAAGAGCGCAGCGTACGGCGTCGACAATACTCGCGAATTCAACCAATGCTCCGTCACCGGTCGTCTTGAAAATGCGACCTTGATATTGGGCAATTTTGGGGTCGAATAGTTCACGTCGGCAAGTTTTCAACGCGGCGAGAGTGCCTTCCTCGTCTGCCCCCATCAATCTGCTGTAGCCAACGACATCAGCCACGAGGATGGCGGCGAGCCGTCGTACGACGCGATCCTCAGCCATGAGATCGCCCCTATTACTATACTTTTCAGACAGTTTAGAGATTGGAAGGCGCGGCTGTCTATTGCGACGACAATGTCCGCTTTTGGTCAAAAGCAGACATTAGGGATCCGAACCGCTGCACTCAATTTAACTCCAAGCGCGACTCTGTTTGACGCTGCGCCTAGGCAGCGTCAGCGGGATATCCGCCCGCAGCTGTTGAAATCACGCCTGAAATGACCCAAGGCGGGATTGGAGAGCTTTTGGATTTAGCAAATTTCTGAAATCGTGCCCTAGCTCTCCATCCCGCCACGGGCGAGGAACTGTTCGAGCCAGTGAATATGGTAATTGCCATCGATGATGTCATTTTCGCGGACCAACGCCCGAAAGAGGGGCAGCGTTGTCTCAATGCCATCGACAACCACCTCGTCGAGCGCGCGCTTCAGCCGCATGAGACATTCAGTGCGTGTCTTGCCGTGCACGATCAGCTTGCCGACAAGTGAATCGTAGTAGGGCGGAATGCTGTAGCCTTGGTAGACCGCGGAATCGATGCGCACGCCGAGGCCGCCCGGCGGATGGTAGTGCATGATCTTGCCGGGCGAGGGGCGAAATGAAACCGGGTTTTCGGCGTTGATGCGGCACTCAATCGCGTGGCCGTGGAATTTAACATCCTGCTGCTGGATTGCGAGATTGCTGCCGGCCGCGACGCGAATCTGCTCGAAGATCAGATCAATGTCGGTGATCATCTCGGTCACCGGATGCTCGACCTGAATGCGCGTGTTCATCTCGATGAAATAGAACTTGCCGTCCTCGTACAGAAACTCCACGGTGCCGACGCCCAGATAACCGATCTCGCGCATCGCTTTTGCGACCGTTTCGCCAATCGCGTCGCGCGCGCCCGCATTGAGCGCGGGCGAGGGCCCTTCCTCCCACACCTTCTGGTGACGGCGCTGCAGGGAGCAGTCGCGCTCGCCAAGATGAATGGCGTTGCCTTCGCCATCGCCAAGCACCTGGATTTCGATGTGACGCGGCCGTTCGAGATATTTCTCGATATAGAGCGCGTCGTCTCCGAAGGCGGCTTTCGCCTCGGCGCGTGCCGTGGAGAGCGCGGCGGAAAGCTCGCTCGCGCTGGACGCGACCTTCATGCCGCGGCCGCCGCCGCCCGCTGCGGCCTTGATGAGAACCGGATAGCCGATCTCGCCGGCTATTTTCGCGGCGTCCTGTTCGGAGCTGACGGCGCCCGCCGACCCGGGCACGACCGGAATCCCCAGTTTTTTGGCGGTGCGTTTGGCCTCGATCTTGTCGCCCATTAGGCGAATGTGCTCGGCCTTTGGGCCAATGAACTGCACGCCATGCTCGGCGAGTATCTCGGCAAAACGCGCATTTTCGGACAAGAAACCGTAGCCGGGATGCACCGCGTCGGCGCCGGTAATCTCGCAGGCCGACAATATCGACGGAACGTTCAAATAGCTGTCCTTGGCTGCGGGAGGTCCGATGCACACGCTTTCGTCGGCAAAGCGTACGTGCATGGCATCTGCGTCGGCCGTGGAATGCACGGCGACGGTCGGTATGCCGAGCTCTTTGCAGGCGCGCAGAACACGCAGCGCGATCTCGCCGCGATTGGCGATCAGGATCTTATCGAACATGCTTTTCGCCCGCACTGAGGCGAATAGAGGGTAGCGAATAGCGAACAGGGAAGGAGCATATTGATTTACTCACTATTCGCTACTCACCATTCGCTATTCGCTCATCACTCGATGATCACCAGCGGCTCGCCGAACTCGACCGGCTGACCGTCCTCGAACAGAATTTGAATAACGATGCCGCCTCGCGGAGCGGGAATCTGGTTCATGGTTTTCATCGCTTCCACGATCAACAGCGTATCGCCGATCTTGACCTTGCTGCCGACATCGATGAACGGCTTGCCCCCCGGTTCGGGCGCCGCATACGCCGTTCCGACCATTGGCGAGATCACCACGCCGGGGTGTTTCGAGGGATCGATCGGCTTGACGGCAGCCTCCGTTCCCGGTTGCGGCGCAACCTCAACTCGCACCGCCGCGGAAGGGGCCGCGGCGGCGGTTCCCGCGCGCGCGACGCGCACGCGCTTGCCGTCTTGCTCGATTTCGATTTCGGTCAGGCCGGTTTCATCCAGTAGCTTGGTTAGCTCCTGGATCAGTTCACGATCGACGATGCTGGTCTTGGGCGATTTCCCCATTGCATGTCCATCAGTCGCGGATCATTGCGTAAACATTCGGCATCATTTTTCAGCGCTCAACCTTTTTGCTTTGCGCCGAGCAGGCCGGCGAGACCGGTGATGGCCAATACATAGCCGTCGACGCCGAAGCCGGCGATCACTGCCTTGGCTGCTTTCGAAATGTATGAATTGTGCCGGAAACTCTCGCGCGTATGGATATTGGTGATGTGGACTTCGATCGCCGGCAATTTCACGGCGAGAAGCGCGTCCATGATGGCGATGGATGTGGTGGTGTAGCCGGCCGGATTGATAACGATGGCGCCTGCGTCCTTCGCATGCGCCTCCTGAATCCAGTCGATGAGCTCACCTTCACGGTTTGACTGGCGGAACACAATGTCGAGCCCGAACCGTTTCGCTGTTTCAGCGCAGAGCTTTTCCACGTCGGCGAGAGTCGCGCGTCCATATTTCTCGGGCTCGCGGGTGCCGAGCAGGTTCATATTTGGTCCATTAAGGACGTAGATTGTTGTCTTTGCCATTGAGTCCCGCCCGCGCCAGCTCGAAGGATTATGGAGCCGCAGCGCTTTATAGGTGGCCCGGAGCATAAGGGGAAGCCCGGGAGGCCGCTTGGACCGCCGGGAATCAAGATCACGTGTGATCGGGTGCCAGGGTCTCGCCAGCGACCCAGTCTATGACCTGCTTGAGCGCCGTTAGTCTTCGACGGCCCGCGGCCAATGCCTTGCTGAAGATCTCAATCTGGCAGTCCCCGCTGGTGCCACTGGTTGCGATCGAATGAAGGTGCCCGATTTCGTTCGCGCAGTCGAACGCATCGATGTCTTCGGCAATAAAATCGATCACCTGATCCAACCATTGCACGAGGGTGAGGGGCGATCGAGAGAACGGCTCGATGAAAGTGGCGCGGATGCCATAGCGCTGGGCGTGCCACTTGTTCTCCTGTGTGATGGCGCGGCCGACGCGGTCGAATCCGGCATTGAGCGCGCGGTCGCGATCGAGCGCGCGCACGAGGCAGCGAAACAAGGCTGCGACGGCTAGCGCGTCGTCGAGCCGCGTGCAGCTGTCGGCGACCCGCAACTCGATCGTCGGATTGTTCAGGGAGGGGCGGATCGCCCACCAGATGTAGCTTTCATCCGGGATGACCTTCGCCCACTTCAGCGCGGCGACGAACTCGCGGTAGTCATCGTTGGTGCGAAACAGTTCGGGAAGACCCGTGCGCGGCAATTCATCGTACGCAGCGAGCCGATAACCGACCAGGCCGGTGAGATTGCCTTGCCAGAATGGCGACGAGGTCGTGAGCGCGAGCAGAAGCGGCAAATAGGGCGTCAGGCGCATGATCAGGTTGATGCGCGTTTCGACATCCGGTACCGCGACGTGAACGTGCATGCCGCAGAGCATGTTGCGGTAGCCGACCATCTGCAGGTCGTCGATGATGGCGCCATATCGCGGCTTTGGCGTTACGGTCTGTTCCGGCCAGTACGCGAGAGGAAAAGTGCCCATAGCCGCGATACCTAGCCTGTGCTGGGCCGCAATATCGCCCAACGCGCGCCGGTAATGTGCGAGATGACTGCGTGCTTCCTCGAAGGTGGCGCATGGCGGCGTTGCGACCTCCAGCTGCGACTGCAACATTTCTGTCATCACGCGGTCGCCAAGGCGCTTCTGGGCGAGCAAAAGGAATTTCTTGTCGACACGGCGCACCGCATGGCGCGTCTTCGCGTCAAACAGAAAGTATTCCTCTTCCATGCCAAACGCGTACATGCCGCGCTACAACCGCCCCGAGGGAACTTTGTGCCGCCGATTGTTGACGCAAAATGGCTGCCGCAGAAGCCCGCGGCCGCCGATTGCATGTTGAAAAACTAAAGCGTCGTCAGCAGGTAGGCTTGCCGCAGCGCGAGGTATTTACCTTTTCTCGCAGCGCTTCGAGGCCAACCGCGCCGACCACGACATTGTCGCCGATTACGTAGCTTGGGGTGCCGCTGAGACCGAGCGCCTCGGCAAGTTTGAAGCTCTCCTGCAGCGTCGCCTTTATTTCAGGACTCGCCAGATCCTTTTCGAGCCGGGCCATGTCGAGACCAATGTCCTTCGCAACCGCGAGCGAGCGCGCCTTATCGGCCTGGCCGCGACCGCTCAGCAGCTTCTGGTGAAATTCGAGATATTTTTTGCCCGTTTTGTCCTGCATGCGGACCGCCACAGCGACCTGCGCGGCTTCGAGCGAGCCGGGACCGAGAACCGGGAATTCCTTGAGGACGACCTTGAGCTTTGGATCGTCTTTCATCAGCGTGAGCATGTCATCCATGGCGCGCTTGCAGTAGCCGCAGTTGTAATCGAAGAATTCCACAAAGGTGACGTTGCCGTCCGGATTGCCGAGCACGACCTGGCGCGGCGAACTGAATATGGCCTGCGAGTACTGCTTGATCGCTGCCTTGTGCTTTTCGGCATCCGCCGCACTCTGCCGCCGCTCGAGCTCGGCCATGGCGTCCTGAATGAGCTCTGGATGCGCGATCAGATATTCCCGGATGATGCGCTCGACTTCACCGCGCTGACTCGCGGAGAGTTCGTCTGCACGCGAACCTTGCGGCAGGGCAACGGCGAGCAAGGCCACGCAGGTGGCGATGGTCAGGCGCAGTCTAAAGGTCATGGAATCCTTCCTGTTCATTGAACGTTGGCATTGGTTTTCGGCTTTACGTTCACAATGTCATCGGCCCGCACCCAGGCTGGCGAACCGATCGGCAGGCGCGTCTTGGCACGCGTCGCCAGCTGGCGGGCGGTCTTGAGATCGCCGCGGGCAAAGGCGGCCTGCGCCGAAGCAAGGTCGGCATTGGCGAGATCGCCCTTGCGGCCATATGCCACGGCAAGCTGCGCGTAAGCATCAGGTGCTTCGGGTTCGCGCGCGATGGCCGTGCGCAGCAATCCGACCGCTTCCTCGGCGAGCTTTGGATTGTTTGTGGCATTGAGCGACTGCGCGAGCATGATTTCGATCAGCGGGTTGTTATGTGAAAGCTGCGCGGCTTGCCGCAGCGGCGCGACCGCTTCAGCCGGATGACCACCTTCGAGCAGGGCTTGGCCCTTGAGTTCGTAGAAGTAGGCATTGTTTGGTTGCGCCTGGATCAGGCCGTCAATCTGCACCAGAGCCTGACGCAGGTCGGAGTTCCGATAGGTCGAAATCGCGCGGGCATAGCGTGCTGGCAGGCTGTGATCGGCAGCGGGAAAGCGGCGCGCGACCGTGTCCGGCCGCTCCAGAAAGCCGGACAGCTTTGCGCGCATCATGTCGTGGCGCAGCTGCAGTTCGGGCGGATCCTTGCGGTCCCAATAAGGGCTCGCCTTGGCAAGCGTCTCAAGGGCGGCGACACGGTCGGCCGGCATCGGGTGCGTCTGCATGTATGGGTCGATGTAGCGCGAATTGAACAACACTTCGTTGCTAAGGCGCTTGAACAGCTCGACCATGCCCTTCGGGGATTGACCGGTCGCATTAAGGAATTTGACGCCGGCGTGATCGGCCTGATCTTCCTGCGTACGCACATAGGCGAGCACCTGACGCATAATGGCCGCCTGGGGCGCCAGAATTGCGGCCATGCCGACGTCGCCGCCGCTCCCCGCGCGCGATGCTGCGACGGCAGCGCCGACTCCAGCCAGCAAGGCAACGATCCCGGCGGTTTGCGCCGATGCGAGTTGCTCTCTCAAGCGCTGCAGATGGCCCCCGGCGAGGTGCCCCGTTTCATGCGCGAATATGCCGATGACTTCGTTCGCCGTCTTGGCATCGAACAGCGCACCCGCATTGATGAAGATGTGGCGCCCATCCATGACGAAGGCATTGAACGACCGGTCGCTCAGAATGACGACCCGCACGTTCTGCTTGGCTAGGCCCGCCGCGCGCAAGATCGGCTGGGCGTAATCGCGCAAAAGCTGTTCGATCTCGGCATCGCGGATGATCGGCATGCCGCGCGTGGCGCTGTCCTGTGCGCGTGCGGGCGAAAGCGTGGGCCCGCCTCCCGTCATCGCGACTGCGACCGCCGCGATCATTGCGATCGCTGGCGTCGCGCGCCGCGTCCTGATAGGTGTGCCGTTCAAGGACATCCCCGAATTTCTGCCAGATTGGGCGTGAACCTAGTGGCGTACTTTAGGGTGGTCAACGCGACTGACGATCACCACTGGTTCATGAAAGTGCAAGCAATCTGCGGAATACGGCAACAGCGGGGCAGGGCGAGTGCCACGGACCGGAACCGATGCTTGAGGCTGCAAAACAGCTATTGAAGCCGTCCAAACGCAGCGACGTGCCGCCGTTTATCGTCATGGACGTGATGGCCGCGGCGGCGCAATGCGAGGCACGGGGTGCCCACATCATTCACATGGAGGTAGGGCAGCCTGCGGCCCCGGCCCCGAAGACAGCGATCAAGGCTGCGCAGGCCGCGCTCGCCCAGGGCCGCCTTGGCTATACCGAATCCCTTGGCATTCCGTCGTTGCGGTCTCGCATCGCTCGTCATTACGGCGAGATGTACGACCTTGGCGTGGATCCCGCCCGCGTCGTGGTTACCACCGGATCTTCCGGCGCCTTTGTCCTCGCCTTCCTGGCATTGTTCGAACCCGGCGACCGCGTGGCATTGGCCAACCCCGGTTATCCGCCGTACCGGCACATCCTGTCCGCCCTTGGCTGCGAGCCGATCCTGATCGAAACATCGGCGGATACGCGTTGGGCGCTGTCCGCCAAAGCCTTGATCGCCGCGCATCAGCGTGCCCCGCTGAAAGGAGTTGTGATTGCCAGCCCCGCCAATCCGACCGGCACCATGGTGGACGCCGACGCGTTGAGCCGGCTGATAGCGGTCGCCGAAGCCGAGGGCATCCGGGTGATTTCCGATGAGATCTACCACGGCCTCGACTACGCCTTTGCCGCCGAAACGGCCGCGAATTCCTCCGATCGGGTCGTGGTGATCAACTCGTTCTCGAAATATTTCTGCATGACAGGATGGCGGGTCGGCTGGATGGTTGTCCCCGAAAATCTTGTCCGTCCGATTGATCGCCTGCAGGGCAATCTTGTGATTTCGGTCCCGACGCTCGCGCAGATCGCCGCGGAGGCCGCCTTCGAGGGGCGCGAAGAGATGCAAGCGGTCAAGCATGGTTACGAAGAGAACCGCCGTATCCTGACTCAAGGACTGCCGAAAGCGGGGCTCGACAAATTCCTGCCCGTCGACGGTGCGTTCTACCTTTATGCGGATATTTCCCGATTTTCCGATGACAGCCTCGACTTCGCCAAGCGCATGTTGAACGAAGCAGGAGTTGCGGCGACGCCCGGCATCGATTTCGATCCCGTGAACGGCAAACATTTTTTGCGCTTCTGCTACGCGGGCTCGGCAGACGAGATGCGCGAGGCGGTGGCAAGGCTCGGCAATTGGCTGAAAGGGTGATGCCAGTCATGCCCGGCCTTGCGCCGGGCATCCACGTCTTTGGTAGAATTCAAGACAGACGTGGAAGGTCGGGACAAGTCCGGCCATGACGTTTGAAGTCAAAATTCCACGTCCAATTCCACAACCTCATCCGGCTCGGCCTTTGCGGCCTCCGCGGATCAAGCCCGCGCATGACCTACCTAACGCTTGCACGTGTTCAGGAACGGCGGCTTTATCTGGCTTAGCGGCGGAATGCGCCCAAAATGGCGCGCATCCGTTCGGCACTCATGTTCTCTGAGGGCGTCGTGTTCCGTTCGTCCGCCAGCCGGGCTTCGCAATCGACGTAGTTAGAGGAGACGATCCTGCCGTTGCGGTTGTCGAAACGGCGTTCCTCGCAACGGCCTTTCTTGTCGGATTCGACCACGATGGACGCAACGCGATGAGCCGCTTCGCCTCCATGCGACGGCGATAAGGGGACGATCTTCGCTACGGCGTTCTTGGCCTGATGTTCGGCAGAGAAATACGAGCCGGTGGTCACAAAGACCGCCAGCAAAAGTATCCCGCCAATGGCCGCCGAAGCGACCAAAGCGCGCGTAACTTCGCCGGCCGTGAAGCTGCCCTTGGCGCGGCGGGGCTTGGGCGTTACTGAGCCGATCGTCATCAGGCGATCCGTAACATGGTCACTTTGAATGAAAATTTAACTCGCTTGGCTTGAAGGAGCCTGAAGGAATTGGTCGCAATTTGAATGGAACCTGCCCGCATCTTTCATTTCCGCCGGTGCGCACCTACATAGCTACACGTTCCACAAACCCCCGAGATCCAATGCTCGATTTTGCTTCGTCGTCCGATGTCGGGGACATCGGCGAGGTTGTGGCATCGCCCGCCTCGGATACCGAGATCCTCGACGCATATTCTCGCGCCGTTACCGCTGTGGCTGACACTGTCGGTCCCGCGGTCGTGCGCGTTGAGGTCCACAACGAGAAAGGCCGCCTGGGCGGCGTCGGCTCCGGCGTGATCATCGCGCCTGACGGTCTGGTGCTCACGAATTCTCACGTCGTCGAGGGTGCCAAGGAAGTTCGTTTGCAGGATGCCGACGGGCGCGTAATGGATGCGCGTCGCCTCGGCGTCGATCCTGACACCGACCTGGCGCTCCTGCGTGCGGGTTCGGCGCGCGATCTGCCCAGCGCGGTATTGGGAGACTCCAAGAGGCTCAAGCGCGGCCAGCTCGTGGTGGCGATCGGTAATCCGCTCGGGTTCGAATCGACCGTGACTGCAGGGGTGATATCGGCGCTCGGGCGTTCCCTGCGCTCGCGCACCGGCCGCCTGATCGAGGACGTGATCCAGACCGATGCCGCACTCAATCCCGGCAATTCCGGCGGGCCCCTCGTGTCTTCGCGCGGTGAAGTCATCGGCATCAACACCGCCGTGATCATGGGCGCACAAGGCATCTGCTTTGCGGTCGCAAGCAACACCGCGCAATTCGTACTGAGCGAACTGATCCAGCACGGTCGCGTGCGTCGCGCCTACATCGGCGTATCGGCCCAAACAACGGCAGTGCCCAGGCGATATGCGCGTTTGGCCGAGATCGAAAATTCGTCAGGTGCGATGATTACCGCGCTCGAGCCGAGCGGGCCCGCGGCGCTGGCCGGATTGATGAGTCTCGACACCATTGTGTCCGCCGATGGCGAACCCGTCACCGGCGTGGACGACCTTATCCGGCTCCTAAATGGCGAGCGGATCGGGCGGCCCGTCACAATCAATGTCTTGCGGCGAGGCGCGCTGCGCAGCTTCGAGGTGAAGCCGCTGGAGCGGCCGGCGGCGCGCGCCGCGTAAATCGAGACCGGGGACTACTGCGGTTTGGCCTGCTTACCCGGGCTCTTCCGGGCGGCCGGCTCGTAATTGCCCCCCGCCATGCACTTCTTGATGAACGCGTCCCGCTTGGCACCCTGCAATTTTTGGCTCTCGGCACCGACCTTGCATGTCTCCATTTTTTCCTCGGATGTCACGGCTGCGGCGGACGTCGCCACAAGCACAACGGGGACGAGGGCTATTGCCAATATTCGCAGCATCGTTGTCGGCTCCTTTTTGATCTCGAAGTGCAATAAAGGATAGCGCGGCCTCCGACAATGGCGCGCCGGTTACCGCAAGGCGGCGGCGATATTTCCGCCATCCACCGTGGTGACATTGGCGGTGGTTTTCAATTCAAGCGCCTGGTGCAGGAAAGCCTGCGCAACATCCTCGGCCGTTACCTCACGCCGCAGCAGATTGCCGGCCATATATTCTTTTTCGCTGACCCCGCGCGCCTTGGCGCGCTGCGCGATAAAGTCCGCGGTGAGCAGGCCGGAACGGATGCGATCGGCATTCACGGCATTTGAGCGGATGCCGTCGGCTCCATAGTCGAGCGCGTACTGCCGCATCAGAAGCAATGTCGCTGCCTTCGGCAAACCATAGGGTCCGAATTCCGGCCCTGGGTTGACCGCCTGCTTCGAAATGTTGAACAGCAGGCAGCCGCCGATCCCTTGCTTGAGCATGATGTTCACGGCCGTTTGCGCGACTTTCTGGTGAGCGAAAAAATTGAGCTCGAAGCTTTCGCGCAGCAGTGCTTCGTCGACCTCGCCGATCTTGCCCTGCCAGGCCGCTCCCGCGTTCGAGACGACGATATCGACGCCGCCAAATGCTGCAACGACGTGATCGAACGCCGTCCGCACCGATGCCGCGTTCCTGACGTCACAGACGACGGCAATCGTGCTCCCGCCAGTTGTCTTTGCCTGCGCCTGCGCGGCTTTCTGATCGATGTCGAGCAGCGCCACTTCCGCGCCGGCGTTTCCGAAGGCTTTCGCTGTTGCCGCGCCGATGGCTCCGCCGGCTCCGGTGATTGCCGCGACCTGGCCTTCCAGCGGCAGGCGCTTGCGCTGGCCCAGCTTGGCCAACTCCAGCGGCCAGTACTCGACATCAAACACGTCCGCTTCGGAAATCGAATTGAACTTGCCGATCGCCTCCGCACCGGTAATGCCTTCCGCGGCGGCTTCGGCGACATCGGCAGCGATACGCGCGTCTTTCGTGTTTGCTCCGAGGCCCATCAAGCCGAGGCCCGGCACGAGCACCACGCGGGGAAGCGGATCGCGCATTGCGGCGCCGTCGGCGCGGGTCTTTTGGCGCGAAAAGTACGCAGAATAATCGTCCATGAAGGCGCGCGCGGCTCGCTGCACGGCATTCTTGAAGTCGTCGAGCCTGCCGGCTTCCGGGGCCGGCACAATCAGCGGCCAGGGTCCGGTGCGGATCACATGGTCAGGCGTGATCAGTCCCGCCCGGGCATAGCGCGTCACCTCTTTGCCGTTGACGTAATTAAGAATGGTGTCGCCGGTGCGGAAATCGACGATTTGCCGCTTGTGCGCGCCTTCGCCTAAGGCATCGCGCAGCGTGCATGCGCCTCTCACAATCGGAGCGACTTCCGAGAGCGAGGCGATACGGTCGGGAAGGCTGACGCTGACAAGCTTTGCATTACCTTTTTTTCGCAAGCGGTCTTCCGCCAGCGTCACGAATTCGATCATGCGCTCATAAGCCTCGCGCGCATCGCCACCGACGGTGAAAATGCCGTGTTTGTCGAGGATCAGCCCTTCGACGGCAGGGTTTTTCTCGAAGACATTGGCTGCTTTGTTCGCGAGCGCAAAGCCCGGCATGATGTAGGGCACAAAGCCAAGGCGGTTATCGAAGGTCTCCTGGCACAAGGCTTCGCTGTCTGGCTGGTCGATCAGGCTGAGGATCGCAGTCGCATGTGTATGGTCGACGAATTTGTGCGGCAGGAAAGCGTGCAAGAGCGCTTCGACCGATGGGTTGGGGGCCTGCGGATCGATCAACGCCGCACGCAGCGCGCGCACCATCTCTGCGTCCGGCAAGGCCGCGCGAGAGCGCAACCGACGCAGGGGTTCAAGCCGCACTGCAGGCATCCCCCCTGGCTCGATGTTTGCCATGTCCCAGCCGGAACCCTTGACGCAGAGAACGTCCGCATCATCGCCGAACAGGTCCTTAACCCGCGTCTTGACCGACGTGTTGCCGCCGCCATGCAGGACAAGCTTGGGGTCGCGGCCAAGCAGGCGGGTTGAATAGATGCGTTGCGCCAACTCGGCGCCAATGCCGGTCTTTGCCCAATGATCGACAGCCTTCCTCGCGTCGCTGTCGACCCAGGCGGATTTCATCGGGTGGCTAGCCCTTGTCGCCCAAAAGGCGCTTGGCCCACCACCCGCGCTTGGGTGTTGCCGTGGATTCGTCCGCTCCCGGGCGGGAAACTATAGGCGTTGTCGGTGAGGGAGACGAAGCCGGCGGGGGAGCTCCATCGGCGAACGGCGCTGGTTCCCGAATAGTCGACCGACGGCGCAGCGCGTCCGGGGCGGCGGGAGTGGTCGCGGCCAGTTCCGCTGGCGGCGAAGCAGGACGCTCTTCAATCGGAGGCGAGTAGGGGGGATTGCTCTCGTATGTCGGCGGACGATCTAGGTCCTCGACCGCGTGTTGCAACTCAGGCTCAGGTCCATTTTCGCCGGAACGAACCGTTGGCTCGCCGCTGTTGCGTTGCCGATTGCGACGGCCGCCACGGCGACCGCGCCGGCGTCGACGCCGCCCTTCGCGATGCTCGCTTTCACCGAATGCGCCGCCTTCCTGACGGGCCTGCGACTGGCCAAACCCGTCTTCCTCTGTTGATCCCGCATCGTGATCCTCGTGTGCGACGGCATGCTCAGCCACGGTCTCCTGCGTGAACTGCTGGACCTCGCGCGGCTCACCGCCACGACCGCGGCCGCCGCGGCCGCGCCTTCGCCTGCGTCGTCGGCCGCCCTCGCGTTCAAGGCTTTCGACGCGGGTCTCGCCTTCCATTTCCTCTGTGGCGGACTCATCGGCGTCAGCTTCCGCGAATTGTTCTTCCTCAACTTCCTCGACGGGCGGGAGCTGCGGTTGCCGCGCAGCAAGATTGCGCGCGGCTTCCGGCGAATGCACCTGCTCACCGCGGTCGATCACGTACGATTGCTGTCCTGTTACAGCGGGATCAGCCGAGACGGTGATTGTTATGCGGAAACGTTCCTCCAAATCGCGCAGATGCGCGCGCTTGTGATTGAGCACATAGAGCGCCACTTCGGCGCGCGTGCGGACGATCAGGTTGTGAGTCGCGCCCTTGATCAGCATTTCCTCAACAGCGCGCAACAGCTGCAACGCGACCGACGACACCGAGCGCACGTGACCGCTTCCACCGCACACCGGGCATTTTTCGGTCGAGCTTTCGAGGACAGACGTGCGGATGCGCTGGCGAGACATTTCCAGCAGGCCGAAATGCGAGATGCGGCCGACCTGAATGCGGGCGCGGTCATGCTTGAGCGCCTCTTTTAACCGCCGCTCCACCGTCCGGTTGTTGCGGCCTTCGTCCATGTCGATGAAGTCGATAACGATAAGACCAGCAAGGTCGCGCAGGCGCAGTTGCCGCGCGATTTCCTCAGCCGCCTCGCAATTGGTCTTGAGCGCGGTGTCCTCGATGTGATGCTCGCGCGTAGCACGGCCGGAGTTGACGTCTATTGCGACCAGCGCTTCCGCCTGATTGATGACGATGTAGCCGCCCGATCGAAGCTGCACCACGGGCGAAAACATCGCATCGAGTTGGCTCTCGATGCCATACCGCGTGAACAGTGGTTGCGTGTCCTTGTACTGTTTCACATTCTTGACGTGGCTTGGCATCAGCATGCGCATGAAATCGCGCGCTTCCCTGAAGCCTTCCTCGCCCGAGACGATGATTTCCTCGATATCTTTGCCATACAGGTCGCGGATAGAACGCTTGGTCAGCGAGCCTTCTTCGTAAACGAGCTTGGGTGCAGTCGATTTGAGGGTCAGGTCGCGCACCGTTTCCCAGAGCCGCAGCAGATATTCGAAATCGCGTTTGACTTCGGTCTTGGTTCGACTAGCACCCGCCGTTCGCAAGATTACGCCCATGCCCTCTGGCACTTGAAGTTCCTGGGCGATTTCCTTGAGGCGTGCCCGGTCGTCGGAAGACGTGATCTTGCGCGAAATCCCGCCGCCCCTGGCGGTGTTCGGCATCAGGACCGAATAACGTCCGGCGAGCGACAGATACGTTGTCAATGCAGCACCCTTGGTGCCCCGCTCTTCCTTGACGACCTGAACCAGCAGCACTTGCCGGCGTTTGATGACTTCCTGGATCTTGTACTGACGACGGAAGCGCGGAAGCCGTTCCTGAACTTCCTCAAGCGCATCCGCACCGCCGACGGATTCGACCGCTTCTTCTGCGTGGTCCTCGCCGTTGCCGTTTGCGGCATCCGCCGGCGCGGTTCCAGCCGTCAGCGCGCCCTCGGCTGCGGCGGAGGGCTGCTCGCCTTCGGCAACCGTCTCGAAAAGTGCGGCGTCAGTCTCGGGCGCAAGGCCGATCTCTTCGCTCGCGGCGGTTTCCGCTGCGGGCGCCGGTTCATCGGCGACGAACTCAGGCGAGGGCGGCGCGGACTCTTCCGGTTGTGCGGCGTGTTCGCTGTCATGTTCGGGCGACGGCTCGCCGGCGTCGAATTCCGGTGGTTGCGCTTCGGCTGTATCAGCCGAGAATTCCTCAGCAGCGAGGGGCTCGCTCTGCACGACATCGGTATCTTGACGCTGCGCAGCGCTGCGCGGGCTCTCACGGTGGTTCGGCCCGGCACTTTCAGCCTCCCCATCGGCTGCGCGATGATCGTGTTCTTCCTGTGCAATCAGCGCTTGCCGATCGGCGACGGGGATCTGGTAATAATCCGGATGGATTTCGGAAAAGGCCAGAAAACCGTGGCGATTGCCGCCATAGTCGACGAAAGCTGCCTGAAGTGACGGCTCAACACGCGTGACTTTGGCGAGGTAAATGTTACCGCGCAGTTGCTTGCGGTTGGCGCTCTCGAAATCGAATTCCTCGACGCGGTTGCCGCGGAGCACGACGACCCGGGTCTCCTCCGGATGTGTCGCGTCGATCAACATTTTGTCGGCCATTTGAAAATCTCACTGAGCCAGCAACCCCCGCGCGCTCGCGCAATGACGACAGCGCAAGGCGATACGGCGGAAAGCCGGCACGATTGTTGTTGAAGGGAGGGGGCGCGTAGCAGAAGCTCACGCCGGCACGACCCGCCATTATGGCGGCACGTGGGCGTTCCACTTCCAAATACTTTTGCTGCATTCGTAGCAGCATGAAACTTGCGACCCGTAGCGCTGCGGTCGCGCCTCACAGGCGCGAACCGAGGTTTTTCGTCGCTTACGGCTAGGTCGCGAACGGCCCTTGCGGCCGCGCGCTGATCCGGGTGTCCTTCACAAGGGTTTCGGCTCGTTTCGCTTGGCCGTCCGCACACCTCCTTGGGGGAGCGGTACAAGGGCCTGAGCGGCCGGGGCCCGAACGCGGCACAACCGGAACTCTAACCATCAGCGCACCCTACATACGGCCCTCAGCCATTGCTGGCAAGGGAGCCTTTGCAGTAGAGCCACACCCGCGTACGGATTAGGCCTTTAATCAAGTTCCGTTAACCGAAACGGGCACTAATGGGTTAAAAAGGCTCTCAAAAGGGTCGGGATTCGTGACACCCCGCGCGCTTGCAATATCGAAGGCGCTGATCGGCGTAACGCTCTGTCAGGCAGGTCTCGGCGGCGTCGAGACCGTCGCGATCTCACGCGCGCTGGCGGCGCAGGGTGAGTCGCCCACGGTGGCCACCGACGTACGCATCGGCGGAGACGACAAGCAGACCCGCTTCGTGGTCGACTTGAATCGAAAGGTCGATCTTGTTGTCTTCACGCTCGCGGATCCCTATCGGGTGGTGGTCGATCTGCCCCAGACGAGCTTCAAGTTGCCTGCCAAAACCGGTGAGCAAGGCCGCGGTCTGGTGAAGGCATTTCGTTTTGGCCTAATCATGCAAGGCGGCTCACGCATCGTGCTCGATGCCAAGGGACCAGTACGTCTCGACAAAGCCTTTGTGCTCGATGCGGCAGAAGGCCAGCCGGCAAGGCTGGTCCTCGATCTTGTTGCGACGGACCGCGCCAGCTTCATGCGATCCCTGGCACTGGGAAACCGTCCCGCCGCTCAGAGCGCGTCGGTCAAGCCAAGCGAGCCGCCGCCGCCGAAACCCGACGGAGACGCTCGTCCGCTCATCGTGCTCGACCCTGGCCATGGCGGCATCGACAACGGAACAAGGGGATCAGGCGGAGAACTCGAAAAAGATGTCGTGCTCGCCTTCGCACAGACATTGCGCGAGAAGCTGGAAAGTAGCGGCAAGTTTCGCGTCGCGATGACGCGTTCGGAAGACATTTTCATTCCGCTCGGAGAACGGGTGCGGTTTGCGCGATCGCGCAGCGCCGAACTTTTTATTTCGTTGCACGCCGACGCTTTGCCGCGCCGCGAAGGCCAGGCCGAGGGTGCAACGGTCTACACGCTTTCCGAGAACGCGTCGGACGCCGAGGCGGCCCGACTCGCCGAAACGGAAAACAAGGCCGACGTTATTGCCGGAGTGGACCTCACCTCCGAGCCTGACGACGTTGCGAACATTCTGGTCGATCTCGCGCAACGGGAGACCAAGACGTTCTCGATGCAATTTGCCCGCACGGTGGTTGACGAACTCAAGACGGCGGCGCGGCTGCATAAACATCCGCTCAAGTCCGCAGGCTTCAAGGTGCTTTTGGCACCCGATGTGCCGTCGGTGTTGGTCGAGCTTGGATACATGTCGACCAAGGACGATCTCAAGCAGCTCACGTCGGCAAGCTGGCGAGCCAAAACGGCCCAGGCCTTGGCACAAGCCGTCGACAACTTTTTTACCCCCCGTGTAGCTTCCGGTGGGAGGCGCAACTGACATGTGCTTCCGGCCTCAGTTTCAACATAAAACCGGGCAACCACAGCATTCTGCGGCCGGTGGGCTTCGTCATGGCGGGGATGGCCTCACTGTAATAGACTGGCTGCAAATCGTGGGGCTCTCCAGGACGGCGCCCGGAGCCTGCAAATGGGCGCGAGAGGGGACCATTCGACCATGAAATTGGTTCTGCGCTTCATCGGCTTCCTGTTTGCTGCAGGAACGATCCTCTTTGTGGTCGGCGTTGCCGCGGCCGCCGGACTGCTTTGGCACTTTTCCAAGGACCTTCCGGATTATTCTCAACTGCAGGACTATGAACCCCCGGTCATGACGCGCGTGCATGCGGGGGACGGTTCGCTGGTGGCCGAGTATGCCCGCGAGCGGCGGCTCTATATCCCGATCCAGGCCGTTCCCAAGCTTATCATCAACGCCTTCCTCGCCGCCGAGGACAAGAACTTCTACGAGCATGGCGGCCTTGATTTCACGGGCATTGCGCGCGCCGGCATCGTCTACCTGCAGAACTACGGATCGAGCCGCCGCCCTCAAGGCGCTTCGACTATTACGCAACAAGTCGCCAAGAACTTCTTGCTGTCCAACGAGCTTTCGATGTCGCGCAAGGTCAAGGAGGCGTTGCTCGCCCTCAAGATCGAGCGGACCTACAGCAAGGAGAAGATTCTCGAGCTTTACTTGAACGAAATCTACCTGGGGCTTGGCGCGTATGGCATTGCCGCGGCATCGCTTGTTTATTTCGACAAGGCGGTCAACGAGCTCGCTGTTCCCGAAGCGGCCTATCTCGCATCACTGCCCAAAGCGCCGAACAACTATCATCCGTTTCGCCAGCGCGAGCGCGCAATCGAGCGGCGCAACTGGGTTATCGATCGGATGGCGGAATCGGGCTTCGTGAAGTCCGCCGACGCCGAGAAAGCGAAGCGCTCTCCGCTCGGGGTGACGACGAAGGCTACGAGCGCTCATATTTTCGCTGCGGAATATTTCGCCGAGGAAGTTCGGCGCGAGCTTTACGAGCGGTACGGCGAGAAAAAGTTGTACGAGGGCGGTCTTTCCGTCCGCACTTCGCTTGACCCCAAGCTTCAGCTCCTTGCTCGCAAGACGTTCATTGATGGTCTCGTACGCTACGACGAGGCACAAGGATGGCGGGGCTCGGTCACGAAGATCGATATTGCCGGCGATTGGGGAGTCAAACTCGCGGAAGTAAAGGCTTTAGCCGACATAGCGCCTTGGCGATTGGCTGTGGTGCTCGAGGTCAGCGATCAATCCGCACGCATCGGGCTGCAGCCGGGCCGCGAGCCTGGCGGCTTTGTCAGCAAGGAGCGCACCGTCGGCATTCTGCCGCTAGAGGGAATGAAATGGGCTAAAACCGGCGGAAGAGCGGTCGGCAAAGCCACCCAGGTCGTCAACCCGGGTGACGTCGTCTATGTCGAGCCGGCGAAATCCGAGGGGCAGTTCGTCCTGCACCAAATACCGGAGATTTCCGGTGCCATGGTGGTCGAGGATCCATGGACCGGGCGCGTGCTTGCGATGGTCGGCGGTTTCTCTTTTGACCAGAGCCAGTTCAACCGGGCCACCCAGGCGCTCCGCCAACCCGGCTCGTCGTTCAAACCCTTTGTCTACGCGGCGGCGCTCGACAACGGCTACACGCCTTCGACCGTCGTACTCGATGCTCCGGTCGAAATTGATCAGGGGCCCGGCGTGGGGACCTGGAGGCCGGAAAACTATGAAGGCAAGTTCTATGGTCCGGCCACCTTGCGTTTCGGTCTCGAGCATTCGCGCAACGTGATGACCGTGCGCCTTGCGCAAGATATCGGCATGCCTCTGATTGCCGAGTACGCCAAGCGCTTCGGCGTCTACGACGATCTGCCGCCCTATCTGTCATTCGCGCTTGGCGCCGGCGAGACGACGCTGCTGCGCATGACGAGCGCCTATGCAATGTTCGACAATGGCGGACGGCGCATAAAGCCCACGCTCATCGACCGCATCCAGGATCGCTACGGTCACACCGTTTACAAACACGATGAGCGTGAATGCGTCGGCTGCACCGGCAAGAAATGGGAGAATCAACCCGAGCCGTCACTGGTCGACCGGCGCCAGCAGGTGCTCGATCCGATGACCGCCTATCAGATCACGTCAATGATGGAAGGCGTGGTCCAGCGCGGCACGGCCACGGTGGTGCGCGAGGTCGGAAAGCCGGTCGCAGGAAAAACGGGGACCACGAACGACGAAAAGGACGCCTGGTTCATCGGCTTCACGCCGGACGTCGTCGTCGGTGTCTATCTCGGGTACGACAAGCCGCGTCATCTTGGTCGGGGCGCCACCGGTGGTCATCTCGCCGCGCCGATCGTGAAGGAATTTCTGAAGGTCGCGCTTGCCGACAAGCCCGCGGCGCCTTTCCGCGTGCCGCCAGGCATCAAGCTTGTCCGTGTCGATCTGAAGAGCGGAACGCGTGCTGGCCCAGGCACCGAGCGGGCGATCCTCGAAGCGTTCAAGCCGGGGACGGCCCCGCCTGACAGCTACTCGGTCGTTGGTGATGGGGCGGCGGCGGACGACGGAAGATCCTTGGGCGACCGTGGCCGGTTCTTCGGCGTCAGCCCCGACGCCGACCGCGCGGTTCGCTCGGGTACTGGCGGGCTCTATTGACCGCGGGCTAAAGGCTTCGACTCATCAAAATCGCAAGCCCCGGTCATCGACCGGGGCTTTTCTGCAAGCGCGCTCCTATGCGGCTTTCACATTCACGTTGCGTTCGGCGAGCGAGGTCAACTTGGCATCGGTCGCTTTTTCCTCTTCGAGGTTCTGCTGCAAGACACTGGCGCAGTCGGGCCGGCCGAGCTGTTTCGCCCACGCGATCAATGTGCCATAGCGGGTAATCTCATAATGTTCCACCGCCTGCGCTGCGGCGATCAATGCTGCGTCGAGCACTTTCTTGTCCTCGACGTCGGCGATGATGTCGTCGGCTTCCTCGATAATCCCATCGATCGCAGGGCAATCAATTCCTTTGGCTTCGACGCCGTGCATCTTGAACACCTGTTCCAGCCGTTTGACGTGATTCTTGGTTTCACCGAGATGGGTCTCGAAACCGCGCTTGAGGCTCGAATCGGTCGCCTTTTCGATCATCTCCGGCAGCGTCTGCACGATCTGCTTTTCGGCGTAGTAGATGTCCCGCAGCTGATGCACGAACAGGTCATCGAGAGTTCCTATGTCTTTATTAAACAGGCCCATGATCATCCTCGTTCTTTGTGATTGTTGGGAGAGCTACGCTCGTGAAGGTCAATTCATGGTTGCGCCCATGGTTCCGGCTTCGGGGCGGTTCCTTGCTGCGGTTGGGGACGAGGGTTGCAGGGCGGGTTGTGGGAGGCTACATGGCGGAACAATTCGAGCCAGGGACGAATCGATGCGCGCAGAAACACAGAGCCTTGTCGAGGAAATCAAGCAGTCCGTGCGGCTGCTGAGGAGGCATCTTTGACGTCGATGCCGCGACCCGGCGACTTGCTGAACTGAACAAGGAATCCGAAGATCCCAATCTTTGGAACGACCAGCAGCGCGCGCAACGCATCATGCGGGAGCGTGACGCGCTTGATGATCAACTCAAGGCCATTGGCCGGATCGAGCAGGAGCTTGAAGACCAGCTGACATTGATCGAGCTTGGCGAGGCCGAAAAGCATGAAGGCACGATCGCTGAGGCAGAGGCCGCCCTTAAGCGGTTAAAGATCGAGGTCGCCCGACGCGAGCTTGAGGCACTTTTGTCGGGCGAAGCCGATCCCAACGATTGCTATCTTGAAGTTCACGCTGGCGCCGGCGGGACAGAGAGCCAGGACTGGGCCAGCATGCTAATGCGCATGTACGTGCGCTGGGCTGAGGCGCACGGCTACAAGGTGGAGTGGATCGAGGAAACGGAAGGCGAGGGGGCCGGCATCAAATCGGCGACAGTCGTCGTCAAAGGTCACAATGCCTATGGATGGCTGAAGAGCGAGAATGGCGTGCATCGCCTCGTTCGCATTTCGCCTTTCGACGCCAACGCGCGACGCCACACTTCATTTGCCAGCGTGACCGTCTATCCGGTGGTCGATGACCGCATCAAAATCGACATCAAGGAAGGCGATGTGCGGACCGATGTCATGCGGTCGGGTGGTGCTGGCGGGCAGCACGTTAATAAGACCGAGTCGGCTGTGCGCCTCACGCATATTCCGACAAACATAGTCGTAAAATGCCAGAGCGATCGTTCCCAACATCGCAATCGCTCGATGGCCTGGGACATGCTTCGTGCAAAGTTGTTCGAAATCGAGATGAAAAAGCGCGAGGAGAAAGCGGCCGCCGAGCAGGCTGCCAAGACCGACATCGGTTGGGGCCATCAAATCCGGTCGTACGTGTTGCAGCCGTACCAGATGGTAAAGGACCTGCGCACAGGCGTTTCGACATCAAATACGGCCGGCGTGCTCGATGGCGATCTCGACGAATTTATGCAAGCAGCGCTTGCGCAAAAGGCCTTCGGGGGCGCGCCTGAACAGGTCGAAGATGTGGACTAGCTAAACGTCGCCCAGCCTTAATCCCGCGCGCAGAAATTTCTGCGGATCGACGGCCTCGCCGTTGACCCGTGTCTCATAGTGAAGATGTGGACCGGTCGAGCGGCCGGTCGATCCCATCCTGCCTACAATTTCGCCGATGCGGACGACCTGCCCGATTTTCACGCTGATCTCTGACAAATGGCCGTAGCGGGTCGCAAGTCCGTTGCCGTGGCTGATCTCGACCATGTTTCCATAGCCGCCTTCCCGACCGGCGATCGTCACCCTGCCGGTCGCTGTAGTGCGCACGGGCTCGCCGACATCTCCGCGCAGATCGATACCGGTATGAATCGCGGGACGACCTAAGAACGGATCCATGCGCATGCCGAATGGCGAACTCATGTCAGTTTCGCCAGCGACGGGCTTGCGCACCGGCACCGCCGTCAGCGTCTGCCGATACCGGTCGATTTGCGCGCGGGCCATGTGAATGCGGTAAAGCTGCCGCTCGAACGCACTGGCACCACTTTGCGGCGGCTTGAGCGGAACGAACGGTCCGCCGGTCGCTCCCTCGGCCGGCAGGCGACCAGCGGTAATTCCAAGGTCAGCCAGCACGCTCTGCATCCGGCGCGTTCGCGTGTCGATGCGCTCTTCAAGGTTGGTGAGGGTGGCAGCTTGTTTTTGCTCGACCTTGTCGAGCGACAACGAAATACGAGCCAACACGCCACCAAGGCCGCCCGCCGTGGCGCTTTCGGCAATGCGGGTCGTGGTTGTCGCCAGTTCGCGAGATTGCAGCCGCGCCTCACGATCCGGGGGCGCAACGAAGATCACGGTGTCGTTGATGGGGCGAACCCGCGCGGGTTTCTCCGCCGGAACGATCGCCGCTGGTGCCGTGCGCGCAGGTTTGATGGTGCCGGTGGTCGACGGATCGCCAGTGAGTGCCGCGGTACGTTGTTCGAGCGTTGCCTGCCGTTGAAGCAGTGTATTGAGTTTTTTCTCGAACTGCTCCTGATCGAGGAGCTGGCGACTCATGATGCGGTCGACCTGGGCGCGCATTTCGGCAATGCGATCCTCATAAGCGAATTGCATTTCGGTTTGCCGTCCCATTAATCGGGTCAGGACATTGTCACGAAAAGCAAAATAGGTGCCGGTCGCGATTGACCAAACCGCCATGATCACTAGTGCGCCGACGACGATCCAGAAGGCCACCGGCCCAATCCGGACTTGATGCCCGCCATGCGTAAGCGTGTAGCCGTCGTGTGTCCGCTGCAGATGACGGGAGATCGCGGCAGCTGAGCGTGCTTTTGGCTCCGCCTGGCGAACTCCCTCGACGGCTGGATAAAGTTGAGGGGACGAGTACGACATCGACGCTCCGCGCCCGGGCCTTGGCCACTGTCGAGCCATGGGTCCAGCGCGTCGATATCAGTCGGATATAGTTAAGAAACCTGTAATCCCGGTGGGGTATGGATGTCGTTCATCGGTCACTGAACGGAATTAGAGTTCGCGGGCGGCAGCCAGCACCTCTTCTGCGTGGCCCACGACGCTGACTTTCGGCCAGATCCGAACAACCCGGCCGGCCGCATCGATCAGAAAGGTCTTACGGATGACGCCCATGAATTTGCGACCGTACATCGATTTCTCTCCCCAGGCGCCATAGGCTGTCAGCATCTTTTTGGTTTCGTCGGATCCAAGGGCAATGGAGAGCTTATGTTTGGACTTGAACTTGTCCTGGGCTGCGACGGGGTCGGCGGAAACCCCGAGGATCGCGGTTCCGGCCTTGGCAAAATCGCCGCGCAAGCGTGAGAATGCGATCGCCTCCTTGGTGCAGCCGGGAGTATCGGCTTTGGGATAGAAGTAAAGGACGAGATTGCTGCCCTTGAAATGCTTGAGCGAGACTTTGCTGCCACCGTCGCGGGGCAGCATAAAAGGGGGCGCCTTCGCCCCTGCAACGAGGTCTCGGGCCATATGCCTTCCTTTCGTCGCTTTCCAGCGGTCATGTCGGGCATGCCATTTGCGTGGGAGGGGCGCAACGGGTTCCATTCATTTGTGCCGTGAGCCGCGCCCGGTTTTTGTCCGCCCACCGGAAACATACGCGTGCATCGCGAAACGAAGGGCGCAATCGATATTATGACCGGGAGCGAGCACGAACACGGGCACCGCGCACATGCTGTTGCCGCGGGTCATGCGCCGCAACGACGTCGAATGAAGTCTCGACTTGCTCGATGGCATCGACATTGGACCGGTCTGTGGGCTCAGCGTTCGACGAGCCTACGGCCTCAAAGTTGGATCGGTCGATGGCCCCGAGGGTCGACCGGCCTATGGCCGCGAAAGTGGGCGGGCCTGCGGCGCTGGACATTCAAGTTTGTTCGCTCTCGGCTGGCGCTGCGGCTACTCATTGGTTCGGCCGCCTGCTTTGCCATTGCAACTCTCGCAGCACTCGGCCTCTGGTGGCGATTATCCAGCGGCCCGATCGAGCTCGACGTCGCGACGCCATGGTTGAAAGCGGCAATCGAAGAGAATTTTGGGGGTAGCCACACTGTCGCCGTTGGCGGCACTCAACTCGAGCGCGACGAGAGAGGGCGCACCTCATTGCGTTTGCGGGACATCGTCGTTCGCGATGCGGATGGCACGATTGTGGCAAGCGCGCCGAAGGCTGAAGTCGGGCTTTCGGGTGCAAGTCTTATGATGGGTCGATTGCGCGCTCAGAGCCTCAACCTCGTAGGCGCGGAAATGTCGGTCCGGATCGAGACTGACGGCCGCCTCACTGTATTTGCCGGCGCCGACAAGCGACCGATCGCAACCGCGGCACCGGTGGCCGTTTCTCCAGGCTCAAGAGCGCCGACTTCCGCCGCCGCCCCGCAAACCGACGTGCGCCCCGAGTTTGAAAGCCTCGCCGGCATACTCTCCAAAATCGATGCCGTGGGAGAGACCGGTCTTGACGGTCACGATTTGCGTGAGCTGGGTCTAAAGAACGGCAATCTCGTTGTCGATGATCGGCGCAATGGCAAGCAATGGAAGTTCGAAGGCATCAATGTGAGCCTGACGCGCCCCCGGCAAGGCGGAGTTGTTTTTCGACTCGAGTCCGAGACGCCGGAGCGTCCTTGGGTACTGAGCGCGGCAATGCGCCCACTTGCCGACGGTGTGCGCGCGGTCGGGATCGAGGCGCGCAGGGTTTCAACCCGCGATATCATGCTGGCGCTGCGACTCAACACCGGCGATTTCGATATCGACGTGCCTCTATCGGCAAGCATTCGTGCCGAGGTTTCCCGCGAAGGCATGCCGCAAGCGGTGCAAGGGCAATTGTTTGCCGATGCAGGCGTGATCATCGACCGGGCCAACGACAGACTCAATGTGAACATCGATCGCGCGGATTTCCGATTCAATTGGGACGTCCGGCGGCAAAGCCTCATCGTGCCGTTTCAGGTTCACTCGGGCGCCAACCAATTCACCATGCGCGCGACGCTGGAGCCGTCGTCCGATCACAATGGCACCTGGCTCCTCGGTGTGACGCGAGGCGATTCCGTAATTGACCCGGTCATAATTGCTCCCAGCGCATCCGGAGGCGACGAGGGAATAGCGATCAACCGCGTGACGGTACGCGCGCGCCTGGATACGGAACGAAAACGTATCGATCTTGAACAGGGCGATTTCAGCCGTATCGATACGCGTCCGTCGCACAACATTGGTATCGCGGTCACCGGGCGCCTCGACTATTCCGGCGCCGAGCCGCACGTTGCCTTCGGCGTTGCGGGCACACGCATGCCCGCGTCAGCTTTGAAGCGGCTTTGGCCCATATTTGCCGCCGGCGAGGTCCGTGCCTGGGTCGATGATCACATTAGGGGCGGAACGGTCGAGCGGCTCGTGGTTGCCGGCAACGCGCCCCTCGAAGATTTCAAGCACGGCGGGCCCCCAATGCCGGATGACGGTCTGTCCATCGATATCGAGACCACCGGAACAACTGTTCACCCGATCACCAGCCTGCCGCCGATCCGTGACGCGGACCTGACTGTCCGGATCCGCGGGCGGAATGCCGTCGTCAATCTCGGCCGCGGTACGGTTGAATCAGCGCCGGGACGACGACTCAATATCGCGGGCGGCATTTTCGAGGTCCCCGATACGCATCCAAAGCCTGCGCCGGCACGCGCGAGCTTCCGCATCGATGGCGGCATGCCGGCGGCTGCTGCACTGCTTGCAAGCGAGGGATTGCGCGATGAGGTCGGCATTACCCTCGATCCAGCATCGACTCGCGGCACCATTGCCGCCCAGGTCGCGGTCAAATTGGCAATTGCACGACCTATGCCGGAGGATTCCTCGAGTTACACAATCAATGCGGACCTTACGAATTTTTCCGCCGATAAACTGATTTTCGGCCAGAAAGTGGAGGCATCGACCCTCAAGGCGGTAGCAACAAGCGATGGCTTCCAGATCAAGGGAGACGTCAAGGTTAACGGCACACCCGCGGCGATAGACCTGCGCAAGCCGAAAGGCCAAGCCGACACAGACTTGCGCTTACAGGCAACACTCGATGAGGCAGCCCGGCGTCGCCTTGGCATCGACCTCGGCACAGCCGTCAGCGGTGCTATTCCCGTCAAAGTCATCGGCCGCCTCAGCGATAGCGCGACTGACGACGGCCTGAGCGTGGAAACCGATCTCACGCCGGTGAAGATCGACAATCTTCTGCCAGGCTGGGTAAAGCCTGCAGGAAGGGCGGCGCGCGCCACCTATACGCTGCTGAAAACCGGCAAGACGATGCGCTTTGACGATTTGAGCATCGATGGGTCTGGTGCAACGGTGCGCGGTTCGATCGAACTAGACAGTTCGAATGAACTCACATCGGCGAACTTTCCGATCTTTGCCTTGTCGGACGGCGACAAGCTTAGCCTGAAAGCTGATCGAATGACCGATGGGACGCTGCGCGTTGCCGCGCGAGGCGACATTTTTGACGGTCGAAATTTTGTGAAGTCAGTTTTAGCGTCCACCGACAGAACCAAGCAAAAGCAGGAAGACCTTGATCTTGACATCAAGCTTGGCACGGTTGCCGGTCATAACGGCGAGACTTTGCGCAGCCTCGATCTGAAGCTGTCGCGCCGCAACGGACGCATTCGTAGCTTTGCAATGTCAAGCAAGATCGGGCGGGATACGCCGCTCAATGGGGATTTGCGCGTGCGCTCGCGCGACAATCACCAGGTGATTTATTTCGAGACCGACGATGCCGGTGCGCTCTTCCGCTTCACCGACATGTATCCGAGGATGTCTGGCGGCCAGATGTGGATGGCGATGGATCCCCCGACCCAGGAGCAGACGCCGCAAATCGGTACCCTTTTCATCCGGAAATTTTCCGTGCGCGGCGAGCCCGCCCTGGAAAAAGTAGTATCGGGCGCACCAGGCACGCCCGGCGGCTCGGCCGGCGTCGACTTCTCCGAGATGCGGGCTGAGTTCACCCGCGTCTCCGGCAAGATGTCGATTCGCGATGGCGTCGTCCGCGGGCCTCTCGTCGGCGCGACGGTAGAAGGAAATATCGACTACATGCGGGACGAGGTACACCTGCGGGGCACCTTCGTGCCGTTCTACGGCATCAACAACATGTTCGGGCAAATCCCGATCGTTGGTCTGTTCCTGGGTGGCGGTAACAAGGAAGGCCTCCTTGGCATCACTTACGAAGCCGTCGGTCCGCCCAGTGCCCCGCGCCTCTCGGTCAACCCGGTCAGCGCCATTGCGCCGGGGCTGCTGCGCAAATTCATTCCATCACCGGGAACATTCGATCCCAATTTCGCTCCGCCACCATCGCGATGATTGCGATTACTTCCGTCTGAGTTGGAAGTGGCGTTTCTTGCCAAACGACAGAACGTGGACGCCTTCCGGCGTCGCATTGTCGTCAGTGAGAACCGTTCGCTCATCGCTCACCACAACGCCATTCAACTTGATGCCGCCGCTCTTTATCTGGCGGCGCGCTTCGCTCGTCGATGATACGGCGCCCGTCGCCACGGCAGCATTCAGAATCCCAGTTCCATTTTCAATTCTGACGGTTGGCAAGGTTTCTGCGGGCGCACCTTCCTCAAAGGTCTTGCGCGCGGTCTCGGCGGCTTGCTGGGCGGCGGACCGGCCATGCACAAGTACCGTCGCCTCGGTTGCGAGCACTTTCTTTGCCTCGTTGATCTCATTTCCCTTGAGCGCAGCCAGCCGCGCAATCTCGTCAAGCGGCAGCACCGTGAAGAGCTTGAGGAATCGGGCGACGTCGCCATCCTCGGTATTGCGCCAGTATTGCCAGTAGTCGTACGGGCTCACTAGATCGGGGTTCAGCCACACCGCGCCGGCAGCAGTCTTGCCCATTTTTGCGCCCGAGGAGGTCGTAATCAGCGGAGTCGTAAGCGCAAACAATTGCGCAGTGAGCATCCGGCGACCGAGATCGATGCCGTTGACGATGTTGCCCCACTGATCGGAGCCGCCCATCTGGAGAATGCAGCCGTAACGCTTGTTCAGTTCCACGAAGTCGTAGGCCTGCAGCACCATGTAGTTGAACTCGAGGAACGACAGCTCCTGTTGACGATCGAGCCGCAGCTTTACGGAATCGAACGACAACATGCGGTTGACCGAAAAGTGGCGGCCAACATCGCGTAGGAAATCGATGTAGTTGAGCTTGTTCAGCCAGTCGGCATTGTTGGCCATCACGGCACTGCCGCCGGCGCCCTCGAACTTTAGAAATTTCGCAAAGATCGCCCGGATGCCCTTGAGATTCTCGGTGATCACTTCGTCGGTGAGAACGCGGCGTGTTTCATCCTTGCCAGACGGATCGCCGACACGCGTAGTGCCTCCGCCCATCAACGCGATCGGGCGGTGTCCGGTCTGCTGCAGCCAATACAACATCATGATCGGCAGAAGCGAGCCGACGTGCAGGGAAGAGGCGGTGCAATCGAATCCGATATAGCCCGTAATGGGTCCGGCCTTTGCCCGCGCATCCAGGATGTCCGGTTCGGACACCTGATGAATGAACCCGCGCTCGGCAAGGACGTTAAGGAAATCCGACTTATAGGCGCTCATTGGTCGGTTCTCGGGGCAGCTCTTCCAGCGGCGTGGTGTAACAGGTCCGGCGTTGGATTCAACAAGGCGAGAGCTGCTGCTTCTATGGCGCGTCTCAGCGGGGACGATTCCGGTTGCGTCTTTTCCCCAGAAAGGCAGCACAGAAACCCGCGTCGAACTCGCGATAGTTGTTCGTAATTTCTTCGCCTTTGCGTATCGTACGACGCGCAACAATGTGCCCGTTGCGCCAATGGGTGTTGGCGTTGTCGGAATGATTCATGTGATGGTCGTGGTCGCTGGTCAGCAGGATTTCGCCATCCACCCGATAGCCGTAGTTCCAGATGTAGTCGCGCGCAGGCTTAGGCAGTTTTGCGAATTCGGTGGGCGAGTAGACTCGGTCGAAGCCTTCTACGAAACGCCAGACCTTCGTGCCTTTGCGAATGGCGTGTCCCGCAAAAACACCAAGACCGTGAATGGCGCTTTTATCAAGGTAGGTTTTGACAAGAAGCATGGGTCATGTGCGGACGGTCAATCCGCGTGTCGTCAATTTGAGCACCATACGCGTGCAAGCGTCGCGGACGGCGCACCGGCTAAATTCTACGCCGCCGGCTTGCGTTCAGTCTTCAGCCGCTTGTCGAGATAGGCGCTGATCGAAGTAAGCAGCGCTTCCACCTTGCCGTCAAAGAAATGATTGGCGCCTTGCACAACCTTTTGCTCGATCACGATGCCTTTTTGGGTCTTGAGCTTGTCGACGAGCGTCGTGACATCCTTGTGCGGAACGACGGCATCCTTATCGCCATGAATGATCAGGCCTGACGACGGGCAGGGGGCCAGGAACGAGAAATCATAGAGATTGGCGGGTGGACAGATCGATATGAAGCCTTCGATCTCCGGCCGGCGCATTAAAAGCTGCATGCCGATCCAGGCTCCAAACGAGAAGCCGGCAATCCAGCAACTCTTCGCTTCCGGATTGATGGTCTGCGCCCAGTCGAGAGCTGCTGCCGCGTCGGACAACTCCCCTTGGCCGTGATCGAACGAACCCTGGCTGCGCCCGACGCCGCGGAAATTGAAACGCAGCGCGGAGAATCCGCGGTGCACAAAAGCATAGTAAAGCTGGTAAATAATCGGGTGGTTCATCGTCCCGCCAAACTGCGGGTGCGGGTGCAGAACGATGGCGATTGGTGCATTTTTCTGCCGGGCAGGATGATACCGCCCTTCGATGCGACCTGCCGGTCCGGTGAAGATAATCTCAGGCATTGCTATCGACCTCTAACCGGGTGCCGCGGTGGTAGCGGCGTCGGGATGTCTCTCGATCATCAGCGGTCATTAAGTTTAGAATTATTCTAATTATATGAATTCCGCTGTTCCTGGCCGAAACACGCGCTATAAGGGCCAAGCGATTTCGGGGGCTTCTAGCACGACCCCCGGGGCAAAAAGCAAGCTTTTTCCGGGTGCTATGGTACTGAACGGTAATTAGGTATTCGCAGCCGGTGATCGGACGATCATACCTTGACTGGAACGCGACGGCCCCGCTGCGCGCGGAGGCACGCTCCGCAATGGAGGCTGCCCTGGCCCTGACAGGGAACGCCTCGTCCGTGCATGCGGAAGGTCGAGCGGTGCGCCGTTTGATCGAGGAGGCGCGCGAGCAGGTCGCTCGGCTTATGGGTGCCGAAACAAAGAACGTTACCTTCACCAGTGGCGCAACTGAAGCGACCATGCTTGCGCTGACGCCGGCATTGGAAATTGCAGGGCGCAAAGAGCCGCGTGATCGCCTATTTGTATCGGCAATCGAACATCCCTCGGTGCGAAGCGGTGGGCGCTTTGCGGCCGGCTCCGTTGACGAATTGCCAGTCACCAGCGATGGCATCCTCGACCTGCCCGCGCTCGAAGAGGCGATCCGAAGGGCCGCACGGCCGATGGTATCGGTCATGCTCGCCAACAACGAAACCGGCGTCATTCAGCCCATCTCCCAGATCGCGGAAATCGTGCACGCGGCCGCGGGCGTATTGCATGTCGATGCTGTGCAGGGACCGGGTCGGATTGACTGCGACATTGCGCAACTTGGTGCTGACCTCGTTAGCGTTTCCTCGCACAAGCTTGGCGGGCCGCAGGGGGCAGGCGCTCTTGTGCGGCGCGGCGACATCCATGTCGCCGAGCCGCTGATCAGGGGCGGAGGGCAGGAGCGCGGCCAGCGGGCGGGAACCGAAAACGCTGCTGCGATTTCGGGTTTTGGTGCCGCCACCGCTGTCGCGAATTTAACAGCCGCTGGACGGATGACAGCGCTGCGCGACCGGCTTGAAGTCGGCATTACAACGGCGACGCCCCAAGCGGTGATTTTCGGTGCAAGGGCGCCCCGCCTACCCAACACAACGGCATTCGCGGTTCCCGGCATTAAGGCGGAAACTGCCATAATCGCCTTTGACCTCAACGGGATAGCGGTTTCGTCCGGGTCTGCATGTTCGTCCGGCAAGGTTCAGGCCTCCCACGTTTTGACCGCAATGGGCGCTGATCCAGCGCTCGTTCGTGGCGGCATGCGTGTCAGCTTGGGCTGGAGCACCACGGACGCGGACGTCGACCATTTCCTTGCAACTTGGAATGTCCTTGCGGGATCACTACTTAAGGAGAGAAGCGGCATTGCCGCCTGACACGGCCAAAACGCGACTAACAATTATCACCATGGGAACCAGCGCACCGAAAATAGCGCGAGCACCATAACCGACAAATCCAACCCGCGGTCCTTGCAACCGTGAGCGGAGGGAAAAATGCCGGCCGTACAAGAGACCGTCGAGCGGGTCCGCCGTATCGACGTTGATCAATACAAGTATGGCTTCGAGACCAAGATCGAATCCGAGAAGGCCCCGAAGGGTCTTTCGGAAGACACGATCCGTTTCATCTCGGCCAAGAAGGACGAGCCCGAGTGGATGCTCGCCTGGCGGCTTGAAGCCTACAAGCGCTGGTTGACCATGCGCGAGCCGACGTGGGCGCGCGTGAACTATCCGACAATTGACTACCAGGATATGTACTACTACGCGGCGCCAACGGCGTTCAAAGCGCCGAAGTCGCTCGCTGATGTCGACCCCGAGATTCTCCGCACCTACGAGAAGCTAGGCATTCCGCTCAAAGAGCAGGAGATCCTCGCCGGCGTGCGCAAGCAGGGCGAGCCGAGCGCGCTCGATGACGAGGAGACTGGCGGCGATTTTCGCTCCGGCCGCGTCGCGGTCGATGCCGTGTTCGATTCCGTTTCGGTCGCCACCACCTTCAAGGAGGAGCTGAAGAAGGCCGGCGTGATCTTCATGCCGATCTCGGAGGCGATCCGCGAACATCCCGAACTGGTCAAAAAGTATCTCGGTTCGGTGGTGCCGACGTCGGACAACTTCTTCGCGACGCTTAATTCGGCGGTATTTTCCGACGGCTCCTTTGTTTACGTGCCGGAGGGTGTGCGCTGTCCGATGGAGCTGTCTACTTATTTCCGCATTAACGAGAGGTCGACCGGCCAGTTCGAGCGCACGTTGATCATCGCCGACAAGGGCGCCTATGTAAGCTATCTCGAAGGCTGCACCGCGCCGATGCGCGACGAGAACCAGCTGCACGCGGCGGTCGTCGAGCTCGTCGCCCTCGACGATGCCGAGATCAAGTATTCGACGGTGCAGAACTGGTATCCGGGGGATGCCGAAGGCAGGGGCGGCATCTTCAACTTTGTCACCAAGCGCGGCGACTGCCGCGGCAAGAATTCGAAGATCTCCTGGACGCAGGTGGAGACCGGCTCGGCAATCACCTGGAAATATCCGAGCTGCATCCTGCGTGGCGACAATTCGCGCGGCGAGTTCTATTCGATTGCCATCTCGAACGGTCACCAGCAGGTCGACAGCGGCACCAAGATGCTGCATCTCGGCAAGAACACCGTGAGCCGCATCATCTCCAAGGGCATCGCCGCGGGGAAATCCAACAATACCTACCGCGGCCTCGTGTCGGCACATCGCAAAGCCAAAGGCGCGCGCAATTTCACCAACTGCGATTCGCTCCTCATCGGCGACAAGTGCGGTGCGCATACTGTGCCCTATATCGAGGCCAAGAATTCATCGGCGACCTTTGAGCACGAGGCGACCACCTCGAAGATTTCCGAGGACATGCTGTTCTACTGCCGTCAGCGCGGAATGTCGGCGGAAGAGGCCACCGCGCTTGTGGTCAACGGTTTTGTGAAGGATGTGCTGCAGCAGCTGCCGATGGAATTCGCAGTCGAGGCGCAGAAGCTCATTTCAATCAGCTTGGAAGGAAGCGTGGGTTAATCTTATGGCGTTTCTGGAAGTCAAAAATCTGCATGTCGAGGTCGAGGGCAAGAAGATCCTCAACGGTCTGACGCTGACTGTCGAGAAGGGGCAGGTCGCCGCGATCATGGGGCCGAACGGCTCCGGTAAGTCGACGCTCGCCTATGTGCTCGCGGGCAAGGACAACTACAAGGTCACTGAGGGCGACGTTCTGCTCAATGGCGAAAGCGTTCTTGAGATGGCGCCTGATGAGCGCGCCGCCAACGGCGTATTCCTCGCCTTTCAGTATCCGGTCGAGGTACCGGGGGTCGCGACGATGACGTTCCTTCGCACCGCGCTCAACGCGCAACGAAAGAGGCGGGGCGAGTCGGAGGTCTCGACGCCGGAATTCATGAAGCTTGTGCGGGATATCGCAAGCCGCCTCGGGATCAGCCAGGAGATGCTGCGCCGCGCCGTTAACGTCGGGTTCTCTGGCGGAGAGAAAAAGCGCAACGAGATTTTGCAGATGGCCGTGCTGCAGCCGCAACTTGCGGTGCTCGACGAGACAGATTCAGGCCTTGATATCGACGCGCTCAAGATCGTGGCGGATGGCGTCAACTGCCTGCGGTCTCCTGCGCGCTCGATTGTCGTGATTACGCACTATCAACGGCTGCTCAATTACATCGTGCCGGATGTGGTGCACGTGCTGGCCAAAGGGCGGGTCGTGAAATCCGGCGGCAAGGAGCTCGCGCTTGAGCTTGAAGCCAAGGGCTATACGCAATTCCAGGGCGAGGCCGCCTGATGAAGGCAGAATTTCGCGCCATCAAGACGCCGGCCGAGCAGGCGCTTAGCGCCGCGTTTGCAGCTGCACGAGGCAAGCTGCCTGGCGGCGGCGCCATCACGGCGCTACGCGACGAGGCCTTCCACCACTTTGACGCGCATGGGTTGCCGCATCGGCGGATCGAGGAATGGAAATACACCGATCTGCGCGCGCTCATGCGCGAAGCCAAGCCGTTGGCGGAACCCGCGACGCGAACCGGGGTGGTGACGGGGCTTGCGGGCGTTGAGGCCGGTCGGGTTGCCATTGTGAACGGACGTTACGAGCCGGGTTGGAGCGATTTAAACGCCAGCGATGCGGGCGTCACGCTGACCGAACTTTTCGCCTTTGCAGCCGAGCAGAAGACCTATCGTCTCGGTGACGTCCCGGGCAAAGAGGATATTGCATTCTGGTTGAACACCGCCTTCATGACAGGCGGTGTCGCGCTGCGCGTGAAAGAGAATGCGCGTCAGCCAGTGCATATCGCTCATGTGTTCGCAGGCAATTCCGCGGCAGCGATGTATCCGCGCTGCGTGGTGATCGTCGAACCGGGCGCGCAGCTGACTCTGGTCGAGAGTTTCGAGGGGCCGGTTGGCCTCGACTATCAGGTCAACTCCGTTCTTGAGCTCGTCATCGGAGACGGGGCGCGGGTGGACCATGTAAAGATCGGGAGCGACGGCGAGGCGGCGCTGCGGCTCTCGACGCTCGGTGTCACGGTTGGCGCCAATTCGGCCTATAACGACTTCGCTTTCACTACCGGCGGCGGCGTCGTACGTAACCAAACTTTCGTGCGGTTCAATGGCGAGGGAACGGGGGCGTCGATCGGCGGCGCCACCCTCCTGCGAAATCGCCAGCACGTGGACAACACGTTGGTGATCGAGCACGCAGCGGGCGGCTGTAAAAGCCGCGAACGATTCAGATCGGTTCTCGACGGCCAGAGTCGGGGCATCTTCCAAGGCAAGATCATCGTGAATCCGCATGCCCAGAAAACAGATGCCAAAATGGCCAGTCATGCGCTGCTGTTGTCCGACGAAGCGGAGGCGGACAACAAGCCCGAGTTGGAAATCTTTGCAGACGATGTGCAATGCGGCCACGGCGCGACTGCCGGTGCGCTCGATAGCGCGCTCAAGTTCTATCTGATGTCGCGCGGCATCCCGGAAAAGCAGGCTGAAGCCTTGCTGATCCAGGCGTTTGTCGGCGAAGCGATCGAGGAAATCACGCACGACGGCATTCGCGAAGCGATCATGCAATCTGCCATCAATTGGCTGGATGCGAGGGGATAACATGCATCCGGCTGTCAAAAACGGCTCGTACGATGTGGCCCGCATTCGCGAGGATTTTCCCGCGTTGGCGCTTGAGGTTTATGCCAAGCCCCTGGTCTATCTCGATAATGCCGCGTCCGCGCAGAAGCCGAAGCAGGTGCTCGATCGGTTGCAGACTGCCTATACCCAGCAATACGCGAACGTGCATCGCGGCTTGCACTACCTCGCTAACGAGGCAACCGAAGCCTACGAGAATAGCCGGGAGACGGTGCGCGCATTCCTGAACGCAGCCCGAAAGGAAGAAATCATCTTCACGCGCAATGCCACCGAGGCGATCAATCTCGTGGCCTACACCTTCGGGCGAGAGCGGATCAAAGCGGGCGATGAAATCGTGCTTTCTATCATGGAGCACCACTCCAATATCGTGCCGTGGCATTTCCTGCGCGAACGTCAGGGCGCCGTGATCAAATGGGCGCCAATCGATGATGATGGGAATTTTCTGCTTGACGAATTCAATAAACTCCTGACGCCCCGGACCAAACTGGTGGCCATAACCCATATGTCGAATGCGTTGGGGACGGTCGTGCCGGTAAAAGAGGTCGTGCGTCTTGCGCACGCGCGGGGCATTCCGGTGCTCGTCGATGGCGCGCAAGCCGCCGTGCACATGGACGTGGACGTTCGCGACATCGGCTGCGATTTTTATGTTTTCACCGGTCACAAGATTTACGGGCCTACCGGTATCGGCGCGCTCTACGCCAAGTATGAGCATCTCGAATCGATGCCGCCATTCAATGGCGGAGGCGAGATGATCCACGAAGTCTTCGAGGATCGCATCACCTATGGTCAGCCACCGCACAAGTTCGAAGCAGGCACACCGGCAATTGTTCAGGCCATTGGCCTTGCAGCGGCGATCGACTACGTCAACTCGGTAGGCAAGGACCGCATTCGGAGCCACGAGAACACTTTGCTCAAATACGCGCACGCGCGCCTCGGCCAGATCAACTCCCTGCGCATTATTGGCAACTCCCCCGACAAGGGACCCATTGTGTCTTTCGAAATGAAAGGTGCGCACCCGCACGACGTCGCCACGATTATCGATCGTTCGGGAATCGCGGTGCGCGCGGGGACGCACTGTGTCATGCCTCTGCTCGCGCGTTATGGATTGACGGCCACATGCCGTGCTTCCTTTGGCATGTACAACACGAAGGACGAGGTGGATACGCTCGCTGCTTCTCTCGTCAAGGCGCAGGAATTCTTTGCATGACCGAAGACACGCCCGATCAAGCGCCAGTTGCGGAAAAGGCGCCGGAAAATGCTGCTGTCGTCGGCTCGCCGGCGTTGCCGCAGGACGAATTGCACAAGCTCACTGACGACATCGTCGCAGCGCTCAAAACTGTCTATGACCCGGAAATTCCAGCCGATATCTATGAGCTCGGCCTGATCTATAAAATCGACATCGGGGATGATCGCGAAGTGAAGATCGATATGTCGCTCACATCACCCAATTGCCCCGCCGCGCAGGATTTGCCGATCATGGTGGAAAACGCGGTATCAAGCGTTCCCGGCGTGAAAGAAACCAAGGTTGCCGTCGTATGGGACCCGCCGTGGGATCCGAGCAGGATGTCAGACGAGGCGCGACTCGTATTGAATATGTGGTGAGTTGCAACGGAACCGATGAGACAACAGATAAGGGTTTGATAGGAATGACTATGGCTACAGCGCGACCCAGACCCCAGGTGATGCGACTCACCGATGCCGCCGCGATGCGCATCAAGGAAGTGATGGCGCGTGCCGACAAGCCCGTCGCCGGCGTACGTGTCGGCGTAAAGAATGGCGGCTGCGCCGGCATGGAATACACCATGGAATATGCCGACTCGGTAAACCCTGCCGATGAGGTGATCGAGGACAAGGGCGTGAAGATTATGGTTGACCCGAAGGCAGTCCTGTTCCTCCTCGGCACCGAGATGGACTACAGGACCGACAAGCTTTCCGCCCAATTCGTCTTCAACAATCCGAACCAGACCAGCGCATGCGGGTGCGGGGAGTCGGTTCAGCTTACGCCGGCCAAAGGGGCAGAGTAGAGCGGATCAGGCAACTTCCGCGCTCTCCGCTTCGACTTCCGGATCGGCCTCGCACATCACGCGATTGCGGCCGTGCCGTTTGGCCGCATACAGGCACGTGTCGGCTCGCTCGATAAGCGACTGACCGGTATCGCCTGCACGCACCGTGGCAACGCCAATTGAAATGGTTATTCGGCCAAGTTGCTCCCCGGTCGAACGCTTCATCAGCTCCTTGGCCATCACTGCGCGGCGTATGTGCTCGGCAACCGTTACCGCCGCCCGCAATACCGTGTTGGGAAGAATGACTGCAAATTCCTCGCCGCCGTAGCGCGCCGCGGTATCCTTGCCCTTGACGTTATGCCTCACGGCCATGGCAACCAGGCGCAAAACCTGATCGCCGGTGAGGTGGCCGAAGTTGTCGTTGAAGGCCTTGAAATGGTCGATGTCCGTGAGCATCAGCGAAAGGGGCTCGTTCCGCTCGAAAGCCTCCGCGATGGCTTTTTCAAGAGTGATGTCGAAGAATTTGCGGTTGGCCAATTGCGTGAGTGGATCGGTGAGGCTTTCGGTGCGCACCGCCTCGAGATTTTCCTGCAGTTCATTAATTTCCTGCTTGGAGGCGCTGAGCCGCTCTTCCAACTGGCGATTGGAAATCTCCATGGTCCTGGTCGTTTGCACCAGGCTTTCGATGATGGTGCGCACACCGTCGCGATCCTTTGACTGGCCGAGCTTCTCGGTCGCGCCTGCCAGGCTCTCGGTATAGCTGGTTGCCGAACCAAGCGCCGCTTCGATCATTGCCATCACCTGATCGATCTCGCCCTTCACCTGAACGCCAACCTGATCGATCCGCTCGGTCAGCTGCGACGGCGACAGGTGCTTTTCGTAGATCTGGACCAGGTCGGCTTCCGAAATGCTGCCCTTGGCCTTGAGGATCGCGTTGATCTGCTGATTTAGCGCGGGATGATATCCGCTCGCGTAGGCGTACCAGATCTCATAGTTGCGCGGAGTTGCGTTCTGGCGCAGCGCCTTCATTTGGCCGAGAGCAATGTCTGCGAACGCCATCGCGCGTTCGTAGTCTTCGACACGGCCGGTCATCGTTGGACCCCCAGATGCAAGCTGTCGCTTGCGGAGGACGGTCTGCGGCGCCTCTGTGCGGACGGTATTCGAGGGAGGTGAACGGGAAGTAAATTCGGAACCGTTGTTCAATCGACAACGGTTGCGCACCTTAACGGTGCACGGATCAGGCTTTGAGCGGGACGGGCTTGAGCAAGAAGGCCGGCAAATGGCCGCCGTCGAGCTCCCGAACTGGCTGTTGCAAGACCGGCTGGTGGGCGCGGCCGGCCTTTTTCGGCTGATGCCCGGGCTTTCGGCCCCGGTTCGGCGCGTGCGAACGCTCGCCGTGGGACGGCCGGGCTCCGTTCACCGGCCGGCTTTCGCGCGTCTCGGCGGGTGGGGGCTCCATCCAGGGGATGCTCTGGCCGGTGAGGCGCTCAATCGCGCCGACCGCCTTGCTGTCAATGGGCGCGACGATCGTTATCGCGGTGCCGCTGCGGCCGGCGCGACCAGTTCGGCCAACTCGGTGCACGTAGTCGTCAGGATGATGTGGTACATCGAAATTCAAAACGTGGCTGACTTCTGGAATATCAAGACCGCGCGCGGCGACGTCTGATGCGATCAACAACTCGGCCTCGCCGCGACGGAAACGATCCAGCGCCGCCGTGCGCGCTGCCTGATCCATATCGCCGTGCAGAGCGACGGCGTTGAATTTGTGCCGCAGCAGCGAGTTATGCAGGTTGGCGACCTCGCGCTTGCGATTGCAAAAGATAATCGCGTTCTTGAAGCCGGTAGCGGAACGGATCAGCCGGCGCAGTGTGTCGCGTTTCTGATGCGGCTCGCGACCGGTCGAAACCAGCAACTGCGTGATGGTCGCAGCGGTAGTGGCCGGCTTGGTCACCTCAACACGAACGGGATTGTGCAGAAAGTTGTCGGCGATGCGCTGGATTTCGGGCGGCATGGTTGCGGTGAAGAATAGCGTTTGCCGCGTGAAGGGCACCAGTTTGCCGATGCGCTCGATATCCGGAATGAAGCCCATGTCGAGCATGCGGTCGGCCTCATCGATGATGAGAAGCTCGCAACCCGATAAAAGCAGCCGTCCGCGCTCGAAATGATCCAGCAGACGTCCTGGCGTCGCGATCAGCACGTCGACACCGCGCAGCAGCTTCGCATCCTGATCGTCGAAAGAAACGCCGCCAATGATCAGCGCGACGTTGAGCTTGTGGTTCTTGCCGTACCTCTCGAAATGCTCTGCGACCTGCGCAGCAAGCTCTCGCGTTGGCTCAAGGATGAGCGTGCGCGGCATGCGCGCCCGCGCGCGTCCTTTCTCCAGCATTGTCAGCATCGGCCACACGAATGCGGCAGTCTTGCCGGTGCCGGTTTGCGCAATGCCGAGCACGTCGCGTCGCGCGAGCACGTGCGGAATAGCCTGATCTTGGATGGGAGTGGGAGTTTTGTAGCCAGCCGCTTTGATGGCCGCGAGAATTTTGGGGGATAGGCCCAGATGGGAAAAAGGCATAGAACCTCAGAAGCCGCCCCAGTTCGCGCCGGACCAGAGAAAACCAGTTTGCTTTGCGCGGAGGACAGCCGAATCTTTATGTCAGACCGGTTGGGAGGAACATAGGGTGCAAAGAGACAAAGTCAATGCTTTGCATCGCGATAAGTCATATTAATTCTTAATCTTTTGGCGTTCAGGCTTCGCGACGGCAGCCTTTTTTGCCACCAGTGCGCTTTGCGCGTGCCCCATTGTAAAAGGGTTTCCGGTCTTCGTCCCTTTGCCTCTATGAACCTCGAGTTTATAGCGACAACCAACTATTCGCCGAAAGCCAGTCATGCGCACTCAGGTTGGAATTATCGGAGCGGGGCCTGCCGGTTTGATGTTGGCAAGGCTCCTGCATCTGCAGGGCATTGAATCGATCATCATCGAAAATCGAAGCCGCGATTATATCGAAAATAGAATCCGCGCGGGATTGATCGAGCATTGGGCCGCCGACCTGCTTGCTGATGTAGGAGTAGGCGAGCGCCTGAAGCGCGAGGGCATGCTGCATTGGGGGATCAACATCGGCATCAATGGCGACCTCCATCGCATCGATTTCAAGGCCTTCGTAAACAAACGGGTCACCATCTACGGTCAGCAGGAGGTCGTGAAGGATTTGGTCGCCCGCCGCCTGGCTGACGGAGGGTCTTTGCTGTTCGAGGTCGATGACGTCACGGTGCATGACCTGAAGGCGCAAAAACCGAAGATCCGCTTCAGGCACGAAGGTCGGCCGCAAGAGATCGACTGCGACTACGTTGCCGGGTGCGACGGATTTCACGGAATTTGCCGCCCAAGCATTTCGGACGGCGTGCTCAGCGTATTCGAGCGCGATTATCCGTTCGGGTGGCTCGGCATACTTTCTGAATCGCCGCCGCCCGATCACGAATTGATATATTCCTACACCGATCGCGGTTTCGCGCTGTACACCATGCGCTCGCCGACGCTGGCGCGGCTCTATCTGCAATGCGATCACGATGAAGAGATCGAAAACTGGCCCGACCAGCGCATCTGGGACGAGTTGCACCAGCGGCTCGGCGGCGCGCGCAAGCTTCAGGAAGGCAAGATGCTGCAAAAGGGCATTACGCCGATGCGCAGCTTTGTTGTCGAGCCGATGCAGTACGGGCGGCTGTTCCTCGCGGGGGACAGCGCCCACATCGTGCCGCCGACCGGCGCGAAAGGCATGAACCTGGCATTTGCCGACGTGGTGATGCTCTCGCGAGCGTTGGACGATTTCTACAAAAACAAGCGAAGCGACCGGTTGGAGAATTATTCGTCGAAGTGCCTGCGACGGGTGTGGTACGCGCAACGGTTCTCATGGTGGATGACCCAGATCATGCACCGCTTTCCGAATGAGTCGGCGTTTGACCGTCGTCGGCAGCTCTCCGATCTCGATTATCTCACCAGTTCGCGCGCGGCCTCGACCTCGCTTGCCGAGCAATATGTCGGATTGCCGCTCGACTAGTCTCGCAGCACCGAACGAAGCGGGGCGCGCAAGAGGAGGATCGCGACGCCGGCAACGAGCGATATCAGGGCAAGCATCAGGAAAAAACTGCTCCTATCCATCGTCGACCAGAACGTGCCGAGATACCCGGCGAGAAATCCTCCGACGAAACTGGTTGCGAGCCATACGCCCATCATCATAGACAACAGCGGCTTTGGTGCGATCTTTGTCACCAGCGATAGGCTCGTCGGCGAAAGGTATAGCTCACCCACGGTGATAGTCACGAAGTACACGAATAACCACAGCCAGCTTGCCTTCCCGCCTCCGGCAACCAGGGCCGCAACCACCATGACAAGGTAGGCGAGGGCATTGAGCAGACATCCGATCGCCAGTTTGGTGATCGTTGATGGCTCTCTTGCGCCCTGGCTGCGCCAGAACGCGATGATGAGTGGCGTGAACGCGAAAATCATGAACGGATTGAACGCTTGAAACCAGGTCACCGGGATTTCGCCGCCGATGACGCGACGATCAGTAAATTGATCGGCCCAAAGTGTGATCGTGTTGCCCTGTTGCTCATACGTCGCCCAAAACAGGCTGACCGGAACAAACAGCAAAAGCAGCGCGATGATCGACCGCCATGCATTCGCATCCAGGCCGCCGGCCGGCAAGGCGCGCCGGGCGAATGCGTCGTCAGGCAGATGAGGTGTCGCGATGAGGTAAATCATGAGAGCGAGGGTCATGCCGATCCCTGCGGCTGTGAACCCGTAGTGCCAGCCAAGCTCCTCGCCGAGAGTGCCGCAGATCAATGGCGCAAGGAATGCGCCGAGATTGATACCGACGTAAAAGATCGAAAAAGCCCGGTCCCTGCGCCGATCGCCAGGCGGGTAAAGGGAACCAACCTGGGTCGATATGTTCGGCTTGAAAGCACCGTTACCCAAGATGAGAAATACCAGCGCGAACAGGAAGAGCCGTTCGAACGCCATCATGAAATGGCCAATAGCCATTAGCGTGGCGCCGATGACCACCGTCCGACGCTGACCCAGCACCCGGTCAGCCAGCAATCCACCGAGGATTGGCGTCAAATAGACCAGGCCTGTGTAGAAACCGTAGACTTGCGAGGCGAGAGGCTGGGGAGCGAGCGGACCGAACACGAGTTCCAGCGCACTCTGAAAGGACGCAAGGCCAATCACCGCTCCTTCGCGCGGCGAGACAAACAGATACTTGACCATGTAGAGAACGAGCAGTGCCCGCATGCCGTAGTAGGAGAAGCGTTCCCACATTTCGGTTGCGAACAGGTACGCAAGTGCCCGTGGATGACCGAAAATTTCATCGCTCGCGCCATGGTTGTATCGACGTAAACCGCGTATTGTCGTCATGGTCGGCTCTTAGGTCACGGCTGGGTGCATCAAACAGTAGCAGATCATGGCGGAAGCGTTTTCCCGTCAGCGTCGCGGGTGTACGCTTTTGCCATCGCGGCCGGGGAGGGAAGGCGCGCAAACGGGGATAAAAAAACATGGCGAGGTTTCGCAGCGGCATATTGTGCGCATTGTTAGTATTTCTCGCATATGCGGGAGATGCGCGTGCGCAATCTGACTATCCGAACAAACCGATCCATTTCATTGTCGGCTTCGCAGCCGGTGGCGGCAACGACTTGTTCGCTCGCCTGGTGGTGCAAAAATTTCAGGAAAGTACCGGCGCCACAACCGTGATCGAAAACCGCGTGGGCGCCGGGGGCCGGATCGCCGCCGAATTCGTCGCCCGACAACCGGCCGATGGATACACGGTTCTCGTGGGCGCAACCGGACAGATGTCTATTGCCACCGCTATTTTTCCCGACCTGGGCTATCATGCAAGCAACAGTTTCATTCCATTAAACATGATCGCCTCGTTCCCGCTCGTGCTCGTCGTACCGGCGGACCACTCGGCGAAGGACTTGAAGGAGCTTATCGCCTGGGCGAAGGCCAATCCGGAAAAGTCAAACTATGGTACCTCATCGCCCGCCTTCACTATTGCAAGCGAGCTGCTCAAGCTCAAAAGCGGGATGCCTGCGGTGGGAATTCCCTACAAGAGCAGCAATGAGTCGAACCTGAGCGTGGTTTCCGGACAAAGCCTTTTCACTATCTCGGATGGTCCGCCCGTCATCCCGCTGGTCAAAGGGGGCAAGATTCGTGCGCTGGCAGTCACCGGGTCGGAGCGCTCCGCCGAGCTGCCCGATGTGCCGAGCATGGCCGAAGCCGGATTTCCGGACGTCAACACCGAGTTGTGGAGCGGGTTCTTCGTTCCTGCCGGCACGCCGGCTCCGATCGTCGCCAAGCTGACGGCGGAATTCGGCAAGGCGCTTGCCGATCCTGCGGTTCAGGATGGTCTTCGCAAGATGGCCGTTAAGCCGGGAGGCCCGACCGGAGATGCATTCAAAAAGCGTATCGACGAGGATATCAGAAGTTTTGCCGACGTGGTGAAAGCGGCCAACCTGACTTTCAGGTAGGTATCGACGTTACCTGCGTTCTAAATCTTTCAGTCTTCTGACCTAAATCAATTGCCGCCGATCCGACGGCTGCTATTCTACTTCCATGCGGAGTGGCGAAGCGATGCGGTTGTCGGCAGTCCTTGCCCTATGTGCGTCCTTCGCAATGCTCAGTCGTGCGAATGCGGAATCGGTCGAAGAACTATTCAATCAGTTCAGTCTGTTTGGAAACTGGGCGACCAATTGCAACAGCCCTCCGACACCCGTTAATCCCCACGTCAGCATCACAATGCCAAGTGCGGGGCTGGTCCTCGAGGACCACGATCTCGGCCCCAACTATACGGTCAACCGCTACAGCGTATTGTCCGCGGAAAAAGTTTCGCCCACCAATCTGTCGGTCAGTGTGATCTTTCAACCTGGCACCGAGGCCGAAGAGCGACAAAAGCTCGTTTTTGCCGTGCGCGAGAAGACGCGCCGCACCATGTTCAATCAGACCGATAGCGGCTCAGTTCGCGTCAGGGATGGGATCGCCTTGGCGCGCGGCAGCAAGACGCCGCTGTTGCATAAATGCCGGAACGCAGACGTCAGCACCGGTTTGCACGCCGACTGACACGCGACTGCCCTTTATCCGGTGGCGCGGCTGCTCCCAAGGAGAAAATCCACTTTTTGCATGAGCCGCTCGAAATTGATCGGTTTTGTATCGAACTCGTCGCAGCCGGCGGCAAGCGCCTGCTCGCGAGAACCCGCCAGCGCGTGTGCGGTCAGGGCAATCACCGGTATGTGACGGGTCGTCGAATCGCTTTTGAGCCGGCGGGTTAATTCCCAGCCATCGACAATCGGCAAATCCAGGTCCATCAGGATCAGATCCGGCAGCTCTACCCTGGCCTTGACGTATCCGGCTTCGCCATCCTCGGCCGTCAGAAATTCGAATCCGCCAAGCAATTCGAATTGCATTTTCATCATGTAGACGTTGTCATCATTATCCTCAACGTAAAGAACCTTGGTCACGAAACAACCTCCGACAAATTCTTGTGGCGCGCATTGGTCACTGCCTGGCGCACCGTTTGCACCAGGTGGGCGGGGTCGAACGAATTCTTCAGCAAAATGCCCTCGACCCCGGAATTAAGCCGCGCTCGGTCGGCGGCCGTTAGGTCAAGCGCCGTTATTACGATGACCGGGATGCGCCGCCAGTCAGCGCGCTCCCGCAATGCCGTTATCAGCTGGAACCCGTCCATTTCGGGCATCATCAAATCGATCAAGATGATGTCTGGAATCTCTTTTGCGAGGATCTCGAGCGCTACCCTGCCGTTGTCCGCTTCGGTCACCCGCCATTGCTGAGGCTCGAGCACAGACCGAATTGACATCCGTTGAGCCGGGTCGTCCTCGACCATGAGCACGCGCGTTCGCCGCGCGCGCGCCTGGAATGGCCGCAGCAGCGCAACCAGGTGGTCTCGATCGATCGGCTTGGTGAGATAACCGGCGGCGCCGAGCGCCATGCCTTTTCGCTGCTGGTCGGTGATCGTCGCCATGACAACCGGAATATCGGCAAGCTCTGGATTGCCGCGCAGCGCCGCCAGGACAGTCCACCCGTCGAGATCGGGCATGAGCACATCAAGTGTGATTGCGATCGGCCGGAGCTCTTGTGCACGCTTCAGGCCATCGCGGCCGCTGTTGGCGGTTGCTACCGAAAATCCCTCTTCACGCAGGTGATTGGCAATGAGTTCGCGCGCCGTCGCGTCGTCATCAATGACCAACACGCAATCCCCGATTGGCTGAGGCTGTTCCGCAATATCCGCCTGCGCCGGCGTTGCATCGAGGCTCGTCATGGCGTCTGCCGGCAGTCGCACGACAAATGTCGAGCCCCTAGCTGGTTCGCTCGTGACGGTAACGTCGCCGCCCATCGTGCGACACAGCCTGCGCGTGATCGCTAGACCCAAACCCGTTCCGCCGTAACGGCGCGCAGTCGATTGGTCGCCCTGCATGAACTCTTCGAAAAGCTTGTCCAGTTGTCCCGGGGTCATGCCGATCCCCGTGTCGGACACGACAAAATCAAGCCATTCCCGTCCATCCGCCGATACGGGAGCTACCGACAGCGTAACGTTGCCATTCTTGGTGAATTTGCACGCGTTACTCAGAAGGTTGAGGAGAATTTGACGCAGGCGCAGTGCGTCGACGTAAAGAGGGTCAACATCGCTTGGACACTGCACGACGAGATTGTTTTTATTCTGCTCTGCAAGGGAGCGCGTCGTTCCTATGACCTCGTCGAGCAGGCGAGGAATGTTCACCAGTTCTGGGTTGAGTTCAAGCTTGCCGGCCTCGATCTTCGACAGGTCGAGCACCTGATTGATGAGCTCCAGAAGATGCTTGCCGGCGCGGTGGACGCGTCGCAATGGCTCCAGTGCCTTTTCGGTACCGAAGCGTGCGGCATTGCTCACCATCATCTCGGTCAAGCCGATAATGGCGTTGAGCGGCGTGCGAAGCTCGTGGCTCATGTTAGCGAGAAACGCCGATTTCGCGCGATTGGCGGTTTCGGCTTGTCGCATGGCTTCTTCGAGCTCTTCCTGGCGCTGCTTGAGCTCCGAAATATCGGTGTAGACAACGACAGTGCTTCCGTCCGGGGTGCGCTGCTCGCTCACGCGCGCCCAGATCGCCCCATGGTGATACTCGACAATACCTTCAGGCTTGCTGTGCCGTCGCAATCGCTCGGTAATCCATGCCTGCGGCGGAAGGCTTCCGATGTCGAGTACGCCGCGCTCCACACCGACCTCGAGAATTTTTGAGAACGGCGTTCCCGGCTGAGCCACGTCAGCGAGTTTGGGATAGAGCTCGCGAAACCGACTGTTGCACAAGACGAGACGATCATCGGGATCGAACAGCACAAAGCCGTCAGAGATCGTTTCGATTGCGGTTTGAATCATACGGCGCTGTTCGTCCCTGTGCGCCGACAGTTTTGTCCGTTCGATGATGCTCCCCCGAAAGAGCTCGAGGGTACGAGCCATCGCGCCGATTTCGTCCGGCGCCGGCTTGGGAATAGAGGTGTCAAGATTACCGGCCGTAATTCCGGCCATCGCCGCGACCACTTCGTCGAGAGGCCTCGAGATCGAGCGCAGCACGACGAGGGTTGCTGCTAATCCCAAGAGAATGGCAAGGGTCACGGCAATGGCGGCGATCAGCCGCGTTCGGGCGACGTCGGCCTGTAACAAGGCGCGCGCTTGCGCGGCCTCGCGGTTAAGTTCAGTCACGAAATTCGTGAGCCGTGTATCGATCGCGATGCTGTGCTGACGCGCCGAGGCAAGAAACGTATTGCCGATCACGCGCTGGTCGGCTGTGTACTCTGCGACAGCCTGGGTGGCGTCGTGTTCGAACTGCTCCAGTTCCTGCTTGATCGTGGCGGCGACCTCGGGCCGGCCGCGTGCCAGCTCATCGAGCTTGGCCAACAGCCGCTCCTTGGCTGCCTTCGCGTTCAGTTCGGACAGGCGCAAAAGGCTGACCGCGAGATCGGTCAGCCAGTAGCGGTATTCGCCGAAGGCGGTGCGGGTCTGATTGGCGAGCTGACTAAGTTCCGCAAGTTGAGCAGTCTCCGCGACCGCGCGTGAGTTCGCGGCCAGCTGTGCTGTCGTGTACAGCGTCATCCCCGCCAGGATCGCAATCAGAATCGCACTGACGACAAGTACCCGGGTCTTGATGCTTAGCCGTCGCAGCATCATTGTCATCGCGGATGCTCAACGATAGAGGCTTATGCTGATCACTCCTCCGAGGTCGCCCTCGTTGCCACCTTCTTTGGGATAGCCTGTCACGTCGATGTCGCCCTTGGGGCCGCCATGACATGACAGACATGAGGCCGCATAATATTCCGGCACAGCTACGCGAAAGGCCTGCCGGCCCTTGCTTTCCGCGATGGCCGAGAATTCCTTGCCCTTGGGCCAACTCGTCTGCAAAAACTTCTCCGTGATGACCTTCTGTTCCCACGGGTCGGCCCGTGCCTTGAGATTGCGGATGCGATCGGAGGGCGCAGTGACCTTCACATCGGCCTCCTGACCAGCGCGCCGGCTGAAAGCCTCATTCACTAGCCGTCCAAACGTCGCGGGAATAAACGCCTTGAAACCGAGGCCTTTCTTGTTGATCGTTTGCTGGTTCGCATCCACCACCTCGACGATCGAATCCATTTGCGCACGCAACAGACGGCCCTGCTTGGTGGATGTGCCGATGCTGGACAGATCGACTCCGGTCTTTTCCTTATACGCGCCTGCGGCTTCGGCGAGCACTTTCGCACCGGTGAAGCCCTTTTCTCCAACATCCGGATTGTTGATTTGATTTTGATGTCGCGACACGACCGTTCGCGCCACCTGCAGCAAGGTGGAGAGGCTTTCAGCGACCACGACGTCGTCGTTGCTTGGCTGACCGTGCAGCGGTTGCGGCCCATAACTGCAAAACGCAAAAGCAGTCAGCGCAATCGCGAAAATTCCAGTCACCGAACGGAAGCGCAACAGAGGCATCATCGTTCCTCCTACATCGATTGGTGACGATCAAGCGCGGATGGCGTGCCACCACAGATCAGGGGCGGCGTTTGACGAAAAATGCCTCCATCACGCGTTCTTCTTTTGTTGGAATTGTTTTCGGGCCGTCGAGAATAAAGTCGCCGCGTAAAGCTTTCGCCGTTGAAGCAGAACTCAGTACGTGGTTGGGCTGGCTTGCCGCTTCCATCCGGGCCGCGATGTTGACGGTGTCTCCCCAGACATCGTAGGTGAACTTCCGAGTACCAATAACGCCCGCCATGACCGGGCCCGAATGCAGCCCGACCCGGATTGAAAACGGTTCCGGCAGGCGCAAGGGTAACTGTCGTACTGAATCGATCATTTCGAGAGCCAGTTCAGCCGCCATCTGCGGATGATTGCTGCTGGGTCGAGGAATCCCCGCAACAGCCATATAGTTATCGCCACTCGTTTTGATTTTCTCGACCCCGTAAGAGTCAGCCAAGCGGTCGAATTCGCTGAACAGCTGATTCAGGCACTCGATAATTTCGTAGGCCTTCATCCGCGCCGTAATTTTTCCGAATCCGACGATATCGGCGAAGAGCACGGTGGCATCGTCGTAGTGATCGGCAATATTGGTCTCGCCGCTTCGAAGCCGGAAAGCAATCTCAGCAGGAAGAATATTTCGCAACAGTGTTTCGGAATGTCCTTTTTGCTTTTCGACTCTCGAGAGATAATCGGCTTCCATAGCTCGCAAGGAATTCCGCCGAAGTGCAGACCCGATGCGTGCGCGCAGGATGTTCGGATTGAACGGTTTCGGCAGATAATCGTCTGCGCCAAGCTCAATGCATTTCGATATTTTTTCCGTATCTGTATCGGCGCTGATCATCACGACAGGGATATCTCTTGTATCCGCCTTGCTCCTGATCAATCGCAACACTTCATCGCCATTCAAATCCGGCATCATCATATCGAGTAGAACGAGGCTGAATTTTTCATTCTCGATCATCCTCACCGCTTCGTTGCCGCCGGATGCGCTTGCTATTCGTTCAAAGCCGTCCGCTTCGAGGAGGGTTTGCAGCGTGTACCGATTGTCCTCATTGTCATCGACAATGAGGATCGCGGGCCGATCCAATTTCATAGCGGCCTCAGGCTGGGAACGATATCTGAGCGACTGCACAGGAGCGTAACCGGGTACCTATCCAGTAAAACCAATTTATCACATCATTGATGTGAGCCGCCGACTATTTACAAACACGTGTTCAAAACAGTTCCATAGCCTTTCGGCATGGTCATGTGCCTCAGATAAATTTTTCAGAACAGCGGATAAATTTTCAGGAACTCGTTTGAGAGCATCGATACTTTTGTTGACTGCTCATCGCGGGACGAGATCACACGTCCAGTAACTCCGCGCTCGCGAACTCCGCTTTTTCCTGAATAAATTCGAAGCGTGCCTCGGCCTTTGTGCCCATCAGGCGCTCAACCGCTCGAGCGGTCGGCTTTACCTCTTTGTCGGCCAGCATGACGCGCAGGAGCGTACGCTTGGCCGGATCCATGGTGGTTTCCTTCAACTGGGCTGCCATCATCTCGCCGAGTCCCTTGAAGCGGCTGACTTCCACCTTGGCATTGGCATGGAATTCCTTCTTGAGCAGCGCTTCCCGGTGCTTGTCGTCGCGGGCATAGACGATCTTGCCGCCATGCGTGAGCCGATAGAGCGGCGGCACCGCAAGGTAGAGCTTTCCGCCTTCGATCAGCTTTGGCATCTGACGGTAGAAGAAAGTAATCAGCAGCGAAGCGATATGCGCGCCATCCACATCGGCGTCGGTCATCACGATGACCTTCTCGTAGCGCAGGTCCTTCTCATGATAGTGCGAGCCCGTGCCACAACCGAGGGCCTGGATCAGATCGGCAAGCTGCGCATTCTGTGCGAGCTTGTCCTTGCCGGCCGAGGCGACGTTCAGGATCTTTCCGCGCAGTGGCAGCACAGCCTGCGTGCGGCGGTCGCGCGCCTGCTTGGCAGAGCCGCCGGCGCTGTCGCCTTCCACAATGAAGATTTCTGAACCTTCCGATGCCGATGACGTGCAATCGGCGAGCTTTCCGGGCAGGCGCAATTTGCGCACCGCCGTCTTGCGCGCGATATCTTTCTCCTGCCGGCGGCGAATTCGTTCTTCGGCGCGTTCGACGACGAAATCGAGCAGCTTGTTGGCCTGCATCGGGTTCCCGGCAAGCCAGTGGTCGAATGGATCCTTGATCGCCTGTTCGACGATGCGCTGCGCCTCGGCGGTAGCTAGCCGGTCCTTGGTCTGACCCTGGAATTCCGGCTCACGCACGAACACGGACAGCATGCAGCCGGCACCGGTCATGACATCGTCGCTGGTGACGGGGGCAGCACGCTTTTCCTGGCCGACGCGCTCGGCGTGATCTTTCAGTCCGCGCAGCAGCGCTGAGCGCAAACCGGACTCATGCGTGCCGCCATCCGGCGTCGGAATCGTATTGCAGTAAGAGTTGAGGAACCCATCTGTATCAGCGGTCCAGGCCACGGCACATTCCACTGCGCCGTGGCGACCAGTCTTGCCCGCTGAGCCCGTGAAGATATCCGGATGCACCAGCGTCGCTGAGGTCAGATTGGCGGCAAGGTAATCTTTCAATCCATCGGCAAAATGGAACGTGGCTTTCTCAGGGACGTCTTCAACGCCCTTGAGCAGCGCCTTGTCGCAATGCCAACGGATCTCAACGCCGCCGTAAAGGTAGGCTTTCGAGCGCGCCATCTTGAATACGCGCTCGGGCTTGAATGCCGCTTTCGCTCCAAAGATCTCCGGATCAGGCTTGAAGCGCACGCGGGTGCCGCGCCGGTTGGGCGCGCGTCCGGCTTTTTCCAGTTTCCCTTTTGGCTTCCCCCGCTCGAAAGCCATGCGATAGAGCTGCTGCTCGCGCGCTACCTCGACCTCCATCCGCTCCGAGAGAGCGTTGGCGACAGAAACGCCGACCCCGTGCAGGCCGCCGGAAGTCTCATAGACTTTCGAGTCGAACTTCCCGCCCGCGTGGAGCATGCACATGATAACTTCCAGCGCAGACTTGTTCTTGAATTTTGGATGGGGATCGACGGGGATGCCGCGCCCATTGTCGGTTACGCTGACGAAGCCGTTTGCTTCCATTTCGACTTCGATCCAGTCGGCGTGGCCGGCCAATGCCTCGTCCATGGCATTGTCGATGACTTCGGCAAACAGGTGATGCAGCGCCTTTTCATCGGTGCCGCCGATGTACATCCCGGGCCGCCGGCGAACGGGCTCCAGTCCCTCAAGGACCTCAATATGCTTGGCGGTATATCCGGCTTCCGCGCCTGATCCCCGCGCGGTCGGCTTTGTGCGTGCGCCTTTGCCGCGGCCCCGTGCGGACGACCTTCCGGCGGGGGACAGATCAAAAAGATCGGGGTGTTGAGCTTTTGCTGTCTTGCGCTTCAGTTGGTTTCTCAATTGCTTAGTCGTCCAAGCTAGAGGAACGGAGGCCGAACGTTAAGCGGTTTGGACCCAATTTAGACCCAAAGCCGAATCTCACCTCAGCATACCTTAGTTAATGTCGGCTTGAACTGCCGCTACTCCAGCGCGGCGGCTGACATTGCACCGATCACATTCGCCGCACTGGTATCGGCTTTCCTCGTCCTCTTGGCATAGCTCCGCAGCAATGTCGCCGGATCGTGACCGCAGCGAGCGGCTACCACATGCACCGGCACGCCAGCATCGAGCAGGGCGGTTTCATGGCTCCCCCGCAAATCATGAAAGCACAGCCCGGGAAAAGTTTTGCGAGACCATTTCTCAAAGTGCTTCGAGACGGCCTTCGCGTCTCTGAGCTTTGTGAAATCGCCATCGCGACCGTGAAAGGTTGGAAACATCAAAGCGCCCTCGGGCAGCTTTATCAGGGAAAGGTCAACCGCTGCGCCATCCGGTATACCCGCAACCAAGCGCAGGTGCTTTTCCCGTTCGGAGAGCAGTAGCGCGATCAACGCATCGTCAACCTGAATTGTACGTTTATGGGCTGCTCGCTTTGGCTCCTTCAATCTCCGGACCGGACCTTCTCCCGGTTTTCCCTTTGTTTCCTCTAGCGCGCGTTCAATGCGTAGCGTTTTTGCGACCGGATCAAGATCGGACCATTGCAGACCGAGGATTTCATTTCGCCTTGCGCCAGTGAACGCGGCTACTGCAACAATCGGGTGAATGGCACTGCCTTTGAAGCATTGTACCAGGGCTGTGATCTGCTCCGCGTCCAAGACCTGACCGTGATCGGATTCGCCGGGTGAGGGGATGCGCTCGGCCCGATCAATCGGATTGCTCGACAGCAGACCTTTTCGCACCGCTGCTTTGAGGCAGGCCGCAAACACGATATGGACCTGGTTCTGCGTCCTCGGTGCCAGCTTGCTCTCAAGCCCTTCGTATAGGCGGTCGATTTCTGTAGCATGCAGCTGCTGCAATCGCTTCTCACCGAGTTCGGGAATCACATGCCCCCGCATCAGTTGCTCGTAACGCTCAAGCGACCTGCGCCCCACGCGCTTCTTACTCCGACCCGGGGCGCCGATTGAAAGCCAATGTTCGGCCCATTCACCAACTGTCATTCGGGAGGGTTCAACGTGCTTTCCGTCATCGCCCGACTTTAATAGCTCGCGCAGCTTAGCCTTGGCTTCCTTCAGGTTGCCCTGAAACGTCACAGAGTAGCGTTGCTTGCCGATGCGATAGCGCAGTCGGAAGGAGTTTTCGCCGCGCGCATCAATGCCGCCGTCACCGTATGAGCGTCGTTTAGTCATCGGCGTTTGTCCTTTGGCTTTTGTGATTTGAGGAGCTTCAGAGCTTCGTCGAGGGTCGGGAGTGGGTTTGACCGAATGTGCTTCAGGCGTTCGATTGCAGTAGGAAGTGTGGCGGCAGCCTCGTGCAGGCTCACGCCCCTGTCGATGATAAAGTCCCTAGCTTTCCTGATGTCAGGTGGTACTGGCTCATTCTCGAAGTCCAGGTTTCTATCTTTCATGATGCGCCTTATGGCATCGGCCAGGTCCTCTTCCTCGGGCTTCAATTCGAGAGCTTTCCGGGCTTTGTGAAAGTCGTAATTTTCACGTTCCATCAGCCGCCCCATAGCCGGGTATTTGCTTATTATGCTTCGCTCGCTGTCGGTAAAGGGGAGGTCGGAGTGGGTAAAGCGTATCCAAAAATTGCCGAACACCGACGCACCCAAGGCTTCAGGCGACTTCTGAATCTCCACAAAGAGCTTCGTGAACTCAGGATTGTGGCCGAGTGCTTCGGCTGCTTCCCTGGCATACTTTTCGCGTTCTTGCGCGGTCATTGAGGATGATTCTGGCGGCTCCTCTAAGGTGTCGAGCAATTTTTTGACCGCAAACTTGAATGCCCGGAATTTAAATAGATCGGTGCGCCACCTATTTCGCAGTTCAGATCGGAGAAACTTGTGGGACTCCAATCGCACGCCTGAAATTTCGTCTGCCAATCTCGCGATCAGCAAAAGAAGTCCCCGGAGGGCTGGATCGCGCTCTGCTTCGTCGCGGTCGCGGAGACCTTTGTTTATAAGATATTCCGCGAAGGTCGATATGTTCTGACCTGGCCACGTTTGCGCCCCAGCCCTTAGCGCGGCCATGACCTCCGGTTCGAGGCGAGTCGAAAACATCACCTTTTTATTGGGATTTGGCTTTCTCCCGCCGCCTGGTGCTCGCTTGCGCCCTTTCACATTCACGAGTCCTTATTTCAGTATTACATAATGTCATTATATTTGTTGCAATCGGCATGGTCAAACGTCAATTTGCGGTCTGCACAGGCCAGTTTCGGCCAACGCTAACACGCGGAGAGGCGGGAAATGACGAGCGAGACGACAGAAACAATTTCAGTACCAGAGGCGGGCAAGCGGTATTTCGGCCTCTGCCGGGGCACTTCGTACATCGCGGCACGGCGGGGTGAGATTCCGACGATTCGCATAGGCCGTCGCGTCAGGGTGCCGGTACGGACGCTTGAGGCGATGCTCGACGGGGTAGGCAGGCCGCTCGGCAACGCGACCGAGCGATGAGCGGCGGCGACCCGGACAAGAACGTCACCTGGAGAAATGCTTCAGCCGTAGCCAATCGCGTACTGATTGCGGGCTGGGACGCCCTCTCGCAAGACGACTTCAATATCGCCGCCGACCTCGCCGTTCACTTGGGCACCGCGACGGCTACCGCAGGCACGCTGCTTTGGCTGCGCAGGGCTTGGGAAAACACATAAAGCAAAGGCCGGTCCCCACATGGGCAACCGGCCTTACTGAACTCTAATTACGTCACCACGCCGTGACGTAGCGTCAGGGGCGACCCCCTGAGAGGCAAAGGATATATGCACGGAAATAATTCGGGGCACAAGCCCACATTGGAAGAAATTGCGCGGGCACTTGGGGGCGAGATTTCAGCCGGACAAGTGAGAGCTCCTGGTCCGGGACACAGCGCGCAGGATCGCTCGCTCAGCATCAAGCTGAGCGGGTTCGATCCGGCTGGCTTTGTCGTCAACTCATTCGCGGGCGATGACCCGATTGTCTGCAAGGACTACGTCCGGGAACGACTCGGGCAAACGAAGTGGCAGCGTAACGGCAATGGGCATGATCGCTATGAGGGCGATCCGGTTGCCGTGAGCTACATCTATCGGCTTGCTGATGGCCGCCCATACTTGCGCGTTCAACGGACCGCTGCAAAGAAGTTTTGGCAGCAACACATCAACGGTGATGGCACAGGATGGCAGAAAGGCGCACCGAACGGGCCGCGCATCCCGTATCGATTGCCGGAATTGCTCGCGGCTGATCCCGAGACTCCAGTTTACCTGGTCGAGGGCGAAAAGGATGCTGATCGGCTGGCATCGCTCGGGCTTGTGGCAACCACTTCCAGTGGTGGAAGCAATGGCAGATGGACACCGGAGCTCAGCGAACCGTTTGCCGGTCGTACCGTCTACATTGTGCCGGACAACGACGAGCCGGGCGCGAAATACGCACAGCGCGTCGCGCACAACCTCCATGGCATCGCGGCGACAGTTTCGATTGTCGAATTGCCGGGGCTTGGTTCGAAGACCATCGACGGCGGCAAAGACGTTTCGGATTGGCTTGACGCTGGCAACCTGCCCGAGAACCTGGAGCACATCGCCAGGTCAGCTCCAGAGTGGGCACCGGAAGCCCCCAAGGAAGGCTGGCGTTCACACGTTTTCACGGCGGCATCGCTGAAGGAGAGAACATTCGAGCCGATCAAGTACCTCGTTCCGATGCTGATACCTGAGGGGCTGACCATGCTTGCGGGCAAGCCCAAGCTCGGCAAATCGTGGATGGTGCTAGACATTGCCCTTGGGGTCGCCGCTGGGCGCTATGCGCTTGGTGATTACAAGCTGGAGGCGGGCGACGTTCTATATGCCGCGCTTGAAGATAATGACCGGCGATTGCGCGCCCGCATTGAACGCATCCTGACGCAGAACGAAATGGCGTGGCCCGCACGGCTAACGCTGGCAACGCAGTGGCATCGGCTCGATGAGGGTGGTGTAGCCGATGCGAAGGAATGGGCGGAAAGCGTGAAGCGTCCGCGCCTTATTATCTTTGATACGTTGTCGGGTGTCCGCCCGGATCGGAACAACAAAGACAACCTCTATGAGGGCGACTATCGCGCCTTGCGGGAGCTACAAGCGTGGGCGGGGAAAACCGGCATTTGCGTCGTAGTGCTCCACCACACCCGGAAGATGGAGTCAGAAGACCCGGTTGATTCTGTATCCGGCACGCTTGGCTTAACCGGCTGCGTAGACACCATCGCAGTGCTTGCTAGGACCGGTAAGGGCACGACCCTCTATATCCGGGGCCGCGACGTTGAAGAGCAGGAAAAAGCGATCACCTTTAACAAGGAAACCTGCCGCTGGACGATCATGGGCGAGGCGGAAGAGGTTCACCGCAGCGATACCCGGCGAGCCATTCTTACGCTCTTGAATGACGTAAGTTTGGTGTCCGAACCGCTAGGGCCAAAGGACATCGCGCTTCAAACTTATGTCCCCGAAAATCGAGTCAACCAAAGGCTGATTGGAATGCGCAAGGACGGCGAAATCATTAAGCTTTCCCATGGGAAGTACATCTCCGCAGGCCGCTCAGACCTCGTTTCTATGTATGTCCATAAGAAACGTAAGAACTAAGTTTCATGGTCAAACTTACGAACTTACGAAACTTATGGGGTTTTCGATCTGGCTCTGTCTTCTCTCTCTCTCTCTCTCTCTCTCTCTCTCTCTCGGGGATAGTCGGAGAGGACAGTTAGAGGGATGCAGTAGGTCCGAATAACAGGTTAAGGGTGCCATTCTGGCGGCCTGATGCTGCAGGAATGTATTCCTGCTAAGTTATTGAAGATACGGGAATATGGTCCTACGCATCCGGCTCGCGCGATCAGCACTACGCAGGAGCACTGAATTTACTGGTCGTGGACTTAGCTTTGGTCGGACGGGCTGGCGCTTCCCTTCACGGTCCTGCGTTGCGGAGCGAACTGCAACATCGGCGCTATGTCGCTTGAATTGCGAGCCAAACCAAAGGCTTAATGACTGCGGACGACGATTTGGACCCAATCTTGGACCCAATCGGCCCGATCATGCATGCGGTCATCCCAGGCCAGCCACGCGCTGTAGCACACGTTTCTGTGGCTCTCGCGGTGTTTCCTATGACCTGCCGAGCCATGCAGGACCCCGCCCCGGTCAATCGGGCAGGCGTACCCGGCCTATGAGGAGTCTCGATACTCCCGATTCCCCCGAGAGGAGCATTTAGGAACGTGCGAAAAATTGACGACAACCGGTTTCCCCGGAGCGGACTGCTGGCGCAGTACAAGCCGTTCATTCTGAAGGAAACGAAGAAATACAGCGACCAGTACCGGTTGCCGTTTGATGTTGTGCTCGACGAAGCTGTGCATCTAGCCGCCATCGCCGCGAAAAGGTTTAACCCTGGCCTTGGATACGACTTTTCGACCCTTCTGCGCTGGCATCTGCTGGGCCTGCACCGGTTTTGCCAAAAAGAATATCGCCAAAACAATCTTTGGTGGTCTCAGGACCGAACCGAGAAGAAACCAACCGACAGGTACCGGGCGCGGCTCGAATACGGTGACGAACACGGGCGTATCAATTGGGACGAACATCGACCGGCGCTCATGGACCTAGAGCAACATCAAGGGCAGTCGCTGCTACATACTGAGAAGGCGGTGCTCGACTGGATGCTTGGGCCGAATGACCGCTCGCTGTCTGAAGTGGCCGCGTGGATTGGAGTCTCAAAAGGCTATGCGTCAAAGGTTCGGTATAAGCTGTTACACAAAAGCCACGGCCTTCCACGGATTGTCGCGGCCTAAAAGTTTCCTGTCATATATAAGTTTTAAAAGCGCTTTTTTGCCGTGCCGATCAGTAAGACAAAAACTGGCACCGGTATTTCAACGAACGCAAACCTCACGCGCAACCCAAGGAGAAAAAATAGCGTGTCGAACTTTCAAGACGCCGACAACTACGACCGATTAGTTACGTTCCGCGTCACCGAGCCGCTCGCTGTCGCGCTGAAGCAAGCTTCAAAGCGCCAGCGCGCCGCCGCCAGCGTCATCATCAGACAGAGTGTCGCCGCATCACTGTGCGCGGCTGGTCTGCTGGATGAGACGTGATGGCGATCCTTTGACACAGCCGTGGAATGATCCGCGGCTGCCGTGGCAGGGCGGCGAAGGGTAAGCCCTCACACAATCTGACACCGTAACCAGCCCGCCTCGCGCGGGCTTTTTGATTCCAGAGAGAAACGCCTATGAGTGAACCGCTTTGCGGCAATGCCGAATGCGACAAGACGGTCACGCAATCAGCGCGTGGCCGTTCTCGCAAATTCTGCTCCGCTGCGTGCCGGATACGGGTCCACCGATGTAACGAAACCCCGGGGGCCCTAATCACCCATCCGGCAGAATTAAACGCTCCAGACGCCTCCCCTGCAAAAACGGGCATTTACGTTACAAGCAAAATCAATGACTTGGCGACCCCCACAAACAGGGCATCGGTCAGCATTTCGGGGCGCGGAATTGTCGGTCCGAGGTGTGCCATCCAGGCTGAGGTCATAAATGCCCGCGATTGGGAGGAGGTCGTTAGTCCGGACGGCGTCGTCAGTTACGTCAGCCGCATCGGCAAACGCGCCTTGCGGGCCGCCGCATGAGCGACGCCCGCGCGCGCTGAAGAACGCAGCTTTAGCCCGGCCCTACACCGCAGCGCCAATGACATCTTTGCCGACATCGCCGAGCGGCTGCAAAATTCATTGACTGCGTGACCTGACACACTGACAAGGAGACACACGATGGCACTTTCTGAAAAGCACAAGAACATGATCCGCGCGCAGCTTAGCGCGTTGAATGTCCGCTTTCGCGGTCGCTATTGGGTGTAAAGCGGACATGGCTCGTTGCAGCGCATATGTCGGCTTTTGACCCAAAGCGGACATCGGCATTACTCGAGCACAAATCAATTCAGCATACGGTGCGCTACACGGAACTGGCGCCGACGCGATTCAAGAGTCTTTTTCGGGACTAGAGCGGTCCTTATCATGCGATCGCGGGTCTACGAACCGGTTGTACGAATACCCGAATTGGCCGAGATTGGCACCGCTCGCAAATAGCAGCCTCTTGATATTCTCAATCGTTCTTTCGATCGCGCTGCGCGGCTCGCCGATCTGAACCTGATTTGTTAACTCGACAAGGGCTTGATTGGTCCTGTCAAGACGCCGAGCCAGAATTGCTGCTACATAAAAGAGCGCAGCGGGGTCTTGCAAAGCGGCCGGCTGCGCAACGTGAAACTGTGAGGTTGTCAAGGCACGCACGTCTGCAGTGTGCGGGCAGTCAAGCAGCGCGGAGATTTCGCCGAACACCGCGCCTGGCTCCGTTACCTTTGCAATCTCGATGCCCTCCTTGACCACTGCGACGTTGCCATTCCTGAGAATCAGCAGCTCGTTCGTCCTCGAACCGTTGGCAAGCACCGTCTCGCTAGCCTCGTAGGTTCTAACCGGTAGGGCGGCAAGGCTTTTCTGGAATTGGCCCTCGAAATTGATCCACATAGTGTATCCCCCTCGGTGCGTGAGAGCGCACCAAAGCCGAAAACGAATAGCGCTGAACATGGTTCCGAAAGACGACCTGCTTACATGGAATTTTCGATTCAGTACGTCGAGGTGCTTCGCATGGCGATCACCGCAACGGCAGGTATCGAAGCACCCAAGCCGACAGGTTTAAGGTCGGCGCAGATAGGTTTGAGGGTTACGTTTCTGAGCGCTTTTGGCGTCTTCGCCGAGATGCGCGATTTTTTGCAGCGGATCGCAGTTCAGCTTCCCACGCGCTGTTACAGGCGGCGAGGCGGTCATATTCATCGGCCTTCTTGAGCATGGCTGCCTTAGCTTCTGGGTCCTCAAGCCGTTGCGCCGTCAGGCGCGCTTCCTGCGCTTGCAGGCGCCAGTAATCCGAATGGCTCAAATGTGAAGGCATTGGGCTCTCCCCTCTTGGCAGGGCGGGAGCACGACTGATCTATCCCTTAAGAAGCTACCTCCACTTGACTTAGATCAACCTAGCCTCACGCAGCAGTGACATTTGCCAGGATTGCAGGCGGTTCGATTTTCGACTGCACGCCTTGGTCAGTAAAAACAGAATGTCCGCTTATGGCCCAAAGCAGACATGCCGAAGAACGCAATCGATGTCGCTATCAGGGGTAAAAGCGGACATGCCGTTTGGCACTGCAAATGTCTGCTTTTGACCCAAAGCGGACATCGCCTTGTGGAGTGGCGGCCCTCTTTGCGAAATTCCCGGACGAGTGTGAAATAGCTCACACACCCGTCAAACGAATTCATTCAAATTTACCTGCTTGGGCGACGGCCAGGGGACGGCCAATGGCAACCTGGAACGCGCACTGCCGTGTCCTTGATGGTATGGACGTAACCCGAGAACAACACGTTGAACGAAGCAAGGAGCGCGCGCGCACACTCATCAATGTCGGCCGGATACGCGAGGCGGTCGCCTCGATGATGATGGACATGCGGAAATACCCGAACTGCGAAGTACCTCACGAAATCCACGCGATCGGCATCTATGCCTCCACGGCTGGCGATGTCGCTGGGGCGCGCACCTACATCGAGGGTTTTAACTGAAAACCCTTATGGAGAGGCGACTGGTGTCTGCTTTTGACCCGGACTGTCGTCCGCCTTCAACTTTAACTACCGAATACTTCACCACTTTAATTGTTGTCCATGACGGCACGGTGGCCATCTGCGAGCGAGGGCCATCGTTGCGGCCTATTTGGCTTTCTTTCGACCCGAGGGTGGCCGCCGGCGGCGGTTGGAGGTCCGCGGTTTTTGCACTCGCGCGCTGCGCTTCAGGATCGAGTCCGGGCTCAGGCTCTCCAGGAGAGCCTTGGCTTCCAGCAAATCGGCAGTATCGAAGCCTTCCGTGAATTGATTGTAGATTGATTGCAACAGCTTCAACGCCTCCTCTTCGCGGCCCTGCCTCTTCCACAGGCGCGCAAGATCGCACACCGAGCGCAGCTCAAAGCAACGCGCGTGCTGGCGCCGGGCGATCTCCACACTCTCCCTAAGCGCAGATTCCATTTCATTGGCTGCCGAGCGACCCAACGTCAACAGGATTGAAGCCTTCACACGCAGTATCTCAGCGATGGCCCAGCACTCACCGGTTTCCTTCGAGGTTGTGATGGCCTGTTCGATGACGTGCACAGCGGCATCACTCCGGCCTGCCTTGGCGTGTGCCTCGGCCTCGAGGGCGAGGAAGATCGGGAGCCATAGTAACGCCCCTGTCTCCCGCCAAGCGTCAAGACCTGAACGAAGCAGTTCGATGCCCTTGTCGCTCTCCCCTAGGCACGTGGCAGCCCAGCCATCCAGGATCTTTCCGCCGGCCGCCCAGAATGGAAAGGCGTGCTCTGTGCAGAGCGAGACGACCTGGCCGGCATAGGTCCGCGCGTCGGCGGGGGAGCGCCGGAAGATATCCATCATGCCTTGGGCATGACAAATGGTGTACGCCAGCGTGTGCGGATGGGACAGCGTTTTAGCGCGCGCCACCGCCTCGATGGCAACCTTCGAGGCCTGATCGACGTAACCAAGGTGCCATAGTGCCCAGCATAAGTAGCAGAGCGCGGCCACTCCGATGTCCTGGCCGTATTCGTAAAGGAAATCAGGATGGTCTTCGGGATCGTACAGGACTCGCGCCTGCTCAAGGTGTTGCCGTGCGGCTTCGAATTCACCCATCGACACGTGGGTCGTACCCAGTACACGATGAGCGAGGGAGAGCGTGGAAGAAGCGCCATGCCGTTCAGCTTCGGCTAGGAATTCAGCCGCCGCGTGTCGCTGCATGGCGACATTACCGCCGACGTAATAAGACGCCCATATTCCGTACAGAACTGCGAATTTTTGGGAGGGAGTAGTCGACGCACCAATAAGTGTCTTGGCCCGCAGCAGTGCTTCCCTGGTCTCGTTCGCCGCATATCCGCGGCCTGCTATCATAGCTTGGGCGAGCATGACTTCCAATTCAAGCGCAAGCTTGGGTCGTGCGCCGCCGCCAATCGATTCCAGCAATTCAAGCGCTCGCCTTAGATGTCTGATAGCTTCCATAATTGCTGACCGTTCGATTGCGCGCTGGCCGGCCCTGCGAAGGTAATCGACCGCCTGCTCGGTCAGCCCCGCTTGTTCGAGGTGATGCGCCATTAGCTCTGGCTGCGTCTCTACCGTATCGGAGAAATGGGCCTTGAGTGCTTCGGCGATAGCGCGGTGAAGTTGTTGGCGTTTATCTCGAAGCAAGCTCGCATAGGCGACGTCCTGCACGAGCGCGTGCTTGAACGTGTAATTGGAATCGGGCGGCTCACCGCGACCAAAAATCAACTCTGCCGCCGCGAGCTGCGCAAGAGCGGCGTTCAGTGCAGTAATTGACATACCCGAAACTGCGGCAAGCAGCCGATAAGAAAATTCGCGACCAATGGCAGCCCCGATCTGCGCAATCTCCTTGATTGGGGCCAGTCGATCGAGACGCGCCATTAACGAATCATGCAACGTCGCAGGAATGGCGGGAGCCGACAACGGGGCGGGCATGACGTACCGATCACCAGTATCTTTGAGCAAACCGCTCTCCAGGATTGCCTTGGTCATCTCTTCGACGAACAACGGGACACCGTCCGTCTTGCTAACTATCAACTCGGAGACTTCGGCAGGAAGTTTCTTAAAGCCGCTGATCTCGGCGATCATCTTTCCAACCTGGTCGCGCCCTAGTCGCTCCAGTCGCAACGTCGTTACGTGTGGCTGGTCGAGACATGGCGGTAAGAAATCTGGCCTGAAGGTGATCACCACGAGCACCGGGGCCGTGGTGATTGACTCTATCGTTCGACCGATCAGTTCCATCGTCGTCGCATCGATCCAGTGCACGTCCTCGAGGATGAACAGCACCGGCTGCGAAGCTGCAAAACTAAGAAGCTGACGGATCAGCGCAGAAATTGTGAGTTCCTTTTGCCGTTGCGGCGTCAGCTCTAGCGTCGGGTAGCGGCCACTACTCGGGATGGACAGTAGCGCGGCATAAAGCGGTGCGTCTGCCAGGATGGCTTGCCCAGCACGTGACAGCGCCCGTTCCAACTTCTCAAGTTTGAGCTCTGAAGTATCGTCCGGCTCGAAACGCGCTGCGCGCTCGAGATGTCTGATCGCCGGAAAAAATGGGCTATGAGTGTGATGCGAAGAGCACTGCCAACGGATTGTGAGGTGTCGATCTCCAGCAATTTCGTCGAGCAAAGCGATGGTCGTGCGCGACTTTCCGATGCCGGGCTCGCCGCACAAAAAAGCAATTTGGCCCTTGCCTTCTTTGGCAATCGCCCAAAGGTGCGACAACTGACGCAATTCACGCTGACGACCGACGAAGTGTGTAAGCTTTGTGGCGCGTCTAGCGTCAAAGCGGCTTTCCACGACGCGCTCGCCCGTGACCTTGAAGGCTGATACCGGCTCCGAAAATCCCTTGAGCTCGTGGACCCCGAGTTGCTCGCAGACAAATCCCCCACCTAGCAGTCTTCGCGTCGCGTCCGCGATGACAACCGAGTTTGGTTGTGCCAAGGCCTGTAGACGAGCGGCCAAATTTAGGGTTTTGCCGACGGCTGACTGCTCTTGTGTGGATCCTCCGCCAATCGTCTCCCCGACAATAACCACCCCGGTGGCAATGCCGACCCGCGCCGCAAGGGGCTCACCCGAAGGCAGTAACAGTTGACTCATCCTGGCGACCAGATCGAGCCCAGCATGCACGGCGTTTTCCGCCTCGTCCTCATGGGCCTGCGGATACCCGAAATAGACGAGAAGCCCGTCGCCCATAAACCTCGCAACGTAGCCCCCATTGTGTCTGATTACTTCAGTGCAGATGGCCTGAAACCGACGGATGACAGCGCTCAGATCCTCTGGATCAAGTTGATCTGCGAGTGCCGTCGAGCCCACCAAGTCGCAAAACAACACAGTCAGATTGCGTTTTTCGGGTTGGGAAGGCGGCAATAAAACCTGATTGGACGTCTCTGCCTGTGAGCTTACGAACGAATCTGATATTGCTCTAAGAATACGCTTACGATGGCCAAGCGCGACGCCTAATTTCTCAAGGTCGGATTCACTCAGATCCGACAATAAATCCAAGTCGACTCCGTTTTCCGTGAAAGTATTCGTATATTGGCCGAGCCCTATGCCGTCGAGCCAAGCCGAGATTGCACTCATTGAAACTGACCGTGTTCAGGCGTCGCCGTAACAGGGTGAGCCGCGAAAGCGGCCGCGAAAAGCACCCTTCCCCCAGCATCCGTCGCCCCGCAGGCACGGTACCATTTTGCCTTTGAAAGGCGAGTCCCGGTTTGCTCGAATGCGGGCGGGCAGCCTTGTTCATCAAGGCCGCGCCTAACCTACTTGCTCCACTGGCTCGGGACAGGTCCGGGACGGCCAACCTTTTGTTAGGCCATGCCACAGGGGGGCCTATAACGGCCCGCAGGCGCGTCCGCTCTTAACCCTCGGTTACAGTTGCAAGCCTATATCAGTACTGTTACACTTCTGAACTGAACCGTAACAGTTTCAAGCCACCATTGCGGGAAACAATGGAAAATACAGCGCCCGGAATACGCGCCCCAATGGCAGTAAATGTAACAGTTGGCCGATCCGCTCGGCCTCGCGAATACCTTACCGAACGCGAAATCGAGAGGCTGATTAAGGCTGCGGGGGAAAACCGCTGGGGCCATCGGGACGCTACGGCCATCCTGATCGCCTATCGCCACGGCTTGCGAGCCAGCGAACTCGTGGCCCTGCGTTGGGATGATATCGACTTCCAAACCGGGAAACTGCACGTTCGGCGCGCCAAGGGCGGTACGGCCAGCGTTCACCCGATCGGGGGCCGAGAGCTGCGCGCTTTGCGACGGCTAAAGCGTGAGACGCCCGCAAGCATCTGTGTCTTTGTTTCCGAACGCCTGGCACCCCTTAGCGTTGCCGGCTATCAGCGCATGGTCGCGCGGGCTGGCGAGGCCGCGGGCTTCCCCTTCCTCGTTCACAGCCACATGCTGCGTCATTCCTGCGGGTACAAGCTTGCCAATGACGGCCAGGACACGCGGGCGATCCAGCATTATCTCGGGCACAAGTCGATCAATTCGACGGTCCGTTACACGGCTCTGGCGCCTGATCGCTTCAAAGGTTTCTGGAAAGACTAGCCGCCGGTGTTGGCCTTAGAAGCCTCCGATAATCCTATTTATCGGACCTAATCCGATGTCCGCTTTACACCCAAAAGCGGACATGTGCGCTGCAACTACGGATGTCCGCTTTGGGCCAGAAGCGGACATCGGGTTTGTCATTCAATCAGTTGATCGGCGCGAGCGGAAACAAGACTGTAATTCGATCAGCAGAAAAAATCTTACGCCATATTGTAAATTGTGAAACTTAGCGTCACGATTGTACTTACAGCATAACGGGAGGGGTCCAATGATTACCATTCCCGAACTGGCGTCGGAAGCTTTGGGGTCTCACGTTGCTGCGCACATGGGTCGCCGGTTTGGTTCGACGGACGCAGGCTTAGTAGAACTCGTTCAGTCCGCTGCAAGACTTTCTCTCGACTGTATCGGCAACAGTGACGCGCTCTATCACAACGTCGAGCATACGATGCTGGTAACGCTCGCCGGCTACGATATTTTGAAGGGACGAAGGCTTTTAAAAGAAACAAACGCCGACGATTACGCGCACGTCTTGGTCGCCTGTCTGTTTCACGACATCGGTTATGTTCGTGGCATTCTAGACGGCGATGGTAACGACGGCTACGTTATCGACACCAAAGGCAACAAGATCGAGCTAGGGCGCGGCTCGTCCGATGCCGCGCTTTTGCCGTATCACGTCGATCGGTCAAAGCTGTACGTAATGCATCGCTTTGCCAACCACAAATTGCTCGACGCCACCCGTGTCGCCAATGCCATCGAGTCCACGCGCTTTCCTCCCAGCGCTCACGACAGTGGCAATGAAGAAGGCATGCTGGTACGTGCCGCCGATCTCATTGGCCAACTCGGCGATCCACATTATCTGCGCAAGGCCAATGCGCTTTATTACGAATTTGAAGAAGTCGGAATGAACAAGCAACTGGGCTATGATTCTCCAGCCGACCTCACCGATCAGTATCCGAAGTTCTTTTGGAGTAGCATATCGCCGTTTATCCAAGGCGCGATCCGTTATCTCAACGTTACATCGCGTGGACGACAATGGATCGCCAACCTCTACAGCAATGTTTTAAGCGCCGAGCGCGACCTTAGCCTGTACGGTCCACAGCGCTGAGACTGGTGCTCACGGGTGGGTTATTCAAATCGACGGGTGTTCCGCCAGGGTGGCGAATCTCGACCGGTCAGCGGTCATATCAGCGTTATAGGTCTTCGTCGGCGGTCTACTTCGCAGGCGCGGCCTCTTTAACGGGCATTTCTTCGACGTTGGCGTTTTCGTTTTGCTTATTGGCCTCATTCAGGAGTCTGTGGATGACGTCAGCGCGTTGCTCCTTCTTGATCCGAGTTTCCTGCGCTTTCGTCTGTTCGGCGAAGAGCTTGTAGTCTATTTCCCAGCACATTAGATCCTCCATCCATGATGGAACGGGGCTAATACAGACCAGACCCCCCTTGCTAGCCCGCTAAACTAACCCTCATCTTAGGATTTGAGCCCGGGCGTCGCAATCCAGAAGGAGAAGATGCTTTGCCCAACCAGAAAATCGATAACAGCACAACACGGGCAACGGCGCGTCTGCCTGGGCTGGAGGTCGAGATCATACACCGCAGGTTACCGGGAGCTGACGCTGAACAACTTTCAATTAATCTGCAAGCGGTGCCCTCATTCGAGGCGTTCGGCCAGTTCCTTCAGGCAGCCAACCCGTTTGCATTTTGGGCTCAGGCTGCGAAGCTGGTGTGGTTTCCCTGGCTCGGAGCAGCGAGCGCCGTGACGTTGCCTCGGGCTTCAGCACCGCCGATGCTTAGTCCAGGGAGTACTGAATCCGGCATTCAGCACGATGTCCGCTCATCCCCCCGAAAGCGAACATCTATCGGTGCCGGAGGCAAGCGGACATCAAAGCAAACCTGAGCGCATTGGCGATCTTGAGGTTGATGACTAGTTCGAATTTAGTGGATTGCCTGACCGGCAAGTCGGCCGGCTCTCCGCGGAACTTAAAAGCATTGACGAAAACTGGCGGCGATCACAAAACGAGATTCGCTATGACGGCCAAGCCTTGGATCAGCCGGCTCGCTGCACCGCTCATCGCTTTGGTTTTGATTGTCGCGCCGTCGGGTTCGCCGGTGCACGCCGTTGAGGGTACTCGCAAGGTCAGCGTAGTGTCCTTTGGCCTATTCGGCGATCAAGGCGTGTTTAGAAGGGAGGCCACCGGTGCAGCTCAGATCGTAGCGGGCCGGTTCGGGAGCGGCCCGATCAACGTGCAATACAATTCGAAAAAAGGCGGAAGCGCAACGATCGAAACCCTTGCCATGTCACTGCAAGCGGCGGCCAATGAGCTGGACGCCGAGAACGACATTTTGTTTTTGATTCTTACCTCGCATGGCTCTCCCGCCGGCCTTGGAGTCAAAGCGGGGCGGCTCACGCAAACGCTCACGCCGTCTAAACTCGCCGACATGCTGGCGTGGACAGGTGTGCGACACAAGGTGGTGGTCATCTCCGCCTGTTATTCCGGAGTCTTTATCCCTCGTCTTGCGAACCCCAACATGCTGGTAATCACCGCGGCCGATGCCGACCATCAGTCGTTCGGCTGCCAGGACAAGGCCAGGTGGACCTATTTCGGCGATGCTTTTTTCAACGTCGCACTCCGGCAAGCTAAAAGCCTGAAGGACGCCTTTTTTGTTGCGCGTGAGCTTGTCCAGAAGCGAGAACTACAAGAGCACATCGAGCCGTCGAATCCCCTCATGGCAGGCGGCTCAAACGTGCTGCCGTTGCTCATGGCGCGTCCTTGAGGGACCGTCGTTCGCGACGGAAAAAAACGCTGAAGAATGGGTCTGCCGCGATGAGCTCCAATGCTCAACCAGCTCGACGTGGTGGCGCCTTCCAATAATTTGGAATGTCCGCTTTGGTCATAGCGGACATAAAGGCGCTTCATCATGATGTCCGCTTTGCCGCCGAAAGCGGACATGTGCGCTGCAACTTAGCGATGTCTGCTTTGGGCCAAAAGCGGACATACTACTTCAATCAGCACTGATCAGCTTGTCGACATCAGTTGCGATCACTTCGTTGATCTTCCACCCGCCACCGCCCTTGTGAAGCAGGTAGGTGAAACCGGCCCGTTGCAATTCCGTCCCATCTGCTTTCATTCGAATTGCGACCGTGCTGTACAGCGCGGTTGTCGCATTTAGGATCTTGACCCTTGGGGCATCCAATTTCGTGCGCGAATATCCAAGAGGTTTCAAACTCTCTAATAGTCTCGCCAGAAAGCCTTCAACGTCGCTACGAGTAGCCAATGCAAGTACTTCATTCGGGAGCACGATTAAGGTTGGTTCGCCATAGAACGCCGCTGCCGCTGCAGGATCACGCGCAAAGGCGTCATAGTAGCCACTGACAACTTGATGGATGGCATCCTTTTCGTCCGACAAGTCAAACCTCCTACATCAATCGGCGCGGCCCGCGTCGCAATGATTGCATCAACGGTTTTGGTTTTCTCGTCGCGCACGCTCTCCAGCATAGCGCGCTGTTTCGGCTTGGTGTCCGGAATCGCCGGGACGAACTGCTCCCATTGTGCAAGGATGCTCGGTTGTTTGCGCCATTCTTCGTAACGCGGCGTGAGGGAATCGGTAATCTCTTTGCAGCGGCTCTCTTCGCGTGTGAGCTTCGGGGCCTTCGGATGGCGTACCGCGTTCAAGTCGCGAATCCGTTGCCTGACGCGCGCAAGCTGTTTCCGCTTATACTCAAGCCTCTTTTCATCCTCCTCGCCCCACTTGATGCCCGGTTCGTTTTTAATGCGCTCGTCGCGGGCGATATCGCGTATGTGGTCGTCGCGGCTTTCCGCGAGCGCCAAGTGTTGCTGATAAAGCCCGTTATATCTGGCGTTCTTTTCAAAGCGCTTCTTGTCGTACTTGCGCAGTCGTTCCGACGCGAGCGGAAAATCAATCAGTTGGGACTCCAGCGCTTCGGCGCGCGAGTTGTCCGTGCCTCGGTTAAGCGAAAGCGTACCAGTGTCGGGGTTCATCGGGTTGGACATTTCATTCACTCCTCTGAATCAAATCGGGTTTGCAATTGGTGCATCAAATCGGCAAAGCTTGAGGCGGTACATATTTGTACCGCCGGGTCGTTCAGGCATTTGCGCACGTCCTGCCAGTTGCGCGGCGGTGTGAGGTTTATAAAGTCGTCGAAGTCGTCTTCGTCCTTGCCCTCTTCGTGCCATATGGCGTCGTGGGTTTCCCAAAATTTGCCCTTTGGCGCGGCGACGAGTCGTTCAGCGCAAGCGGCCCAACGCCTCGCCCTGCCTTCAATGTAGGCGGTGTACCCGTTGGCCTGTCGCTCCTTGCTCCGGCCTTGTCGGAACGCCCATAGCCAATCAATGTCTTGGCGCGTCGCCTTCTCGCCGCGTTCAAGGCGTGCGGCGAAGGCGTGCGCGTAAAGCGTGCTATTATTCTTGCGACTCACAGGCGCACCACCGCTCATTTTGCGGTTGCGGCGGCTTCGCCCATAAAACGGCGAAGCTCAGAGCCTGTTACAAAGGTCCGCTTGTCGAGCTTGACCGGCTTTATCCGGCCCGCCTCGATTAAGCGGTACAAAAAGGCTCGCGAGATTCGCAGGTGTTGCGCAGCTTCCGGAATTGGAAACCAATGGTCCTCAAGGCGGAAGGTGAGGGCGGGCTTTGGTTGCTCTAAATTGTCTAATGAAAAGTGTTTGGCCATGGCCGACTCCAAAACGAATACGGTCGCGAAAACCGCGAGCGAAAAATTAAAATGTTTTGAAAACGGCCCCGCCAACGGCGCTATTTGAGATGCGGGCGGCAATTGCCCGTGGCGGCATCTATGCGACCGATACCTAGTCTCGTTTTGTCCGTCAAGATATCAGGGCGTCTGTTTTCGACGGGTTATTGATGCCGAAAGCGGTTTTGTTCGGGATTAATTTGCCACAATCGTGATGTGCTGATGGCGTTGGATCGCAGTCAAAACAATAATGTCCGCTTTCGGGGGTAAAGCGGACATGACCTCGTGCGCAAATCCGCTTTTGCGGTCGCTATTGGGGGCAAAGCGGACATGCGCTAGTGCACTGCACATGTCTGCTTTTGACCCAAAGCGGACATTGGTCCGAAGGGGAACTCGCCTCACAGATTTGCGAGGTGTTCAATTTTGAACAGACTCTATTTTTGAGTGAGAGCATCCTCCCGTGGCTTTTTGGGGAGGAATTTACCCACGCCATTGCCGCGAACGCACAACTTCGAGCGGACGAGGCTGCCTATCGGCCTGCCACGATGCCCCGCAGGTGGGGTGTTAGAGTTGCTTCGAGTGGCCGGCTTCGATCCTGAGGCGATCGAGATCATATACGAGGCCTACGTCAAGGCTCGCAGGCCCGTCTGTGACATTGGCAAGCCCGACCCAGTAAACGAGATCATCGCTTTGCGAATACTCTCGCTCGCCAAGCAGGGTGAGCGAGATCCGGATCGGCTGCGCGCCGGCGCACTCGCCACAGTATCAATCCAACCGTGCTCCTGAACGTCCGCTTTCGGAGAAAATGCCGTTATGTCCACCATTGATTACGCGACGCCTTTTGTCGAGTTTAATGACACCAAGATTTTTGGTACCGCAGATACATCGGCGCACTTTGCCAAAGTGTTCGATGACGACGCATCCCTGCAAAGGAGCTTGTCAGCGCTTCAGCGCGGTCCCGTCCGCTTTTATCGCGGTAACGTCATCGCCCTTGACGAAGACGTTGCCGCCTATCTCCTGTTTGTCGTCAGCGGGGTGGTTCGCAGTTGCAAGATTTGTAAAAGTGGCACTCGCAGTGTCGTGGCCTTTTATCTTCCAGGCGATCTTTTTGGTTGGATCGATCCGCAGCTCTCGCTCTCAATTGAAGCAGCCACAGATACGGAGGTGTTGTTTATCAAACGCAGTGGCTTGCTTTCTCTCGCATCTCGGGACGCTCGGGTTGCAAACGTTTTACTGAGAGCGACAACCAATGAACTTGCCCGTGCACAAGAACACGTACTGTTGATGAGCAAGAGCGCGAAGTGCCGTGCCGCAACGTTCTTGACCGACCTGTGGGTGCGACTGGGAAAAGCACAGTATCTCGATGTTCCGATGTCACATCAGGACATTGCTGATTATCTCGGTCTCACAACCGAAACTCTCAGTCGGAGTATTACCGATATGGAGCGCTCGGGACTGATAGCCCGCGTAGCGTCTCAACGACGACTGTTACTGCAAAACCACTTTCGCCTTCGGCGTGTGATGTTGAATTGAGAAGTCTCACGATGTCCGCTTTTGGCCCATAGGGGACCTGCGCTGATGCACCGCAAATGTCCGCTTTCGGGGGCAAAGGCGGACATTACGTTGATCTGAGACCGGGTGGTCATGTGACAGCCATAATGGCGCGTCGCCCGAGGGGCCGTTGTTGCACTGAAGGCCAATATGAATCCAATGCGGCCTTTTTCTCGGCTGCATAGGTGTTCCGGTCATAAGTGCGAATTAGTTTGCTGGCATCCCGCACGGGTCTTTCTTTCTGTTGCAATGCACGAGTCCGCTTTTGGCCCAAAGCGGACATCTCTAGCTGCACCGCACATGTCCGCTTTGGGCCCAAAGCGGACATAGACCTCAGGCTATATCGACACGGTACGAAATAATCGTTGAAATCGCGATTACGCGCATGCTTGATGCTGTAGCCCGTATTGGTTTTATCTTCCGAACCAAGTGCAGACCGACGCGGATGCCGAGATTGATTTTGCAATCCACAATTACTTGCCCGAGCTGCGGCAGCATCAAAACCGAAACGATGCCGACTGACGCGTGTCAATTCTTCTACAACTGCGCCAGATGCGGAGTGCGGCTCAAACCAAAGGCAGGCGACTGTTGTGTGTTCTGCTCATACGGCGACGTGCCGTGTCCCCCAGTTCAGGAGGCACGAGCAGAACGCCTGTTGCGCGCCGACGGTGACACCGCGCTTTGACAGCCTGCTCAACCGTTGGGATCAGTGGCGTTCGGAAAAAACAACTGCTTGCCATCAATCTTGTAGTCAGCGATGGCCTGTTGACCGTCAGCCGAAATCAGCCAATCGATGAACGTCTGGCCCAGCTCTTTTTGCACCTTCGGATGTTTGTCTGGGTTCACCAGAATGACGGCATACTGATTGAACATGCGTCGGTCGCCTTCAACCAAGATTTTTAGGTCACCCTTGTTCTTGAAAGAATTCCAAGTGCCACGATCGGAGAGTACATAGCTGTCGGTGGCGCGCGCCATATGGAGCGCGGCCTTCATCCCCCGCCCAACCGGTTTGTACCAATCGCCGTCGAGTTCCTGGATGTTGATGCCAACGTTCTTGTTCCAAAGCATGAGTTCACGCATGTGGGTTCCCGAGTTATCCCCGCGCGATATGAAGGTTGCTTGCTTGTCCTTGATGGCCCTAAGCGCCTTCGCAACATCCTTCTCGCCTCTGATACCGGCTGGATCGCTCTCTGGCCCGATCAGCACAAAGTCGTTGTACATGACCGGATACCGTTTCACGCCGTGTCCTTCGGCAACGACCGTCTGTTCTGCCGATTTGGCATGTGTAAAGACGACATCAGCGTCGCCGCGCCGAGCCATGTCGAGCGCCTGACCGGTTCCTAGCGCCTGCACTTTCACGGCGATGCCGGTCTTCAGTGTAAAGAGCGGCAACAAATGCTCGAACAGGCCCGAATCTTTCGTCGACGTAGTTGAAGCAACGACAATCGATTTTTCTTGCGCCAGCGTATGTCCGGCTAAGAAAACAGCGCTGCAAAACACTGCTACAAACGCGAGTATCGGTTTTCGGCCAAACATGTCGGCCGATATAGTACTCGCCCAAGAAAGTGCTTTGATTTTTCTCAAGGAACCGTGGCGCTATGTCCGCTATTGGCCCAAAGCAGACATCGCCTAGTGCACTGCACATGTCCGCTTTCAGGGGTAAAGCGGACATTATGATTTAAGCGCGCCATGTCCGCTTGTGACCCAAAGCGGACATGCGCCGCTCGGCATTAAGGTTTCTTCCTTACGGTAAATTTGAATATGCGACCTGAATACCGTGGGTCGACGGGCGACTTATCAGAAAATGTAGAAGGACGCTTCGGAACGGGGTGACCTAGGAGGAGAGCATGAAGGTCGCCGCACTTGCCGCCCTCAGTGTGCTCATCGCGCTTCCGGCTCAAGCTGGAGAGCGTCATCGGCAAAATAATGTTTCTCTAATTTGCGACAATGATGGCCGCTGTACGACCCTTAGCGTAACCGCGCCCACAACCTTGCGTGGTCGGCACACAGGCACGTCAGAGCGTAAACCCCAGCGCGTCATCGATGCCAATGGCAACAGGATGCTGGCGACGGTGCAAACCGTCTATGGCTTCAACATCACTGTGCATCCGGCTTACGCCAGCAAGTTTTTGAAATTCTTCGCGCTGCTGAAAGAGCGTGGCTATAAAGTGCCGGCCAACATCACTAGGTGCTGGGCACCGCGCGGCACGCATGTCGCGGGCTCGAACCACTACATCGGTGCAGCCTGCGATATTCAGACGGGTTGGAATCGCGGGCCCGCGTTCGTCTACCACATGGACGACATCATCAAACAAGCTGGCCTGTACAGCGGATGCACGTTCCGCGACTGCGGTCATGTCGAAGCCGTCCGTGGTCTGCATAACCGACCGCCCAATCTCTACGCCGCGATGGAGAAATTCAAATCGGAGCAATCGACGGCGAACTGTGATCGAATGAACTGCGGAATGTCCGCTGCACAAAGCGGACATGGCGGTGAGGCGGGCTAATGTCCGCTTTCGGGGGTAAAGCAGACATCCTGGGTTTTTGCTTTGGCGTCTCGGCACCTCAGCCAAAAGAAGAGGGGCCGCTGCGTGTGGCAAAAGCAGCGGCCCCTCCAGAGAACAGCCGAGCGTTTGGGGACGGGGGGACGTCTCGGCCGCTCCTTGGCCCCTAATCGGACTACATCGTCGACTGAAGCGGCGGTCTGCGAAGCGCCACCACGGATTTGGTGGGCCCGCATCGGTCACAAAGGTAGCCGTGAATTTCGAAATTGGCGTGCAGAGGGTGGGGCTCAATCTCTGCAAGAGTGGTCTCGGCGCCGCATACCGGACACGGGTTTTGCGGCCGGAGAATCGGCGGCTTCGATTTGAGCGACGCATATTGAATACGCATGTACGTACCCTTTCGCCCGACGCTTGTTCGGAGCGGCTTGAGGACGCTCGATCAGCAAATATTTATAAAGTTGAAACACTGAGCGCTTGGCTTTGATGTTTCGAACCATCCTGTTTCCTTAAATTCGAATGAGAAATCTGTGCAAAATTGCTCACATAACCTGATTGTCCACAGGCTTTGCTTGAGCCAATCGAGTGCATCGATCGCCGTACCGTCGGGCGAGCCGTTCAATGCGGACACTGAACTGAGGCATGCCGACTTAGCAGACATTTTGACTAAGCCTTTCAATGTCCGCTTTCGGGGTAAAGTGGACATGCCGATTGCACTGCGAAATGTCCGCTTATGACCCAAAGCGGACATCATCAGGGCGCATCGCATGGGGAACTCTTTGGGCTATTCAATTTAGGGCTGCGCCATACCGTTTAAGGACGGCCACACACCGCTTGCCGATTTCATCCTGCGGTGCAGCGGCCAAGGTCGCCCCACACTTCCATAAAGCCGCAGCGCTTACTTGTTGGGGCCGTTCGCACAGTCGAATAGCCGCGTACTTGCACGGCATCAGGTCTTTTAGAGTTTTGTTCAGATCGAACGCGGTGGCTGTCTCACCACTCGTCATGCACATCAGTGCGACGACCGTGAATGACCGTATCATGAGGGCTCCCTGGCTTTGCCGGGCCCCCGCGTTTTGCAGCTTGGACCTGACGG